>Ga0164305_10000262_pt1 | contig 18693 bp, 17 predicted proteins | sample Whisoiple_237_MG_FD_110215 | JGI IMG/M metagenome (GOLD analysis project Ga0164305, IMG submission 110215) | Soil microbial communities amended with pyrogenic organic matter from upstate New York, USA - Whitman soil sample_237_MG | ecosystem: Environmental > Terrestrial > Soil > Agricultural...
ATTTCCCATCCAAAGTCGTTTGGCTGGTTCAACAGAAATTAAGCACCCTCCTAGACTGTTAACACATTCCTCAAATCGCTCAACTGCTGGATAGTCTAAAGTTTCAAAAACTAGCAATTGACCGCAAAAAATTAGGTGACGACTTCTGATCCAAGCCTGAATTTTTTTACAAGCTATTGGGGGTAGCATTTTTCAGATCCTCAGCTTGAAAACTGAGTGATTTATTTTTATTTTCAAGTGTTGCACAGAAGAAAAAGAGCGAATAATAAACTCGCTCTATAGAAAGCAGGAGATACCACACTTCAATGGACACAAAGGTGAAGTCTAGGTAAATTTAGCCAACTTCAGTAATACTGAGAATTTTGCCTCCCATTTTCTGAATATTTTTAATTTGCTTAGACATTTGAGCATAGCTGACTTCATAGCTGATATTGCTCACTCTGACTTTAGCACCACCAGACTTAGCAGCAGTAATCCGAAAACGTTTACCAGTTGTGCTAGAGGCTCCACTGGTACCAACGCTAGAGAGTTTGATTTTCTGAGGCAGATTGCTAGCAACCGTCGCAATTAATTGAGCTTGATTACTGCTATCGCTAGTAGCCGCTCCTCCCAGCAAAGAAAGCATCCGATTAAACCCGACATTCTTGATACCAGTTTGGCTGCGAATGCTCCGAGGATAAGGCACAATATTCTCGCCAAAGTTCTGGGTATACTCGTCACTATCGATATAAGAATCGATTTCGGCTTCATAGCCTTGACCGTTACAAATTTGGACGTGTTCGGAAATCTCCTTCTGTTCTAAAGGAGCACGACCAAGTAAATGCTTGCAGTTTAACTCGATGAACCGATAGGCCGAATTGGTGTTAAAAAATTGAGACTGATACAAGTCTGATTTTGCCACTTGTCTGACAAATTCGCGCACCGTAATATCACCATTGCGAAGCAAAGATTCAGCACTGGTGAGACGCTGACTTTCCATCAGGTGAGCATTTCCTAACACCTGTCGGTAAGCAGCACGAATAACGACTTGTAAATCGTCTTCCGTTGCATTGGAACGCAGTTCTACTGGGTCACTGACGAAAGCGGCTGTTAAACTAGACATTGTTTTTTCCTAACGTTAATTAAAGTTTGATTGAGAGTGTAAAAAAAAAGTCACTGCCAGTTGAAATAGCTTGACAGACGGAAACACATCTGTTATTGAGGCAAAGAAAAACTATCTATTTCTATCGTTATCGCTTTCATAATTGCGAGAGTGATAAGATAAAAATCGCGATTGTTGCACAGAGGGATAGAGAAGTAAGTTTTTACTTCTCTACCCGCTAATCACTCTATGCCTCAAGCAACTTCTGTGATGCTGACAATTTTGCCACCTGCACGATGAATTCGCTGAATTTGCGGAGTCATATTCGCACCGGATACAAGATATTCAGTGTTACTTACTCGGCGAGGACTATCAAATTTAGACCCCTTGACTAAAATCTTGAAGGTCTTTTCAGTGGCATCTTTGTAAGCACTGATACGACCGCCTGTTGTTGGTAAAGTAATCTTGTTACCGCTATTGCCAGCCACAAAATCTACTAAGCGAGAAGCGGTAAAAGCACTATCAACTCCTGCATAACCTTGATACAGGGAAAGGGTGCGATTGTAGCCGACTTGCTTTTGTCCGACTTGACTTTTTGCCCCTTGATAATAAGGGACTGTATTCTCGCCAAATTTTTCCTGATATTCTGGACTATCGAGGTAAGAATCAATTTCTGCCTCGTAGCCTTCTTGGGTACACCGACAAATATGCTCAGAAAGTTCCTCTTGAGCTAAAGGAGCGCGACCCAACAAATGTTTGAAGTTTAGCTCGACAAAGCGGTAAGGAGCGCAGGATTCAAAATACCGACGGCGATAAAAGTCAGATTTAGCCACAGCGCGGACAAATTCTCGTACTGTTATCGAGCCATCGCACAACTTGGATTCTGCAGTCGTCAGGCGTTCACTTTCCATCACATGGGGATTGCCCAACACTTGCTTGTAAACAGCGCGAATTACGGCCTGTTTATCATCGGAGCTGCTTGTAGGCCAAAGTTCTACTGGCGCATCTAAAACGACACTCATTGAGTTTCTCCTAAGAAAAAATAACGCTTCAAAACAGAGAATTAGGGATTGTGAAAGACACGCTCAGGGAGATAATTCCCCAAGTCGTTCAGGCAGAAGTTTGAGCGGTTGTTAGTTGACAGCAGTGATGCTGGAAATTACGCCGCCTTGTTTGTGGATGCGTTGATATTCTTGCGAGAGCCTATCAAATGGTACGAGATAGGCTTGATTGCTAGAGCGAAATTTAGAGACTCGGTTCATCACAGTCGTTGCTGAAGAACGATATCCAGTCACAGTAATGCGATAAACTTTGCCTTCTGCTGAGGCGCCTAATCCAGCACGAGTACGTGAATTGATACCAGACTCTTGGAATGCCCAACCATCTCCAACTGCACCACCGGAAGGGGGAACTATGGGTAGGGGGGTTTCCTGAATCACGAATTTATTCAGAACAGGGGTTTTTCCAGAAAGACTGCCCTTGAGGTCGCTACTGGAAGCTCCCCGCAAGAGAGCAAACATATGAGTAAACCCAACCATATTTTGTCCTGGCTGGGTTTTGTAGCCTCGGTAATAGGGAACGATATTTTCCCCGTAGGCATTTTGGTATTCATCACTGTCGAGGTAAGAATCAATTTCTGCCTCGAAGCCTTCAGTATCTAGAATGGTGCTGTGTCCTCTCATTTCTTCTAAGCCATCAGGAGCCCGACCTAAAAGATGTTTGAAATTGAGTTCAATAAACCGATAGCGAGGACAAGTATCGAAAAAGCGAGAGCGGTAAGCGTCTGATTTTGCCAGAGCGCGGACAAATTCGCGCACACTGAGTTCACCACTTTTGAATTGGGATTCAGGAATCGTCGCCCGTTCACTTTCCATGACGTAAGCATTACCCAAAACTTGCCGATAAACGGCACGAATAATGGTTTCTACTTCTTCTTGTGAACGTCCTGGAATTAGTTCTAAACGGGGTGTTTCTTCAAATAAACTGACTCCAAGTCGAGATGCAGGTCCAAAAACCATTGAAAAAATCTCCACAATTGTATTACATGAGAAACTACCATATTTAGACGTTATATTAAAAAACTTTACATAACTTAACATGAAATCTGATCGGGGAGCTTATTCGTACTACACAAAGAGGTTGATATCTTGGCTATGACTTTGTTTTTGCAAGATTTTTCCTGTAATACACCGTTAATTATTGTAATATATACCGAATGTGACTTGAAATTATTACGCCTATAAGTTATAGGGTGTGAGGTAACTCAGTGGCAAAACTTTGACGCTTTTCAAACTGTAGAGAGCCAAAAGCCGACCCCCAAACCTGTTGATGGGTATTCACGTCCAGACCTCGATCGAGGCTACTCCAAGTTGTTTCTGTAATTTCGACATCACTGACTAGGTAGGTGGAACAACCTCTTTTTTCGATGAGACAAAGGTTTCCTGGTTCCACACCGCCTCGAAACATTTCGCCGTCTCGTTTAAAAATCATGGAACAGTTATAGCGTCGTTGCAGACTATCTGGTTTAATAGTTTTGAGAATGCTTAATTCTCGTGCGGCTCCGGCGTACTGTATTGGGTCTTCGAGGCTATAATTTTCAATATAAATCTGATCCCCCTGGTCAATTAAGCGATGAACTCCCTGACGATAGGGAGTCCACAGATCGTGGTCGTAAACCTGTTCAGAGTAAAAGCCAATGGCATTGAAAAATTCAAATGGTAAGGGACGAAAAAATATCCGAATATGGGCAAATTGTTGTGGGTTATCAAAGGATTGCTGATAGTTACTAAAATCCCCAGCCATCCACTGAGCTAAAGTGATTAAATCATTGCTTTTAACGGAATTCATAAGCCAAGAAGAAGGTAAAAGAAAGTTTATCAAGAGCAATTAGCAATTCACTAATTCCCTGACAGCGAACGAATCTCTGAGGAAAATGATGCCGTTACTACCCCACTTCCTCCACTGGTTTTAATTAGGGAAACACGAAATCGTAAATTAGGATTAGCAAACCAGATTTTTTCTTCGGCGGCGGCGTGTTCGTAGCTAGTCAACAGCACAAAAGTTCCATCCTCTGTGATGTGATAGTCACCTGCTGCGGCAATAGTTTCAGCATAACCTTGATCGCGTAATAACTTACCCTGGTTAGGTACATTTGGATCTGGGATTGGTACCAGAATACAACTCCCCTTAACCTCAGAATTCTCATCCCAATCTGACTCACCCTCCCAGCTCATTTGAAAAGGCATTACTGCTTGGGATGGGTCAACATTATACAATTGACAGAGTTCCATTACTGCCCGATCGTCCGGTGAGATAGCAACGATATCAATGACTGACTGCACAGCTTCAAAGTGTCTGAACGTCAAATGATGGGCGCTGCGCTGGGATCGCCACCGTCCTAGAGAATTTTCAACAAACTGCTTAATATTGTTCATGGAAAACATTGTACAGGGGCAAGAGCCAAAATATTCTTGTCTTCAGAACTCCACTTTTTGCGCCCCTGTCCACGAAAAAAAGTGCTTTTAGCCACAAAAGTAACAAATTGTTACTTTGTTTCTCAGGAATGAGACAGAGGCAACACCCCACAGATATATTCAAAACCATTAAGTTAGTCACCCAGTTGACCAACTGAAATCAGAAATAATTTTTCGTCTAAGTTAAGGAGAACTCAATGCTTGACGCTTTTTCAAGAGCTGTAGTTTCAGCCGATGCCAGCACCTCCACCGTCGGTGATATTAGTGCCCTGAGAGCTTTCGTTGCCAGCGGCAACCGACGCTTGGATGCTGTAAACGCGATCGCCAGCAACGCTAGCTGCATGGTTTCTGATGCTGTTGCCGGTATGATCTGCGAAAACCAAGGCTTGATTCAAGCTGGTGGTAACTGCTATCCTAACCGCCGCATGGCTGCTTGCTTGCGCGATGCAGAAATCATTCTGCGCTATGTCACCTATGCTTTGTTGGCTGGTGATGCTTCTGTTCTTGATGACCGTTGCTTAAATGGTTTGAAAGAAACCTACGCAGCTTTGGGCGTACCCACCACCTCCACCGTGCGTGCCGTTCAAATCATGAAGGCTCAAGCCGCTGCTCACATCCAAGACAATCCTAGCGAAAAATTTGCTGGTGCTAAGCTCCGCAAAATGGGCAGTCCTGTAGTAGAAGATCGTTGTGCTAGCCTCGTTGCTGAAGCTTCCAGCTACTTCGATCGCATCATTTCTGCACTGAGCTAGTCAGTTGCTAATCGCAATTCGCTCAGCAAAATTGAAACTACGCTCACTGTCGTCAAAATCACTTTAGGAGTTTTAGGAAATGAAATCAGTTCTCACCACCGCTATTGCCTCTGCTGATGCAGCAGGCCGCTTCCCTAGCACCTCAGATTTAGAATCAGTTCAAGGTTCTATCCAACGCTCTGCTGCTCGTTTAGAAGCTGCAGAAAAACTAGGCAACAACCTCGACGCAGTTGCTAAAGAAGCTTATGATGCTTGCATCAAAAAGTATCCTTACTTGAACGAATCCGGTCAAGCTAACTCCACCGATACTTTCAAAGCAAAATGCCATCGTGACATCAAGCACTACCTGCGCTTGGTTCAATATTGCTTAGTTGTTGGCGGCACAGGCCCTCTGGACGAATGGGGTATTGCTGGTCAACGCGAAGTTTATCGCGCTTTGGGCTTGCCTACTGCTCCTTACGTTGAAGCATTGAGCTTTGCTCGTAACCGCGGTTGCGCTCCTCGCGATTTGTCTGCTCAAGCTTTGACTGAGTACAATGCTCTTCTTGACTACGCGATCAACTCCCTGTCCTAATTAACTGACAGGTTTGTAATATCGTGACTGGGTAGTTTCTACCCGACAAGTCTAGGAACTCTTGGCTCGTTGCTTTACCGATTGTGGTGAGGTAAGGGTAAAGAATTCCTAGGCTTGTTATTGTGTTTTAATAGGCATATCATATTATAGTTATTGCAGAGTGCTAATTTTATGGATAAACGCTTTTTTAGTTTTTTTAATTTAACGGAAGACCAGGCGATCGCCCTTTTAGATACGCCCCAATCTGAAATCGGCGAGGAGGATTCCCGCTACATAGCTGCTTCCCACTTGATCAATTTCTCAAGTGATCGATCGATCGCAGCACTGATGCGAGCAGTACAACAAACCGATCCGGTGCTGGAAAACCGGATTGTGCGCCGCAAATCGGTGGAAACATTAGGAAGACTGCAAGCTGTGCAAGCATTGCCGGTGATTCGCACCTGTCTGGCCGATGATGACTGCTACACGGTGGAAAATGCCGTTTGGGCGATCGGCGAAATTGGCACTCAAGATGCCGATATTTTAGAAGAAGTTGCTCAATTGCTGGACAAACCCGGACAAACCTACCGGGTAATTATCCACACCCTGACTAAATTAGATTATCAGCCAGCCGTAGGCAGAATTAGCAGATTTGTCGATGATATTGACCCGCCGACTGCTAGTGCTGCCATCGCCGCAATTTGTCGCTTAACCAGAGACTTTTCTCAAATGGGAAAAGTTGTCGCGATGTTGCAACACAAAAATGTCCTCGGGCGCAGATTATCTATTCAGGATTTGATAGATGCGCGTTACTACGATGCAATTCCAAATATTGCCAGATGTCCGGTATCTTTAGTCTTTAGGCTCAGAGGAATTAGGATGTTAGCAGAAGCAGGAATTGCCGACAAATTCCTGACTTTTGCTACCATTAAACCCCATTTGGAACAAACATTAAGAGATTATCCAGCCGATTTAGATTTAGTGCATAGTTATGAAAAATTACCCGACTTACAGTTTTTGATTCGCCAATTATACGAAACAGATTTTGGACGTTGCTATTTAGCAGCTAAAACGATACTGGAAAATTACTCAGAAGATGCACCAGCCGCCCTGTTTGCTACCTTTGCTGAAGAAGCAAATAATGACTATGGAGCGCATTTTCATGTGGTAAAATTGTTTGGTTGGTTAAAACATTCTCCAGCCTACGATTTGTTATTGGAAGCTTTGCATCACCCCCAACCCCAGTTTCAGAAATCCCGTGCAGCGGCGGCGATCGCCCTGGGGGAACTGGGAGAACAACGTGCTATTCCAGAATTGAAAGCCTGCCTGGAAACTAAAATCTGGGATTTGAAGTATGCTGCATTAATGGCACTAGAAAAACTTGGTGATGTCAGCGGTTATGAAATTGCTGCAGCCGACCCAGATTGGTTGGTTCGAGCTAAAGTAGATGCTCATACTTCTGTAACATCCGAACTATCTTAATAGGGCATAGGGCATAGGGCATAGGGCATAGGGCATAGGGCATACCTCACCACGCTTGAGAACCGCCATACAACAGTCAACTATCAACTGTCAACAGTCAAGTGTCAACTGTCAACTGCTATAAAACCACAAAAACCATGACAACAGATGCTTTGTTTGAACAACTAAAACACCCGAATCCTCATCTGCGCGATCGGGCAATGTTTGAAATTGCCGATTCCCGCGATGAAAATACTATTTCTCGACTCGTGGGCATTTTAGATGAAGAAGATGTCACCTATCGTCGGGCGGCCGTAAAAGCCTTGGGCGTGATTGGTGAAGATGCCGTGCCATCGGTGGTGGACGCATTGTTAAACAGTGATAATGTGACTGTGCGAGGGAGTGCGGCGAAGGTATTGGCACAAATTGCGATTAATTATCCAGAGTTGCCGTTTCCTGAAGCGGGCTTGCAGGGATTAAAAAAGGCGATCGAAGATCCAAATCCTGTGGTTAATATTGCTTCAGTGATGGCCTTGGGGCAGATGGGTTCCTCTGCTTTTGAGATTTTGGTGGAGTCGCTGAAAACAACGGATAATGTGGCAGTACAGGTGGCGATCGTGAATGCTCTTGCTTCTGTGGGCGATCGACGTTGTTTAGAAGTTCTGACCACATTTGCGAATGATGAAGCCGTGGATTCTTATGTGCGGGAATCAGCGACAAGTTCTTTATCGCGGTTGGATTTGGTGATGAATTATAAGCGTGCAGATAGTTAGATTTAGTGAGATTTTTAGGCTCACTCTCGATCGCACACAGCACTTGCAGCCGACTAAGCGTGGTTAGAGTTGACGCAATCTGTCGAGCTTTTTTAACTGTTGTGACTGTTCTTGCAATCGAGTTTCGAGCTTCTGACACACAAGTTCGCATAAATCAAAAATCATCGGGTCAGTGATTTGATAGTAAACACTGACTCCCTGCGGCTGCCGTTGAACGATGCCTGCCTGGGTCAAAATCTTGAGGTGCTTGGAAACATTGGCTTGCCCCAGCCCTGTTTGTTCAATGATTTCAGTGACATTTTTAGCACCACTCTTAAGCGCGCAGAGCACTTGCAGGCGGCTAAGCTCTGATAAAACTTTGAAGTAGTCAGCAACCTGAGCGAGAGCGGAAACAGGAATTTGAGACATAAGCAGGAGTGAATAGATTTTGAGCGAGACTTGTTTTTTTACATTATACTACTATATAGTAATATTATCACTAAATATGTAATGAGAGGCTGATGGCTATGCTGTTTCGTCAACTTTTTGATCGGGAAAGCAGTACCTATACTTATCTGATTGCCGATCGCGCTTCCGCAGAAGCCCTATTGGTCGATGCAGTGTTGGAACAGGTTGAGCGAGATCTCAAATTGCTGAAAGAACTGGGTTTGACATTGCGTTATTGCTTGGAAACCCATGTTCATGCCGATCACATTACCGGTGCATCTCAACTGCGGGAAGCAACAGGCTGTGTGAGTGTGGTTCCAGCCCAAGCACAGGTTAACTGTGCAGACCGTTTTATCCACCCAGGGGAAACGCTACAGGTTGGAACGGTGGAAGTGCAGGCGATCGCCACGCCAGGACACACAGATAGCCATATGGCATACCTCGTCAATAGAAGTCACTTGCTGACCGGCGATGCGTTATTTATTCGCGGCTGTGGACGCACAGATTTTCAAAGCGGGGATGCAGGAACCTTGTTTGATTCAGTCACTCAACGATTATTTACCTTGCCTGACTATACCTCGATCTATCCAGGACACGACTATCGCGGGCAAACTGTTTCTTCCATTGAGGAAGAAAAACGCTGGAACCCTAGGTTTACAGGGCGCAGTCGGGATGAGTTTATTGAATTTATGAATGCACTGAATCTGCCCAACCCTCAAAAAATGATGGAAGCCGTGCCAGCTAATGAACGGTGTGGCAACCTCACCTCAATTTCTGCCTAGACCTTCGATCTATTTTATTTGGAGTATAACTATGACACTGACTAACGATTCTCAACTTCAAGAAATTGATGCTCAAACCTTGAAACAATTGCTTGAGGAAAACGCCGTAACTTTAGTGGATGTTCGGGAAGCTGCCGAATATGCAACTGAACGTATTCCCGGCGCAAAATTTCATCCACTTTCACAGTTCGATCCACTTCAAGTACGACCGTCTGCGGGACAAAAACTCGTTCTCTACTGTCAATCGGGCAATCGCTCTGCCAAAGCCGCCAGACAATGTTTAGACGCAGGATTCTATTCTGTGATTCATCTGCGTGGCGGAATTCCTACTTGGAAAAATGCAGGCTATCGCATTGAGAAAAGTCAAAATGCGCCGATTAGCTTGTTTAGGCAAGTGCAGATTGTTGCAGGCTCATTGGTTGTGCTGGGAACAGTTTTTGGAGTGTTTGTGTCACCTAATTTTTTACTTCTGAGTGGATTTGTGGGTGCTGGCTTAGTGTTTGCTGGAATCACTAACACCTGTGCGATGGGAATGCTACTGGCAAAGTTACCTTACAACCAACAAGCCGGAAATAAATCATGATCTGGATAATTGGACATTTCCTGGCAGTTGTCATTGGTGTGAGTTTAGGCTTATTGGGCGGTGGTGGTTCTGTGCTAGCACTGCCTGTGCTGGTTTATGTGATGGGTGTTGCGCCTAAACCTGCGATCGCCATGACTTTGATTATTGTCGGGACTGTTAGCTTATTGGGCAGCATTCCCCATGGGCGGCGCGGTAATCTTAATCTCAAAACCGCAGTTATTTTTGGAACTGCAACCATGTTGGGGGCTTACCTCGGTGCAAGAATTGCGACGCTACCGTTCATTACCAACGCATTCCAGATGACCCTATTTGGATTGTCGATGCTGATTGCCGCAGGCTTGATGATTTATCGCACCACCTTGTCAAAGAACGTATCTAGTAAGGATGAGCTAGAGGCAATCCTGTACGTCAAACCTGTTTGCAAATACTGCTGGCTGTGGCTGATGAGTGAAGGGATTGCAGTAGGGATTTTGACAGGATTAGTCGGTGTGGGTGGCGGGTTTGCGATCGTCCCTGCCTTGGTTTTATTGGGAAACGTACCCATGCGACAGGCGATCGGGACTTCTCTGCTAATTATTGCGTGTAATTCGGTCGCGGGTTTGCTAGGTTATTTAGGGCATATTTCCTTAGACTGGAATCTCACGGTTTCATTCACCTTTTTAGCTGGATGCGGAACGGTGATTGGGGCTTATCTTGCACAGTTTATTCCAGCGCAACAACTTCAAAAAGGCTTCGGTTACTTCCTGCTATTAGTCGCCACATTCGTATTAGTCCAAAATCGTGATAGCTTACAGGGAATCAAAAAGTCATCTGCTGACGGGCCACCTCACAACGCACTTTCTGCGGACGGACGGGAGATGTCGGCTGTGATGCCGAGGTGATCTGCCGCCACTCATCTTAGCCCTTAGCTCGCGATCGCCATACCCCATACTTCAAAATTACCATAAGGTCGATCGCCTTTCAATTCAATGCGATCTCTTAGTTTCTCGGGTTATTGTTATGCGAAGAGTGCAATGTTTGTCAAGGGCGATCGCGCCGAGCACCGACACGATCGAGAGGACACGGCAGTACCCTTGGACTACCGCGATTAATTGTAGTCCAAGGGCACTGCCGTGTCCTGGTTGTGGGTAATATTAATTCCGATGCTACCGGATTTGATATGAGGTATCATATTTACAGTGTAACTGATAGCTAGACTTGATAATTAAGAACTCAATCAAGTGCAAAAAATTCATAAAAATGAAGAGAACTAGAGGCGTACAGAAGCAATTGCGCCCAGATTTTTCCACGAGGTCTATTCATCAATACAAATGATTTTTGTCTGTTTAGGACTACGGGAAATACCAATAACAACTACTCATCAGGTTTGTCTTTGCAAAGCCAATTTTTGATAGTTCTGTCTAATAGGAATCTGAATGATGAACTCTGCTCCCTGACCGGGATGAGAAACACATTTCAACAGTCCGCGGTGTTTTTCTACCACAATCTGGTAGCTGATTGACAGCCCCAGACCGGTGTTCTTCCCTACGGGTTTCGTCGTGAAGAAGGGGTCGAACAGCCGCCGGTTCACTTCCTCTGTCATACCGGGGCCATTGTCGCAAATGCGAATCACAACAAATTGGGGACTTTTCCGGGTTGGGTCGAGGTTGGGGGAATCCACCTCAGCCGAAGAAACTGTAGAGCTTTCCGCAAGGGGGGGATTGGAAATCGGGGATTTTTCTTCTTCCCCATACCCCACTGAGGTGCGAATTGCGATCGCCCGCGGCCCCCTTTGGTCATTGAGAGTGTCAATCGCATTCGCCAGTATACTTACAAACACCTGGTTCAGTAGGCCGGCAGAGCACTCCACCAGCGGCAGCGGGCCGTACTCTTTAATGATTTGAATAGCAGGCTGGTCTAATTTGGCTTGCAGTCGGTGCTGGAAAATCAGTAGGGTGTTATCGATGCCCTCATGGATATCGACCTCTTTCATTTCCGCTTCATCCAGTCGCGAGAAGTTTCGCAGGGAGAGGACAATTTTGCGAATTCGGTCTGCCCCCACCTTCATCGAATCCAGCACTTTGGGTAAGTCTTCCATCAAGAAATCTAATTCGATTGCCTCAATATCCTCAACAATTGCTGCTGTGGGATGGGGGTATTGTTCTTGATAGAGTTTCACCAGTCCTAGTATGTCTTCACAATAAGTCCTGACGTGACTCAGGTTGCCATATATGAAGTTAATCGGGTTATTGATTTCGTGGGCCACCCCTGCCACCATCTGTCCGAGGGAGGACATTTTCTCAGTCTGAATGAGCTGGGTCTGGGTGCGCTTGAGTTCTTGGAAAGAAAGCTCTAGTTGTTCGGCTTGTTTTTTTAATTGCGCTTCTGATATTCGCAGAGCTTGCTCTATCTGCACGCGATCGCGAATTTCCTGGCTCAGGAGCAGATTTTTTTCATTTAATTCCTGCGTCCTCTCTTCCACTTTATGTTCTAAAGTCCGGCTGTAATCTTCTAATTGCTCATTGGCTCGTTTCAGGTTGTGAGTCGCCTCCGACAAATTGGCATAGAGGCGGGCATTTTCCAGGGAAATCGCCGCTTGAGAACAGAGCACGGTTAAAACTTCCAGGCGATCGGGAGTAAACGCACTCCTTGTCAGATTATTTTCCAAGTAAAGCAGACCAATGAGCTTTGCTTTATGGACGATCGGCATACATAAAATAGACTTCGGTTGGGCGTTAACTATATAGCTATCCCTGGTAAAAATTCCCTCCTGACTTGCATCATTTAATACCACATATTCCTGAGTTCTAGCCACATAATTAAGAAGAGAAAACGGCAGCTTTTGAGTGGTTTCTATTGGTGTGGATTGTAGCAATACTACCTCATTATTATCGGTACTTGCCGTCCCTTCTACCACCAGGTGACCATCTTTTTCTAAAATCAAGTAGCTTTTTTCAGCCCCAGCATTCTCAATTGCAATTTTCAATAACTTAGAAAGCAGACTTTCCAGAACAATTTCGCCAGAAATAGCTTGAGAAGATTTCATCACAGAGGCGAAATCCAGTGCTGCAAAACTCCCCGTAGTCGTCGAGCTAGTCGTCCGTGATACGTCGAAGCTGGGGGCTTCTTTAGTCAGAATTCGCGAGAATAATTCAGGATATTCTTCTGATAAATCCTGCACTTTTGCTTTCGCTCCCCAGCGAATATAGCCATAGTAAGCATCCGTCAAATAAATCTCCGCTATCTTCTCCCGGTCGCGAGAGAAATAAAACTCGGCAGCGCGTTCGTTAGCTAGGGCTTCTTCCTGAATGTATCCCTGTTCTCTGGCTCCTTGAATGCTAGCATCATAATACTCCATCGCTTTGCCAATTTCCCCCAATACCCGCGCTTTCTCTGCCTCCACTAACTCGTACTTGTGTTGATAATTTGCCGGAGCATGAACGGCCCATTGCTGCATTTTTTCCTGATTTTTCGCCACTTGCTTCAATGATTCTTCTTGTTCGCTGCGAGAAACTTCAGGATATAAAGCAAGGAGAGCCAGAGAATAGTAGAAATTGTGTTGCCCACCAATCATCAGCGCCGGTGAACCTTCTTTATATTTTTCTGCTTCGCTGGCGCTTTTCACTGACTGAGCGTAATCTTTAAACAAGTAAAATCGGATCAATTTTGTCAGGTGAGCAACAAAAATAAACATATGTTTATTGTCAGCAATTGACTGTCGCAGGAGTTCATCTTCATTCAAAAATTCGCCCTTAATCGTATATTTTTCTTCTGGGGCTGCGAGTAATTGTAATACCGTTAATCTCCATATTTTTAAATAATCAATATGCGAATCTTGTTGAAGTTTCAGTAGTAAATCAAGATACTGCGCCTGCTTCTGATCCACAAACTCCAGCGGTTGACCTGTAAAAAATATATGATCGCAATAGTAAATACAATTATAACCAACATCGTCTAAATCTCCAGTTTCTAGACCACTTTTAATGCCTTCAACTAATGGTGCTAAGGTTTCTTTTCCATGCTCTTTCCAGTGTCTAATGTGACCATTAAAAACTACATAGACGTAAGATTTCAGTTCTTTGGTATCAAATCGCTCCAACAAATTTAAACCTAGTTGTCCAAAGCGATATCCCGCCTCAATTTCACCCAGAGACCCGCACAAAAGCAAGCCATAAACCGCATACCCCGAAGCAGCTTGGGGTGAATTACCATATTCTATACACAGATGAATCATTGTAAATGGAACTTGTGGAAATAAGGCAGGAGCCACATGAAAAGCAAGAGGGGCTGATTTCAATAATATCCCCATAGCCACTCGCTTATTGAGATCCGTCATTTCGGGCAGATTAGCTAACGTCTCCGTATTCATCTCTTGTGGAGGTTCTGGACAAAAGGAGACGCCCAGCATACCCAGAACTTGCAGCGCAATATCGAACGCGACCTGCATCTGGTTTTGCTGGGTATAAAACTGCATTTGGATTTCATAAACTTTTACTTTTTCAAGCAGAGTTTTCGCGTGTTTGAGAGCTTCCTCAGAAAGCATTTTTGCCCGCTTGAAGTTAATGTTTAGAAATTCCACCGCCGCCGCTTCCGCATACAGAGGGAACGTCAGGTCATACTGAGTTTCCCAGCTATCTTCTCTTAGGAGTTCTAGTCCCAGCCGTAGTTGTCTGGCGGCAGTTTCATAAGCTGTTGCGGCCTTAGCTTTTTTGCCGGCTATCAAATTTAATCGGGCTAGACGATCTTTTTCTGCCTGATCCGTGATGAAGTCAGCCCCAACATTTAACTGATTGACAATCTCAAAGATATTTTCTTCAATCTCCTCTGCTGGAGTATGCTCCAGTAGCAGTTCACCGATTTTCAGGTGGGTCTGTTGTTTCTGAGATTCGGGAATAAGAGAATACGCCGCTTGCTGCACCCGGTCATGGAGAAATTTGTAAGCGATAGGCGCGTGATGGCTGTAAGGCAAAGGGTCAGGTGAGCATGATAGCAGAGGAGAATCTGGAGCTATTCTCTCCTTGACTTCCCTGCTCATTTCATCAGAGGTAAAAACGAGAGGGATTTTGTAGGCTTCGCTCAGGGGCAAAACCAAGCCAGCCTGAAGCGCTTCCCAGAAATCAGCCGCCGTTTCCGACTGAGATTTTTCATTGACAATAGCCAGAACGTCTAAATTAAATTTGTCTCCTATACAGGCGGCTAACTTTAAGACATCCTGCGTCTCCTCCGAGAGTTTTTGAATATTTCTGGCAATCAGTTCGACGACATTATAATCCGTGATTCCTACTGCTTGAATTTGGTTCAATGACCACTGCCAGCACCCAGCACTGAATTCAAAGGTCAATAGCTTTTCTTGATGCAGAGTGGCGAACATCTGAGTCAAGAAGAAAGGATTGCCCTGGGTTTTATTGAAAAGTAGCTCGGACAATTCAGAAACCCGGTTTCTCGGAACAGAAGATTCATTCAGGGTATCTGCTACCAGCAAGCTGACGTTGCCAATATCCAAAGGACGGAGGGTGATATTATTTACAACCGCCCCATTCTTTTGAATCTCATCCAACGTCAGCATCAACGGATGCGTCGGACTAACTTCGTTATCTCGATAGGCTCCCATCAGCAGTAAATACTGGCTGTCCGGGTCACAAATCAGCAGATGAATCAACTTGAGCGATGCCGAATCTGCCCACTGTAAGTCATCCAAAAAGACGACGAGGGGGTGTGAGGGTTTAGTAAATACATGAATGAATTCTTTAAACACCCGATTAAAGCGATTCTGGGATTCAAATGGCCCCAATTGTGGAACCGCTCCTTGAGGCCCGATAATGAGTTCGACTTCGGGAATGACATCTACTATGACTTGGCCATTTGAGCCTAAAGCTTCTAAAAGTTGCTGTTTCCAAATCGCTAGTTTGTCCGAAGTTTCTGTTAAAAGATGCTGCATCAAGCCTTGAAAGGCTTGAATCAAAGAAGCATAAGGAATATTTCGCTTTAATTGGTCAAATTTACCGGAGATAAAGTAGCCGTGCTGCCTGACAATCGGTTTTTGAACTTCATTCACTAAGGAAGATTTGCCAATCCCTGAGTAACCGCTGACTAGCATCATTTCGCTGGTTCCCCCGGAGACTCGCTCAAAGGCTGCCATCAAAGTGGCGACTTCTTGCTCACGACCATAGAGCTTTTGTGGGATTAGGAATTGTCCAAATTTATCCCTTTTACCGATGGGAAAGTTGTCAATTTTACCCAGGGTTTGCAGTTGATGACGGCATATTTCTAGATCAGCTTTTAGTCCCTTAGCGCTTTGGTATCTGTCTTCAGCAGTTTTGGCTAATAATTTCATTACAATGTCAGAAATTGCTTGGGGAATCTCACCGATTTGCTGATGGGGTGGCACTGGTCTTTTAGCGATATGGCAGTGAATTAATTCCAGGATGTCGGTGGCTTGATGCGGCCGGTTTCCAGTTAGCATTTCATAAAAGGTGACACCTAAGGAGTAAAAGTCGGTGCGGTAGTCCATTGAGCGATTCATCCGCCCGGTTTGTTCTGGAGACATATAGGCAAGGGTGCCTTCTAGCAAGTTGGGATTGCTGAGGGTCTGGTTTTCTCGCTGTAGGTGCGTGGCAATGCTAAAATCGATGATTTTGATTTGACCTGTTTTGGGGTTGATAATAATATTCTGCGGTTTAATATCTTTATGAATAATCTTGTTTTCATGGAGTTGAGCTAGGGTCTCTGCTAAATGAATTGCCAGACTCAGAAATTCGCTGATTTCAAGGTGTTTAGCTGTGATTAGGTTTTTCAACGAGTCCCCCCCAAAATCTTCTAATATCAGCGCCAGACCGTTATTATGCTTTTCCAAAGAGTGAGCTTTGATAATCCCGGCTATGTCGAGAGTTTTGAGAATTTTATATTCATGCCTCAATCGTGCGATTTCTTCTATTGTGGGATACTCGGATTTGAGGGTTTTTACTATAACCGGGATTAGGTCGGACTCCCTAACCCCGCGATAAATAACTGTATTGACACCTTCATGAATGGGTAACGATAAGAGTTTGTAACCGGGCAGCGTGGTTTTCATATTCGTTTTTTCGATGAGTCCGATTATTCTGGCCTGGAATTGATAGAGAGAAATCTGAGACGGCGATGTTCGATCGCCTGTAGGGAAAAATTAAACTAGCAGGGAATCAGCTTGTTAGCAAGTGGCAATATTTTCTCCGCTCATTCAATGCTAATGTGCATCAGGGTCTAATGTTTAACTATAACTATAATACCTCTGCTGGAGTTGGAGAAGCAAGAATTGGCGCTTGGACAAGCGCCTCCAGATAAATTATGCGATCGCCCTACCTAAAGTATCTGTTTAAAGTTCTCTGAACTTACTCCGCACAGAGGCTTAAAATTTTGAGAACTCAGGTTTTTTATTACATCCGAGTAGCTCATTATCTGTCTGTGCCTGAATTATTCCAACTTATGATTATACATCCTACTACAACCTATTTGCACCAATTCTACCGGGCGCGATCGTTGTTCTTACCAGGGTACAACTCGCGAGATCCTTGCCTACTTTTTTAAGAGGTCTATTGTAAGAGTGTGCTCACCATGACTGAGTTACTTGAGCGCGCGATCGTCGCTAAGTTGAAAACCTGGTCTGTAAGTGAGCAAGATGCGTAAGCGTTGCCCGCCCATACGGGGGCTACGCCAACGAAGAGGATCGCCTCAATGACTGTGGAAGAACTTGAAGATGATACCAGAGGGGAACCACCAAATGCTCGTTCTTCCGACGCTCTTACCAAACTTGCAGCCTCAGCAATGGCTGAGTATCCGCCAGGTAAAACCCAAGAACTCGCTCCAGAAACATTGTGAATTCGCCTCATAAAGCCCACGTCCGTAACAGGATCAAAAGTTACAAAAAATGGGGAATGTATGCAAACGATCCTTTGGGATCGTGAAGAAGTCCCGCGTCGTGCCAAACATTTGTATGAGAGCAGCATCCGCCCCAAAATTGACTTACAAGAAAATGTGGGCAAGATGGTCATCATGTATATAGAAACAGGCGACTATAAAGTTGATGAAAATGGTTGACACGCTGCTGATTACCTGAGTGCGAAACATCCAAATGCTAGACTCTTGGGTATCCGTATTGGATATCAACTTGCTGCATCTCTCTGTAGTGTCATTGAGCGTCAATCTAAGTGATTTTACGTATAGTAGGTGATAGATATGCTAAACTTAATTTTATTGGATTTTGCTGGAAAGTCAAGCTTTATGAGTTGGAATTTATGAGAACGTTTACTGCGGTGGTTCCGAAAGGCCCTGACACTAATTTATATGTAGTATATGTTCCCGGTTTCTAAGAGAGCGCCTTCTCAAGGAGAAACTTTAGACGACAGACAAGCGAACTTATGTGAAGCGAGCGAAATGTTGTTGGAAGATGAGCATCTAGCCTTAAATCGACCTTCTATTCAGTACGAACGAGCTTCAATTAAGTGCGATCGCTCGCCCTTTTAGTCTTTACCCTTAATTCTTCTAGTTTCTATAGTTGCTAGAATAGCAGCGAATACTAACCAGACTGCAACTCATGCTAAAAACCATCGAAGGTATTTGCATCACTTGCCAAACAATCCTATGATGGTTCATCATAATCTTGATGATTGTTTCGTTTCATTCTCCTAACTAAGCTAATATGCGATCGCTTGTATTGACTCTAGCTCTCATATGTTTAGCCACCCCCGCTGTTGCCGCAAGCTGCGAGGAAAGCTTTCAAAAAAAGGGGGACTTTTTGAATGGTTCCGCCTTTTCTGCACGTGTTCAGGTGGAGGGGTTATCGATAGAGAGAGCA
>Ga0164305_10000263_pt1 | contig 18565 bp, 14 predicted proteins | sample Whisoiple_237_MG_FD_110215 | JGI IMG/M metagenome (GOLD analysis project Ga0164305, IMG submission 110215) | Soil microbial communities amended with pyrogenic organic matter from upstate New York, USA - Whitman soil sample_237_MG | ecosystem: Environmental > Terrestrial > Soil > Agricultural...
GGCAAGGCGATCGACATCGATCAGGGCGGCGCGCTCGATGTCAGTTTGAATCAGCTGATTTCGTCCGGCTCGTCGAGCGAAGGCGTCGATCTGCAGGGCGTCAGCGGCACGCTGACCGTCAGCGGCACGACGACGGTGGCCGACTCGGTCGGAGATGCTTTGGTGATCAGCGGTTCGTCAGTCAACGCCACGTTCGGCGGCAAGCTGACGGTGCTGAACGATGCAGCCGGCGCGAACGGCTCGGGCGCGTTTCTGTCGACGAATACCGGGACCTACAACTTCAACGGCGGCGTCGACATAACGGTCAACGGGACCGGAGCTTATGGCTTCAGGGCCCAGAGCTCGGGCACGGTCAACATCGCCGACCCCGGCGCCAACAACCAGATCACCTCCAACAACGGCACGGCGATCCTCATCAACCCGACGACCTTCAACGCCACGCTCGCTTCTGTGACGTCGGGAGGCGGCGCGGACGGGATCAGCCTGACGGGCATGAGCGGCGCACTGACGATCGGCACGGTCTCAATCAACGGGCAGACCGACGACGGCATCGACATCACGAATTCCGCCGGCTCGGTGACCATCAACGGCGGTTCGATCGGAAACAGCAACGATCCGAGCGACCGGGGCGTCATGATCGCCGGCGGAACCGGCGCGGTGACCATCGCCGCCAGCATCACCAAGACGACCGCCGGCACCGGGGTCGAGGTGTTCAACCACGAGACCGGCAATGTGACCTTCTCGGGAGCGGTGACCACGACGGGCGGGGTCGGCACGGGCATCGTGGTCACCGACACCAACAGCGGGACGGTCAGCTTCACCGGCCAGACCGCGATCACCAGCGGCTCCTTCGCCGGCGTCTTGCTGCAGAACAACAGCGGCGGCACGATCACCTTCAGCGCCGGCGGGAACGGTCTGGACGTCACCACCACCTCGGGCGCCGGCCTCACCTTCACTGGCGGCGGCACGCTCAACATCACGGGCACGGGCAATACGGTCAGCACGGGCACGGGCCAGATCCTGAACCTGGCCAACGGCAGTGTCGGGGCGAGCGGGATCACGTTCCAGACGCTGGCGAACAGCACCGAAGGCGCCGCCAGCGCGATCGGCATCGACAATCTGGACGGAAACACCTTCAGCGGCGGCGCGGTGACCATCGCGGGAACCACCGGCGCGACCAGCGACGGCATCTCCATCGTCGGCGGGTCCAGCACCGCCTTCACCTTCGCCAGCGCGACCATCAACAATGTCGGCGGCGACGGGATCGAGCTGAACGGCGCCAATGGCGCGGTGACCTTCGGCGCCGTCGCGATCGGCTCGGCCGCCGGCACGGGCGTCGCCGGTCACGGCGTCAACATCGTCGGCGCGACCAACGCCGTGAACATCAACGGCGGCGCCATCGGCGGAACCAACGATCCCGCGGGCGACGGCGTCAACATCACCGGCGGGACGGGGACGGTGACCGTCGCCTCGTCGATCACCAAGACCACCGCCGGCAATGTGGTCGAGGTGAACAATCACGAGACGGGCAACGTCACCTTCTCGGGCACGATCTCGGCGACCGGCGGCGTCAACAACGGCATCCTTCTCACCGACATCAACAGCGGCACGGTCAGCTTCACAGGCCAGACCACCCTGAGCACGGGCGCCAACCAAGGGGTGACGCTGACCAACAACGACGGCGGCGCCGTCGTCTTCAACGCCGGCGGAACGGGGCTGGACGTCACCACCACCAGCGGGACGGCGTTCAGCGTCGTCGGCGGCGGTACTGTGACGGTTCAGGGGGCGGGCAACAGCTTCAACGCCGGAGCCGGGGGAACCGCCCTCTCCGCCCGTGGCGACGCCGATGCGACCGGGGTCGGCAACGCCACGATAAGCAGCAATGCGGCGCTGACCGGCGCCGGGCGGGCAGCTGACATCCAGAGTTACTCGGGTGGCAGCGTCACCCTGTCCGGGAACATCAGCAACACGGGCACGGGCGTACTGGTCTCCACGAACACCGGCGGCACGTTCGACTTCACCGGCGGGACCAAGACGATCAACACCGGCGCCAACGCCGCCGTGACCCTGACCAGCAACACCGGCGCCACGATCAATTTCACCGGCGGCGGGCTGGACATCGACACCACCACCGGCGCCGGCCTCACGGCCACGGGCGGAGGAGCGGTTACGGTTCAGGGGACCGGGAACAGCATAACCGCCGTTGGGGGCACAGCACTAAACGTCACCAACACCACGATCGGCGGGTCCGGTCTGACCTTCCACGACATCTCAGCAAACGGTGGCTCCGGCGCTGTCATTCTGAATAACACGGGAACCTTGGCTGGCCTGACTGTCACCGGTGACAACAATCAAACCGTGGTGAACGGCACCAACAGTTCAGGTGGGATCATACAGAACGTCAACGGTGTAGGTATCTCACTGACGAACACCGCCAACCTTTCGTTTACAAATGTTCACATCCTGAACACGCAGCGCAGCGGCGTCTGGGGCACGGAAGTTAACAACTTCACATTCCAGAATGGCCGTATTGATGGGTCAGGACTGGCTCACACAGCCGCCGCACAGAGTGATGGAAACATCGCTTTCAATGACACTACGACTTTCACCCAGAACAACGTTCGGGGGATTGTGAAGGTTAGCGAGAATGTCCTCAATAACAGCTATGCGCACGGCCTAGTTATCCAAAACTACAACGGGACGATTGCTGATCTAACCGTAACGAACAATTCATTGACGAGCTCCACCGCGGCTGCGGATTCAGTCGGAACTGCCGTGTTGGTTGCGACCTTCGGTACGTCCTCAGGATCAGCCAATCTTACCAAAGCAACGATAGACGCCAATTTCATCCGAAATTTTCCCGGTAACGCGGGCATCTTCGTCGTCGGGGGCAACTCGGATGCTACAGGGCCGGGTGGGACCATCGGAGTCGCGGGCAGCGCGACAAATATCATCAACATCACCAACAACGACATTGCGGGAGAAAGCGCCACTAATCGCATCAACACCCAGGGAATCGCCACAGGCGTACAGGGAGGTAACTCGGGATCGAGAAGCCAAGGAAACTTCAACATTTCCAGCAACTCTGTAAGTCACACGACTGGTCACAGCATTGACGCGAACACAACTGGATATTCGACGTCTACGGTTAGCATTACAGGTAACACTGTTAACTCGAATAACATTTTCAGTTCGTCGGGAATCACTGGCGGCATTGGCGCGGTAGCTGCTGCGGGAGGTCAGACGACGTTGATGACGGCGACAGTATCTGGCAACAACGTATCGAACACGAATGGCGCTGGGATCCGGTTCGTCAACTTCGATACCGCTGGCACTCTTAACCTTCACATCCTGAACAATCTTGTGAACGCACCGACCGGGTTCACTCAATATGGTGTTCGGGTGGACTCTGGGAACACCGGGGTCGGCGAAGATGCTACGGTCAATCTGGAGATCCGCGGAAACACGCTCACCGGCACTGCACCTTCTGGGGGAGGTACTGCATACGGCATCGGGCTTCGGAAGCAGGGTACGGATCCAAGCGTGCATTCCTTCAGTCTCGAAGGTTATGTGGGCGATGGTAGCGCGGCGAGTGTCACCGCTTATGTCAACTCGCAGAATCCGAACGGTAATGGGACGCTACTGATCTCGGCGCAGAGCGGGTTCACCGGCATTGCTGATGTTCCGTTGCTCGCAGCCACGGTCGGCTCCAGCGACTTCGACGCTGGAACGTCGCCGACGCAGGTTGAACTGGAAATGCTTGTCGAAGCGGCGATCCAGAGATGGATCGCTGCGGGCGCCAGCGAGGCCCAAGTCGCCACTATGCGCGCGGTTTCAATTTCTCTCGGCGACTCTGCTGGACTTTATCTCGGCAGCAGCAACTCCGGCCGGATCATGATCGACGCGGACGCGGCCGGGCACGGCTGGTTCATCGACGCCACGCCGGGTGAGGATGAGGAGTTCGCCAATGGCCTCGCCCTGCTCGACGGTACGGTGGCCGGCAGGATGGACCTGCTGACCGTGATCGCACACGAGCTCGGCCACCAGCTTGGTCTGCATGACCTCTACGGTGCGGGAGCCGGCGGCGACCTGATGCACGGCTACCTGCAGGCGGGTGAACGGCGACTGCCGGAGGCCGGCGAACCGGACGCTGTGGCCGGAGAGTCCCCCATGGGTCTGACCGGCTGGGTCGATGGCCTTGTCTTCGACGATGACGCCGGCGTTACGGGCTGGGTGTCGGCGATGGTTCCCGAGGCGAACGAGCCGGACGCGGGGGCCGGAGGCTCGACCCTGGGCGTCATGGGCTGGATCGACGGGATTGCCTTCGAAGACGACGCCGGTCCGGGCGGGGTGTCAGCGATGATCCCCGCGGCGAGCGAACCGTACGCGGCGCCCGGAGGCTCGACCATGGGCGTCGCGGGTTGGATAGCCGGCATTGTCCTCGACAACGGCGCGCAGGACGCACTCAACCTTGACCACCTCGTCGGACCGAGAGGCCATTTCGATGCCGCCACAATGAGTCCTGTGGTCGGCTTGGAGGCCTCGATGCTCGGCGTGTTTGAGACAGGTCACACGCCGTTGGTCTGACTGACTAAGGGGGCGACTGGATGCTAGGCGGCCTCGTAGCGGCTCGCTGTCTCGATAATCTCCGCGCCGAGATTACCGCACGAGACCTACGGTTCGCTGTTGACTTATTTCCGACCTACGATGGGATCGCTGGTAGGCCATCTTGTAGATGTCGGTCTTTGCCGACCTGCGCCACCGTCGGCTGTCGAACCATTTTGGACATTAGTCCAAGGCAGCACTTTAAGCATGCTGAAGGTCTGTTCGGGCGGAGGTAGGCGAGATGTCAGGGGCCGCCTCGAAAGCCGCTCAATATCTCCGGATGTCGTCGGACAGCCAACAATACTCGCTCGGCAATCAGGCGGACGTCATCCGCGCTTACGCGCTGCTCCACGGGTTTGAAATCGTCCAGTCCTATGAAGACGCTGGCCGCAGTGGCGTGACGGCTGAAAAGCGATCAGGTCTCGCCGCTCTACTTTCTGACGTCGTCTCGGGGGATGTCGCCTACTCGGACGTGCTCGTCCTGGATGTCAGCCGCTGGGGCCGGTACCAAGACCCTGACGAGGCTGCCCACTATGAGTTCATGTGCAGGGCATCGGGGGTAAACGTTCACTACTGCGCAGAAGCCTTCGGAGAGGGTTACGCAGGCTCCATAATGAAGCAGCTCAAGCGGGTCATGGCGGGTGAGTACAGCCGTGAGCTCTCCGAGAAGGTGAAAAAGGGCAAGCGACGGCAAGCTGAGCTCGGCAACGCGCCCGGCGGGCCATGTCCATTCGGCCTGCAGCGCCGGGAGTTTCGCCCCGACGGCACCTGTGCCCGAGTTCTCGCGAGGACTGAGCGCAAGTCGAGACCCGACCATACAGTCCGCGTGGAGCCCGGCTGCGAAGCAGAAGTGGCCATCGTTGGTCGCATTTTCCGCTCGTATGTTCATGGCGGCAAGAACGCGACTGCCATCAGCCGTGACCTCCAGAATGATGGCGTGATGTGGTCGGATGGTAGCCCTTGGACCTCCTGCCGTGTGACCCAGACGTTGAGGATGGACACGCTCGCGGGGCGCAGGCTGGTGGGACGGACTGAGCAAAGTCTGGGCAAGACGCGCGTGAATATCGCTCCGGAAAATTGGAAGCTGATCAACCAATTTGATCCAGTCGTGTCGCCCGCGCTGTTTGACGCTGCGCAAAGGCGCCGGCACCGACTTGCGGGCTCCTTGCTTAGGACTGACGCCGAGTTGCTGCGCGACCTTCGGCGGGTCTGGAGAAAGCACGGACGCATCAGCTCGCTGCTGATCGAGAGCTCCCTAGGTCCGGGCAGGAGCAGCAACTATTTCAGCCGCTTCGGTTCACTTCGGAGTGCATACGCCCTGATCGGGTATGACTGCCCAACACAACGTCGGCCCCGGCGTCGACCGCTCCCTACCCGGCACGAAGTGATAAGTTATTTGCGGCGGGTGCAGGAAGACTTCGGCCGCGTCAGCGTGCGACTCATCGGGCAGGACCCGGAGCTCCCCTCGGCCTACGAGATCATCAAGGTCTTCGGCTCCTTGTCTGCCGCATATGCGGCGGCTGGCGTTCGGGGAGGATGGAAAGGGCGCTCCCAGAAGAAGCCATGTCCCGCTTCAACGGAAGAATAGATCGCCCCGATGTCCGCTTTCCACGCTTTGCGCGTTCATGGACGGCTCTCGTTGGCAAGGGTGCCCAAAAGCCCTCCACGAAGGGCGGAAACCGAAGCTGCCGGTGGGGAGGAGCAGTCCACAATTTCAGGAGCGGTCCTTCGGTAGCGGCCGAACTGCAGATCCTCTTCAAGCTTCAGCCGCTGGCGATCCGCAGGAACCGCTGCCCAACCAGCTCCGCGACTGCTCGAACCGGATCATCAGTGAGGTGCGCGTAGCGCTCGGTCGTGCTGGCCTGCCGATGGCCGAGAGCTTTGCCGATGAGGTAGAGGCTCGCGCCGTCCGCCGCTGCGAAACTGGCGAACGAATGCCGGAGGTCGTGAATCCTCACTCCTTCCAGTTTGGCCACCGCCCTGACCCGATCCCAGGTCTTGTACAGTCCAACCGTCGGACCCCCGCCCCAAGCCGCAGGGAACACGAAGGGCGAAAGCCTCGGGCGTCGCAGGATTTCAGCCAGGGCCGCCGAGTTCAGCGGGATGACCTTCTCTCCCGTCTTCGAGCGGTGCCAAGGAAGCAGGATGCGGCCACGCTCAAGATCGACCTCGCCCCACGTCAGGTTCAGGATCTCAGACTTGCGGGCGCCGGTGAACAACAGCAGCCTGACGATGGCGGCGTGGCTCTCAGGGATTTCGCCGGCCTCGACCAGCTCGTCCATGGTCGCGATCATGTGATTGGCCTCGACCGTGGTCAGGAAACGCTCGCGCCGCCGCGGCTTGATCTTCTGGACGCCGATCGCCGGGTTGTGCGGCAGTATCTCCTGCATCACCGCCCATGACAGCATCGCCGCGGTCGAGCGGATGGTCTGTCCGGCAGCGCCCGGGCCGCCCCTGATGATCGCCCGGCCCCGCGCCCGGGTTTTCACGTCCTTGGCGGTCTTGCCAGTGAGCACGTCAGCCTGCAGGCGCTCGAGATCGCGCCGCGTCAGATCCCTCGCCAGGCGATGACCGAGCAGGGGCGCAACGTGCCGATGCAAGACCGAGGCGTCGCTGGCCCAGGAGGATTCGCGCTTGTTCGGCTTGGAGATGCGGCCCTCGTGCAGATAGGTTTCGATCAGTTCGTTGACCGTAATCGCGGCGTTGACCTCCCGCTTCGCCTGCATTGGATCAAAGCCGCCCTTCACCTGCCGAAGCAGTTCGGAAGCCGCCTCGCGCGCTTCCTCGACGGTGTGCGGACTGCCGACCTTGCCGAGCGTGTGACGGCGCACCGACGAGCCCATTCGATATTTGACGATGAAGCTCTTGGTGCCAGTGCGGCGCGCGCGGACCCCGAACCCGAGAACGACCGTGTCCCAGAGGAAGGCTTCGGCGTCGACGGTCGTGAAGGCGTCGATCGCCCTCTTGGTGAGCTTAGGCATGAACGTCGCTCCCGTTGTCGAAGGCGAATCCTGGGACCCGCATGGGACCCAAGAAGCGGGATTTCGCGGCCATTCCAAGAAATGGCCGGCAACGACGGCTTTGCCAGAAACTATGGACGGAACAACAGGATACGGGTATTCCACTGGTTACCGGTGAAGGGTTCTGATTGCTCTCCGGGGCGGCTACGAATCTGAGGGTCGGACGTTCGAATCGTTCCGGGCGCGCCATTTTCTTTAGTTATCCAGAAGACGTCGCACGGTGGGCAGCGAGCGATGCTTTCGCCTCCGAGTAGTCGCGCGCTTGCTGTCCCCCAGCTTAAGCTCATTCAGGCGCCACACAATCTCGGGCTATCTGAACGGATCGCCACGCTTAACTCGACCCCTTCAGGCGCCGGTTGGAAATTTCTTCATCAGTGCTGAGATGGGGCTTTGGTGTTGCTGTCCACGCAAGGTTAACGGGTGGACAAATACCGCGGGGGACACGCAAGTGGACACTGCGGTGGACATGGGCACCGCGGCCTCAAAGGGTGTTTGGAGGGGCAATGTTGCGGATCTGAACCGTGCCGGCGCATTTCTCGTCCAATCGAGGAATTGGTTTCCCAACCCGGATTTCCATTACTCTAGCGGCGAATTGTGCCGATTTATCTGGATGGTACGCTGACGGTAAATGTCCCCCGTGGACAAAATTAGCCGTTTCGACGACCACCGATAATTGGCGGAAAACGGGCTACCTTTTCTTCCAGGAATTCTTGGTTCGCACGCTCACGTGAAGCCTGATCGGCCAGCACATCACGCCCCAAAAACGGGAGATGTGCTGGCCGATCACACTCGCCGCGGGGCCACCTTGCCAAGACTGAGTGGGGGACGGGCCCGGCCGATAAAGCCGAGAACGCGACGTCGATATGACAGGCCGGCAGATTACGGACGGTCGGGGCTGGTGCGCCCGCGATTATCCGGGGCCGTGCCGTACATCGGGCCACTGCGAATGCTGTCATCGACCAGCTGCTGACCCACATCACCCAGCTTCTTGCGACTGGCCTGGCGCCGGTAAATCTGGGCCGAACGGTCGGTGGTGTGGCCGAGCTGCGCCATGATGATGGCGTCGGAACATCCTGCCTCTGCGAGTTCAACACCGCGCGTGTGCCGCAAACCATGCCAAGTGAGACCCGACCGTACTTTGCCCGTTGCCTCCAGCCGGCGCAGGACTCTGGCCAACGCCTGGCTGAGCTGGCGGGGCTGCCAGTCGCCACCGCGACGGTTGTAGGCGATGGTCGGGGCGATAGATGACGTGCGCACATCGAGGAGCTCCGTCAGTCTCGGGTCCTCGAGATGCTCGATGCCGACCGAGCTCTTGCCGGATCGCCACCGATACCGGATCCGCGCACCGTCGAGAACTCTCGCTGAAACCGGGATGCGACACAGGTCGTCCCGACGAAATCCCCCGTACCTCGCCAGAGCGATGGCCCTGACGAGTCCTGGCATGTGACTGCAGGCTTCGAGGACTGCGGCAAACTCGCCAGGCTTCCAGACCGGATGAGGCTCAGGATACCGGCCTCTGCCCTTCACCCGGCTCAGACCCGTAAACAGGTTGAGCGAAAGCAGCTCGTCCTCGATCATGGGCCGGCACGCGTTCTTCAGCAGTTGCAGCCGTAGCGTCGCGGCCCGATGCCCGTCCAAGGCCCAGCGATCCCGAAAGTCACGGATAAGCGGCCTCTTGAGCTGGTCCACAGCGACGGAGCCTATGCGGTCGCCGAGGTAACCCGTCACACGCGCGTATTCCTTGCGCGTGCTTGTCGACAGCCGGCGAAAATCCGGACTGGCAATGTAGTCATCGAGCAGGTCCCAGACCTGTTTTTTGGCGAGACTGGTCAGCAGCACCTCCTGAGTGGCGCCGTTCCGACCGTCGGAACGGCCGTATCTTGCAATGTGGGGAATGCAGAGCCTGGGCTCTCAAGTGCTCAAGTCAGCACAGAGAGACTGGTTCCGCGTCGACAAGGAGATTGTCGATACACCCAGTGTTAACCGCATCAGTCAGCCTTGGCGGGAGGAAGGGACCCGCCGATGTCGAACCGATACGCCCAGCTGGACCAGGTCATACGGCGAGAGCTGAAGGCCCGTCCGAAACCGAACTGGTCGACTGTCAGGGATAAATTCCCTGAAGTTCCTAAGAGCTCGCTCTACCACCGGGTCGGGGTGACAAAGCGAACGCTAGGGCGAGAGAGGGGTGCGAAGCGAGACCGCCTCGCCGACCCGTTAGTTACGGGCGCTGAGAGGCGGGATCCGTTCAAACTGTTGCTGGATCTCGATCTGGAGGGGCGCATCAGTGAATCGTTCAAGCTCCTCGAACGCCTGCAATGGAGGGCGAATTTCTGTCGCCGGCGGATGACGGATCTGACAGGCGTTGACAGGTGGAAGACGCTCACATTGCGCCTGAGAAACCTGGACTGCCAGCTCAGGAGCGAAACCGAAAACGATTTCCTATGGGACGCCAAATGGCTGGCGGTCGCGAGGAATATGGGCCGAAGCACGACCGTCAGCCTTCGTGCTTTCAGAAAGCAGATGTTGGCTGACAAAGAGTGGTCGGTCCTGCAGGACGCGGTGAAAGCCTTGGCAGATACTACCACGGCGCCAACTGGCGCAGCGACCTCAGAGGGCTCCCTTTACCGTGCCGCTCGGGCGCGCATCATAGCGCTGGAACGACTGGTCAGCCTCCGGACCAAAGTTATGAACTTCCGAATGACGGGCAAGCAAGTGGACTGGATTCTGACGCGTCTGGTCGCCCGCCGCGATCTTTCCCTATCCGTGATGATCAACGCCCGGCGAACCGCCCTGGCCTGGGTGCGCCATGTTGCGCAAACGTGCGCGGCGAGACGGGGAGTTCAAACCCCAGAGGGCCAAGATGCTGTCAACGCCTTACTTGGTCGCCATTTGCATACGGTACCGGGGTTCCGGATGGCCATGGCCTTTGCCGGTGCGCAACGTAGTGACCCCGGGAAGTGACCGGCGCATTCGTAATGCGGGGGTCAGGTGTTCGAGTCACCTAAGCGGCACCATCTTTCCAAACACTGTCTAAGTAGGGACCGGCGACCGCTAAGGCTGGGAGGCCCTTTCCATTGGACACCCGGTTGGGTTCCAGCTGGGTGCGCTCCCAGCTCGGCAGACCGCGTGGGTGAACTTTAGCGTCCGTGCAGTCGCCTCATGGTTGCTCGGAGCCCCTCGACTCTACCGCTGGAGCGATTAGCGTGGCCCGCTGGATTGTAGCAGGGCGATAGGAGCGGCGATGGCGAAGGACGGAAAGAACGTCGTGAATCTCGACGCGTTAATCCCGCGCGCAGATCTCTTCGAGCAACCCACGGCCGTGAACGCAGACTCAGCCTCCCTTCGCATTACAGATTTAGAACCGGGCGTCACCTACGGCTTATTGAGAAAGCCCGACTTCCAGCGGGAGACGGCCAACTGGACCCCTAGACAGGTCGTAGACCTCATCGAAACTTTCTGCGCTTCGGACATCATCCCAGCGATCATCCTATGGCAGAACGGCTCGCAAGTGTTCGTGGTAGACGGCGCGCACCGCCTCAGCGCCTTGGTCGCGTGGGTCCACAACGACTTTGGCGCGGGCACAAAGTCGCTTGCGATGTACGGGGGGAAAATCCCCGACCAACAGCGAGCAATGGCTGAGCAGACTGCAGCCATGCTTTCGCAATCGGTCGGTCCGTGGTCGGCTTATAAAAACGACAACGGCATTCTTTCGATGAAGCAGCTTCCAGTGCAGTGGATCGAAGGTCGTTCGGCCGCCCAAGCCGCCAGCGCCTTTATTCGTATTAATCAGGGCGGCACCATCATTGACCAGCTGGAGGTCCGGATTCTGAGCGAAGCGCGATCTGCACTCTCCGTTGCCACGCGGGTCATCGCGCGTGGCGGCAAGGGGCATCCGTACTGGCAACATTTTACAAAGGACGAAGCAAAGGCGAAAACGCCAGCGCTGGGAGCCGATATCTACAAGCTGCTCTACGACCCGCCATTGGAGCTACCGATCAAGACAGTTGAGGTGCCGCTAGCCGGTCTTGGCTACGGCCCGACCGTCGTCCGATTTGCCTTTGATCTTGTCGCACTAGCAAATGGGTTGTCTGTTCCTGACTCAACTCGGAAAGCCAAGGTGGGCGCGGAAAAGCAGGCTGACGACCTCTGCGGATTGGATACGCTCACCTATCTGAAGAGGACGAAGAGGGCTGTACAGACGATCTTGTCAAACCAGCCGTTCTCGCTTGGACTTCACCCGGCGCTGTACTTCTACACGGCAGGCGGCTCGTTTCAGCCGGCAGCTTTTCTGAACATTTTGGCTTGGGTCATGAGCTTGGAGAAGACCGGGCGGCTCGACAATTTCAGAAAAGTTAGAGGAGTTTTTGAGGACTTGATCCTCGCGCATCCGGACCTGATCAAGCCGTCTGTGCACAAGCTGGGTACCGGGACGCGTAGTCGTTCGAAAATGACCGACCTGCTCGATAAGATCTTGGAGCGTCTTATCGATACGCCGGACGCCGTAAAGGCCTGGGCTTCGCTCAGAAAAGAGTTCCCAAATCTCGCCCCAGATGAGGCAAGCGATCCCAGCAATGACGGCGCGGGTAAGGCCTTTAGTGAGACGGCCAAAAACGCTGTCACCCTGAGCGACTTGCACACCACTCCGAGGTGCGGACTTTGCAATGGGCTACTTCACCGCAACGGTAAGGTCGTCGATCATATTGAGGAGAAGAGCAAGGGCGGGAGTTCGCATTCGAAGAATGGCAGATGGGTCCACCCTATTTGCAATAGCAATCGCGACAAGGACGAGCAGGCAGCGATGAAAGCAGGCGTCTGACGCCGCGCTTTGTGCTGCGTAAATTGCGGTATCTTATATGAAAGACTCTAATGCTTGCGCGCCCAAATCCCGGTGGTGCGGAGTGCCTGGGCGATAGCCGGCGGGGCCACTCTGCGCAGCGCGCAGCCAAGAAAGCTAAGCACTTTTCGGCCGACCACTAGCGCCTCTCGTGGGCCCCATCCCCATCAACCACCCGAGCTTTGGTGACATCGTTGCGGGGGCTTTAAGCGCCCTCCCCGCCCACTGGACCGACGCTTCGGTAGCGCCAGTTCCGATTGGTGTTACTGAGCTTCACAAAGTACCAATCTGCAGTTCGCTAGCCCATTTGAGGTTTATCGCATGACCCTTGATATCGCCCTTGAGATGGATGACCCCGTCATGCTCGAAGCGGCAATTTCAGAATGGACGGATATCGATCGGATCATCAAAACTAGCGACGAGAGTGATGTTACGCTTTTGATGTTAGCTGCACTCCACGACAAACCACGGATATTGAAATACCTGCTCGGCAGGGGTGCCAGTCTGAATAGTAAACTTCAAAATATATCCGTCCTATCTTTGATTACCGCAAAGAAAAGTACCGCATTGATGCGCGCTGCTTTAGAGGGCGGAGCCACGCCAGATGCAATGTTTTATGCTGTGTGGTGCGAGATAGGTGAGCCCGAACTAGCGGATTTAGATAATTGTTGTGCGATGGTGAGTTACGACGCCGCTCGAACACTCGGCCTCGAGAAAATAGCCAATCCGAAGCAGGCAGCCAAGCTAATAGTGAAGCTGCCCAGTTTCAAAGATGCTTATGAAGAGCTTTATATTCGCGCTCGGCTGCTCAACAATGTTGATAGAATAACTCAGTCAGCGTCCGGAATAAAAAACTCGAATAAAGAAAAGAGTGCAGACGTAAGACAACTAGATAAGCAAATTGAGCTCCTTGCGACGGCGCATGGGTTTGCTGTGAGTTCGGCGCTTTCATTCTATGCGTCTGAGCCTGATGCGGTCCCAACGGTCGTGCGGCGGCAGTTTGCATTAATAGGAAACAGCCGGAAGGCATTGCAGGGCGCTTATAAAAAATCTGTCGAAGAAATTGCCGATCTATTTGCAAACAAATTCGGAGGCTATTCAGACGATGATCTCCCACAAATGGCTGCCGAGTTTCTTCTAAATAGCTTCCCGGTGCGAAGCTTCATCAAAGGGCAGATTGATCGCGCGGAGCGGCCCATTCGCGACTTGACTGGCCGACAGTTTGAAAAAGCTTGTGCCGCCGCGCTGGAGGCCGCTGGGTACTTGGTGCAGGTTACATCCGTAACCGGCGACCAAGGTGCAGATCTATTGGCAACCAAGGATGGCTTGAAATATGCCATCCAATGCAAGGACGTGTCAGGATCAGTCGGAAACGCGGCCGTGCAGGAAATTGCCGCGGGCAGGTCTTACTATGGTGCTGACTATGGGGCTGTTTGCACCACCGGAAAATTCACCGATAGCGCTCATCGACTCGCGGCAAAGAATAAAATCATCTTGTGCAATCATGATCTTCTTCCATTGATCGACAAGCTTGCGTCGATGTCAGGCTGAGTGAACGAGACGACCAACAAACGCTAAAACCTCCGGCCGATCACTACCGCCCCTCGCGGGCACCATCACCGCCACTCACCCCAGCCCTCGTGACCATCGTCGCGGGGGCTTTTTCTTTGTCCAGGAAGGACCAACCGCCATGTTGTCACTCACCCATCGCGACGCGGTCACAGCCGCCCTCACAGACACCACCCTCGACCCCGACCTACGCGCCCTGATCGGCCTTCGCGTCTGGCAGGTGGACACCGACCGCGGGCGACTCCTCGGTGAAATCCTCCAGATCGTCGTCGTCCATCCCGGCGATCCTCCAGAGGTCATCCACGACGCCGTCGGCTTCCCGATCTGTTGGGATCAGGCCGAGCAGCCCGGGTGGGAATGGATGAACGATCACGGCTCATGGTTCGAGCTTTGTTACGTCCTCACCGACGACTTCGGCATGCTGGTCTTCGTCGCGGACCATCCCGAAACCAACCACACCCTCCGCTTCAATTGTCTCGGCGTCACGATGGAGAGTCCTGCGGAACAGGCCGGGCCTATCCCTTCGAGCGAGGCGGATTCCATGCTGCCAGCTGACGGCGAGCGGACCATCGAAAAACCGGCCCAATCAGGTGGCTTAGAAGCGTCACCGAAAGAGGACATTCAACCTTCGAAAGCCGAACGGGAGCCTTCGGACCTGGACGGATTATATTGACCGTGACTTCGCCGGCGCGACGTACGCCGTCCGGGTCTCGATCTTCGTCATCAGCCCGGCCGCCACGGCCTTCTCGCGCACGAGGTCGTGGTATCGCCCGTCAACCGCGCTCAACTCCTCCTCGGTGACGTCCACAAAGTGCGTGGAGCTGCTGGCGATGGAGAACCTGTGGGTCTGATCGGTCATGCAGGAATGTACCTCAAATGTGCCAACCCGGACCAGTCACGAGCCAGCCCTGGGCGTGATCGCTAGCGGAGTTGGCTGTCCTTGCTGCCGCGGCGGTTTATCCCGGACAGCACGACACGGCCGTCGCGCCCGCCCTGGCAGTGTATACAGGTCTTCACTCCTGCCACCGCTGCGCGTCGCTTTTCCGGGATCTCGTCGCCACACTCGACACAGTGGCTCAAGCTTTCCCCAGCCGGGATGCGTGACCGAGCTGTCAACACCCCGTCCGTGATGGTGTCCTCGATCTGATCAAGCACTGCCCCTTCGTGCGCCCAGCCGTTAGCCATTGTCCTCGTCCATCACTGCTCCGCGATCAGGTAGGAAGCCGAACCACGGACCCAAGCGCCGCCATAGTACTTTTCGCGGTCCCCGCTTCCCGACGGCCACGCGGCCTCAGTTCGGTCGCCGATCGAGAACATCCACCAGCAAAGAACAAATGAAGAACAAATATATTGCAGCCGGGGTCATGCCTGGACTAGTTGGCCGAGGGTCGGATGGCTTGGAAATAGGAGTCGGACCGAATGACGGCATTCAGCATCGGAGAGGATCGCTCGTCATCACCCGCAGCGGACTCCGCGCCTCACGCCCAGCACCCTCGCCCACCGAGGGAACACATCGCCCCCGCCGTCGGGCGGCGTCTGATCGTCCGCTGCGACCAACCCAACTGCCACCGCGCCGCGATCATCGACCCCCGCAAGGTCTTCGGCTCAGCGAGAGACTGGCCGGTGCGCGGCACGTCCGCACGCTTCCGCTGCCTCTGCGGCAGTCGGCGAAGCCGGGTCGACTACACCCACAACGCCGATGTCCAGGATGGGCCCATCGACCGGGCATCGCTCGCTCTCTGGTTCTGATTATGGGCACCGGAGAAGAACGCCGCGCTATGATTTTTCAGGAGACCGAGACCATCGGTCACCTCAGGGCTTCCGGCTATGCCGTCTTCGCCCGGTGCAGCCGGTGTGACAGCAACACCCTACTGAACCTTGAGGCGCTGGAGGCGGAGAAGGGTCCGCTGTTCACCTTCTGGAACAAGCACCCGCCCTGTCCGAAGACCTGCGGTGACACCGTGACGTTTCAGGCCAAGAAGGCCGCGAAGGGCAGCTCGGGTCGTGCATGGCCGATCCACATGACCAAGGCCGACCCGGGCCAGGTCGCCTTCATCGAAGCTCGCTGGCGCGCCGATCGCATCAACGCGGACCTAGGCGGCAAGCTGGGCCTTAGGTTGGCCGTCGAAGCCCTCCGGTTCGTAAGGGGGCTCGGTGTGGGAGCGGAGAAGGACTGGAACAACATGATCGACAAGGCGGTCGAGACCCTCCCGGCTGAACGCAAGGACGACGGGCGATGGTTGATCCGGCACTACATCGACGCCGGCGACGACAGACCCGGGTGGCGGTAGCCGATCGCTCCTCGGTGGAGTGGAGGCGGGTTCAGTGAATCCTTTTCGGCGGGCCTGCGTTTGTCGTGAAACCGGAGTGTGCACATGCCGACCCCCCAGAACGACCCGCGCAAGTTCTGCGTCCACGCCGCCGACTTCGGCCACACCTCACGCGTCGTCGAGGAGGCCTCGTTTGAGGCGGCCGCGGTGGCGTATGCCGAGGACTATCCCGTGGCCGTCGGCGAGAGTGACGACCTCCGCGTCATTGTCCAGGATCTCGCTAGTGGTCACGAGCACTGTTTCCTCATCAATCTGGAAAGCGGCTCGACAGCTCCCTGCGCCTGAATAGAACGAATCACTTGCGACGCCGTTGAGTCCGCCGACCCCGCCGGGTCTGGAGGATCGAGATGGCGTACCGTCCCACATGGCAAGGCCACCTGAAGCTGTCGCTCGTGACCTGCCCGGTCACCCTGTACACCGCGACCAGCTCGGGCGGGGACGTTCACTTCAACCTGATTAATCCGAAGACGAACAACCGGATCAAGATGGTCACCACCGACCCCGACACGGGGCCCATCGAGCGATCGGAACTGGTCAAGGGCTATGAGGTGTCCAAGGGTGAGTACGTCCTGCTCACCGACGAGGAGATCAAGTCTGTCCGCTTGGAGAGCACCAAGACGATCGACATCGAACGCTTCGTGCCGGCCGCCGACATCGACCGCGTCTACTGGGACAATCCCTACTATCTCGCCCCCGACGGCGGGATCGCGCAGGAAGCTTTCGGCGTAATTCGAACCGCGATGGAGAAGTCCGGGCAGATCGCCTTGGGACGGGTTGTGATGTCCACACGGGAGCGGATCGTCGCGCTGGAACCGCGGGGCAAAGGGATCCTGGCCTACACGATCCGAACCGACGCCGAGGTCCGGCAGTCTGATGAGATCTTCAGCTCGATCACCGACGCAGAGCCGGACGCCGGCATGATCGCGATCGCGGAGCGGATCATCGAACAGCGACAGGGGCCGTTCGACCCAAGCGAGTTTGTCGACAGGTACGAGCAAGCCCTCAAAGCCCTGATCGAAGAAAAGCAGCGAGGTCAGAAGCCGGCCAAGGTCGCCGAGCCTTCAGACACCAACGTGATCGATCTGATGTCTGCGCTGCGCGCGAGTCTCGCCGGGGCCAGCGCGAAGAAGTCGACCAAGGCCAGCGCGCCTAACGCTGCCCCGAAGGCGAAGGCTCGCAAGGCTGGCTAGAGCCGCTGACTCATGGAAGCGGACGCTTCCAACTATTGTGAGGGTGGAAAGCGCACCTCGACGCGTACGCTTTAGCCGACCAGCTTGTCGCGCATCTTCTGAAACTCTTCCTCGGTTACGAGACCTTCGTCGCGAAGGTCGGACCACTTCCTCAACTCGTCGGCAGTAGATAGCCTTCCAAGGCCAGTGGTCGGTTGCCGTGGAATGGCTTTGTTGATCGTGATCGCGGCAGCCGTTAGCCCTGATTTCACGCTACGGCCCAGCTCATACAGCTCGCTTGGTTCATCTCTGCGGGCATCATGCCTTTCCATCATGCTCTGGTAACTGCGCCGCAGGATTGGGACGGCAATGATTCGAAGGAGGGCGATGGCAAGGGCGACGGACGCATAGACGATGAACCCCATCAGCCAATCATCGGACTTCCGCTGGGCATCATAAATTTCGTTGTCCAGGCGAGACCGACGGGCATCCAGCACCGGATCGTAGTTGTTTTCCAAGAAGGATGGTTGGGGCACGTTCGCTATCGAATCCCGCCGCATTTCAAGGGCAGTTAGTGCCTCGGACAGAGAGTTGGCTCGCCAGCCGATCCCCGCCCCGACAGCGATGACCACGACCACTAGGAGGAGGCTCGGCAAGAACGATTTCTTCTCGGTGAACATCCACGGTCTCTCTTGAAGGCAGGAGGGGTGGGGTAGCGTGGCCATAGAGTGCCGCATGGGTAAACACACTTACGCTGAGCCGACGCAACGGATCGAGAGTGTCCCGTCACTAAACGATGCCATCGATGCCCACCGCCGCAGATTGAGCAGGCGGTTCCGGGCCTATCGCTGCAGTGTCGAGGGTGACTTCGCAGGCGCGACGTACGCCGTCCGGGTCTCGATCTTCGTCATCAGCCCGTCAGCCACGGCCTTGTCGCGCACGAGGTCATGGTATCTCCCGTCGACCGCAGCAAGCTCCTCGCCGGAGACCTCCACATAGTGGGCCGAACTGCCGGTGATGGTAGAACTGTGTGTCGGA
>Ga0164305_10000264_pt1 | contig 18551 bp, 11 predicted proteins | sample Whisoiple_237_MG_FD_110215 | JGI IMG/M metagenome (GOLD analysis project Ga0164305, IMG submission 110215) | Soil microbial communities amended with pyrogenic organic matter from upstate New York, USA - Whitman soil sample_237_MG | ecosystem: Environmental > Terrestrial > Soil > Agricultural...
CAGGGGAGGCATTGATAAAGGTGCAACCCACTGGGAATAGTTAGCCGTCATGATGTTGTGGACTAAGCTTCCATACTGGCGCTGCAAGTCTATATCGTTGTAACCTTGATGAGCCAGGTAAAAGTTCGTAAAACGACCAATACCTGCCATAGCATTTTGCCGATCTTCAATAGTTTCTAAGGAAGTTTGTTGGATTAAATCTGATAGTCCTTGAAGAAATCGTTGACGATACCAACTGATTTCATCTTGATTGTCATAGATAATGGGGACTATTAAATTTTTGAGAATTTTGAATGTATAGTCATTCGGCAACAGATTAGAGGCAAGACTAGCAGCTGCGATCGCTTCCTGAGTTCGTCCATTATTTTGTAATCTGAATATTAACGAAAAATGAAAACTCCCTTCCGTAGCATTTTGTCTCATACCTTCTTCAAGAATGCTAAAAGCTTGATCTGGAAGGTTGAGATGTCTATAGCACTCGCTTAAATGCCAATAAAGCTCAACATCTCCTGGCTGAGTTTCTAGAATTTTTCGATAATGTGTGATTGCTTCTTGCCATCTTCCTTGAGAGAAGAAATTATCGCTTAAGTTAAAAAAAAACTAGCAGCTAATTGATCGCTCAGACCACTGACTTCATAGGATGGCAGAGTTTCGGCTTTAACAAGGGCGATCGCTTCTTTATTTTCATTTTCTAAAATAATTCGACCGGATAGGCGAGGCAGTAGTGCTTTCCACTGACGTTCCTTTATCTGTCCTATCAGAGAAATTTCTGCACCTTCGGTAATATCCAGATCTTCTTGCATAAGATTTAGAGCTATGCTGGATAAAATCAGATTGGCATCTTCCTCAAATACATTACTGCTGTCTATCAAAAGAGTGATGTGAGCACTATGAGGCTGAGTTGCAATCTCACTAATTACCTGTGCCAATTCCTCATATAAAGAATCTTCTGATTGGCTCCAGTCAGGGAAAATAATCAGATTGATATCTCTCAAATTTAGATTATTGTCCAGAGGCTCTGATAAATATTTTTCAAAGATTTTTTGGAATGCTACTTCTATTTGATGAGAGTAAGAATTACTATCTAAAAACCGAGGTTTCCCCTGCATTTTTTGTTGGATTTGATGACTCTTTTGCTGGCGTAATTTAGGATCTAACCCGAGGGAGATTGCTAGCTGAATATAAACTGTTTCTGTCTGAGCAATTAAGTCAGACAACCCGATTTCCTGCAACAAGGCTGCTCCCATACGAGAACGAGCAACTTCTCCTTTAAAGACCACAGGGGGTAATCCTGCTTGTAGGGGATCAATTAGGGATGTCATGCCCGAATAGGGATATGAATCTAAATAGATATCACCTACTTTAACTAATTGTTGGATATCAGCACGGCTTGGTAAAGGTTCAATTAAAATTAATCGGTCTTCTTGTAGACCTTGCTCAACAAATTTAGAAATTAAACATTTCTTAAAATCACTAACTTCATAGGAACCTGACCAATTGGGATTAAAGGGATACAGTAGCAGTATAGAATTGGGGACATTAGCAATTATCTGTGCCCAAGTTGCTTGTACTTCCGGAATAATTTTGTAACAGTTTGCTCCGGAAATGTAAACTGTAGTATTGTCCCCAATTCCTAGACTTTCTCTAGTAATACTTTTTGTGGCAACCAAGTTCTCTTCAGTTGCAAAATCGAAACATTGAGCAGGTCCTTCTATAGTAAGTAGGGTTTCAGTATAATTTTGCTGAGCATCTTGATCTGGCTCAGTCAATTTACCAGATATATAGTAATCTACATGACGCATACCAGTTGTTACTGGACAGTTCATACCTACAATCTGTATGCGCGCCATCCGATGTAAGGCTAGCAGAGTAAATATTGAACTTCTGGCTGTAACATTATTAGCAATGAACAGGATATCTAGATCCTCTTCACGAAGTTTTGTGACTAGCTTACCTAGATCATTAGGAACCTGTACTACGGAATCAGCATGACCATATAAATAACGTTCTAGACGGTGATTAGTAGGTTCTATGGCATAAATAATGATTTCAAATATTTCCCTATTCAAATGCTTAAATATGGGTAAAGTCGCAAATGTTTCGGGTTTCGGTTTAAAATTATCAGAGATAATGCCTAACCTAATTTTTTCTTGCTCTTGCTGCCGTTCAGGAAACTCGTAGTCTATTTCATATCCTTGAAATTTCAAAGTTAGTTCCATAATCTCAGCACGCTTTTTATACATTGCTCTGAGATTAGCTTTAGTAAAGTACAAATTTATAAAATTAGCGTTTAAAGTGAAAAATGAAGCAGCATTCTGCCAAAAGGAAGATTCTTTATTACTAAAAGTATTTTCATAAATATAGTTTACGCCGTCAGACATCAATTGATAATAACTTTCTACATCTCCTGGTTTTTTAAATATAGTTGTAGGGCTACAAATTACTGATAAATATTGCTCAAGCTGCAACGGAGCAATAAGCGCTATTTCGTCTAATGCATAAGCAGGAATTCTTTGAGATTTTGGTTTGGAGATCGCTTGTTTATTTTCATTTTCTAAAATAATTCTACCGTGAAGGCGAGGTGACAGTGCATCCCACTGAAGTTCTCCTATTTCTGTCAGTAAGGAAATTACTACACTCTCACTAATATCTAAATCTTCTTGCATCAGCAGATTCATAGCTACCGATGATAGAAGCATACCTGCATCTTCTTCAGAAATATTATGGGTGTCTATCAAGAGAGTTATTTTACTGCTAGCAGGGTGCGTAGCTATTGTTCTAATAACTTGTTCTAATTCTAAACTCAGCGATTCTTCTGATTGTTCCCAATCCGGAAAAATGATTAAATTAATTTCTCGTAGGTTTAAAGGCAAAAGAGTTGCATTAATCAAAGCAGAACTGACTGTTTCTGCCATCTTTGACCATGAAAACTTTTTAGCTTGTTCTAAACTAGCTGTAATTAATGAACGCCGAAGCTCAGGTTTTTGGACATCACACAGGGCATTAGCAAGTCCATTAACATCAGTATCATTTACATATATAGCGGCTTCTCCTGCTACTTCCGGAATTGAGGCGTTAGGACACGTAATGACAGGACAACCGCAGGCTAAGGCTTCCAGAACTGGCAATCCAAATCCTTCATATTGCGATGGATAAACTAAGGCAATAGCACCGGAATAAGCTACTCTTAAATCTTCATCACTAAGTTGCAGCATATGGACGGTACTACCTGAGGTATAAGATCTATACTCTTCCCGAAGTACCCCGCCACTACCAGTAATAATAATGTCAAAGCTATTTTTGCTAGGAAGTTGAGCAAAAGCTTCTAGAAATAAAATAATATTTTTATAGCGATCGCCTGCTGCGCCTACTAAAATAAAGTAACTTTTTGAGACACCATATTTTTTTCTAAATGATTCTATTGCTTCTAAGCTTGCTGGCGTAAAACTACTTCTTACACCGCAATGAGCTACAGTGATCAAATCAGGAGAAATATTTGGGGAAATTTTTACTAAATCTTTAGCTGTATTTTCAGAAATAGAAATGTATGCAGACGCATGGCGAATTCCGTTGTGCTTCTCACGCCACATAGGTTCATCAAAATTTGCTCCTAGCACTTCTGGAATCATGTCATACGCCATAAAGACAGAAGGCGTTGATATAGGGGTAGTGTAGTAAGTAGAGATGAATAAATCAGCACCTTCTTCATCACACACCGTCTGTAGCATTTGGCGATCAGCATCGGTTGCCGCATAATCATAAGGCGGCACAGAGCGATACTGAATACCCGAAATCTTCGGAGCAGTTCCAGCCCGGTCAAGCACTACTATTTGTTTGGCAAAGCCATTTACTGCCCATTCTTCTAGTAATGACTGCCAAACTCTAGCAATTCCAGTTTTATAAAGCTGAAAAAACACACCATCAATAATAACTGTTGGCAGATGTTTTTGCATTTTTCCAGATTGTCTCAGATGTTCTGGCTCTTGTATGAAACGCCAAACATTAGTATCTTTCTCTTTCTGAGCGATCGCTACTAAACCAAGTGATTCAGCAGTATCAACCATCGTTTCATCCTGAACCCACCCAAAATAGTTGCTCAGTAGAACTGGAAATTGAGTTGCTGTCTGCAACTCTGTCCACCGCGAGACAGCATTAGAATAACCGTAGTATTGTTCTTTAAAGCTCAACTGCTCTGGTGTCACATAAGCAAAGTGCTGAAAAATTAGTCCATGTTTTTCTGTTTCTTCGTGCTTAAAAGGATTAACCTTAGCAACATCAAACCATTGACCATTTGGTAAAGGTTGGGCTAGTACAGGTGGTTCATGTGCTACCCACACAGCCCCTGGCTTATATCTCCAGGTTCGCAACCAATCTTGTTGAGGATTTTGAGCATAACAATTCCGAGTGCTAATAACTAAATTTTCGCTTACAAAATACCAACACCAATAGAAAGCGGCTGTTTTGTCAGGATTATTGATAAACATTTGTCGAGCTTCACAAATCTGCTCGATAGTCCATAATTCATCGACATCCACTTGCCACAGCAAACATTCCTCACGGATGTTAAAAATGGGTTCGTTTACCATTTCCCGCTTTCCGTTCCAGAAGACCCCTTCCGGCTTACGATAAACTGTTACATTGCCAGGATATAGTTGTGCAAGTTCATCTAAATACTCTGTTGTGCCATCCTTGCTTCGACCATTGCGGTGAATTTCATTATTGATCCCACCGCCTAGTTGTAAACTCCAAGCAGTATCATGTTTTAAATCAGCTACACCCTCAACAATATGCCAATGCCAATTGAAAGGCAACTGTCTAAAAATATCAATGTGGTAGCGAATAAAGGGTTCACCATTAATAACGATAGTAAAGAAGTGAACGGGTATTTGTGCTGAGGCAATGCTTAAATTAGCAACTTTCTGACCACAAGCAAGAGTTGATGAATATTCGTGATTGACTAAAGAAAGCTTCGCAATCTCGTGCCACACCCGTTCACACCCAGGCCAGGTATATATAACGTCATGAAAAGCTATCCAACCCCCGTTTTTTACAAGTGGGAAGGACATTTCAAAATCTTGCAATACATCTAGGTATTGGTGTGAACCATCAATAAAAATAAAATCAATTGAGCTATTATTTGTTAATTCCTCCCACCGCTTTAATATTTCGTGTGAGAAGTCCCGTAATGGTACTACATATTGGTCTAAATTATTTGACCTAACATTATGCTGCCAGATATCAAAGAAGTTTCTATCATCAAAGTCAGAATCGTTTCCATCCCATGTATCAATGCAATATATTGTCCGGTTCGTTCCTATGCAAGCATACCCCATAGCTACAGTAGAACGTCCTTTATATGAACCGATTTCAACAATTACAGCATCATTAGGAAGCGATTGTACTTTCTTAAAAAGATACTCTTCCTGTCCTGGAATCATAAAACCTTCAATGGCTTCTACAGCAGGCTGAATATTTTTATAACTCATTTGCTTGCCTGCATTTTTTTGAAAAATAGCATAACCATTTCGTACATTCAAATTCTGGTCTATAAGTGAATAGTTATTGTCCTGAACAAGCCGTTTTAAATTATTAAAGTTCTTAAAAGTGTTAATATCATCTAGTAAAATAAATTTTGCTCCATAAACCTCATCTAGTTCAACACTTCCTGTAAATTCCGAGCCATCGATCAGCACAACATCAAAAAAAGCAATATTGTTTTCCTGCTTTATCTTTTTGATACCATCGCCGACAACACCAGAGTTTTTGACATATTCAATATCTTGCTGTAGCCACCTCAAAACTTCTTGTAATGGGTATTGATTTAAGCCTGTAGGAGTTCCATTATAAAAGTTAATAACCTCACCTTCATTAGGGAACTTTTCTACAGAAACCGAAGAAACGTTATAACATTTTACAAAGCCATCATTCTTGTACTTTTGTTGCAACGCCTCAAATCGAGCCTGGGAAACTTCCATACAAAAGAGCGTTGGCTTATTTTGATTTTCCCTAAGACCTGTTACAAATGCCTCAGTGCTACCCTCACCAGAAGATGAGCCAATCTCTAGAACAGTTTTTATATCTGATTCTCTAGCTATTTTATTAATTGCAGCATAAAAATCATCATTCTTAATTTCTGGCGCTATCAGCTTATTTAAGTCAGAATCAGAAATATGTGTCATTTTACTTAGTAAATTTTGTACTGAGGGAAGGATATCTTCATAATTACATTCCTCTAACTGGATATTTTTAATGTCCGGAAGATAGAAATGCAGCGCTCCGTTTCTCGGATCTACATTCATATAGCGCCGGATTTTTTCACGCCTTTCTACTTCTGTATTAATAAACAAGTCTAAATGATATATGCTACAGTTAGATGCTCCTAGCCCAGCGTGCGTAAGACCATGAAGTGATTCATGGACTAAACCGCTATAAACAACATCTTTTTGGTATTTAAATAACCTGCGTTGAAAATCGGGGCAGTGAGGTGAACTAGAGATGTAGAGCTTTTGACTAAATGGGCTAATCCATTTTCTAGGAAACCAAAAATTATCAGTATCTACTGAATCTCCTTCTTGCTTTATAAAATGTAAAAATTCTTTTGTTGGCTTGTCTATAAACTCATCAGAATCTATGACAAAAACCCAATCAGTTTTTACTTCCTGTAAGTATATATTTCTCTGTTGCGAATGATTACCCGACCATTTAGAGTGTATGATTCTAGCGCCGTATCGAGAAGCAACTTCACAAGTTTTATCCTGACTGCCACCATCGACTATTATAAGTTCGTCATAGATATTTCCAAGAGATTCTAATGCAATTGGCAATGTTTTCTCTACATTCTGCACCATCATACAAACAGTTAAACTTTGCATATAAATCCTTTTTGTACAGCATTAAATTGATTAAAATTTATCCACTAAATTATGTAAAGCCTTCTTGTAAAATAGCCAGTTAGCACTACTAGATGCCCCTCAATCAATTACTATGATAGTAGATTTTCCAAAGAGAGTAATTGATTATGTCTTTCTTCCTCGCCAGCCTTAAAGAAAGTGGCAAACTTGACCAGGTTCAGATGACGCTAGGTATTATCGGATCTCGCAAAATATTCACCCCTGATGATTATGGTTCTGGAGATTGGCGCGCATTCGCACCTTACCTGACTATATACGGTTTTGATGCAGATCTGGATGCCTGTGAATTAGCTAATAAGGATCTAGCAGAAAGACAGATAAATTGGCAAGAGCAACACATTCCTTTGGCACTGAGTAATTCTGTCGGTTCTTGTCCGTTATATGTCACTAATCAGTTGGCTTGTACATCATTGTATCCTCCTAATACTTCTTTCCTTTCGCGGTTTTCTCAAATAATTCCAGACTCTTTTAAAGTAGATTTTACTATAGAAATTGAAACTACAACTTTAGACAGCTACTGCGAATGTGAAGGTATAAATGAAATAGATTTTTTGCAAATTGATGTTCAGGGGGCAGATTTGCAAGTTTTACAAGGAGCATCGCTTTTATTAAAGCGTAGCGTTATAGCTATTCAAACAGAAGTAGAATTTTCACCTCTCTATCTTAATCAACCTTTATTTGCTGACCTAGATAATTATCTCAGGCAACATGATTTTAGTCTGTTTGATTTAGAGGGTTGTGGTCGTTATCCACGTTCTCGATCGCCGATTTGCTCACCTACTCGATCCGGACAACTACTTTGGGCAGACGCTTTCTACTTTCGAGATTTACTGAGAGAAGATATTACTACACCATTAAAAACTCCTTTACAAATATTGAAGTTAGCTTGTGTTGCTGACATTCTTGGTTTTCCTGACTATGCGTTGGAGTTATTAGAATATTTGACGGTATATCATGGGAACGATCCCAAATACAATTTAGCTCAACCTATTATCCAGTCTCTATCTAAAGTGCCTGATTTAGTTGAACAAGGATTAGACTCGCTACCTGTAGTTGCTAATATCCGCCATCGCCTCCATTGACTTTGGTAATAGGCTTGCTAGTAAGCTAAGAGTGAAAGATCAACAATTTTCAGATCTGGCAAGCTAGCAGATTTTTATCGATCGCCCGCTTTATTAGCTTGACTCAATCGTACTTTTATCTCTGCTAACAACGCTTTATAATCAGGTCGATCAGGATTTAGCTTGACTAGCTTCTCTAGGGGGTCAACAGCCCCTTTAAAGTTATTCATCTGTAGTTGAGTCTGCACCAAGCCCTGAAGTGCTACTTGGTTCCCTGGTTCCCGTTTTAAAACCAACTCATAGCCGCGTATCTGGGCTTGCAGTTGGGAATCTCTCATTTTCACCTCAGCTATCTTGGCATCTTCTTTAGGTGTTGGAGTTACAGCCTTTTGGAACATTCCCGCAAATCCATAGGCTGTAGAGCCAACAAAAGATATTATCGATACAAAAATCAGAATTCGGTGTAGCGGTTTCTGAGAGGTAGTCTGGGTCATAACCTACTTTTAAGCACTTCTTGAAGGAGTTTGTATCTGGTTTAGATGTTTTGGGAACTGCCTAGCTACTCGGCAGGGCACTATATTTAAGTTACCCAATTCTCAGAGGTAGCGATCGCTCTACTCAAATTTTCTTTCAACTACCTACCTATGTCCTGTTGCAGAGACTAAACAGACAACAAAATTAATATGCTTTCTCCATCCCGTTCTCACCTCGGTCAAGCTATAGGAGCTTCTTTAGTCGCCTTGGCGTGTATTGTAGCCGTTGGGATGTTACAGATCCCTCAACTTAATCAACTAAAAAATAGATCTGAGAATGCTTCCCTAAACGATCTGCAAACAGAAATAGAATCAGAAAAGTTGCGGCTGAATCTACTTAAAAAGTTACCAGCCTTTGGTTTTGATAACTTGCTGGCAGATTGGGTTTACTTGGGGTTTGTTCAGTACTTTGGGGATGACAAAGTTCGCGATCGCACAGGCTATGAAGTTAGCCCAGAATACTTTGACATCATTATAGATCGCGATCCGCGTTTCTTGGGCGCATATCTCGGTCTGACTACCAGTATTTCTCTTTATGCAGGGATGCCAGAGAAATCAGTTGCCCTCATGGAAAAAGGGTTATCGTCAATGTCGCCTAAAGCACCACCTAAGTCTTATTATGTTTGGCGTTATAAAGGCATTGACGAATTGTTATTTTTAGGAAATTCTCCAGCTGCCAAACAATCCTTTGAAAAGGCGGCAGAGTGGGCAAGTGTGTATTCAGATCCTGAGAGCCAGAATGTAGCCGCCATGTCTCGGCAAACTGCTGAGTTTCTTGCCCGGAATCCAAATAGTAAAAATGCTCAAGTGGCTGCTTGGTCTATGGTTTTAACCAATGCCCCTGACGATCGCACTCGTAAGCTTGCTATCAGCCGTATTGAAGGACTGGGTGGTAAAGTCGTGATTACACCAGACGGGAAGCTGAAAATCAGACTGCCGAAAGAAGATTAGTAAGGATAGTGTGCCTAGTCAGTAAATGCTGGGGAACCTACTCACAACAGAAGGTGCATGGCTGCGACTTGGCAAAATGAGTGGATAAAAACAAAACTGCTCCACAGAATTAACTCTGTAGAGCAAGATGACAGTTAAACGCTTTCTTTAGTGTCTTAACATCTAGCAAGACACGGTTTGCTGGGTGTGACAGTCTTTACAGTGTCCATAGGACGTTGCTGAAGAGACTTGCTACTGCAACACATCTTCTATGTCTGAGTGCTCGCTCCCCGGATGCAGAAGTATTGGCAGTCAGGTTAAAGTGCAGTATCAGGATTTCAGGATTTCAGCGAAAAACTGTGGATTTGCTAGAGTACCAAGCGAAAGAACTATTCCGAGAGATGGACATTCCGGTGTTGCCATCTCAGCGTATTGATCATCCTAGAGACATTAAAGGCTTACAACTTCCTTATCCCGTTGTACTCAAATCTCAGGTGCGATCTGGGGGTAGAGGGAGAGCGGGGGGTGTGCGATTTGTAGAAAATACCATTGATGCGATCGCAGCAGCGCGAACTATTTTTAATCTGCCTATTCTGGGTGAATATCCCAAGGTGCTGTTAGCCGAAGCAAAATATGATGCCAACCGTGAGTTTTATCTAGCCGTCGTTCTCGATTACACACAAGCTCGTCCGGTGCTGTTGGGTTCTCCCAAAGGGGGCATCAATGTAGAAGCCGTTATGCAGCATATGCAGCAGGTAGTTGTCGATGAAGAATTCTCGCCCTTTTATGCCCGCCGTTTAGCCCTCAAAATGGGACTTGAAGGGAGTCTCATCCAGTTAGTCAGTAGTATTGTGGAAAAGATGTACCAGCTCTTTGTGACCAAAGATCTGGATTTAGTAGAAATTAATCCCCTAGGAGTGAGTTCTAGTGGAGAGGTGATGGCGCTAGACGGAAAAATAGCAATTAATGATCATGCTTTAGCCCGTCATCCCGACTTAATGACGCTAGCCTCAAAAACAACTGAAACCAAAACAGGCTCAGTACCAGGACTCAATTGGCTAAACCGAGACGGGAATATTGGAATTATTTGTAATGGAAATAGTTTTGCGATCGCGACTGTAGATTTAATTTATCAGGTGGGAGGTAGACCTGTTAGCTGTCTAGTTGTAGACGGGGAAGCAACCGCCTCTAGTTGGGAACAGCTAGAACGAGCTTTAGAGCAACTCGCCCAATCTAAAAGCGTCAAAGTTCTATTAATTAACATTTTGGGTAACGCAGCCTATAGTGAGCAAGTGGCTCAGACAATTGCCAGCTATCTGCAACGCAAAGTTCAATTAACAGGGGCATGGAATATGCCGCAATGGGTAATCCGCCTCAATGGGGATGAAAATCACTCTAGCTATAAACTGTTAGCAGATTTTCCGGTCAGTTTGGTAAACAATCTAGATGAAGCGATCGCTCAGACTATTTCTTTAGCAAAAGCAGCCGTTAAAAGAGCCTAAGTTAGTTCCCGCTTAGATCCCTGTCCTCGCTAAGATCAACTGAGCAGATACAACGCTTACAGGCAACTAATGAAAAATTTGAAGCCCGACAGCAAAATCCTGGTGCAGGGCATTACAGAACCCCTCGGAGCGATTTATACCGCTCGGATGAAAGCTTATGGTACTAATGTAGTCGCCGGGGTTAGCCCAGGTAGAGGAGGTCAAAAACTGGATGATATTCCCATTTTTGACTTAGTAGAACAGGCGTTGTCAGTAGTTGGGCAAGTTGATGCCACAATTATCTTCGTACCACCTTACTCGGTCATGGACGCGGCGCTAGAGGCGATCGCATCAGGAATTTCGCAAATTATTTTGAACACAGGCGGGGTTCCCCCTCTAGACATGGTACGCCTGTTGAGAAAAGCAGCCGTCACCAACACCTTAATTGTTGGTCCCCATAGTTCTGGCATCATCATGCCCGGAAAAATCTTATTAGGTAGCCAAGAGAGCGAATTTTATACTCCGGGATCTATTGGGCTAATTAGCCACACTGATATTCTCACCTACGAAGTTGCTTGGGAGTTAACCCAAGCAGGGCTAGGACAATCGCTCAGTGTCAGCTTAGGTAGCTCAGCGATCATTGGCTCTAGTTTTTGCCAGTGGTTAAAAATTTTAGATAAAGATGAAAATACTAAGGCGATCGTTTTAGTAGGGCAAAGTGGTAGCGGCAATGAAGCCGATGCAGCGCAGTATATTGCCAATGGAATTGATAAACCCGTTGTTGCCTACATTGCTGGGGGTCATCTCCCTACCGATAAACGCCTAGATAATGCTACTGCGATCATTGCCTCTCAGTTATCCGGTCCGATCATAGATTCTGATACTGCTCAAAGCAAAATTGCAGCCTTCAAACAAGCAAAAATTCCTGTAGCAAAGCGCCCTTCTCAAATTCCAGATTTGGTGAAAAAGGCGCTGAAGAAGTAGTTGGAGAACAAGGAAGACATGCTTCGACTTCGCTAAGCATCCGGGGACAAGGCAGAGAAGAGTACAGTTCAATGTTTTAAACTTCTCAACCTTGGAAGCCTCAAATCTTCGCTTTTCTCTAAGCTATCGGAAAAGAAGAACGTCCTGACAGTAGAGCCTTCGTCGCAGATTCACCTGCGTGAACTAGCTGTCGCCTCAACTGTAACCCTAATAAGGTCACTGCTAGCCATTGCCCCATGAGCGATAAAAGAATCGTTATTGAAGCGGCGTGTTCTACTGCAACCATTGGTATGGCAGAAAACAGCCATATACCAGCCATTTTTTGGGGACTGAGAGCAAGCAAGCCAAAAGCGATTGGCGGCAACACAATTACAGCAGCTACAGCAGCTGAGGCAAAAGCTGCACGTTTCGGCGTTTTCATCAATAGCATTAGTTGGGCAATTTCTGCATAAATCAAGATTAAACTTAGACTTAACAGTAGCCCTGAAAATGCTGAGATTTGGTATCTACTTGCCCGCCACAGAAGTATCCAAGGAATTAGAATTGACGCAGAAATTGCCAAATTTATTGCTACTGCTACTATCGCAGGGCTTTTTTCACCCCAAACTAAATCTTTCACTATACTCTTTTGACGAGCAGGCTGTTTCTGGTGTCGATAACGTGCCCAATCTTGTAAAGCTTGACGATGTGGACTCAGGGCTGCAATCAAACCTAAACACAGAATTAAATTAAAGATGAGTATGTAATTGAAATTCTCAAGCGGCCCCTCTGCCCCCCTCCACGAGGGAGATTGAAGGGAAAATCCTAAGATTGTGATTTGAAAACAAGCTGTTAGCAAGTAACTCTGATGCTTACTCAGGATAGTAGTACCGGGATTATGAAAGCAGCGCTGAAGGCTTTGCCAAGTCCAGTAAGTCCACAAACCATAGTTCAGCAGCATTAAGCCAATGGCACTCCAAGCACTGGCACCTATAGGCAAATTAAACCATCGCAACAATTCTAAGTTGCGAGCATCAAATAAACTGATGCTTTCTCTAGGAAGATCCGTAGCAGCAACTAAGTAGGGTAAAGCGAGTGAGGGGCTAAACAAGTTCAGCCAATCAACTGGATGTTGAGTGACGGATGTTCTTTCAGATGTTAGCAAGACCATAAGCCCTAAAAACATCAGTACACCGCCGCTACCTAGCCAAGCCTGAAATCCACCTAAACTTGCGCTAACGAGTCCATATAGTAAAGATGCACTGTAAAAGAAAAAGCAACAAGCAACAAGCACACTGTAGAAACCGAAAATCAAGCTTAAAGGAATGTGAGCAGCTAATCCTAAGCACAAATGCATCGGCAGGGCTAGGGCAGCAACTATATAGAGTAAAATCGGCACTCCAAAAAGTTTGCCAGTCAAGATATTTTGAGTAGACTGAGGACTCAGACGGATGAAGTTTAAAGTCCCTCGATGCTCTTCTTTTGAGAGGTCGTTGATCAGCATATAGGTACCGACCACTAACAGGGCAAAGATGCCGATGATGCTCATCCACAGGAAAACATCAAGTGACCATAACTGCCAGTTAATTACTAAGCCGCCTAAAGCATCTCGTAGACAAGGAGGAGAATAATAATACTCAGGTCTAATCCCTGTGCAATACCGACTGCTGACGGGAACTGTTTCTCTATCTACGGGTAGCTGACCTGCAAAACACATTAATAGTAGCAACTGACCTGCAAGGGAAATTGTTACTGCAATCATTAAATTGCGAGGTTTCAGACGACCTTTGATTTCCCGAAATAACTGGGGATTCCAGTCTCCTACTTGATTTAACCAGGATAAATTCATAATAGTTTTCCTCCACTGACGAAACTAGGAGTTGGTATTAAATTGCTCATCTACGTGATGCTTGTAAGACATGCCTTGAGAGCAGCTCTTTAGATGCAGATTCCCCGGCTTTTTTAAGTTGTCGGGTTAGTTGCAGGCTCAATACAGCGAAGACACTCCATTGAGCCAGAAGTACAAAGAAAGTTGTTGTTCCTGCTACATGGTCTAGACCTATCCAGAGAAAGGGTGAAAAGAGCAGGATTGTAGCGGTTATGCCTTGAGGATCACCACTGGATAGCACGGCTGAAACAAGGGGAGGTAAGAACATAGTTGTACTCAGAATCCCCCCAGCCCAAAGGTTACGCTTTGGTGTTTTCATGAATCGCAATAGTTCTGCGATCGCGCTATAGATCAATATCAGGCTCAAACTCAAGAGGAGACCGAAGATTGCTTGAGTTTTATAGGTATTAACTGACCACAATAAAATCCAAGGAATCCAGATTAGGGCAGCGATCGCTATATTAAGGGCGATCGCCACAAGTGCAGGACTTTTCTCGCCCCAAACCAACTCTTGCAGGAGGGAATGACTCCACAACCCTTTATTAGGAGTTCTTTGCTTATGTTGGTAGCGTGCCCAATCTTGTAACGCTTGGCGTTGAGGTAATAAGGCCGCAATTAGCACCAAGAACCAGATTAAGTTCAAAGTTGCTATAAAGCCAAGACAGCCTAATAACTCCTCTCCTCCAAGATTAAATTGCAGAATTGGTAAGAAAAAGCCTAACATTAAGCCTGTAAAACAAGCGTTTATCCAATAACTTTGCTTTTTACTAATCAGGGTTGAACTAGGATTACAAAAACGACGATTCAAGGCTTGCCAAATCCAATATATTCCTAGGGCGCAACTACCCATCGTGAAACTATAGGCTATTGCTAAATTACTTCCGATAGGTAGATAAAACCATTGCAATTTATTTTGCAACACCCAAGTCCAATCAAAGTTTTTTTCTGTGATTGCATACAGGTAATAATTAATAACTTGTATACAAGGAATGCCTAAAACCAAAGATAAAATACTACCAACCCCTGGCTGACCTCCCCCTAAAAGGGCATAAAGCAAGGCAGCACTGTTGAATAACAAACAAACTGCACCGAATAATAAATAGAAGCAGAAAACAATACCTAGAGAGATCCCTGCTCCTATCGCTGCTATCCAATGCAGGGGTACAGCGACACCAAGGGCTAAGTAAAGTAAAATGGGAACGCCTAAGATTTTCCCCATCAAAATATTCTGGCTTGACTGTGGACTCAAGCGAATGAAATTCAGAGTGCCTCGCTGTTCTTCTTGAGTCAGATCGTTAATCAGCATATAGACACTGCCCACTAGCAGAATCACGGGTAAAATCCAGCTAAAAAGTCTAAAAATATCTAGCCACCAAAGCGCAAAATTTATACTTTCTAAGAAGGGTTTACCACCCCCGATAAAGTAACGATTACGACTAGCGAACTCAAGATCGGGAAACGGATCTAAGGGTAGTTGGGTGTAGAAACAAATTAAAGTCAGAATTTGACCAACTAAAGAAATAATCACCGCGATCGCAACATTCCGAGGTCGAAGTCGCCCTTTAAGTTCCCGAAATAGCTGCGGATTCCAGTCCCCTAATTGATTCAGCCAGTTAATTTCCATTAATGATCTCTCCTTAAAAGTTGTCTGAGGATAGATAAGTTTTTAAATCTGCAACTAACTGGCGTTAAGACGCTTGCTGATGCCCTAGTTTTAGGAAAATTGTTTCTAAGTCTTCTTGGGCGCAGTGGAATTCAGTTAGGGGAATCCCCGCCGCTACCAGCGATCGCAACAACTCGACATAATCTTCCGGTCCCCCAGCAAAGTAGACTCGCACTCGTCCAGTTGCGGATAGGACTTCACACTCTTCGACCAACGGATGATTTTTTAGTTCTGCTTTTAGCCTCCCCAGATCTCCTAAAGTCGAGAGAAAAATTTGTTGGCGACTCAGGCGACGATACAGATCTTTGAGGGGTGCGCTTTCTACAAGATATCCCAGTTCCATAATCCCTACAGAAGTGCAAAGTTCCGCCAAGTCACTGAGAACGTGGGAGGAAATCAGGATCGTCATTCCTGCTTCCTGCAAGACTTTAATAATTTCCCGAAATTGCATCCGCGCGATCGGATCGAGTCCTGAAACAGGTTCATCCAACAGCAGCACAATCGGTTCGTGAATAATTGTTCGCGCTAGACTCAAACGCTGCTTCATTCCCCGCGAAAGCGTAGCAATCATGCTATGGCGCTTATGACTCAGTTGAACTAAGTCCAGAACTTCTCGCAGGCGTTGAGTGCGGCGGGGATCTCGTAAGCGATAAAGTCGGGCAAAATAATCTAAATAATCCCAAACGGTTAAATCGTCATATAAAGGGAAGTCATCTGGGAGATAGCCTAAGCGCCGCTTCAGCGTTGGATTGCTTTGATCTCGCTGGAGGCGATCGCCATTAATATAAATTTCACCCGTTGTCGGTTCCTCAGCCGCCGCTAACATACGGATCAGCGTTGTTTTTCCTGCGCCATTCGGACCAATGAGTCCGTAAACTTCACCCGCCTCGATCTCTAAATCCACGTCATTCAGGGCAATGTGGCGGTCAAATTGCTTCGTAAGTCCACAAGTGCGGATTGCTAGTTCTTTTACCATATACGCTGCTAGGGGGTTGAAGTTCAGGCCGCTTTCAGATAGCCTAGCCTTTCCCTACAACGTTTGGCAGCGTGGTTTCGCAAATTGAAACCTAAAAGGGATCTGTTTTGTAAACACAACTTAGGGATTCTTCACAATCCTGCTTTTTGAAGGTTTAGTCGGAAGCCGGGAATGAGCCGCATAGCGATCGCCCTTTAAATAGCCTGAGATCACGATTATTAAACAAACAAAGTCATATTAATTTGAGATTTTGATATGATGATACGTTTGCAAGAATCTCCATTTTTTGTCCCAACAATCATGACTCAGCAGACTTACCGCATTACTCTTTTACCCGGCGATGGCATCGGCCCAGAAATTATGGCAGTGGCGGTAAAGGTGCTGAAAGTTGTGGAAAAGCAACTTAGCTTAAGCTTTGAATTTCAAGAAGCTTTAATTGGAGGGGCGGCTATTGATGCAACAGGCGAACCTCTGCCTGCTGCCACTTTAGAAATGTGCCGCAATAGCGATGCAGTCCTGCTAGCAGCAATTGGGGGCTATAAATGGGATTCCCTCCCCCGCCACTTACGCCCAGAAACGGGATTACTAGGACTTCGTTCCGGGTTGAAGTTATTTGCCAATCTCCGTCCTGCCAAAATTTTGCCCCAACTGATTGATGCTTCCTCTTTAAAACGCGAAGTCGTGGAAGGGGTCGATATTATGGTAGTGCGAGAACTAACAGGCGGGGTTTATTTCGGGGAACCTAGAGGCGTTTTCACCACCGAAACCGGTGAAAAGCGGGGTGTTAATACCATGGCTTATACCGAGTCAGAAATTGAACGGATTGGGCGTGTAGCATTTGAAACAGCGCAAAAACGTGGTGGCAAACTTTGTTCAGTCGATAAAGCCAATGTGCTAGAAGTTTCGCAACTGTGGCGCGATCGCATGACTCAGTTAGCGGCAGAATATCCAGAGGTAGAATTATCTCATCTGTATGTTGATAACGCTGCCATGCAGTTGCTACGTTGGCCTAAACAATTTGACACCCTTGTTACCAGCAACCTGTTTGGAGATATTCTCTCGGATGCGGCAGCAATGCTAACAGGCAGTATTGGTATGTTACCCTCGGCTAGTTTAGGGGCTTCGGGTCCTGGTGTCTTTGAGCCAGTTCATGGTTCTGCACCGGATATCGCCGGACAAGATAAAGCAAATCCTTTAGCACAAGTTTTAAGTGCTGCAATGATGCTACGCTACGGATTAAATCAACCAGTAGCAGCAGACCGCATTGAGCAAGCAGTGCTACAAGTTTTGGATCAGGGCGATCGCACAGGTGACATCATGTCTGAAGGCATGAATCTCTTAGGCTGTCAGGCTATGGGGGATGCCATTAGTCAGGCACTACAGAAATCCCAATTTTAATGTCACCTATTGCCGTAATGGTTCTGGTAGATTAAAGTCGAGCTTATACCGTGGGGGGTAGGCAGGTGGTGTACACGTCACAACAACGGATAGAGAATCGGGCAGACCGGATAGAAATTCCGGTGTTGCTAGACCCTGCATTACTGAGAGCAGCTAGACAGATCTATCGCACTTATCAAGAAGTTCATCCAGAACGCATCCAACGGCCGCTTGGGGTCGCCATTAATCGGTCGACTTATCGAGGCAAGCTGATTTTCTCAGGGAAGCCTATTTTATTACCGCAAGAAAGCTTTGTCCCGTTCAGCCAAATAGAAACAGAAATTTATTAAAGAGTCATCAGGGTAGATGACGCTGAAATCTCTGCTTTGCCACCCATTCATTTGCTCAATCTGCCTACACAATCGTCAAAATAAGTTTTAGGCAGAGAAAAGCATCTGTTCTCATTAAACTTCTGGGTGAAATGCTCATGGAAATCACATGGACACCTTTTTTGACGGTGTAACGTCTCTGATTGTGTTGGCGTTGGGTGCGTCGATTGGTAGCTTCCTTAACGTTGTTGTCTATCGTCTACCAGCCGGGTTGTCAATTTTATGGCCTCCCTCTCGCTGTCCCCACTGTTTACATCAGTTAGGCAAGCAGGAGAATGTACCTATATTAGGTTGGTTATGGCTTAAAGGGCGCTGTCGCCACTGTAGAAGCCGTATTTCTGCCCGCTATCCTTTGGTAGAAGCCGCAACCGGAATCCTC
>Ga0164305_10000265_pt1 | contig 18500 bp, 18 predicted proteins | sample Whisoiple_237_MG_FD_110215 | JGI IMG/M metagenome (GOLD analysis project Ga0164305, IMG submission 110215) | Soil microbial communities amended with pyrogenic organic matter from upstate New York, USA - Whitman soil sample_237_MG | ecosystem: Environmental > Terrestrial > Soil > Agricultural...
CTCGCGGGCCGTGGTGAGCTTGGCCTGGATGGCGTCGGTCATGGAAGGCTCCGGGTGAACGGAACCTCTAGCACGGCATTCAGTAGGCGTGGCTCTCGGCCGGCCGCTCTTCCAGATGGCCGTCCTTGAGGGCGAAGACGCGGTCCATGTGACCGGCCAGCTCCATGTTGTGGGTGGCGATCAGGGCGGCGACGCCGGTCTTCTTGACCAGATCGTGCAGGGCCTCGAACACCGTCTGGCTGGTGGCGGGGTCGAGGTTGCCGGTCGGCTCGTCGGCCAGCAGCAAACGCGGACGGTTGGCCAGGGCGCGGCCGACGGCGACGCGTTGCTGCTCCCCGCCCGACATCTGGGCCGGCTGGTGGGTCAGGCGTTCGCCGAGGCCGAGGGCGGACAGGACCTCGGCGGCGCGGGCGCGGGCCTCGGGCTGTTTCACCCCGGCGATGCGCAGCGGCAGGGCGACGTTGTCGCGCGCGTCGAACTCGGGAAGCAGATGGTGGAACTGGTAGACGAAGCCGATTTTCGCCAGCCGGATGTGGGTGCGGGCGCGCTCGTCCAGCATGCCGACATCCTCGCCGTCGATGCGGATCTCGCCCGAGGTGGGACGCTCCAGCAGGCCGGCGGCGTGCAGCAGGGACGACTTGCCCGAGCCCGAGGGGCCGATCAGGCCGACGACCTCGCCGGGACGGACGTCCAGATCGACGCCCTTGAGCACCGTCAGACCGCCGCTGGCGGTTTCGTAGGTGCGGGTCAGGCCGCGGACGGAGAGGACGGGGTTACTCATACCGAAGCGCCTCGACCGGATCCATTTTCGCGGCCCGCCACGACGGCAGAAGGCTGGCGATACAGCTCATGAACAGGGACCAGACGGTGACCCAGAAGACGTCGGTCGGATCGACGAGGGCCGGCACCGCGTCCAGCATATAGACGTCGGCGTTGAACAGCTGGACGCCGAGCAGGGCCTCGAGGAAATGCTGGATCGCGCCGATGTTCAGACAGAAGACGAGGCCGAGGAACAGGCCCGTCGCCGTGCCCGCTACGCCGATGGCGGCGCCGGCGACGAAGAAGACGCGCAGCATGGACATCTGACTGGCCCCCACGGTGCGCAGGATGGCGACGTCGCGGGTCTTGTTCTTCACCAGCATGACGATGCCCGAGATGATGTTCAGGGCGGCGATGGCGACGACGAGGCCGAGGATGATGCTCATGGCCACCCGCTCGACCTTGAGCGCGCCCCAGAAGGCGGCGAGGCGGTCACGCCAGTCGCTGACGAGGGCGTTCGGTCCGGCGGCGGCGCGGACGGCGGGATAGAGGTCGGCGACCTGATCGGGCTTGGCGACCTTCATCTCGATGACGTCCCAGACGCCCTCCTTGCCGAAGAAGAGCTGGGCCTGCTCCAGCGGCATGAACAGGAAGGCGCGGTCGAAGTCGGCGGTGCCCGAGGTGAAGACGCCGCCGATGCGGTAGACCTTCTCCAGCCCCCCGAGGTTGCCGAAAGCGCTGTCGGCCCCGGTGGGGGAATACAGGGTGATGGGGTCGCCGACGCGCAGGCCCATGCCGTCGGCCAGCGCCTTGCCGATGATGATGTTGTCGCCGCCGTATGCGCCCTGGCCGAAGGTGCGCTTCGCCTCGTCGGTCAGGCTGTCGTAGACGTAGGACATGGAGTCCAGGTCCTGCGGACGGATGCCGCGCACGACGGCGCCGGTCGTCTGGCCGGCGGCGCGGACCAGGCTCTGGTTCTCGGTGACGGGCGAGACGCTGATGACGCCGGGGACGCGGCTGATGCGGGTCACCGCAGCTTCGCGGTCCGGGTCGTTCAGGATCTGGCCCTGGACGTACATATGCCCGTTGAAGGACAGCATCCGGCTGAGCAGCTCGGACCGGAAGCCGGCCATGATGCTCATGACAACGATCAGGGCCATGACCGCCAGCGAGATGGCGACGTAGGATATGATGGCGATCAGGGCGATCCCGCCCTCTTTCCGGCGGGCGCGCAGATAGCGCAGCGCCAGTTCGATCTCCCAGCCGGAAAAGGGCCCGGCCGGTTTCATCGGCTTCACCGCCGCGACGTCCGTCATCCGCGCACCTTGGCCAGGGCTTCGTCCAGCGGCACGGACAGCTTCTCGCCGGTGGCGCGGCGCTTCAGCTCGACCACGCCGTCCGCCAGACCCTTGGGTCCGATCGTCAGCTGCCAGGGAATGCCGATCAGGTCGGCGGTGGCGAACTTGCCGCCCGGGCGTTCGTCGGTGTCGTCGTAGAGGACGTCCTTGCCGAGGGCCTCCAGCTTGGCGACGGCCTCCTCGCAGGCGGCGCAGACGGCTTCGTCATTGGCGCGCAGGTTGATGACGACGACGTCGAAGGGCGCGACAGAGTCTGGCCAGATGATGCCGCTGTCGTCGTGGCTGGCCTCGATGATGGCGCCGAGCAGGCGCGAAACGCCTACGCCGTAGCTGCCCATGTGGACCTCGGTGTCCTTGCCGTCAGGTCCGGCGACCTTCGCCTTCATCGGGGCGGAGTATTTGGTGCCGAAATAGAAGATGTGGCCGACCTCGATGCCGCGGGCGGTCAGGCGATCACCCTCGGCGGTCTGGGTCTCGAACTGGCCGGCGTCGTGCATTTCCTCGGTCGCGGCGTACAGGCCGATGCGCTCGTCGACGATGGCCTGCAGGTCGTCCCAGTCGACGTCCCGGCCGGGCGCCGGCATTTCGACGAGCTTGCGATCGCAGAAAACCTGGCTTTCGCCCGTCTCGGCCAGGACGATGAACTCGTGGCTCAGGTCGCCGCCGATGGGCCCGGTGTCGGCGCGCATCGGCACGGCCTTCAGCCCCATGCGGGCGAAGGTGTTCAGATAGGCCACGAACATGCGGTTGTAGGCCTTGCGAGCCGAGGCTTCGTCGATGTCGAACGAATAGGCGTCCTTCATCAGGAATTCGCGGCCGCGCATGACGCCGAAGCGCGGGCGGCGCTCGTCGCGGAACTTCCATTGAATGTGGAAGAGGTTCAGCGGCAGGGATTTGTAGCTCTTCACGAAGCCGCGGAAGATGTCGGTGATCATCTCCTCGTTCGTGGGCCCGTACAGCAGTTCGCGCTCATGCCGGTCGGTGATGCGCAGCATCTCGGGGCCGTAGGCGTCGTAGCGGCCGCTCTCGCGCCACAGATCCGCCAGTTGCAGTGTGGGCATCAGCAGTTCGACGGCCCCTGCCCGTTCCTGTTCCTCGCGCACGATCTGCTCGATCCGGTTCAGAACCCGCAGGCCCAGCGGCAGCCAGGCGTAGATGCCCGCGGCTTCCTGTTTGATCATCCCGGCGCGCAGCATCAGTTGATGCGAGACGATCTGGGCGTCCGAGGGCGCTTCTTTGAGCGTGGGGAGGAAGTAGCGCGACAGGCGCATGAGTCGGTATCCGGCAAGCAGGGCGTGGAAGGATGCTTTAGCCGGGACGGAGGGGCGAAAGCTAGGCGGTCAAGGGCGCGGGGCGTCTTTGTTGCATCAGCCGGCCCAGCAGGGCGCGCGCGGGACGGTCGAACCAGCGCGCCGCGACGAACGCGGCGACGAGGCTGGCGGTTCCCCCGAGACCATAGGCCAGGGGCGTTGGCGCCATCCAGGTTTCGAAGGCCCGAAGGATCGGTCCGTGCAGGATGTACAGCGGGTAAGACATGGCGGCCGCGAAGGCGGCGGCCTTTTCAAGCCCTGGAGACAACCGGGCCGTCACAGCCGCCGCCGCGATAAACGGGAGGACGCCCAGAACGATCGCCGCATCCAGCACGCCGTTCCAGCGGCCCAGGTCGGGGGCCGCGACGACAGCGATGAAGGCCGCGACGATCAGGGCGGCCGGCCAGCGTATCGCAAGGCGGCCGCCGGCCCAGATCCGGTGCAGCAACAATCCGAGCGGGAAGCCGAACGCGATCCGGGCGAGCCCCCCGGGCAGCGAGTGTCCGTGCTGTCCGACAGAGCCCTTTTCGGCCAGCAGGAAGGCGATCAGCACCGCCGCCGCGCCGCACGCGACGACAAGCTTCAGCGTTCGCGTGCCCAGATTACGGGCGACGACCGCGTAGATGATGTTGGCGACCATTTCGAAAAACAGGGACCAGGCCGGCGGGTTCAGGACGAAGACCTGCGACTCAGCGTCCAGCGGCGTCGGGATCATCAGCATGGCGGCGGCCAGCAGAAGGCCCAGAGCCGCGAACCCGACGGCATCGTCGACCGCGCCGGCGAGGACGCCCGCCCCGATAGCCGTTCCCAGAAGATACAGCGGCCAGAGCCGGACGATTCGCGCCCTCAGAAAGGAGCCGGCGGGCCAGCCGTCCTTCAGTCGCGCCTCATAGGCGTGTGCCACCACGAAACCGGACATGATGTAAAACAGGTCGACCGCGAGGTAGCCGTGCGGGACCAGTCCGGCCAGCGTCGGAATATGCAGAACCAGCACGGCCAGGGCCGCCACGCCGCGCAGGCCGTCCAGCGCCATGAAGCGTCCGACGGATGAAGGCGGGACAGGGGTTTCCGGCGCGGACTCCATCCGGAAGGCCTACGGGAGATTTGTTAAAGCCCGGTTCCGGCCTCCGCCGTCAGGGGTGCGGCAGGCCTATGCCGTACCGGGCGGCCAGATAGGGGATGATCGCCTGATCCTGCAGGAAGCGTTTTCCCGTCGCCTCGCTGGTCTGCGCTTCAGGCCAGTCGAAGGTTTCGTCGAGGACGAGGATCGGGCAGCTCTGATGCTTCTCGCCGACCAGTTCGATAACCGGTGGACGCGGACGCGGGAAATCGAGGCGGGTAATGTCCAGTTGCGTCTTGAGGTCCGGGTAGAAGGCCAGCACGCCTTCGACGACCGAGCCCGCCGGACAGAACCACGGACCGCCCTCGTCGTCGGTCCAGTGCGGATTGATGAGGAACAGGCGGTCAGTCATCAGGCGATCCTAGACGGGCGGAGCGAGGTCCGGCAGGGGCATCCAGCCGATGAAGACGAGGAACATCACCAGCGCCCAGACGATCGCGGCGACCCAGGTCGTGGTGATGAATTTGCGCTTCAGGTCCGGTTTCTCGGGCGCCCCCCACTGGGCGCCGTCGGTCGGCGGATCATGCCGTTCCTTCGAGGTGCCCAGCGGCAGGACGGCGAACAGCACGGTCCACCAGCATACGAGGTAGATGGCGAACATGGTGATCGGGCCGATGGGCATCAGTGCGCTCCGTCCCTGGGCGTTTCCATCAGTTCGACCAGCACCCCGCCCATATCCTTCGGGTGGACGAAGATGATGGGCGTGCCGTGGGCGCCGATGCGCGGCTCGCCCGTGCCGAGGATGGTCGCGCCCTTCGCCCGCAGGGCGTCGCGGGCGGCGAGGATGTCCTCGACCTCGAAACAGACGTGGTGCTGACCGCCCTTGGGGTTCTTGGCGAGAAAGCCGTGGATCGGGCTGTCGTCGCCGAGCGGCTCGATCAGCTCGATCTGGGCGTTGGGCAGGTCGACGAAACAGACGCGGACCCCCTGCGCCGGCAAGTCGAACGGCGCGTGCGCCTTCGTGGCGCCGAGCATATCGCGGTACAGGGCGACGCTGGCTTCGATGGAGGGCGTGGCGACGCCGACGTGGTTCAGTCTTCCAATCATCCCGGTGCTTTAGCGGGTGTCGTCGGCGGGGAGAAGGCGTTGCGACTGTCGCATCGCGACGCCTCTCTCACATCACTGCTGCAGCGGGAACGGATCCGTCGGGGTCGGCCGGGTCGGGACCGGCATGCGCGGCAGGGGTTCATCGCTGTTGGCTGCGTTAAGCAGGAAGGCCGCGAGGATGACGGCGGCCTGACGCAGATCATCGGCCCGCATGTGGTCGTAGGTGTCGATCGAGGTGTGGTGCAGCCGCGAACCATAGTCGAGCGGATCCTGGATGAACTGGAAGCCCGGAACGCCGACGGTCTGCATATAGACGTGGTCAGTGCTGCCCGAGGTGCGCATCGACACCGTCGTGGCGCCCATGGCGTGGAAGGGCTCCAGCCACTCCGCAAAGATCGGGGCGGCGGCGACGTTGCCCTCGGCGTTGATGCCGCGAATCTTGCCCGAGCCGTTGTCGAGGTTGAAGTAGGCGACCAGATCGCCGTGCGTGGCGCGCGGCTGGATCGGCCAGCGCTGACGCCAGGTGCGGTTGTTCGGCAGACCGTCCAGCTGGGCGTCGCCCAGCGGCGCGCGGGTGGCCAGATATTTGTCCGTATAGGCCAGCGAGCCCCACAGCCCCTCTTCCTCGCCGCTCCACAGGGCGAAGCGGATGGTGCGTTTGGGACGCACGCCGAGGGCCTTCAGGATGCGCGCGGCCTCCATGACCACGGCGCTGCCGGCGGCGTTGTCGACCGCGCCGTCGGCGGCCACCCAGCTGTCCAGATGGGCGCCGGCCATGACGTATTCACCCGAACGATCCGTACCCGGAATATCGGCGAGGATGTTGTTGGCGTTGGTGTCTTCCTCATGGAAGCGGACCTCGCTCATCAGCTCGAGCGTGGGTTTGGCGTCGTCGGTCAGGGCCAGACGGGCCAGACGGCGATAGTCCTCGGCGGCCAGCTCCATGCCCGGCGTGCGGCGCTGGTCGTCCATGCGGTAGCCCGAGCCATCGCCGTGCAGCAGGCCGCCGTCACGAGCCGACATCCGCACCCAGGCCAGGGCGCCCTCTTCCTGCAGGAAGGCGTCCAGCTGGCGGGCGAACGCCAGTTCACGCAGCGGGTTGGTCGCCGGCGCCGCGATGTTGGGCATATTGTAGGTGTCGAGGCCGCGAAGGTCGTCTTCAGTCAGGCGGCGGAACGGCGCCTCCAGCGGCTCGGATCCGGCGGTGGGGCGCGAGATGAGCACGATCTTTCCGGCCAGCTTGCCGCGCCATTTGGCGAAGTCGCCTGCGACCAACATCGGGGCGACGACGATCTCGCCGCTGATGACGCCAGGGGTCGACGGGGTCCATGCGATGGGGATGGCGCGCAGGTCCAGCGTCCGCGGCGCCGTCATCCGGGCGCTCGAGCGGACGAGCGACCAGCCGCGGCCGAAGTCGAACGGATCGGCGCGGACATTGGATAGGCCCCAGTCGCGGAACCGCTGCTGGGTCCAGGCCTCGGCCTGGCGCATCTGCGGCGAGTTGGTCAGGCGTCCCCCGATCCGGTCGGTCAGCCAGGCGGCGGTCTGCATGACCTCCGAGTGGTTCAGCCCCTGATCGATGATGCCGTTGACCGCGACGCGGTCGACGTCCTGTGCGGCGGCGAACGGAGCGACCGTCAAGGCAATGGCCGTGGCGGACAGAAGAGCGGCTAGACGCATGGAATTCCCCCTGAATCACTGAGCTGCGGGGATAAGACTCCAGCCGCGGCGGCAATGCAAAGGTTCAACGGGCCGGACGCGCCCGTCCGTCGCGGCAGCCGGCATCGGCCACGAAAAAGGGCCGGCGACCGAAGCCGCCGACCCTCTGCTCGATCATCCCGGAAGGGAGGAGGCCTTACTGGCCGCCCGTCATCTGGGCGACTTCGGTGGCGAAGTCCGGGCCTTCGACCTTCTCGACGCCTTCGCCGAGGGCGAGGCGGACGAAGCCGGCCAGGTGCAGGCCGGGCGCGCCCAGTTCCTTGCCCGTGTCGGCGACCAGCTGTTCGATGGTCACGTCCGGGTTCATGACGAACGGCTGCTTGATCAGCACCACGTCCTTCTGGAACTTGTTGATCTGGCCTTCCACGATCTTGGCGATCATGGCTTCCGGCTTGCCTTCTTCCTTGGCCTTTTCGGTCAGGACCTGACGTTCCTTCTCGATGGCGGCCGGGTCCAGATCGTCCGTGTTCAGCGACAGCGGAGCGGTCGCGGCCACGTGCATGGCGATCTTGCGGCCCAGTTCGCGCAGGGCGGTCTTGTCGCCGCCGCCGTGCAGGGCGACCAGAACGCCGATGCGGCCGAGGCCCGGCGAGACGGCGTTGTGGACGTAGGAGGCGACGACGCCTTCATCGACCGACAGGCGGGCGGCGCGGCGCAGTTGCATGTTCTCGCCGACGGTGGCGATCAGCTGGGTCACTTCGTCCTGGACCGACTTGCCGGCTTCCAGTTCGGCGCCGTGCAGACCTTCGAGCGTGGCGTGCTCGAGGCCCAGCTGGGCGAACTTCTTCGCCGCGTTCTGGAACAGGTCGTTGCGGGCGACGAAGTCGGTCTCGGCGTTGAATTCGATGGCGGCGCCGACTTCACCGGCTCCGACTTCCTTCGAGGCCACGGCGACCAGGCCTTCGGCGGCGACGCGGTCGGCCTTCTTGGCGGCCTTGGACAGGCCCTTGGCGCGCAGCCAGTCGATCGCGGCGTTGATGTCGCCGTCGGTTTCCTGGAGCGCCTTCTTGCAGTCCATCATGCCGACGCCGGACTTGGCGCGCAGTTCCATCACGAGGGCGGCTGTGATCTCGGCCATGGGTAGTCTCCTTGGTATGCGTATGCGGGAACGGCCGGACCCGTTGAGGGGCCCGGCCGCGTATTGATTTCGCCGTCGGGAAGCGGGGTCGTTTAGACCGCGGCTTCCTCGGTTTCGACGGCGTCGTTGGCTTCCGAGGTCGCGGCCTGGGCGGCTTCGTCGGCGACGGCCGGTTCAGCAGCGGCGATCATTTCCTCGGCGACGGCTTCAGCCTCGGCCGGAGCGACTTCGGCCGGAGCGGCCTTGGCGGCCTTCGGAGCCTTGGCTTCACGCAGCATGGGCTCGTCCGGGTTCACGGCGGCGCCAAGATCCACACCAGCCGAAGCCTGACCAGCAGCCAGACCGTCCAGGACGGCGTCGGCGATCAGGTCGCAGTAGGTCTGGATGGCGCGGGCGGCGTCGTCGTTGCCGGGGATCGGATAGGTGATGCCGTCCGGGTCCGAGTTGGTGTCCAGGATGGCGATGATCGGGATGTTCAGCTTGCGGGCTTCAAGGATGGCGATGGCCTCCTTGTTGGTGTCGATCACGAACATGATGTCCGGGATGGAGCCCATGTCCTTGATGCCGCCCAGCGACAGCTCGAGCTTGTCCTTCTCGCGCTGCAGGTTCAGCAGCTCTTTCTTGACGCGGCCTTCGCCGCCGCCTTCCAGCAGGCCTTCCAGCTCGCGCAGGCGGGCGATCGAGCCCGACACGGTGCGCCAGTTGGTCAGGGTGCCGCCGAGCCAGCGGTTGTTCATATAGTACTGGGCGCAGCGCTTGGCGGCTTCGGCGACCGGGTCAGCGGCCTGACGCTTGGTGCCGACGAACAGGACGCGACCGCCCTTGGCGGCGACGTCGCGCACGGCGACCAGCGCCTGATGCAGCAGCGGGATCGACTGCGACAGGTCGATGATGTGGATGTTCGAGCGCGAGCCGAAGATGTAGCGTTCCATCTTCGGGTTCCACCGGTGCGTCTGGTGGCCGAAGTGGGCGCCGGCTTCGAGCAGCGAACGCATGGAGAATTCAGGCAGAGCCATGAGGGGTAGTCCTTTATCCGATTGATCCGCCGCAGGCGCTGTAAAGACCGAAGTCCTCGGAACGGAGCGACCAGGATTTCTCCCTGACCGCGCCACGCCTGCGTGTGAAGTGGGCGGGCAAATAGGCGGGATGAGCGCAAAAGGCAAGCGCTGTCTGGTCCCGGCCCCTCGCAACTTTCGCATAACAGCGCTATGTTCGGTTTCCGGGAGGGACTGTCACATGAACATCCGCGCCGGAGCCTTCGCCGGAGGCGTCATTCTGGCCGCCGCCATAGCCGGCGTCGCCACCTCGCAACAGCAACCGCCATCGCCCGTCGCCGCCAGCCAGGTCGATCTGCCGAGGTCTCGTGCTGACAACGCAGCCTTGGGCGCGGCGCAGAAGGAGCCGCTGACGGCACGGCAGCGCGGGGTGCTCGGTCAGGACCCGGCGTCGCAGCGCGTGCTGGCCGTCGCCGACGCCTCGCCCGTGCCCGTGCTGGGGCCCGCCGATCCGGCGCTGCTGCGGACGGCCCGGATCTTCACCGGCGACCGCCACTATATGCTGGTGGTCCAGCGCGGCGCGCAGATCATCGAAATCTACGGCGCGACCAAGGCCTTCCAGTCGCCGATCGCCCCGGCCGAGCCGCAACAGCCCCCGGCCCGGCCTCCGGTCGCCGGAACCCTGACCGCCGCTCGTCCGACAGCGCCGACGACCGTCCTGCGGGCCGGACCTCGCGTCGCCGCCGCCCGCAGCGCGCCCGCCGCCGCGCGGGCCGCGACCCAGGCCCGGGCTGAGGGGCTGACCAATGTCCGCACCGAGCGGACGGAATACGGGATCGACGTCACCTTCAGCCGCTTCGGCGCAGCGTATAATATCAGCTTCATCTGCGAGGGGCCGGGCGCGGCGGGCTGCACGGAACCCGAAGCCATCGCCTTCGCCTCGACCCTGCAACTGATCGGCGGAGGCGCGTCGTGAAGCGGCTGACCCTCGCAAGCCTGCTGATGCTGACGGCCTGCTCCCCGAACGGCTGCACGCAGGACCCCGCCGTCCCGCGGGTGAAGAGCGAACCGCCCGTCGCAACCACGATCCCGACGGAGCCGGCCCCCGCGCCCGGCGAGGTTGCCCCGGCGCCCATGCCCGAGCCGGAGCCCGTGACACCGCCCACGCCTGAACCGGTGACATGGCCGCATGATCCGGGCGGCGCCCTGCCCTCGGGTTCAGGCACAGGGGCCACAGATGCGACCCTGTGGGCCGCCGGAATGCGTTTCCCGATGGAGGAGGGTCCCGCCTACGCCAACTCGCAGGTTTATGGCTACGGCGGGTTCGCCGCGCCGGGACCGGGCGGACAGTGCGATCCACGGAACTACTCCTATCCGTGGCGCGACAATTTCTGCGAGATCCGATCGTGGACCAACGGCATGTGCCCGACCGGCCATGGGCATCAGGGCCAGGATATCCGCCCGGCCACATGCGTGAAGAAGGTCCACTGGGTCGTCGCGGCCGAGAGCGGGCGCATCACCTCGATCGGCAGCTATACCGTCACCCTGCTGGGCGATTCCGGGCGCATCTATCGATATCTGCACATGGATATGGCGGGGGTGAACGCCCTGTTCCCGACCATGGCCTCGCGCAACGTCACGCGAGGCCAGCATCTGGGTCAGGTGTCTGCGGACTTCGGCGGCAACGCCACCACCACCCACCTGCATTTCGAGATCAAGGCTCCGGTGGCGATCGCGGGCAATCCGCCCAGCGTCAATTTCGTGCCGACCTACACCAGTCTGGTCGACAGCTACGGCCGGATGCTGAACGGGGCGGCTTGATCATCCTCAGCCGCCCGGGCGGTTCACATAGACGAAGGCTTCCACGCCGGAGGCCAGGGTCACGGCCACACGAACATAGTCGGACGTCTCATAGGCGTCAGCGGCGTATATCTCGGCGGCCGTGACGCGGAAGACGAAGCCGGAGACGCGGTCGCCCGGCGCGCCGGTCCGACGCACCAGCGGGTGGCGGTTCGAGCCGCTGATCCGGACGACCTCAGGATCGGTGATCTCGATCATCGAAAGCGAATAGCCGTCGAGCACGTCCTCGCGCCCTTCCAGCAACCGGCCGAAATTCGCCAGCTGCACTTCGGGCTGACGCAGGGTGCCGTAGGAGAACAGCCATTGGTCGGCGTCGGCCGGCGAAATCGTTTCGGTCATTTGCATCTCCGTTCAGTCAAGTTCCGCGTGGCTTCGCGCGGCTGGTGGCTTCCGCCTTCGTGGGATCTTCCGGCCAGGGGTGGCGTGGATAGCGGCCACGCATCTCGGCGCGGACGGCGGACCAGCTTCCGGCCCAGAAGCCGGGAAGGTCCTTCGTCACCTGCACCGGACGTCGGGCGGGCGACAACAGGGCCAGGGTCAGAGGAACCCGCCCGCCGCCGATGGTCGGATGGGAGGTCACGCCGAACAATTCCTGCACCCGGATGTCGACGCGTGGACCGCCATGCGACATGTAATCGATGGATACCGACCCAAGCGGCGTCTGCAGCCGGGCCGGGGCGAGCTCATCAAGCGTGCGCTGCCGGTCCCACGGGATGAGCGCCTTCAACCCAGCTTCCAGCGCGGCGTCGGGGATGGCGTCCAGCGCCTGCACATTGTCCAGCAGGGGCCAGAGCCATATCTCGCGCGCGGCCTGCAGGCCGTCGTCCGAGAGGTCGGGCCAGTCCGCATCAAGCGTCCGAAGAAACTCCAGCCGGGCCCGCAGGCCCGCGGCGCGTTCGCCCCACTTCAGCCCGGACAGGCCGTCCCGCTCCGCCTCCGCTTTCAGCGCCGCGGTGATCGCCGCCCGATCCGGCGCGCCGACGACCTTCTCGTCCACGACGATCGCCCCGATCCGGCGGACGCGGCGCATCGTCATCCGGCCCGAAGGTTCGCGGGTCAGTCGGTCCTCGGTCTCTATCCGCCGCTCCAGCGCCGCCGGATCGACGGGGACGGCCAGCCGGATGCGGTCGCGAGCTTCGCCGCCGCCCAGTTCCGCCACGGCCAGCCACGGCTCGCGCGCCAGCAAATCGGTCGGCTCGACGAAGGCCCCACGGCCCGAGGCCAGCAGGACCTCGCCCGGCTTGCCGCGCGCTTTCGCGACCCGCTCGGGAAACGCCTCGGCCAGAAGGGTTCCGTGATCCGCCTCACCGCCCTGCCCGCCTCCGGCGACGCGCGCCCAGCGGTCGGCCAACCTCATCGCGTCGCGCGTGCGCATCGACCGGTCACGATCCAGCTCGCGCAGCCGCTCACGCAGGTCGACGTCATTGCCGCCCAGTCCGGGTTCGCTGAGTACGGCCGCGATCCGCGCGCCCAGGGCGGCGTCGCCTGCGTCGCTCGCGGCCGCGACCATATGCGCCAGCCGGGGCGGCAGCGGGATGCGGGTCAGCCGATGTCCGTGCGCGGTCAGGGCGCCGGCGCCGTCCAGCACGCCCAGCCGTTCCAGCACCTTGCGGGCTTCGGCGAAGGCGCCCGCCGGAGGCTGGTCCAGCAACGCGAGCCCCTCCGTCGTCCGCGCGCCCCAACGCGACAGATCAAGGGCGAAGGCGGTCAGATCTGCTTCCAGAATCTCCGGGCGCTGGTGCGGAACCAGACCGCGCGTCGCCTCCTCGTCCCAAAGGCGATAGCATACGCCCGGCTCGACCCGCCCCGCCCGGCCGCGCCGTTGCTCGGCCGACGAGCGGCTGACCCGCACCGTCGCCAGCCGGGTCAGACCGCTGGAGGCCTCGAACCGGGGCACGCGCGACAGACCGCCGTCGATGACGACGCGCACGCCCTCGATGGTCAGGCTCGTCTCGGCCACCGAGGTCGCCAACACCACCTTGCGCCGGCCGGGCTCCGAGGGTCGGATCGCGCGGTCCTGCTCCTTCGCATCGAGCGCGCCGTACAGGGGGGCGATGTCGACGGACGGATCGCGCACCGCATCCTTCAGACGCTGCGCCGTACGATGGATCTCGCCTTGCCCCGGCAGGAAGACCAGTACCGAGCCGGTCTGTTCGCCGAGGGCGAGCCGGACGGCGCGCGCCGCGGCGTCCTCGATCCGCTCGGCGGTGTTGCGGCCGATATAGCGGGTCTCGACCGGGAACATCCGCCCCTCGGCCTCGATCACCGGCGCGCCGCCCAGCAGGCCTGAAACCCCTGCGATATCCAGCGTCGCCGACATGATCAGCAGGCGCAGGTCCTCTCGAAGCAGGCCTTGCGTCTCGCGCGCCAGCGCCAGGCCGAGGTCCGCGTCCAATGACCGTTCGTGGAACTCGTCGAACAGGACGGCGCCGACGCCCTCCAGCCCAGGGTCGTCCAGAATCATGCGGGTGAAGACGCCCTCGGTGATCACCTCGATCCGGGTGCGAGGTCCGATCCGGCTCTGCAGGCGGGTGCGATAGCCGACCGTGTCGCCGGCCTGTTCGCCCAGCGACGCGGCCATCCGTTCGGCCGCCGCCCGCGCCGCAAGCCGCCGCGGCTCCAGGACCAGAACCTTGCGGTCGCCCAGCCAGGGCTGGTCCAGCAGGGCGAGAGGCACGACCGTTGTCTTGCCCGCGCCCGGCGGCGCAGCGAGCACGGCGACATTACCCGCCGACAGGGCGGCCTTCAGCGGCTCGAGAACGGCGTGGATGGGCAGGATCAAGGGGAGCTCGGTCACCGGGGCGGACGCGACAATAGCGCGCTCAACTAGCGCGAAGCCGGACGAGGGACGAGGAAATCAATGTCACGATTACATCTCCACCTGTTCACCGTTCGGAAACCGCGTTGCCACAGCTGACGTGCGCCGCTAGCGTCCGCGCCATTGGAGGCGGCCCGGGGAGGGTTTGCCGTATCAGGGGCGACATATATGTCGGCAACAGGCCAACGGCCGCCGGGCAACCGGCTCTTTATCAAGAAATCCATTGAACAGGTTCAGTACGAATCCAACGCCCATCTGCTGAAGCGTTCGCTCGGCAAATGGAACCTGCTGTTCCTGGGCATCGGCTGCATCATCGGCGCCGGCATCTACGTCATGACCGGCAACGCCGCAGCGAACTTCGCCGGACCCGCCGTCGTCCTTTCGTTCGTGGTCGCCTTCTTCGCCTGCGTGTTCGCCGGCCTGTGCTACGCCGAACTGGCCTCCACCATGCCCGTCGCCGGCTCTGCCTATACCTACAGCTACACCAGCCTGGGCGAGGTCTTCGCCTGGATCATGGGTTGGCTGCTGGTGCTGGAATACGGCGTGGCGGCCTCGACCGTCGCCGCCGGTTGGTCCGGCAATGTGGTATCGCTGCTGGGCAATTTCGGCATGGTGATCCCGCCCGAGTTCACGACCTCCTTCATCCAGGCGGTCCAGGGCGACGGCGGCCTGAGTTTCGTCGCCGGCGGCGGCGCCAACATCCTGGGCGCTCTCGGCATCCTGGCGGTCACCGCCCTGCTGGTCGTCGGCATCTCGGAATCGGCCAGCGTCAACAACGTGATCGTCTTCATCAAGGTGGGCGTGCTGGTGCTGTTCGTCGGCGTCGGCGCCATGTTCATCTTCAACCACCAGGCACAGGCGGTCGATAACTGGACGCCGTTCCTGCCGGCCAATGAGGGCGGCTTCAAATACGGCCTGCCCGGCATCTTCCGCGCCGCCTCGGTCATCTTCTTCGCCTACGTCGGCTTCGAGGCGGTCTCCACCGCGGCGGCCGAGGCCAAGAACCCGCAGAAGGACATTCCCTTCGGCATCCTGGGCTCGCTGCTGGTCTGCACCGTCCTGTACATGGCCATCGCGGGCGTCCTGACGGGCGTCGTCGACTATCGCCAGCTGGGCGTCGCCGCCCCCATCGCCCTGGCGGTGGACGTCATGGGCACCGACTGGTTCTCGATCCTGATCAAGGTCGGCGCCGTGGCCGGCCTGTCGTCGGTCATGCTGATCCTCACCTACGGCCAGACCCGCGTCTTCTACGCCATGGCCCGCGACGGCCTGCTGCCCCGCTTCTTCGCCCAGCTGCACGACAAGTTCCGCACCCCCTGGGTCGGCACCATCGTGCTGGGCTGCGTCATCGCGGTGGCCGCGGCCTTCCTGCCGATCGAGATCCTCGGCGACCTGGTCAGCCTGGGTACGGCGACGGCCTTCGGCATCGTCTGCCTGTCGGTCATGTACCTGCGCAGCCGCGAGAAGCAGCTGGTCCGTCCGTTCAGCATCCCCGGCGGCGGCGGCTTCGTCCCGCAGTGGATGATGGTCGTGGTCGCGGCCATCGTGGTCGCAGGCTTCCTGGCCTTCTTCCAGTTCCTGCTCGGCTCCACCTGGGTCCGCGAAGGCGCCATGATCATGGCCGTCATCCTGGGCCTGTGGCTGGTGGCGTCCTTCTTCGCCAAGTCGAAGGTCTGGATCGGACCCGTGCCGGTGCTGGGCATCTTCTTCGCCCTGATCATGACCGGCCCGCTGGTCGAGGACATCTTCCTCAAGGCGGCCGCCGGCGACCCGATCCCGGCGACCATCCTCGGCAGCTATCTGGCTGTCGGCGCCGCCATCTACATCTTCTATGGCTTCTGGAACTCGCGCCTCGGCAAGGGTCTGGGCCAGATCGACGATGACGGTCCGGGACCCGGCGCCATGCAGGCCGAAGTCCACGGCATCGGCGACAGCAACAAGCCGGACTGACCGGTTGAACCACGAGACTGAAGGAGGCCCGGGAGCGATCCCGGGCCTTTTTCATTGCCGCCCGTCCGACGCTCGCCTAGAGGCTGTGACAGACCTGAGCGGATGTGGCGGAACTGGTAGACGCACTGGATTTAGGTTCCAGCGCCGCAAGGCGTGGAGGTTCGAGTCCTCTCATCCGCACCATCTTTTTGAGCCTATGCTCGCCGCGCGGCGGCTCACGGCTTGAGGCCACGATGGCCCGCCCTGAACAGCGGGCCTTTTCATTGTCGATATTGTTCTTGCTTTGTTCTGTTTCGTCGCTATCTTTACCTCATGGCTGACGCGGCGAAAGGACGGGGGGCTCGATCGAATGCGACGGGCCGGTTCGAGCCGGAAACCGTGCAGGCCTTCGATGACGGCTGGACGACCGACGACGCCGAGGCTGCGCCGCTGCGCACGACCCTGACGCCCGAACACGCCCGGACGATCATCGCGCGGAACACCAGTCCGGACATCGGTTTCGACCGGTCCATCAACCCCTACAAGGGCTGCGAACATGGCTGCATCTACTGCTACGCCCGTCCGTCCCATGCCTTCATGGGCCTATCCCCGGGCCTGGATTTCGAGAGCCGAATCTTCTTCAAGCCCGAGGCCGCGCGTCTGCTGGAGCAGGAACTCTCAAAGCCCCGGTATGTCTGCAAACGCATCCACATAGGCGGCAACACCGACCCCTATCAGCCGGTCGAGCGCGAGTTGAAGTCGACGCGGTCGATCCTGGAGGTGCTGCAGCGGTTCCGGCATCCATTCAGCATCATCACGAAGTCGGTGCTGATTACGCGCGACGTCGACATTCTCGGCGCCATGGCGGCGGAAGGACTGGCCTCGGCCTGCGTCTCGATCACAACGCTGGATCGCGGTCTGGCACGCGCCATGGAGCCGCGCGCCTCAACCCCGGTGAAACGGCTGGAGGCGATCCGCCGGCTGGCGGACGCGGGGGTGCCGGTGACCGTGGGTTTCGCGCCGGTCATTCCCGGGCTCAGCGATCACGAACTGGAAGCGGTGCTTGAAGCCGCGGCGAAGGCGGGCGCGGTCTCGGCCATGTACGTCACCCTGCGCCTTCCGCTTGAAATCAAGGACCTGTTCCGCGAGTGGCTGGCAGACGCCCGGCCCGAACGCGCCGCGCGCGTCATGTCCCTGATCCGCCAGACGCGCGGCGGCCGCGACTATGATCCCGACTGGTCGCAACGGATGAAGGGCACGGGCCCGGTGGCCGAATTGATCGGCGCCCGCTTCCGCGCGGCCGTGAAGCGGTACGGGCTGGATGCGCCGCGCAGACCGGTGGACGAGAGCAAGTTCAGGGTGCCGGCGGACATGAAGAAGCAGATGGATCTGTTCGACCTGCCGACGTCTTTCCCTTCCCCCATTTCGGGGGAAGGTGGGCCGCGGAGCGGCTCGGATGGGGGCCTGCCTGATGCAGCCTGAACGGACGATCAGACGCGCCCGCCGTTTGCGCAAGACGCCAACGCGTGCGGAAGACTTCTTCTGGTCGCTGGTTCGGGACCGGGCGATCGACGGTCTGCGCTTTCGTCGACAGGTTCCGATCGGAGTCTATGTGGTCGACTTCGCCTGTTTGTCGGCCCGGCTGATCATTGAAGCCGATGGCGGCGTCCATGCCTTGCGCACATTTGACGACGGGAGGCGGGATGCATGGCTGAAATCGCAAGGGTTCGCGGTTCTCCGGTTTTCGAACGGCGACATTCTTGGAAAGCCTAACGATGTTCTGGCGGCCGTCCGTGACGCCGTCGGCAAGCCCCCATCCGAGCGGCTGCGCCGCCCACCTTCCCCCGAAATGGGGGAAGGGATCGTAATGGGCTAGTCGTCCGCCGCCGACGGGTCGATGGCGCTGGTGACCAGATCGCGCCAGGTCGGGTCCGAGGCGTCGACCAGATCGACGTCCTCCATCAGGGCCACCGCGCCGCCGCCGTCGGGGAGGATCAGGCCCAGGACCTCCATCTCCTCGCCGTCGGGACCGAGGTGGGTCTCGGCCTGCACCGCCACCGCCGCCTGCCCGGCTTCGTCGTCCCACCAGATCACCGGCTGAGGCAGGTCCATAACGATCGGACGCGGATCGTCGGTCTCACCCAGGGCGAAGACCGCCCGCCGCGCCTGAACGTCATCCAGAGTCGCCACGGCGCCGATGAAGGGTTTCAGCCGGGTCCAGTCATCGGCGTCGAAACCGCCGCCATCTTCATCCTGAGGGTCGTCGGTCATGGTCATCGCCTATCGTCTGAAAACGCCCACCAGTTCGACATGGGCCGACCACAGGAACTGGTCCACCGGCGTGACCCGCTCCAGCCGGAATCCGGCGTCGATGAGAATGCGCGCATCGCGGGCGAAGGTCACCGGGTTGCAGGATACGTAAACGACCACATCGGCCTTCGTCCCCGGCAGCTGTTTCGTCTGTTCGATCGCCCCGGCGCGCGGGGGATCCATCACCACGGCGTCGC
>Ga0164305_10000267_pt1 | contig 18480 bp, 10 predicted proteins | sample Whisoiple_237_MG_FD_110215 | JGI IMG/M metagenome (GOLD analysis project Ga0164305, IMG submission 110215) | Soil microbial communities amended with pyrogenic organic matter from upstate New York, USA - Whitman soil sample_237_MG | ecosystem: Environmental > Terrestrial > Soil > Agricultural...
GAGTCGGTGCTGCTGTGGGAGTCGGAGTCGGTGCTGCTGTGGGAGTCGGCGTCGGTGCTGCTGTGGGAGTCGGAGTCGGAGTCGGAGTCGGAGTCGGAGTCGGAGTTGGAGTCGGAGTCGGAGTCGGAGTCGGAGTCGGAGTTGGAGTTGGAGTTGGAGTCGGAGTCGGAGTCGGAGTCGGAGTGAGAGTTGGATCTGTACTTGTGCTTGTAACTGTAGTTGTAGTTGTAGTTGTAATGGTGGTTGGTCTGGGAGTAACCGTCCCAGTCACAGCGATAAAATCATTCGCCTCGATCAGCCCCGCCGGAGTGTCTGTCAAAATTGCTAAAAGCTTGCCGTCGAGCGTCGTAATTACCGTATCCCTGACATTTGCACCGTTACCTTGCCGAACTTGCAGTTGAGCGAAAGATAAATTGCTCGGCAGTCCAAAGAAATCCTCTGCGTCATTGTAATCAGTAATTAAAACCAAACTGCCAGGCCCGGCTCCCAATCCAAACACATCGCTGCCGCTGCCGCCAGTCAGAGTATCCGAACCCTCGCCTCCGATCAGAGAATCATTACCCTCTGCCCCAAATAAATTGTCATTGCCGAAACCGCCCAAAATTGTATCGTCGCCGATACCTCCAGCCAAGGAGTCATCGCCAAAACCACCGTCGATACCATCATTACCTTTGCCACCAAACAGGAAGTCATTACCTTCATCTCCCAGTACCGAGTCGTCGCCTTCATCGCCGCGAAGCGTATCGGAACCGGTGCCACCAAAAACTGTATCGTCAGCCTTGCCACCGAATATCTGGTCATTACCAGCATCTCCGAAGAGCGAATCGTTGCCGGCATTGCCGTACAAAGTGTCGTCGCCGTCGCCGGCGGTCAAATAATCGTTGCCGTCACCGCCCAACAGTTGATCCCTGCCACTGCCGCCGTTGAGAGAATCGTTCCCAAAATTCCCGTAGAGAAAGTCGTCATCAGCATTCCCGAACACCGAATCGTCGCCGTCACCCCCTGTGAGGGTGTCGTTGCCAGTACCGCCAGCAATCACATCCGAGCCTGCGTTGCCACTAAGTAAGTCGTCCCCGGCGTCTCCCAACAAGCTGTCATTACCGTCGTTGCCTTCGAGGATGTCGTTGCCCAAACCGCCGCGAATCGAGTCATCGCCGTTTCCGCCGGAAGCAAAATCGCGGCCTTGGTTGCCAATTAGTTCGTCATTTCCTTCACCCCCAAACAGCGAATCTGCTCCGTCACCTCCAAGAAGCTGGTCGTTGCCGCCGTCGCCCTCTAGGGTGTCATCTCCTCCCGCACCCAGGAGCGTGTCATCGCCATCTAAGCCGCGAATTCGATCGCTCAGCGGAGTTCCTAGAATAAAGTCGTTGCTGTCTGTGCCGATCAGGTTTGCCATACGGGATACACCGCTCCTCAATAAAATAAATTGTTTGAAATTATGTTAATCGCCTTCGTGACAAGGGATTGCTGCTTGCCTAGGTTAGCATAATTGAGATTTTGGCCATCTGGCGAAGGGGCGCTGAAAGTTTTGCCCGTGTCCGCAGTTGCGATCGGGGCTGGTATAATGCCCGATCGCCAATCTAATTTAGTTATTATGGATTTTTTCAAATACAAATTAGTCGATCGCACTCAATGAACTCAAACTCGACAAACGAAATGATGAAGAATCAAAAATGAATAACCTTTTTCATTCTTCCTCCTACTCATTTTTTTACTTCTGATACCAACTTGAAACAAGAATGGAACTGTAGGCACGTGTTCCAAATCATGATAGTCATCTGTCATATCAATTCCGGCTGTGCCGGAATGATATCAAATCCGCGCTTCGGGAGTCGGGCGTAAAGTCGAATCAAGCTGCCAACAAATAATTCGCGCAATTTTCATTTTTTTGACCCCTCCTTCTACAGTCAACAGTCATCAGTCAACAGTCAACAGTCAACTTTTATTCGCTAATAGGTAACAGGATCTCAAATTCACTTCCTCCCCCCAAAGTAGAATTCACATTAATTGTTCCGCCGTGGGTTTCGACTACAATCTGGCGGGCGATCGCCAATCCTAACCCGGTACCTTTTCCTACTGCCTTCGTTGTGAACAGATGGTCAAAAATCCGCTGTTTCACGGCTTCACTCATGCCCGCACCGTTATCGGCAATCTGAATTTTGATGTGCCGATCGCCCGACAGACTGGTACGAACTGTGATACATTGTGGATTTGCTTTAATTGCCTCCAAACTGCGTCCTTGGTTTGATTCTTCTAGGGCATCGATCGCGTTAGCAAGCAGGTTCATAAAGACTTGGTTCAGTTGACCGGGAAAGCATTCGATGGGGGGGAGATTGCCGTAGTCTGTGACGACTTCGATCGCAGGATGGTGTTCGTTGGCTTTCAGCCGGTGTTTCAAAATTAAGATGGTGCTGTCAATGCCCTCATGGATATTAAACGGAACTTTGTAGTCTTTATCGGCTCTGGAGAAGGTGCGGAGGCTGGTGCTAATGCCGCGAATGCGATCGCACCCCACTTTCATCGACAACAGCATCTTTGGCAAATCTTCTAAGGCATACTCTAAATCAATATCCTCAGCATCTTCTTCAATTTCCTCGCCGGGATTTGGCAGTTTTTCTTGATATAATTTTAAGTGGGAAATCAGATCGTTGATCGTGGTCGTTGCTTCCTCAATATTGCCGCTAATAAACCCGACAGGATTATTGATTTCGTGGGCTATTCCTGTGACTAGATTGCCCAAGGTAGACATTTTTTCGCTTTGCACGATCTGTAACTGTGCTTGCTGCAAATCGAGGAGCGATCGCTCTAATTCTTGTGCATAAGCTTGAGATTGTTGGTACAAGCGGGCATTTTCTAGAGAGATAGCCGCTTGGGCGCACAAAAGTTGGATGACTTCTGTGCGATCTTCAGTAAATGCACCAATTGTCAAGTTATTTTCTAGATATAGCAAGCCGATTAATTTACCCTGATTTAAAATTGGCGCGCACAGCACACTTTTGGGCTTTTCCTGCATCAAATACGGATCGGCAATAAAATCGCTTTGTACTGCTGCATTATCCAAAACTACAGTTTTCCAAGTCCGCTTAACATAGTTGACCACAGCAGCAGGAACCTCGTCGCTGGCTGACAGCGGTACATATATTGAGATGACATCTTGATTGAAGGAGGCTACAGCTTCGATCTCGAGATTCCCATCCTTAAGCAACAGGAGAACGGCTTTTTTTGCCCCGGCATTTTCCATCACCACACACATCAGTGTAGCCAGTAATTTTTCTAATTGAATTTCACTCGATAGAGTTTGGGAGGCTTTGAGAATAGTCGCGAAATCGAGGGCTTCGTAAATACTGCTGCTGCTAGATAGAGTTGTGTGCCAGGTTTGATGTAAAACTGACGATTTATTGATGGTGTGGAAGCGAGTTTCGCTGATTCCAAAACGATTTTCTCTTGCGTGCAATATAAGAGCAAGAAGTTGGGGATAGCGTTTTTCTAAGTCATCGATTTTGGCTTTTGCACCCCAGCGAGCATAACAGTAGTAGGCTTCTTGCATATAAGCTTGCGCTACTTTTTCTTTGCCCCAGTCGAGGTAGAATTTAGCTGCTAGTTCGTTACCGAGAGCTTCTTCTTGGATGTATTCGTTTTCTTTCGCTCCAGAAATGGCGCGATCGTACATTTCAATAGCTTCTGCCCTCTGTCTGACAACTCGGTATTTCTCTGCTTCTACCAACTGCCACTTATGCAAATAATTCATGGGGGCGTGTTCTGCCCAATGCTGCAACTTCCTTTGATTTTCCTGAACTCGTTGCAACGAAGTTTCTAACTCCGTCTCGGACTCAGGAGTGGCAAGGGCTATGAGTGAGTCATAGAAATATAAACCAGCTTCGGAAGTATTTCCTACACTTCCCGCTATATACTGTCTTGCTCGATCGATATCTACGGAGGCCCCAGCAATGTCTTCCAGCAGGAATCTCAACGTTGCCCTGTACAGATAGAAGCTGGAGATTCGGTACAAATCGTTAGTGGCAAGCGACTCAGAAACCAGCTTCTCCTCATCGCCCTTTTGTTCAAAGGAAATCTCAAACTTGTTTGGATTACCCAATAAAAACAGCGTTGTTTCCAAAAAAAGCGAACAATAATTTGCCGTCGCTAGTTGGTTGAGGTCGAGTAATTGCTGACGGTATGCCCGAATTTGGGGCTCAAGTTCTGCTAAAGGCTGACCGCACCCGTAGGAATGTAGACAAAATCCATGCCCATTAAACCCCACAAACTCTAAATTTCCTGTTTCTAATCCGGCTTGATAGCCTGCCTGAAGAATGGGGAGGGTTTCCCGCAAATGCGATTTGCGATGGTACAAAAAGAGTCCGATCACAACACAACTTGCAGAGCGAATATTTTTGGCATCCGCGCCACTGGCAAGACGATAAGCTAATCGGCCAAATTGAGCGGCTACCGTCACATTTTGTAGAAAGTTGTTGAGAAAAATGCCATAGCAGCTATAGCTAAAAGCTGAAGTACGACTGTTGCCATATTGGATAGATAAATTTACCTGTAAGGCAGCCACCAGCGCAAACAACGACGAACCAACCAGATAACAAACTGACACCATAGTTGCCGCCACTTGCATGGTAGCCAGCTTTTGGGCATCCACCATCGCTGGCAGATCGAATAACTCTTCAATAGGTCGATCGCCGATCGAGCAATTAATTTCCTGCACTGCTTGCTGAATATCTTCTGATGTAGGGCGATCGGGCAATTCAACTCCTAATTCTTTGAGACTCAACAAACCGATAGCAATTGCTTCTAAAAACTTGTTCTGGGACGATAATGCCTGAATTTTGACGATGTAAACGCTCACTCGCTCTAGGGGAATTCTGGTATGATGAATCACAGTGTCAATCCACTGATTCATCTGCTCAAAATCACCACAGAGTGAAGCCACTTCTGCTGCTATGTCGTGCAAGTTCAAGGTCATCTCGTACTGTCGTTGCCAAGCGTTCTCTCCAAGCAAATTTAGCCCGATCGCAGCATACTCGCGAGCAGCTTGATAAGCAGTAGCGGCTCTGGCTTTGCGGCAAGCCGTGAGGTTGAGTTGTGCCAGATGGTCGCGTTCTGTTTGGTCTTCAATCAGCGCAATACCATAATTCAACTGATTGACAACTGAAAAAATTTGCTCTTCTATAGCTGCGGGTGAAATTTGCTGGCTCAGCAATTGTCCAATCTGATAGTGAACGCGAGATCGCTCTTGTTGGGGAATTAAAGAATAGGCAGCTTGCTGAACGCGATCGTGCAAAAACTTGTAATTCACCACCTCCGAATTTTCGGTCTCCTCCCGTCTTTCTCGCCCCAGATAAAACTTGTAGATTTCACTTTCAGGCAGGATTAAACCCTCTTGCAAAGCCTTCCACAAATCTGCCGCCGTTTCCGTTTCCCGTTGCTGGGAGACAACTGCCAAAGTCCCCAAATTAAACTCATTTCCAACACAAGCAGCCAACTTCAACACATTCTGAGTCCCAGGCGGCAATTTTTGTAACTGCAACGCCATAAACTCGACCACATCATCCGTCAGCGCTGCCTCCCGAACTCGCACAAGATCGCACTGCCAATAACCAGCCGGCCGATCAAACTCAATCAACGCATCCTGATGCAGTGCTTTGAGAAACTGCGTTGCAAAAAAGGGATTTCCTTGGGTTTTTTGTGCCATCAAATCAGTCAACGGTCTTGCCGAATATGGAGCACAATTGAGCGTATCAGCAACCAAATGATTTAGACTTTCTGAACTCAACGGTTCCAGCGTAATAGTATTCACCGTGGCCCCAGCTTTGACCGCTGCATCCAGTGTCAGCATCAACGGGTGCGCTGCAAATACTTCATTATCTCGGTAGGCACCAATTACTAATAAATAGCCGCTTGCTGACTCGGAAACCAGCAGTTGGATTAACCGCAGCGAAGCGGAATCAGCCCACTGCAAGTCATCCAAAAACATCACCAGGGGATGTTCTGGTTTGGTGAACACGCGAATAAAATTTTGAAATAGCAAATCAAACCGATTTTGTGCCGCAGTTCCTGATAATTCGAGTGCGGGCGGTTGTGGCCCAATAATTCTTTCTAGTTCGGGAATTACTTCAATAATGACTTGTCCGTTATCGCCCACTGCTTGCAATATTTGAGTTTGCCAATTTTTCAACTGCTGGTCACTGGCGCTCAACAATTGTCCCATTAAATCTCGAAATGCTTGGACAAAAGCTGAGAAAGGAATGTTGCGGTTAAATTGGTCGAATTTGCCTTTGATGAAATAGCCGCGCTGGCGGACAATGGGTTTGTGAACTTCATTGACAATTGCAGTTTTTCCAATCCCCGAAAAACCAGCTACTAGCATCATTTCAGTTGTGCTGCTACTGACGCGATCAAAGGCTTGGAGTAGGGTTTCTACTTCAGTTTCGCGACCGTAGAGTTTTTCGGGTATCATGAAGCGATCGCACACATCCCTCTGCGCGATCGCAAAACTATCTATCCTACCGTTTTCTTCAAGTTGCTCGAAACAACATTCTAAATCGAATTTCAGTCCCAACGCACTCTGATAGCGGTCTTCGGCATTCTTTGCCATTAATTTGCTGACAATCTCCGAGAGTACCGGCGGGATTTCGGGATTGATTTCATGCAGTGATGGCGGTTGCTTGGCAATATGACAGTGTACCAATTCCATCGCATCGTTGGATTGAAAGGGCAATTGTCCCGCCAGCAATCCGTAAAAAGTCACGCCCAAAGAGTAAAAGTCACTGCGGTAGTCAATGCCGCGATTCATCCTTCCCGTTTGTTCGGGAGACAAATAGCCGAGTGTCCCTTCCAGGAGGTTAGGATTCATCAGGGTTTGAGTTTCCCTTGGCAGCAAAGATGCAATACTAAAGTCAATAAGTTTGACTTGTTTTGTTTGCGGATTAATTAAAATATTCGCTGGTTTAATGTCTTTGTGAATTATCCGGTGGCGGTAGAGTATATCTAATGTATTGCTCAGGTCGATCGACGCTTGCAAAAACTCATTCAGAGTCGGCCCCGTTTCTCCTTGTTCCTTCCATTCCTTCAGAGAAATTCCCCCAAAGTCTTCCATTACCAGCGCATAGCTGTTTTGGTAGGCTTCCAAACTGTAGGTTTCGATGATTCCGGGCAAGTTGAGGTTTTTGGCGATCGTGTACTGATTGCGAAATTGCACCAGTTCGCTGAAGCTGGGATACTCGTTCCGCAAGACTTTGATCGCGACGGGCTGTTTGTCGCCAGTGCGGAAAGCTCGATAAACTAGGGTGCGAGTTCCTGAGTAAATGCGATCGAGAATTTGATAACCTGTCAAGGAAAAATTTATAGTTGCCATACTTTGATTCTTCCCGTCATCCACGGGTTATTTCCACATTAACAGAAGCCAATACAGTTTCCAGTCCAGTGATTGTTAAATTAATATGACATAGATTTCTCAATATTTGTGATGGGGATCACTGAAATAATAGTCTTTTTAAACTCACTAAATCCTATTTTTATTAAAAATTAAATAGCCTCATCCATAGGGGAATAGTGAATAATAAACTAACGCAGCCGAGGCCGATCGCAGTTACGGCTAATTCGCGATCGAGATTGAAAGCTTCGGCCAACAATGTAGTACCAAAAGCAGGAGGCATCGCCATTTGCAGCACTAGCACAAGTCGCGGCGCGCCAGCGATCCCCAAAAACGTTAATCCCGTGCCAATTGCCAAGGGAACTAACAGCATTTTAATCGCCAGACAAACCAAAACTTGTTTGAGGTTGTGCAAGGAATTCAACTTGCTCAACTGCATCCCGATCGTAATTAAAGATAAAGTAATTACAGTCCAAGCACCTGTGGTTAACAATTCTTCGATTTGTGCCGGCAGTGGCCAGCTTCGCGAGACAAATCCTAGACCAAAAGCCCACAGTGCCGGATTCAGAAAAATTGCCCGCACCGGACCTAACCAACTCTGAGGGCGATCGCTTTTACCGCAGTGAGAAGCAATAGCAACTCCCAGTATATTCATTCCCATGGTAGTGCCTAGCAAGTCATAAAACAACGCCCAGGCAAAGTGTTCCGAACCTAATAAGGACAAGGTGACGGGAATGCCTAAAAAACCTGTATTACCCACCATCGTTGCCAATAAGAAGCTGCCTTGAGTGGGCAAACTCCAAGCGCTGGTGTGTTCCGGGCTATTGTGGGCGATCATCGGATTAAGAGTCTTAAAACGTTCCTCGCCGACACCGAAATTTATCAAAATCCCAGCGAGTCCTCCACCTGCTAAAATTGCCGCCCAAGCTATCAGCGGCGCCATCCAAATAGCGCCCGACAAATTGGCGCTGCGGATAAAAGCAACAATGCTCAATGGCGTGCCAAAGAAGAAAAGAAACTTGGCTAAATATGTAGAATAGCTTCTCGGTAGCAGGCGGCCGAGAAAAAATCCCAACGTCACCCATCCGAATACATTTAGATAAAGTTTGAGCAGCGGATTTTCTAAATAAACCATGATTGACTAAATATTTACTAAACGACTTACGCAGATCCGCTACTTTTGCCAAAACAGCCCACCTTTAGCCTACCGCCGCAGTTTTCCCTGCCACCGCAGCGCTCAATATTATTAATGCTTATTCAGCTTCGCAGATAATTTTCCACACAGGCCTTGACACCCACAGAAGCGCGTGTCATGATGAAGTTGAGGAATAAGTCAACATAGGTGAAAACTATGGCACGGCAAGCAAAACAATCATCTCAAGTCAAAAGTTCCAGCAGCCAAGCAGCCTCCAATACTCGCACCAAGTTTACCCTCTACAATTTTGCCGGAAACGCAAAGGCATTCTATCTAGTCGATCGCATTAATTTAGAAAGAACACCAGGCGATATCCCAGAAAAATCCCTCGCTCACAGCATCATCATCATCGACCGTTCCGGCTCAATGTATTATGACTTAGAACCGCTGAAAGAAACCTTAATCAAGCTTTTGACCTTAGACGAATACAACAATTACCAGCTAATTGTCAGCCTGATTTCCTATGCTAGCAAGGGGGACGTAATTTGTCACTTCCAGCGAATTCCAATTCAAGAAGTGCTGAAGTTTGACTCTCAATACATCAAAGAAATTCAAAAAATCCACACGGCTGGCTCTACCTGCATATCGCAGTCCATGCAACTCGCTAAATCTCTGGTTAAAGCGGGAGAAATGACAGCGATCAATTTGCACACAGACGGCTATGCAAATGACCCCAGTGCCAATTCGGAAGCTGCAAAACTCGGAGAAATTTGCGAAGAACTCAAAGACATGGATGTGTTTGCCAACACGATATCCTATGCCTCTGCAGACTTCAAACTCCTCTCCAAAATCGCCAACACATTATCGGGGAATTGCATCCGCGCTGGCGAAGTCAAAATGGTTTATGATGCTCTTTACGACAGCACAAAACTGTTAGGCAGTTCCGTTGCACCTGCGCTGGAAGAACCGTTAATTAAGGAATATGATTATCAAGTTTTTGTTTCCAAAAGTGGCAAGAAAATCAACGGTTCATCGAGCACGCTGAAAATCTGCGGGCTGAAAGCAGACGATCGGGGACTGTTTTACAAATATCAGAAAGTCGCCAAAGATGAATATGAGAAACTAGATGTTCCCGTTGCTCAAACTGATGAGTCGGTGTTTGCTTTTGCGAAAGCTAACCTCGCTGACGGCAATTTAAATACGGCTAAGTATGCGCTGGCGAGTACCTTCGACGCTACTTTGACGGAAAAACACGCTAAAGCTTTGACAAATGCCCAAATAGCCGAGTTTACGGAAGATTTGGAACAGGCTGTCTTTGCGCCTGAGGTGTTGAAAAATCATGAAATTGGCGATCGGGTAAAAGTCAGCGAGAAAATTTCCTTGCTGGAGTTAATCAAGATATTGGAGGAAAACAGCAACAGCATCATCATCAACTTGAAACACTTGCAAGAAAATTATCAGCGAAAAGGTTTGAAGCGAATTGAGGGAAAGCGAGACGAAAACGGCAACCTTGTCAAGCCTTGGCTGAAAACTGAATTCTTAGATGGTGGCGAATACGTGCAAATGGGTTCATTTGCCATCAATCAAAATACCGCTACCATCAATATGCTGATTACCCGCAAAGCTAAGCTGGTAAAAGTTGAGGATGAAACTTTTATCGCAGAAGTGGCGGGAATTCTAGTTACAGACCTCAATACTTTCAACAATTATACCATTGTCAGCGACGGCGAAGTTAATATTAAGTCGCTGCGAACCAAAATCAGCAGCAAACCAGTGTTTGATTTGCTCAAAAAATGCGGTGTCCTTGAAAAAGACGGTTCGCCCGTGCAAGAATTTGATTTCCGTTCAGAGTACGATATAAAGTTAGAGGATTTGCCCCTCGTGCCTTTTGACGGGCGTTACGGCAGCCTTGACGGAGTGTTTGAGGAACTCGCAGAAATCAAAATTCTCTCTAGCATTCTCTCGGCTCATTTGAAGGAAGAATCCGAGGCTTACACTGCGGAACAATTGGAAGAATTGAAACAGCATTATCTGTCAAAAAACCTTTACATCAACTTTCCGACGACGACGGAATACACAGATTTAAAAAGTGCGATCGCCAACGGTTCAGTAGATTCGCGAGTCAGCTACAAAATCGACATCGGCAGCAAAAACATCCTCAACTTCGGCAAATTGCACTCTGCCAACAAATTTCTCGATCGCCTTTATGAAGTTTACCACAAAAACACGGGCGAAAAACTAGCAAAACCGACATTTGACATCACGTTAGATGAGCCTGTTGTCTTCGCACACAAAACGCTGTCATCCCGAACAAAAATCACCAAAGTTGACGACTTGATGAAACTGATTTTTGATGAGTTTTTGGGGTTGGAGGATAACGGAATTGTGAGCGCTACTTTAGCCAAAGTTGGTGCAGATAGTTGGCTGCGCCTTTTGCAAGCGAAATGGTAGGGAGAAGATGTCAAGCGAGAGGAGTTTGTCGCTGCTTTAGCTAATGCCAACGAGCGACTGGAAGCTTATGCCGAAAAAGTGTACAGGGAAAAAGTTTCACCGCTGGTTTTCTACATCGGTTCTACCGGACTTATCCCGGATGAAATGGAGGCCAAAGCGGCGACTGCTGAGGAAATTAATTCTAAATACGGCAACTTGCAATTTTCTAAAGATGAGCAAGAGGGGATGTTTTTTGAAGTGGGAGACTGCATTATTAGCGTGTATGCTAAGAATGAGTATTTCACAGTAGGGAAGTAGGAATTAGGGTGGGCATTATTTGCCCACCTTGCTAAAATATGGCGGATTGAAATTAACCGCAAAGGCGCAGCGGTGGCGACTAGGAAATAGGTAGATGGGACAAGTGTTAGGTTGCCAAGACGAAAAGAGCGATCGGAATCGTTGGGGTTTGTAACTTTCCTTTGGTGTTGCTTTTGCGAAAGTTTATTTTCTGATAGGATAGAGAACAACGCTCTCTAAAAAGTCTAGTAGCCAAATTCTCTGGAATTAGGTTACAATGATATTACGCGAATTCTCATGCGGAGGGCAAACCAATGACACAAACATTATCAATGTCTGTTCTCTATAAAAAACTCTCGGCGATCGGTTTCTCAAAACGTTTCGTTCAAGAAAAAGGTTTGCCCAGTTGGTGGAATGAAGAATTAGACAATAAACCCGTCGCCGTCCTAGAGGGTGCTGGTCATATTGCCCAACGTCTGCACCTAGACCTCAAGAGTCTTTTAGCCGAGAATCAGAAGCCTCAGTTTAAGCCCTTACTTCATACCAAGTTCAAGTACCATCAACAGGATAAAGCAGACGTACCTGATGTTGCCCATCAACTTGCCTCACGGGTTGCGGAAGTGGTCGCTGACGCTATAAAGCTAGAATTTAAACCCATCCCATCCGACCCTAATCAAGTTCGTTCAGAGATAGTTGCCAAACATCCTCAAGTCACTTTATACAGCTTGCTCGATTACTGTTGGGAACATGGTATCGCTGTTGTCTATTTTAAGAATTACCCTAAAAATACCCGCAAAATTAGAGGCATGATCCAATGGCAAGCCGATCATCCCGTGATTGTCTTGAGTAGTGGTAAGACACAACCCGTATGTCTAGCATTCGATCTTGCCCATGAACTGGGTCATCTCGCCCTGGGTCATATTAAAGAAGGTATTTTGATTGATGACGATATTAAGCAAGACTGTGATGATCGAGAAGAAAGAGATAGCAATCAGTTTGCAGTTAAACTGCTAGTCAACAGTTTAGACAACTCCGTCGGCAATAAAAAATTTAAGAATGCAAAAGACCTAAAGAATAAAATTACTCAACTTCTTCAAAGTGACTCAACTATTGATCCATCTGCATTAGCTTTAAATTATTGCTGGTATAATAAAGATTATTTTCCATTGTCTTTGAAATGCGTAAATTTAATCAATCCTGCTAAAGAAGGACACAAGACTATTAACAAATTTTTAGATCAGCATCTAAATTGGGAGGAATTAAGTGACGATAATGCTGATTACTTAGACCAGATTTTAGGAGAATAGCTTTGTCTAGTTGTATCTATTGCATCGATAATGACATCATCAAAAAGCTTGCTACATTCCAGCTATTCAATAAGACTATTCAATTATTTGATGCTAGTTCTGAGCAAGTTAATATCCTAGAGACGGCACAATATAAATTTGAAGGGGATTGGAAAAAATTTGAAGGAGGGAAAAGTCGAAAACCAGAAGATCGTTTGATTAATTATAAACAAGTTCTTTACCTTACTAAGACTTTACCAAAAATATCTGAATCTGATATTGACCCAGAAATTTTTATTCAATTATCCAATATTGAAAATATCGATACAGGTGAGGCAATTCTCACAAGTCATGCTATACAAATTATCCAAAAAGATAAATCTGCTCAGATTTTTACTGGAGATAAAAGATTCATCAAAGCCTTAGCAAAAGTTAACTTACCTATCATTCAAGAATCTCTCAATCATAGATTATGGTGCTTAGAGCAACTTGTTCTCAGAAATATTGAAGCCGATGGCTTTGAGACTATTCGAGATTTCATTGTTCCTGTTCGAGAATGTGATACAGCAATTAAGAGTGTTTTTGGTTCAGGGCTTAAATCAACACCTGAGAACTCCCTAGCTACTTTAAAAAATTATATTGAGGAGTGTCGGCAGGAGGCAGGTAATTTACTAAATCCTTACAAGTAGATTTAAGTGTGACACGCTTGCCTTAGTCCTGGCTTAAAACGGAATTTCCTCATCTTCATCTTCCACAGTCTTAGCCGTCATCCGCCAACTGGTAATATACTCAATTTGCACCTCAACTTTGTTAATCGCTTCCGCTAACCGCTTTTGAATGTTTTAGCGATTTCTGGTAAGATTAGGGCATCTTAAGGAGATCGTGTTGAACTAGCAATCTCCCTAGCAGCTTCTCGCAGCCGCTCCACATCGCGCATCGGTGGTATGCCAAAGAGCCGCTTGTACTCTCGGTTGAAGTGTGAGGAATCGTCATAACCCACACGGTAGGCAGCACTGGTAGCGTCAAGGTTTTGCCCCAGCATCAGACGGCGAGCTTCTTGGAGCCGCAGTTGCTTCTGGAACTGCAAGGGACTCATGGCAGTGACAGACTTGAAGTGATGGTGGAAGCTCGATACGCTCATTCCCAGCTCTCGTGCGATGCTTTCAATCCGCAGCGGCTGGTTAAAGTCTTTACGAAGTCGATCGACGGCTCTAGCAATTTGGTGCGTAGAGCCACCCAGAACAGCAATATGACGCAGCCGACCACCTTGCTCTCCCATCAGCAGTCGGTAAATGATTTCCCGCTTAATCAGTGGTGCCAGAACCTTAGCTTCAGCAGGGGAATCTAGAAGCCTGACGAGCCGCACCACAGCGTCCAAAAGATTTGCATCCAACGGGCTTACGTCGATCGCTTTTACATTGGCACCCCTTTGTGGTGAGGGATCGCCCGCCTCAATCATGACTGAACCGACAACTGTGGGGTCGAGATCGAGGCGAAGGCTCAGGTACGGTTGCGCCTTCGACGCTTCCAGAATTTGGCTGGCAATCGGCAGTTCGATCGTCGCCAGCAAATAATGCAAAGGGTCGTACTGATAGCGATCGCAGCCCAGAAGGACTTCTTTGCTGCCCTGAGCGATCGCACAAAAGGCAGGGAGAGAGACACTGTGAACGCATTCCGAAGGTGAGGAGGAGCGGTTGAAGTGCAATCCTTTGAGCGGCTCAATCGTCCCATCATGACGAATCGCCTGTGCAATCCGCTGGGTCAGTTCGTCTCTGTGGGCTTGCGCTCTATCTGCCTCGCGCTTTGCCTGCTGGTCGTTCATTAACTCCATAGCGGACTTTTCACTCGGTTTGGCAGCGTTCATTTCTAAGTTTGCAGGATTCTACAACAATCTTAGACGATCGTTCTATTGCTTGCCCTTGAGGATTCTTAGAATGAGGCTAAAGCAATGAAAAACGATTCCGGCGAATTGCAAACGTCTGGATTTTTATACAAGAGAAAACTCAGTTTTGATTGGGCAAGAAACCTGCTGAATGACAACCAAACTGCCATCAAAGCTAACCTTGCTTCTTAAAAAATCCATCCCTATCGATAGAGAAGCGATAAGCGATCCATCTCTACGATTGGGACAGCCACCGAAATGGCATCAAGTGAAGGAATTAAGAAATGGACATTAAACGAAGTGGGTCACAGCCTTCGGCCAAAGGACCGCCTGAGTATTTTACCGGCACTGTCCGCATTGACCCCCTGTTCGAGGCACACGATCGAGCACGCACACTTGGTGCCAGTGTCACGTTCGAGCCTGCTGCTCGGACACCCAAGCACACCCACCCGTTGGGACAGACCCCGATCGTGACGGCTGGCTGCGGTCTCGCACAGCGCTGGGGCGGCTCGATCGAGCAAATTCGGCCATGGGACGCGATCGGGTTCGCGCCGGACCAGAAGCATTGGCACGGTGCCACGGCAACCACAGCAATGACGCACATCGCCATTCAGGAATGGCTCTACGGCAAGCCCGTGGACTGGCTGGAACAGGTCAGCGACGAACAATACCAGGCACCAAACGTAAACCAATAGGAGCATCAATTCATGTACAACGCCAAAGCTTATTCCGCAGCCAGTGCAACATCACCGCTAGCCTCCGACACGATCGCACGGCGCGATCCAACCGATCGCGACGTACAGATCGAAATCCTCTTCTGCGGCATCTGCCACTCCGACCTCCATTCAGTGCGTAACGAGTGGGGCGGCGCGGTCTACCCGATCGTTCCCGGTCATGAGATGGTGGGACGTATCACCCAGGTTGGCTCGGCAGTGACGAAGTACAAGCCTGGCGATCTGGCAGGAGTCGGCTGCATGGTTGATTCGGATGGAACCTGTCCCCAGTGCAAAGCTAATCTTGAACAGTTCTGCCCGAACCTGACCCTCACCTACAACTCCCCAGACAAGCACAAGACCGCTCCGGTTACCTATGGTGGCTATTCCGACAGCATCGTCGTCGATGAACGCTTCGTTCTGCGCGTTCCAGATAACCTCGATCTCGCCGGGGTTGCGCCGCTCCTCTGCGCCGGGATCACCACCTACTCGCCCCTGCGCCACTGGGGCGTCACTAAGGGCAAGAAGGTCGGCGTAGTCGGTCTTGGCGGGCTGGGCCACATGGGTGTGAAGTTCGCCCGTGCGTTCGGTGCCCACGTCGTCGTCTTCACCACCTCGCCCGACAAAAAGGAAGACGCGCTCCGCCTCGGTGCTGACGAAGTGGTCGTCTCCCGCAATGCCGACGAGATGCAGCAGCACGCTGGCAGCTTCGATTTCATTCTCGATACCGTCTCCGCCAATCACGACATCAACGCCTATCTCAATCTGCTTCGCCTCGATGGCAACATCACCCTTGTCGGCGCACCGGAGAATCCCCTGGAAGTCTCGGCCTTCAGCCTGATCATGGGCCGCCGCAGTCTCTCCGGCTCTATGATCGGCGGCATCGCTGAAACCCAGGAGATGCTCGACTTTTGCGGTGAACATAACATCACTGCCGACGTGGAAGTTATCCCCATCCAGAAGGTCAACGAAGCTTACGAAAGACTGCTCAAGTCCGATGTGAAATACCGCTTCTGTATCGATATGGCATCCCTTAAATCTGAATAACCGAGGTGGAACCTCGAAGGAGTCATCATGCAAACGCGCAAACTTGGAAACAGCAATCTGGAAGTCTCGGCGATCGGGCTCGGCTGCATGGGAATGAGCTTTTCCTACGGCCCGCCCAAAGACACCCAGGACATGACCGCTCTTCTGGGGGCTGCCGTCGATCGCGGCATTACATTCTTTGACACCGCCGAAGTCTACGGCCCGTACTTGAACGAAGAGTTGGTGGGTGAAGCCCTCGCTCCCTTCCGCGATCGAGTGGTAATCGCCACCAAATTTGGGTTCGACATCAGTCCGAATTCCGATCCCCGTGGCATGAAAGGTGCACCCGGACTCAATAGCCGACCGGAGCATATCAAGCAGGCCGTGGAGGGTTCGCTCAAGCGGCTCAAGGTAGAGGCGATCGACCTCCTCTATCAGCACCGGGTTGACCCGAACGTGCCGATCGAATACGTAGCAGGAACGGTGAAGGAACTGATTCAGGAAGGCAAGGTTAAGCACTTTGGACTATCTGAAGCAGGAGTGCAAACAATTCGTCGTGCCCACGCGGTTCAGCCCGTGACTGCTCTCCAGAGCGAATACTCTCTGTGGACGAGGACTCCTGAAAAGGAAGTGATACCGACTCTTGAGGAACTTGGCATCGGGTTTGTTCCGTACAGCCCGCTGGGCAGGGGCTTTCTCACTGGTAAGATGGACGAAAGCACGACCTTCGACAGTTCCGACTTCCGCAGCACTCTGCCTCGCTTCACGCCGGAAGCCCTTAAGGCGAATCAAGCCCTGATTAATCTGCTCGGCAGCATCGCAGAACAGAAGCAGGCGACACCAGCTCAAATTGCGATCGCCTGGCTGCTAGCCCAGAAGCCTTGGATTGTTCCGATTCCAGGCACAACAAAGCTGCATCGCTTGGACGAAAACATCGGGGCAGTCTCAGTCGAACTCGCGCCCGACGATCTGCGTGACATCGATGACGCCGCCTCCAAGATCGCGGTGCAAGGGTCTCGATATCCCGAAAAACTGGAGCAAATGACCGGTCGCTGAGCGGCGAAGAATACGTTCTCTCGTTGACATTACGGTCACCGTAGCAGACTACATAGGCGAGACAAACGACTGCTGCGGCAATACCGACGAGTAGAGTGAAAAGGTCAGCGATGAACAAGACCTGATTAAGCGGAACGCCCCCCAAAGCGGGGAAGTTCCGCCTAAAGAACAAAGCAAAAAATACCGCAGACGGAGTACCTTTGGCGTTGGCGCAAGATGGAGAGCAGTGGGTGAATTATTGGGATAAATATTCTGAATCGGTACAATTGTTAATAAATTTAACTCGTAATAAACGTCGCTTTTATCAACCGGGTATACAGGCTGCAACCCTTATTCCGTCTTGTTCCTATACCTCTTTCTCACCCTCCAAGACCCCCGATCACACAGAAAAATGAGAGTAAACGTGGTTTTTTAGTAGTTAAAAAGGGATTTCATCATCATCTTCCTCTTCCATAGTCTTAGCCGTCATCCGCCAACTCGTAATATACTCAATTTGCACATCAATTTTGTTAATCGCTTCCCCTAAGCGCTTTTGGATGTATTGAGTCAGCGTCACCATAAAATCTAACTCAACTCCGACAGATAGCGCAAGTTTTGCCAATTTAGCAAAATCTACCTTCAAAATTGAGGAACTCGATAACTTAAAATGGGGAGTATTTTCCTTATTTTGCACCAACATTGCTTTTTTAATGCGCTCTTTCAGATGCTCAACTTCAGAATCCAGCAACTTCCATTCAGGCAAAATTTCTTTGTACCTTTCCCCCAATGCTGTTAAAGCCTCACTCTCCGGTTCCGGCGCAATTTTCTTAGTAGATTTTCGCCGCTGCTGTACATTAGAATTTAACCGCCAACTCGCAATCTCCTCAACTGCCAAAGATGGATCGGCGATGAGTTTGCCTAACTGTTTTTGAATTTCTTTCGTCAGCGTCACCGGAAAATTTAACTCAATCCCATCAGTTTGCGTCAGTCTGGCCAGCGTCATAAAATCAACTTTCATTGTTATCGAACTGGAAAGCTCAAAATAAGAACTGTCTTTGAGCTTTTGGGCTAGCATCCCTGCTTTAATGCGTTCTTTCACTTCGGCGATTTCTGAATCTAGCGGCTTCCACCGAGATTCTATTTCCTGATATTTTTCGCCCAATGCTGTCAAGTTTTCCGTTGCGGGTTCGGGGTAACATCGGGCAAGAATTTCTAGCAGGCGGCGATGCACTCCAGCTAAATAAACCGCGTCCATCTTGGCATATTCTAGCTGCTTCTGGGTCAGGGGACGCTTGGCC
>Ga0164305_10000268_pt1 | contig 18465 bp, 26 predicted proteins | sample Whisoiple_237_MG_FD_110215 | JGI IMG/M metagenome (GOLD analysis project Ga0164305, IMG submission 110215) | Soil microbial communities amended with pyrogenic organic matter from upstate New York, USA - Whitman soil sample_237_MG | ecosystem: Environmental > Terrestrial > Soil > Agricultural...
ATTTGCTTAACGTCGGTTGGTGGAATATGCGCGTCCTTTCCGGTTTCAGTTGTTTTGCGATCGCGTGTCTTTTTCTTCCAGCGTGGCTCACTTCCTAAGGCGGCGTTACCCTGTGTAACCTCCCCTGTTGCGGTTGTGGGAATCTCGAACTCGCCGTCTAGCTTCACGTTGGGATACTCCGCGCCATACCCCAAATAAGATCCAGCGCGTTCTGTTTCTCCTTGGCAGGTAATTTCAAGTTCTGGTACTCGGTACGACCAACCTGTAACCGCAGCTAAGGGTCTGGCGCGTACAGCAGCCGGAAAGCAGAAATCCATAAAGCAACCATGAGGACGCAGCAGTTCCGTTGCCTCTTCTAGCCAATTAGTTGCCGCGTCCCGCGCCGCATCAGCCGGAATCTGTACCCGCCAATCGCTGCCACTACCAGAGAAGGTTGCACCATTGCGACGAGCCAATTCCTGAATAGTTAAGGATGTACGGGGTGAAATAGCGGCTGTTGCAGTTGGTGGGGTGATACTGCAATCAGGATCTTGGTAGGGCAAAAGTGAGGATGTATCGCCTGGTAAGCGATAGAACACTGGCTGCGTGTAGCGTTTAGCTGCCCAGCGTCCTGTTAGTGAGATGGCGACTTTGTAATAACCACCCGGATATTCGTGGGTGTTGAGTAAATTTTCCTTATAGGTACCAACAGAGAAGCCAATCCCCGCAAACTCAAACTCTGCTCCTTTCTTAAAGCGAGAACGAATCGCTGCGATACCCGATTGCAGCACTTGAAGACTAATTGACCCAGAAGGATGCTGCTCAAGGGAGGCTCCCCAGCTAATTACACCCGCAACAGGTAAACCCCAAAAGGCACTAAATAAGGTCGGGGGAACCCAGCTAGTCGGCAGCAATCCAGACGTAGAAACGCCTAACTGCACACTCAATCCTGGAATTAAGGGATAAGCGGCGCTGGGATAAAATGTCAGCGTGGGACTATTCCAGGTAAACTCACCAGGTTGAGGCGAATTTGGATCTGCTGCTAGGGTAAACACCACGCCATTGCTGATCGCCCATTCCACCTGAGTTATATCCGCAGGTAACGTCAGCGTATTCCCTGTTGGCACTGTTGCCGTCTGGGTAGTAACAAACGCAGGCGGAGTTACCCCTAACTGGTACTGACTTGAACTCAGGGAAATTCGCGCAATAGGAGCGGCGCTATACCCTTGAGAAATTCGGGCAATGGGCGCACCAATGATGTCGCTAGATATAGCAGTGGTAGGCAGGTCGGGGTTGGAGAGTTTCCACACGGGGGAGCGGGGTAGGGCTTATCAAGGGTATGGTTCCCGCACCGAATCCTAAAGAATTTTCCAGAACCTTGTTGTCATATCTTTCTATTGTATATATAATAGAGAAAGATTAGAGAGGGCAAGGCAATGAACGCGCACATCACAGTACAAATCGCCAATCACTTAAAGGTGTCCCCTAACCAAATCCGGGAGATCCGCGAGTGGGCGAAAGTGTACTGGGTGATCGTTCAAGGTAAGCGCCCGACATTCGTTAGCAAGAAGGTAGCAAAAAACATGGACAACAGGATTCCAGCAACACTTGAAGAAGCTCGGGCTTTATCGGGTATTCGTTTCCACGAGTGGGATGAGGAATGCAGGGAAGCAGTCCAAGCTCTCTTGAAGAGCGGCAAATTAAATGATTACCCGCTTTATCCAGCGCATCCTATGTATGAAATGGTTCGGAAGGTAGCGGAGAAAGATTGCCGCCTCGCGAACGTCATACCAGCGATCGCTTTAAAACTTCAGTAGTCAGTCAAACAAATAGAAAATAGGAGCGCAAAGATGTATCAACGCCACAATTCTGACGAGATTGGTCAATCCACGCCCGTGTATTTTGCTTCTTATGCCGAAGCAGTAACACACTTGACCAGATGTGGCTACTGGAGTTCGCCAATAGAATTTGATTCCCCAAAAGAATCAGAAAAGTTCAACCAATACTACAAGGCGACTGACTGGAGTAGCGAGGGCAACGTCCACTACTCTAAAAGATGAAAAAAATCAAAGGGCGTGGCTCCAACCCTCGAAGCCACAATAACAAACCTAAAATAGAGGGGGCGAAGGGGCTAGTTTTACTTAGAGATGATCAGTGGAAGTTCGTCGAGAAGCTGGGGAATGGCAACAAAAACAAGGGAGTGCGGAGACTAATTGACCTTTACTCCAAGCATTATCCCGACTCAATGCCCTATCCAGCGGCGATCGCTGACTACCTACTTAGGCGCGTTGCCGCAGGCGACACAGAAGCTGAGAAGCACTGGGAGTATTTGCAAAGTTGGGCAGTGGATCAGGCGATGAACGAGGTGGTGGTAGGACAGAAAACCAGGGACGGCGCGTACATTGTTTAACCCAAAGGTGCGATTCAATCGCACCTTTTTCCTTGGGAACTTTAGAGCGTCCCTAAGCCCTCATCCCGATGCTCTCCCGACTCCTTTCCAAATTTTCTACCCGATCCCTAGTCGTCGTCTGCTTGCTTTGTGGCTCACTCTACCTTGCTGTCACCGACTCCGAATACCGTCCCTCCTTCTCGGATCTCGCCAAAATCGGACTAGGCGGATACCTAGGGCAACTGGTACCCCGCAAGGATGAAGAGTAAATGTTACCCCTCGCCTTTATGGCGCACGGGCATTGCTACCTGTGGGATCTCAAACTAACCGCCCTGCACGTTGTCTCTAGCGGGTTAATCGCGTCTGCTTATTTTGCTATCTCGGCTTGCTTGATTGCCTTCGCTATCCTAGCTGGGAAAACAGTCAATATTGGCTACATCCTCTATGTTTATGCCGCTTTCGTTCTTTCCTGCGGAATAGGTCATGCTTTGGCGATCGCTGAAATTTGGCACCCCATATATTGGGCAACGGGGGCAGAAAAGTTCATCACCGCAATTATTAGCGTTCACGCTGCTTTTTTGACCCCGAGGACTTTACAAGAAGCACTCAGGCTCTTAACCGCACAGCGCAGAATGAGCGATCGCCTGAGGGATTCCGAGGAAAGGTTTATGAAGTTCATGGACAATTCCCCAGCGCTGGCATGGATTAAAAGCAGCGATCGCACAATGATTTTTGCCTCCAAGCAAGTCGTTGTCACGTTTGGCGCTGCTTCCCCAGTTGGCAAGAAAGACGAGGAATGGCTGCCGGAAGATGTTGCAGAGCAAACCAAGGCGAATGATTTAGCGGTACTCGCGACTGGGCAAACCCTAAAAACTGTTGAGCGGGTGCCGACTCCGGACGGAAAAGATCGCTACTGGCAGGTCTATAAGTTTGCGCTTGATACCTCACAAGGCAGGTTTATCGCTGGGTGTGGGTTTGACATCTCTGAGCAGCAAGCGATCGCCCAAGAACTAGAGCGATCCAACACTGAATTGCAACAGTTCGCCTATGTTGTTTCTCACGACTTACAGCAGCCTCTGAGATCCATTGCTGGCTTCTCACAGCACCTGCAAATGCGACTCTCGGCTCAAGGGTTACTCGATGATGAATCGCGCTCATTTTTGGATCGGGTGATTCGCGCCACGGGCAGAATGAAAAGCCTAATTAACGATCTGCTTGCCTACTCCAGGGCTGGCAGCAAGGAAGGGATTGAAGAAGTAGAAATGAACCTTTGTCTTGCGGATGTGCTGGAAAACCTGCGCGACTTAATTGAGGAGTCTAGCACTGCTATTACCTCCGACTACCTCTACCCAGCGATCGCCAATCAGATACAAGTTTTCTTGCTGCTACAGAACCTAATCACCAACGCCATCAAGTATTGCGGCGATCGCTCCCCTCAAATTCATGTCACCTCCATTCGTCACGCGAATGTCTGCTGGTTCTCGGTGAGCGACAACGGAGAAGGGATTGAGGAAAAATACTATGACACCATTTTTGAGGTGTTCCAGCGCCTGCACGGAGCGGAAATAGAAGGCACAGGTATGGGCTTAGCGGTGTGCAAAAAGATCGTAGAAGCCTATGGGGGTAGGATTGGTCTTACCTCAGGGCTGGGCGTAGGAAGCACGTTTTGGTTTACGCTGCCATCCGCTCAGTTGGGGTCAGGGAACCCTAGGTGACCGCTGCCCCATTCACCTCATGCCCTCCCCCACCCCCGCGCACATCTTATTAATTGACGACAACCAGGACGATATTGACCTGGCGCTACTTGCCTTTGCGGGTGCGAAGCTGAAGAATCCCGTATCGGTCTGTCACTGCGGCGATTCTGCAATTAAATTCTTGCAAGACCCTAAAAACACTCTACCAGCCTTAATCCTGTTGGACTGGAAGATGCCGCGCATGAGCGGACTAGAGCTATTAAAAATATTAAAAACAGACCCGACTTGGCGGCGTATTCCCGTCTGCATATTGACAACCTCCGACAGTCCTCTCGATATCAACAGCGCTTACTCAGGCTATGCCAACGCCTATCTAGAAAAGCCTGTTGACTTTCATCAATTAGTGGATTTAATTACACACTCAGGGCGCTTCTGGCTGCAAATTGTGACGCTACCGCTACTGGGGGAATCGTGATTCGAGTACTGCTAATTGAGGATAATCCCGACGACGCAGAGCAAACAATCTTGCAGTTGCAAGCGGCGGGGGAAGAGTTAGAAATCAAGCACGTTGACTGCCTGAGAAAGGCATTGCTGAACCTAGAGGTCGGCAACACCTACGACCTGATCTTATTGGACTTGGGACTGCCCGACGTTAAGGGCGATCGCTTATACGCACTAGAGGTTCTGGGTAAATACAAAATTCCGATTACGGTTGTGAGCGGCACTCACGACTCAAAGCTAATTACCAAGGTCAAGGAGTCCGGCGCTCAGTATCTATCCAAGGATGAAGTGCTAGGATCTCCCGGATCTGGGACGGCGGGATCTATGCTAGCCAATGCGCTTCTGGGGTTTATGAGTCGGCAGCAGACCGAAGCGCAAAGCCTTGACTTAGTAAGGCTGGCGGCTAAGATTGCGGCAATTGAAGCGATCGCCGCATCTAATACTCAATCCATCAAGGAGTGGCAATCTTGGCAGTTCCACGCCCAAACAACTCTCGCACTGACAGAAGACAACCTAAAAGATACGCGCAACGATCTAGCAGAAGTTGAGGAGCGACTATCTAAACGCCTAGCGTCAGTAGAAGCAACCAAAACTAACTTCAGCATAGAAAATCTTAAGGGTGTCTGGCAAATCGTAGTGCTTGTCTGCGGTGGGTGCGGTGCGGTGCTACTGCCAAAATTACTGGAATTTCTCCAGAAGGGGAAATGGTGACAGATCAAGAGCTACTGGCACTAGCGCAACAGTACTGTATTCGGGAGAGCGCGATCGCTTCCCTGATTCACTTACTGCAACAGGTAAGGCGATCGCGCTCTGAAATGAAAGACTCGGTTCGTTCTGGCATTGACCGTGAATTAAGTTCTTGGGCGTATTGTGTAACGTTGCGAATTGAAGTTGAGGCGCTGGGTTTACTGGCGAGAGGACTGGAGAAGGCGGGGGAATGTCAAGCTAAGATCTAATAATTGCAAACCAATAGTTAAAAACATGGCGACAGAACTCAACGATTTAATTACTAGTAACTTGGATAACTTATCTCTATTGACGCTGTTATACGAAGACTGTATTCAGACGCGGCAATACGATAAGATAATAACAACTTCCAAAGCGTTGAAAACTTCAGCGGAAGCCCTAGAAATACTCTACAAAAGTCAAGAAATTATGGCTATTTCTCCAGCAAGCGTAGACAAACTCATTCAAGAAATTCAATCTTTTCGGGACGCTGCTGCTAGCTCTGCGGCGGTTGACACTTTAAGGCAGCAATTAGCTGAAGCGCAAAGCTCCTTGCAGAAAGCAAGTGATGCTTTGGTAGCGGAACAATCGGCTCACGCGCAAGACGTGCAGTCAGCTAATCAAAAGATTAGCGATGCGGTGTCTCAAGCCGCAGCTTTGCAGCAGCAATTACAGCAAGAAGATGATGCATTCGCTCGAATTCAATCCGCCGTAGAAGGCGATCAACCTGCAACTACTAGCCCCACAGCTTAAGTTAATTCTCTTAATAAAAAGAACCCTAGAATGTCCTAGGGTTCTTTTTTGTTGGCTGCTTTCCTTCTCGCTTAATTAGTTATGTTGAACTTGACTAAGATGGCCCTCTCGAAACTCACCGTAGGTTTGGGTATCCTCCATGCCCAAATCCATTAATCTAGTCTCGTCAAGCATTGCTGATCTCCTTTGGATGTTAGCGAGGAGCTAGAGAGGGGTGCGGTTAACTGCGATTGAATCGTAGCTTTACAAAAAAAGGATGCTTTGATGTGCTTTTAATTCCCTTGTTTTATCTTTTCAAAATGCTGGCAACCGTCGCACGAACCCGATGGATTCACCGCGCATCTGAGATAGGGCGATCGCCCTGATTATTCTTCCTTATCCCTGCCTTTATATCCCAATCCTCTTGGATCATTTCTGCCGCAAGCAACCACACTAGCATCCCAATAATTCCAGGTCTTTGTAACTGCTCCTGTACATAGGGGATAGTTCTTGCGGTGGCGATCGCTTTTGGGGTTGGCTTTACTGCTTGCATGGGACTGTCTCAGGATTCAATAGGGTCAAAATAACTAACAATTTGGGATTCCATTATCTTTGCTCCATATTTTCAACTTGAGCTATGAGTATTTTCACAGCCTTTCATCAAGCGCATCAAACAAAGCATCCCAGTTGGGCTGCTCTCCATTTTGTCCCTGCCATTCCGGATGGGATATCCAGAGTTCTTCTAGTTTTTTCATGTTTTCGGGGGAAACTCCCTTAATATGAGAACGTGGAAATTCCCAGTTCAAAATACCATCTGATTCAGTATATGAGTACGGATTAAGCTTACTTCCCTTGGGAAGTGAAAAGAGCTTAGAGATCAGATTTTTCATGATTATTTCTCCATATTTTCAACTTGAGTCATAGTCTTTTTAATCATCCGAGAATAATTCGGATCTGTGGCGTATTTGCGGCTTAAAACATCAATTGCCTTCCCAGGATTCTCACGAAATAAACTGGTTGAATAACCCTGCGATCGCAGGATTCGAGTCACGGTTTTATCGTAAAAGGGAATTGACGCTTCAACTGACGGGAAATTTTTAAAAGGTTGACGTGTTTTATAACAGCCGCTTACTCCACATTCAGTGGTCATTCGCTGACTTCCCTTGCCCGTAAAATCTTTGATGCCAAAGATATTATTCTTGCCACTTAAGGATTTTCCCCAACCTGTTTCATGGATTGCTTGAGCAACTGCTAAAGAAGCTGGAATATCTGGGGAAAGATTACTTTTAGCTGCTTTGTAGACTTTGGAGACGAACTCTTTCTTAGAAGGTGAAGCGGCTAGTTTTGTGTTTCCTGATGGTTTGTGAGTAGAAAGGGTAGCGGGTGGGGATGCTGTGGCAAGTCCAATTAGTCCTAGCAAGGCAATTAGCGAGAGTCCTTCAATCTTTTTCACCCTTATTTTCCATAGGATTGACAACGAAAGTGTATCGGGGTTCACTTCTGAGACAGCCTCTTTGAGGGGAGCGGTCAGGAGAATCGCATTGGCTGTAAATAGCAGGTGGTGGGGTGCCCTTCAACCTACTCCATCCTTGGCTGAAAAAATCCACAATACTCTTGAGTAAACGCCTTCGCGGATTAGCTTTTGCTTAATGGCCTGTAGCTCAGAATATTTGGTAGATGCTTTAACGTGAATTACCAGAACCTTATCGTCGTCATTCTCTGCTGTGCAAGCTGCTGCAACTGGATTAATCTTTCGGGCTAGATCCAGATATTTGCGTACTTGCTGATCGCTGGCCGCCATATAGCGATCTTTGATAACGATTCTCAACGTGTAAGGTGTTTTTCCATCAGGTGCAAAACATTGCTTAACTGGGAGCGCGATCGCATTATTAGTAGATCCAATGGCAACCAGAGCCAAAAGTGAAGTAGGGATGATTTTATTCATGATCTTGCCAAGTATTTTTCAGGATTAACAGGAGTTCCGTTTACACGGACTTCAAAATGCAGATGTGGTCCAGTGCTATGACCTGTACTACCAACTTCCCCAATCTTTTCGCCCTGCTGCACTTTCTCCCCCACTTTGACCGCTATCTCGCTCAAGTGGCCGTAGCGGGTGGCAGTGTGACCATTGGAAACTTCCACAAGATTGCCGTATCCACCCTTTCTTCCAGCAAAAGTAACGGTTCCCGGAATTGAGCTTTTAACTTTTTGTCCCATCGATGCGGCAAAATCTAGACCGTCATGCATTTTATAGATGTGATCAATAGGGTGGTATCGCACTCCAAATGGGGAACCTTCCGGGGCATTAACAGGCTTAACAAAAGACGTTACAGGAGTTGTTGCAGTGGGAGTGCGATCGCGGGAACTAATAGAAGTCGCAGGATGCGGTAGTTTGCCTTCTACCCAATTCCAGACAGGCTTATAAACCTGCACTCCGACCAAAACTAGAACGATTAAGGAAGTTGCGATCGCACCCCTTTGATAAAGAGTCTCCTCGCTAACTTGAACTTGAGTCGGTGCGAGTGCAACAGGGAGGGAGGGGGAAGAAACAATCTGTTGGGGAATCTGTAGTTGAGTTTGAGGTGACTCATAATCAACTTGCAGAAGGCTAAATTTAAGTTTCACTTCTTGCAACCTCCCCACAAATTCTCAAGAATTGATGCTGACTGACAGGGCTTTTGTTTAACAGCAACAGGCAAAACTTTAGGTTTCGGCTTGAATGCTGATTGCACGAAACTTTGTGTTTCAGCAACCCCCCAAAAGGTTAAGTATCCTGGCTTAATTAAGTTGAGAAAAGTGAGTGCGATCGCAGACATGATCAGAGCTTTCGAGGTGATTGTGAAGCGCATCATGTATCAGGCATGGATTTGTTAAGATATTGGATTGCCAGAAAGAATCGGGAAGAAAGCTAGCAATTACACGGGCAATCGCACAAAAAACTAGCAGTTTAAGTCGTATCAAAAGAAAACCTACCTTCGAGAACCCGCGTTAAATCTCGCTTCGATAATGTTCAGGGGATTGTTACTGTTATAGGCAGCCGCCCCGCGAAACTTAACAGCCGCTCCGTGAAAAAGAAAAGCCAAACACATCGAACCAGCAACTGACAATCCCATCAGCATCAGCACAAACTCTCCAAACTCTATAGGATGCCGAATAGCAGATCCCACTAAGTTGCTAACAGTAGCTCTAAATTCATAGGGATTTTCTTTGCGGAGAAACCACAACCGATCCATCTCTTTAGGATTTTTGAACAGATAGTCTATGAAATCCTTTCGATTACCTGAATTTACAATCCCTAATTTTTTGGCAGCGTATAGAACATCCTCAATCTTTTGTTGTTCTTCTTTGTCGGTAGTTGCCATTATTTCTCTTCCTCAATATCGGGTTCTACATCTAAGTTCCAAATCTCGTTTAATTGCCTTACCTGCTCGTTAACTGGAGCAACTGGGGGATACATATGCACAGGGCAATATGTCTGTATTAATTCCCGGTAGTCGCATTCTGGGTTGGGTGCAACCATTCCCGCCGTGGACAGGCGAATCTTTTTCTTGTCTGGGTCATCTGCATAGATGACATCCACATATCCCGCGCACCGCAATCCCCCTGGAATTGAGTCGTCGCGAACTGGGTAAGCTTCCATCCAGGTGAAGGCGTTAAAGATGGTGTGCGATCGCCCCTTCAATCCGCCGCCTAACATCTCTTGCGTTCTGCCGTGAGTGCCAAAACAGATACTGCAATTCGTTTGACGAACCATCTGAATGGCTACAGCCCATAAATCTGTCATCACTTCTGGGTCAATGGCTTCGATTTCCGATCTGTAATTAGAAACTTCATCCATTGATAGATGCAGATGGTAGTCTGCGTAAGGATTGTATTTTTCGAGTGGATTAGCCCTTCTCTTGATGCGATCGCGGTTTAAATCAATGAAAAGACGAATCCCTTCTACAATCTCTTGATAGTTCAGGCTTCGTCCAAAAACCCGAATCCCTTTGTAGTCATCGGCAAGGGCAAGGGGGTCAATTCGCCAAACTAAGTGACCCCGTTTAACGTGTTCAGCATCTAGGAAACGCTGCTTTGAGGTTTTGCCAGACCCTTTTTGAGGGCTAACAATCCCAATAACAGTTTCCCCAACTAGGTGTCTTGGATCTTTGCGAGGGTCTTGTTCTTGACTGTAATCGTAAGCCGCAGAAGATCTAGGTTGAGTTGGCTGAGTGGCTGTATAAGTAGCTGTGGGTGCCGGAGTTGCATGGCTTGGCACAGCTTCGCGCTCTGACTGCATTGGCACTTCGCGAGATCTAGATTGCCTCGGCAAGTTCTCACGACTTGCAAATTCTTCAGGCAGAATCATCTCTTCTAAATCTTCTTCCTCCCCACTTTTCAAAAATTTCCATCCCCCGAAACCAATCATCCCTATCCCCATCAATCCAAACAACGGAGCCATCGGGTGAGGAACGTAAACAGGTTGGGAAGGTTCGCCCTGCCAAGTGTCCATTGCCACATCCTCAGGCGTTTTTGAGGGCGTAGTATAAACAGCCGAGCAGCAAAGTAGAATGCCAGCAGCTACAAACGATAGGGATTGAAGGGTGTTGAGGGTAGACTTTTTCATTTTGCAGGGGGCTGTTTGTCAATCGACTGCAAAGCGAGACTAATATCTCGCAACTGTTGAGCGGCATCGGTTGAAACTTGGTTACCCAATCTCGTGATACGCACTTTCATAACGCGATTGCGGCTTCTGTCAACGCGATAGGGGTCAACAGACGGCGTGAGATTAACGGGTGAAACTGCTGCCTCTAGCGCCATTTTTTTAAATTCGCTAACAGCAATTACTTGCGTTTGATCAAGGGGAGACACGATTCTAATCGCACCCGTCGGATCTTGATCAGCAAGGAAATATTTGTGACCCTGTAGTGCCGAATAGAGAATTTTGTCAACGCTGCTTTCTGACAATGCCGCGCAGGATTCCGGTGTTTGATTGTTTCGAGAACAGGGATGGGTATCGCTGGCTAGTTGCCGTTTTAGTTCTGCTCTTAACCTAGAACCATAATCAAGCGCTAGGGATTGCAAATATCCAGGACGAGCCGCTAGGGGATTTACTTCAACGGTGCTGTCATAGCGAAGTAGTTCACCCGCCCAATCTTTAATAGCAGCTCGTTCTTCCATAACATCTGGATTTAGAGTTCGGGCTTGCTCCCCTTTAGGTTGATTGAGGTATTGAATTAACGAAAATCCAATAATGGTGAAGCCGGAAGTGAACATCAGTGCTGCTGTCATCAAGAGGCGGCGAGTCTTCCACCGCGATCGCAGCTTTCGTGAAGGGGGCATATTAATGCCCTTAAAGAAGCTATCTTCGCCCTGGATTCTATCTTGCATGATTCCTCCTAGCCTTTAGCTCTCTGCCAACTTCAATCGGGATAACTTCACACTCATTGGCATAAATCTTTGACAAGGCAATTCCAGTTGCAACCCCGACAGCCGCACAGAGCAAGATGATGGGAGGATTTGCAAGAAGCGCGATCGCACCTCCCCATCCTCCTAATACAAAACCCGTTGAACCCACAAGGGGAATAGAACTCAGATGACCTAATGCCGCATCCCTGATAACTTCCAGCACCTTTAACTCCTTCCTTTTAAGATCCACCAACTTAAAATCATTGCCAGCGTTAAGCCCGTTATCCCTCCCATCACGCCTGCTATTAATTGATCGGAGGGATTGGAGCGCGTCCAAGCAGAAAACAGAACCCCTGCGCCAGTCCCGGTTAGGGTTACGCCGCCAGACAAACCAATTAAGCACAGGGCTGTATTGGAATTGCTTTCTAGATGTTGGTCGGCGTAACTTTGGGCAATTTCTACAAACTCTTCTGCAACAACGGGAACATCTACGATCCGGTTAACTGCTTGTGTGATGTCCCTTGTAGCGCTGGGTGTTCCGTTTGTCCCCAGTTGATTGGGACGGCTTGGATAAAAAAACTATCGAGGGATTCCTCCGCTTGTGCGATCGCAGCTTGGGAGTCACCTACAGTTCGGTTATTAACTGGCGAACCATTCTTTAATCGGTCATGCAGTAATCGCAGGGTAAGGTCACGCACCATGGCAGAACCTGTGTCGGCAATGGTTTCAGCCGCCTTTGCGTACTGGTGATAGAGAATACCTACTACGCTGTCATGGGCTTGAGTTTCTGGATCAACCCCAAATCGCTGGTGAAAGTATTTGCGAATATCGAACCGTTCATCCGGGCTTGATTGAGCTTTAGCTTGATGAATCCGAGAAAACTCTTGGGCTGCTTCTAGCAGTGTTTTACCTTCTGCGATCGCGGCAGCGTTGAGGTCAATGAGCTTATCCGCAGCAGCATCAGGAATGCAATCGTTGATAATTTCAATCCCCATCATGGTGCAACTTTGGAATAGCACACTTGGGGAGATCTCCATTTCTTCGGCTAGTTCATGCAGATTTATCATTTTCCAATCTCCAAATTAGGTCTTGAACAACTTGATTGTTTTTAGCTTCTAAGGGCAGGTGCTTAGTCAGGCATTCGTAGAAAGTGATTCCGCTATATTTAGCTGCGAAATACTTGTTGACCCCACCTGCGTCTAGCACGATGGCTCGGTAATGAACTTGTGGGACTCTGTAAAATTCGGTGACGACATAAAAGGTATCTAGCCGTTTCATGTCTTTATCTGAGAAGAATCCGCCTCTGGGTGGGGCTGCAATCTGAGCTTTTTTTAGCCACTGCCCCAATGCTTCTGGCGAAATTCCGTAGCGTTCTGCTGCCTTTTTCCTATTTAGGAATCGAACTACCGAGGTGCTGGCATGGGGTATCTCCACAATCTGAACTCTGCTTTTACTGAATTTCTACTGAACTTCGGTTTGGCTTCACTGAATCTGAAGTTAAGTTCCAGTGAAGTTTTACTGAAGGCTGCTTTGCATAAGCACATTAAAAAACCCATCACAAGGATGGGCTAGTTGCAGATTGCATTGATTTGGAACTTGTCAATAGAGAATAAATCTGCTATCAGGGTCTTTTTGCCAGAGTTGATCAAGCGTTTTGAGTTGATTTAAAACGCTTGGAGGAATTGGCTTTTTATTTTTACTTTGGAACAAGTAGCCTCGCACCGTCCGATCTTCCTTGCCCAGATGGTGAGCAAGTAGGGCGTAGGATAAGTTGTACTTTGCCTTAAATGATTCCAGATATTCTTCTGGTGATATTTGGTTTGTCCGTGAGATCATAGTATTGCCTCAGTGGGCGAATCACTGTGGGTAAGCGCGTCAGGAGAATTTCTCCTCCTGACGTTGCTTTTCACTAATATAATCTAAATAGAAGTTAATTAGATAATATACAGTTACTATATGGCAAGCGATAACCCTAAAGTTTTGTCAGCAGCCTTTGGAGCCTATCATCTAAGGCTGCTTAGAGGCTGGGCATTCTGCGACGCAAAAAGTAAAGCAACCTTGATTCGGGACATTGTTGTTGCAAGAATTGAAGCGAATCAACCGTTGCTAGCTGAAAAACTGGAATTCTACGCTAAAAAATACAATCTCTCCGTAGAAGAATTTCTTGATCGCATTGAACAAGCAGACAGGGAGGGAGTGAGTGTACCCAGGCTGCATCAGCAACTTGCAGCCGAGGCGGGAGTGGAGGTAGAGACGGAAGATTCTGATTAGATTAGCCGCGAATCGTACAAACTGATTGCAGCTTTTAGCTCCTCAACAAATTTATCTTTTAAAACATTGGGCGCAATGATTTTGCAATTGCGCCCATATTTTTGTATTTCTTGAAACAGCCAAAACAAAGACGTTACGCGCTTGGTAACAATCAGGCATCCGTCTTCGCTCCCCACTGATTCATCCTCAGCTTTCACCGTATATCCCCTAGCCAAAGTGCCCATTAACATCAGTTTGACAGCAATGAAATCCAAACCCTGAAAGCGCCAATAGCCATCTGAAGGCAAAATTACAGCTTCCCTATCAATTCTGAATGTGCGGTTATGAGCTAAATCCTCAATTTCGTTTTCGGCAGTCTCTTCACACCAAGCTTGCAGATAAGACCTGCGATCGCGGGTAATGATTTCCCCGTACTAGCGCGTCAATCTCGCTGAGCCTGTTGATGTGGAGTCACTGAGGCGAGCGGTGGACTACGTGCTAGCAAGAATAGAGGGTGGAAGCGATCGCCATTAAACATACCCCGATGAAAACAGAACCTACGAGCGAATCGTAGGCTTTTTTATGGCAACAACAAGACCGGGATGGGGTAAAACAAATGTACTATCACTCTTTACTGTCATGCCCCTAACCTACGAACAACTCCGCCAATGGCGCGACCTTTGTGAATTCCTCGCGGGTCAATGGTATCGCTGCGCCGAACCTTACGACATCTCAAAAGCCTTGCCTGGTTGCCACGTATCAAAGCCAGAGTCTAGGAGTGAGCGACAGTATCTGTGGGACAACTGGGAGATCCAACTGATGTCGTGGGGCGGACATCCGGCAGCTTGGTATTCAAATTCCGGATACAGAGAATTTAAGAAGTGGCGCGGGTGGGCGCTGTGTCCGGGGTGGGAGGTTAAGATCGACTTTCTCGAAAAGGTTGTTTTATTTGATGCCGATCCGGAAGTACTGGAAAAGCCATGGAAAGAGGCGATCGCTCAAGCTAGGGCAGAGAAACTACGGCAGCAGTTGCTTCGACAGCAAGAACAAGAAGAACAGCGACGACGGCGGGAGCAAAGAGAAGCAGAGTATCGCGCTGAGCGGGAGCGATGGAACTCGCTGTCACCGGAAGAGCAGCAGGCAGAGCGCGATCAAAGGGAACAGGAAATAGTCAAGGAGTTGATGGAGCGAGAGGAGAAAAGCAGAATCGAAAGGGTTGCGCGAGTCGCCAAGGGGTTGTGCCAATGGTGTGGTGTGGCTACAATCCCTTTGATGATGGATTGCGTGGACTGCGGAAAGTCTTATGAGTGAAAGGTGCGATATTATCGCACCTTTTTTGTATTCGTCATTGTCTACTCATCCCTTGATGAACTCACCGAATTCAAACGGGACGTACTGGAATTCTTACGTCAGCCACTAGAAGACGGTTATGTAACGATTTCTAGAACTCGCCAATCGGTAATGTTTCCAGCCCAGTTTACCTTAGTTGCGAGTACAAATCCCTGTCCTTGCGGTTACTTTGGGGATACTATCCAAGCGTGTACCTGTTCTCCCAAACAGAGAGAAAACTATTGGGCAAAGCTTTCTGGCCCGTTAATGGATCGAATTGACTTGCAAGTGGCGGTGAATCGCTTGAAAGCAGAGGAAATTACCCAACAGCCACAGGGAGAGGACTCCCAACCTGTCAGGGAGCGAGTATTAGCAGGACGCGATCGCGCCCGGATGCGATTCAAAGCAGAACCTAGTTTGCGTTGCAATGCTCAAATGCAAAGTAGTCACTTGCGGCGGTGGTGTCAATTAGAAGATAGTTCTCGCAGTTTATTAGAAGCAGCGATTCGCAAGTTGGGACTTTCAGCCAGGGCAAGCGATCGCATTCTCAAAGTTGCCCGTACCATTGCCGATTTAGCAGGGGATGAGGGTTTGAAAACTCATCATGTTGCGGAAGCGATTCAGTATCGCACCATTGATCGGATGCAATAGGTTTAAGGATCAAAGCCTCTAATACAAACCTCGACAAAAAAAATGGTTCTGCAACCAGCAGAACCACTTCAGTTGAGACAAAATATCTCAGGAAATTAGCGGACTGTACCTTCTAGCACTGTCATATCAATCGGTTTGATCAAATACAACCGCAAAAGTTGCCAAGCATTCGATGCGTAGTAAGGCAGCTTTTGGAAGAATTGCAGGACTTTAGGCGTTTTGGATTCCGCGATCGCACCTAACTTCTCATTATTGCGAATGCAAACTTCCAACCGCTCATAAAACTCTGGCTTATCCACATCCAGAATCACAGGGAACACCCGTCCAGCCGTTTCATTGGTCTTCTTAATCACGTAGATATCATACTCGCGTGCATCCAAACCAATGGACTCATAAAACTTAGACCGTTGGATGTCGTTGAGATACATCGTAGCGAACACCGATAGCAGGAAGAACCGAGACCACAGTTTTGCCTTCCAATCATTCAAGGTGTGGGGTTGGGATTTCATGATCGCGTCAAAGAAATCACCATGGCGGTTTTCATCCTGGCACCAATTTTCAAAGAACCGGAAAATCGGATAAATCCGATCTTCGGGATGCGCTTCAAAGTGACGATAAATGGTGATATATCGCCAGTAGCCAATCTTCTCAGACAAGTAGGTGGCGTAGAAGATAAACTTCGGCTTAAAGAAGGTGTATTTGTTATTTTTTGTCAAAAATCCCAGGTCGAGCGACATATTAAAGTCTGACATCGCCTTATTCAGGAAACCCGCGTGTCGAGCTTCATCCCGCGACATTAAGTTAAAGCACTCTGCCAAAACAGGACTTTTATCCTTTAATCTGCGTCCCAATTCTTTGTAAAGTAGGAAGCCAGAAAATTCGGCTGTGCAGGAGCGCTCTAGGAACTCAATAAACAACTGGCGAGTTTCCCCGTCAATATGATCCCAGGATTTTTCAAACTCGGCATCTCGGACAAAGTGATGGCGATTGTAATCAATGCGAAATTCTTCCAGAATCGCTCTCAGTTCGTCCTCGTTTGGCGAGATGTCCATCTTCGCCATTTCCTCGAAGTCTGTTGTATAGAACCGAGGCGTTAAAATCGTTTGCTTAGCTGGGACTTTAACTCCGGGTCTTAACTCCTCAAAGGCAGGTTTCTTAAGGGAATCTACCATAGTGCTTTTGCTCTCTTAATGAGTCTGTGCCTCCCGTGTAGCGCTGTACGGGCTGCGTTCCAGTCTACCAAGACTGAGCGGATGAGTGTTACTGATTCTGTTAAGAGTTACTACGCTGCACCAAGTTTTGTAACGAATTAAAGCTAATTTCAGCGATACGACCAGCCAGAGTCGCGACAGCCTTGGCTAAATCTAGGGGTTCTACAGGTTTAGATAAATGTATCTGAAACCCTGCACGGAGGGCATGATCCTGATCTTCTTCCCTAGCATAAGCGGTGAGGGCGATCGCGGGGATTGTTTTTCCTAAAGCTCTGACCTTGGCAATGAGGGTATAACCATCTTCCTCAGGCATGGCAATATCACTAATTAAAACGTCAGGTTTCGTGCGTTGCAGGGTTTCAAGAGCTTCTGGAGCCGACGCGATCACGGTAACTCTAGCTCCATACTGTTCTAAAGCCACTGTGATCAAGTCGCGTGAATCTTGCTCATCATCAACAACCAGAACCTGTAACCCAATGAGCGGCAAGGAGGGAGTAGAAGCGAGAATTTCTTCAAATTTAGGGTAATCGGGTTGTTCCAGGACTATAGCGGGGCTGCTTCCTTCCTTGCATCTCTCTTTTAACAAAGGTAGCTGTACCCTAAAAATTGCTCCCTGCCCTTCTCCTGGGCTATCTACTTGGACAGTCCCCCCATGAAGTTCTACTAGCTGACGTGCAATGGCTAATCCCAAACCTAGACCCCCATGACTACGAGTGGTTGTGCTATCGGCTTGGCGGAAGCGGTCAAAGACGTAAGGTAAAAACTCAGGATGAATACCTTTGCCTGTATCACTCACCTGAATCTGAACGTGGGAGTCGGTGCTATCGACTTGAACCGTTACCCGCCCCCCATCCGGCGTGAATTTAATCGCATTAGAGAGTAAATTCCATAACACCTGCTGTAGGCGGTCGGCATCCGCCGCAACTAAACCAATCGCTGGGTTCAGGATTGAGTCAATCTCAATTGATTTGCCATTCGCGGCGGGGCGCACAGCATCAATTGCCAATTCAACCACGGATAACAGGTGAACGGGACTAATATTCAGGCGGAGTTTGCCTCGAATAATGCGCGAGACATCTAAAATATCTTCGATTAACTGAGATTGTAGTTTGGCGTTACGCTCAATAGTTTCTAAGGCACGCGCCGTTTTGTCGGCATCAAAATTGCGACTGCGTAGTAGTCGAGACCATCCCAAAATGGCATTCATCGGCGTTCGCAGTTCATGGGAGAGAACAGCCAAAAATTCATCTTTCATGCGGCTAGCTGTTTCAGCTTCGGCGCGGGCGGCTTGTTCGGCTTCATACAAATGAGATCGGGCGATCGCTTGGGCACATTGTTGGGCGACTGCTAAGATAAATGCCTGATCCGCCTCACTAATCTGCTGCGGCTGCAAAAAGCTCAGTGAGATGCATCCCAAGGCTTGACCTCCTACTATCAGAGGTAGAGAAATCCAAGCTTCGTACTCATATTGAGCATAGGTTTCAGCTAAATGGGGATAGCGTTCAAGCCGCTCACGTTTAGTTTGTGACCATGCAGGTTTTCCAGTTCGCACTGCTTCTGTTAGCGGAAAGGGTGCATCTACCGAAAAACAGTGCCATGCTTCTACTATTTCTGG
>Ga0164305_10000269_pt1 | contig 18463 bp, 14 predicted proteins | sample Whisoiple_237_MG_FD_110215 | JGI IMG/M metagenome (GOLD analysis project Ga0164305, IMG submission 110215) | Soil microbial communities amended with pyrogenic organic matter from upstate New York, USA - Whitman soil sample_237_MG | ecosystem: Environmental > Terrestrial > Soil > Agricultural...
CCTCGCGGCCGCCGTAGCGGGCCAGCAGGCGGAAGAAGGGGTTCACCACCCAGCGGCCGGCGACATAGACCAGCGCCACCGCCGCAATGGCGAGGCCGACCGTCATCCAGATGGGATTGCCCGTTTCGACCGCCGAGCCGTAGGTCCCGGCGAGAACCGCGACCAGGGCCAGAAGCGGCACGATGGCGAGGTCCTCGAACAGCAGGATGGAGACGACGCGCTGGCCCGCCGGGTCGGCGTTCTCGTTGCGCTCCTCCAGCAGCTGCATGACGATCGCGGTAGAGGACAGGGCGAAGCCGAAACCGGCGATGACGGCGGCGTACCAGCTCAGCCCGGCCAGCATGGCGAGGCCGGTCAGAAGGATGGCGCAGGCCAGGACCTGCACGGCGCCGAGACCGAAGATCTCCTTGCGCAGGCTCCACAGCCGGGCGGGCCGCATCTCCAGTCCGATGATGAACAGGAACATGACGACGCCGAACTCGGCGACGTGCAGCACCGACTGGGGATCGCGCACCACGCCCAGCCCCGACGGGCCGATCAGCAGGCCGGCCGCCAGATAGCCGAGGACGGCCCCGAGGCCGAGACGGCGGAACAGGGTGGCGGCCACGACCATGGCCGCCAGCAGGGCCACCGCGTGGCCAAGGCCCATGCTGGTCGTCTCGTGCATGCCGGCTCCCCTGTGGCGCGAGGCTGGATAGTGGGGGGTGATGCGCCATTGCGCCACCCCGCGGTTGTCGAACACAGTCCGCCGAATGCGCCACAGTTTCGCCCGAGACGGGTCGGCCTGATGCGCGTCTGACAACTCAAGGGAGATGCGGCGATGACCATCCTTCCGTTCAAACAGGCCCTGGCGGCGGCGATGAGCCTGACGCTGGCCTCGCCTATCGCGCCCGGGCCGATGCCCCAGACCGGCGGTCGAACGGTGGACCCGGACAAGGCTTCGGATGGCGTCGTTTCTGCTGCGGCCTGTGCGCCGTTCGGTTTCGCCGTGCGCGAGGAGCGTCCGATCCCGACGCCGCGATACGTCCCGCCTGTGACGCAGCCCATCGGGCCGACGAAGAAGGATGACCGGCAGGCCTACGTTCCGCCGCCGCCGCCTCCTCCTCCTCCCCCGCCCCCGCCGGCGCCGCCTCCTCCGGTGATGGCCGCCCCGGCGAACGGCGTGAACGAGATCGCAGTCACCGGCTCTCGCGTTCGCTCGGGTCCTGTTCAGTTCGCGCCTCAGCAGCCCGACACCGAACGCTATCCCGACGCCACGCCCAATCCAGTCAAGCGCGTTGCGGACGATGCCGTCTCGACCTTCTCGATCGACGTTGACACGGCCAGCTATTCCAACGTCCGCCGCTTCATCGACGAGGGCCGCGCCCCCCCCGCCGACGCCGTGCGGGTCGAGGAGATGATCAATTATTTCGACTACGGCTATGACCGCCCGACCTCGGCGACCCAGCCCTTCGCCATCACCACCGCGGTCGCGGCCTCCCCCTGGTCGCCGGGGCGGCAGATCGTGCATGTCGGCCTGCAGGGCTATGAGCTGCCCGCGGGCGAGCGGCGGCCGCTGAACCTGACCTTCATGGTCGACGTGTCGGGCTCGATGCAGACGCCGGACAAGCTGGCGCTGGCCAAGAAGGCAATGAACCTGATCATCGACCGGCTGCGGCCGGAGGACCGGGTGGCGGTGACCTTCTATGCGTCCGATGTCGGCACCGCCGTCGGGCCCACGCCCGGCGACCAGAAGCTGAAGCTGCGCTGCGCCGTCGAGACGCTGAACGCGGGCGGCTCGACCGCCGGGGCGCAGGGGATGGTCAACGCCTATCAGCAGGCCGAGGCCGCTTTCGGACGCGACAAGGTCAACCGCATCCTGATGTTCACGGACGGCGACTTCAACGTCGGCGTCACCGACAACCAGCGGATCGAGGACTACGTCGCCGCCAAGCGCGGAACCGGCATCTATCTGTCGGTCTACGGCTTCGGGCGCGGCAACTACCAGGACGAGCGGATGCAGACGATCGCCCAGGCCGGCAACGGCGCGGCGGCCTATGTCGACGACCTGAACGAGGCGCGGCGGCTGTTCGGCCCGGCCTTCGACCGGGGCGCCTTCCCGATCGCCGACGACGTCAAGATCCAGGTCGAGTTCAATCCGGGTCGGGTCAGCGAATACCGGCTGATCGGCTATGAGACCCGGCTGCTGAACGAGGAGGACTTCAACAACGACCGCGTCGATGCGGGCGAGGTGGGGTCCGGGGCCTCGGTGACGGCCCTGTACGAGATCACGCCAGTGGGGGGGCCGAGCCAGATTCCGGACCGGCGCTACCCCGAGAACCGCAACAGTCTGGGAACCGGCGGCGGCGATCCGGACGGCGAGGTCGGCTTCGTGCAGGTGCGCTACAAACTGCCGGGCGAGCGAAACTCGCGGCTGATGCAGCATGTGCTGTCCAACGGCGCGGGTGGCGCGGTCAGCGCCCAGCCGCCGGAAAGCACGCGCTGGGCCATGGCGGTGGCGGCGTTCGGTCAGCGGCTGCGCGGTGATCCGTGGATGGCGGAAGGCTATGGCTGGAACGACGTCCTCGAGCAGGCGCAGGGCGCGCGGGGCGAGGATGCTTACGGCGAACGGGCCGAGTTCGTGCAGATGGTGCGGGCGGCGCAGGGGCTGCCCGGACGGGCGGCGCCATAGCCCTGCTTCCTTCTCCCTTTGGGAGAAGGTGGCGCGCAGCGTCGGATGAGGGTCGGATGGCGGAAGCGGCGAAGCCGCCGGCGCTGATCGCCCCTCACCCTTTCGCGCAAGAACGACCGCTTCGCGCTCGTGCGCTCAAGCCCTCTCCCAATGGGAGAGGGGGCGGGGCATGGTGGCCGGGTGACAGAGCAAATCAGCCTCAAGACCGCCCGCCGCATCGCCCTGGCTGCGCAGGGGTTCGGCAGAAACCGCCCCGCCACGCCCGGACGCAGCCATGTCCGCGACGCCGCACGGCGGCTGGGCGTGATCCAGATCGACAGCGTCAACGTCGTCACCCGCACTCACTATCTCCCGGCCTTCTCACGGCTGGGCGACTATCCGCGCGAGGCGCTGGAAGCAGAAGCATGGGGCCCGCGGCGCAGCCTGTTCGAATACTGGGGGCATGAGGCCTCGCTGCTGCCGCTGGAGAGCCAGCCGCTGTTCCGCTGGCGGATGGAGCGGGCGCAGGACGGGGCCATGTGGACCGGCCTGTCGCGCTTCGGACGCGAGAAGCGGGACTATATCGACGGGGTGCTGGCCGAGATTGAACGGCGCGGGCCGGTGACCGGCGGCGACTTCGCCGAGGGGCCGCGCGGGGCGCCCGGCTGGTGGTCGTGGTCGGACGGCAAGCGGGCGCTGGAGTGGCTGTTCTGGGCGGGTCTGATCACGACGAAGACGCGCAACGGCTTCGAGCGGGTCTATGACCTGACCGAGCGCGCCCTGCCCGCCCGGATCATCGACCTGCCGACGCCGGACGAGGCCGACGCGCAGCGCGAACTGGTGCGCATCTCGGCGCGGGCCATGGGCGTGGCGACGGCGGCGGACCTGCGCGACTATTTCCGCCTGCCGCTGGCCGATGCGCGCGAGCGGATCGCGGAGCTGACGGAGGCCGGGGAGCTGACGCCGGTTTCGGTGAAGGGCTGGCGGCAGCCGGCGTATCTGGCGGCCGGGGCGCGTTCGCCCCGGAAGATCGCGGGCGCGATCCTGCTGTCGCCGTTCGACAATCTGATCTGGGCCCGCGACCGGACCGAGCGGTTGTTCGACGTGAAGGTGCGGCTGGAGATCTACACCCCGGCGCACAAGCGGGCGCACGGCTACTACGTCCTGCCCTTCCTCGAGGACGAGGCGATCACGGCCCGGGTGGACCTGAAGTCGGACCGCAAGGCCGGGACGCTGCTGGTGCAGGCGGCGTGGCGCGAGCCGGACGCGACGGCGGACACGGCCGCGCGGCTGGCGGGGGAGTTGAAGCGGATGGCCGGGTGGCTGGGCCTGGAACGGGTCGAGGTCGTCGGCAAGGGCGACCTGGCCGGAGCGCTGGAGGCGGCGGTCAGTTCGTGACGATTTCGGCTATGGAAAAGCGGTGATTTCGATCAGTCGGGCGTGAACAAACCTGAAGGTTTCGATGTTCTCCGTCCCCCGAGGGGGAAGGAGGGGCCGAAATCACACCTCGAACTTCACGCCCTGCGCCAGCGGCAGGCTGGTGGAGAAGTTCACGGTCTGGGTCTGGCGGCGCATATAGGCCTTCCAAGCGTCCGAGCCGGATTCACGGCCGCCACCGGTGTCCTTTTCGCCGCCGAAGGCCCCGCCGATCTCGGCGCCAGAAGGGCCGATGTTGACGTTGGCGATGCCGCAGTCCGAGCCCCAGGCGGACAGGAAGGCCTCGGCCTCGCGCACGCTGTCGGTGAAGACGCAGGAGCTCAGGCCCTGCGGCACGTCGTTCTGCATCGCCACGGCCTGATCGAAATCGGACCAGGTCAGGACGTAGAGGATGGGTGCGAAAGTCTCGTGCTGCACCACCGCGCTCTGGGCCGGCATGCGGACGATGGCGGGGCGGACGTAGACGCCGTCCCGGTCGACGCGATCGCCCCCGACGACGATCCGGCCGCCCTGTTCGACGGCCTGTTTCAGGGCCGTGTCAAAGCCGTGGGCCGAGGCGTCGTCGATCAGCGGCCCGATCAGGACGCCGTCCTCGCGGGGATCTCCGATGGGCAGGGTCTCATAGGCCGCCTTCAGGCGCCCGATCAGGCCGTCGGCGATGCTCTCGTGGACCAGCAGGCGGCGCAGGGTGGTGCAGCGCTGGCCGCAGGTGCCGACGGCCGAGAAGGCGATGGCGCGGACGGCCATGTCGAGGTCGGCGCTGGGTGTCACGATCATGGCGTTGTTGCCGCCGAGCTCGAGCAGCGAACGGCCGAGGCGGGCGGCCACGGTCTGGGCGACGGCCCTGCCCATCCGGGTCGAGCCGGTGGCAGAGACGAGGGCGATGCGGGCGTCGGCGGTCAGGGTCTCGCCGGCCTCGCGGCCGCCGATGACCAGCTGGGACAGGCCTTCGGGGGCGTCCCCGAAACGGGCGATGGCGCGATCGAAGACCGCCTGCGTCGCCAGCGCCGTCAGCGGGGTCTTTTCCGATGGCTTCCAGATCACCGGATCGCCGCAGACCAGCGCCAGACAGGCGTTCCAGGCCCACACCGCGACCGGGAAGTTGAAGGCCGAGATGACAAGCACCGGTCCCAGCGGCTGCCAGGTCTCGCGCATATGGTGGCCGGGCCGTTCGGAGGCGAGCGTCAGGCCGTAGAGCTGGCGCGACAGGCCGACGGCGAAGTCGCAGATGTCGATCATCTCCTGCACCTCGCCGAGGCCCTCGGAGACGATCTTGCCGGCTTCCAGCGTGACGAGGCGGGCGAGGTCGTCCTTGGACGCGCGCAGCTCCTCGCCCAGCAGGCGAACCAGTTCGCCGCGGCGCGGGGCGGGCACGCGCTTCCAGGCGTGGAAGGCCGAGACGGCGCGGGCGGCGACGTCCTCGAGGTCAGCGGTCTCAATCAGGGAGCCGGCGTTGGAGCCGTCGATCGGGGAGCGGGACGGCAGTGCGCCGCCCCAGACGGCGTCGTCCACGCCCAGCCGTTGCAGGATGGCCTTCGCCTCGTTCGCCGCCGTCATCGTCGCTCTCCGTTCGAGCGAGCGGCTTAGCCTCAGAGCTGGACAAACGAAAGACCGCCCCGTCGCCGGGGCGGCCCTCTCGTTCATTCCGCCGGGCTTACCAGCGGCGGCCGGTCTGGCCCAGCATCCGCTCGATGCGGGTCAGGCGGTTGCTCAGCGCCGCGTACTCCTGACGGCTCAGGCCGTCGCGGGCGTAGCGCCACTCGAGAGCCCGGTACTGCTGCATCTCCCAGCTCAGGCGTTGGGTCTCGCCGCGGCTGACGCGGCCGTCATAGGCGAAACGGTTGATGTACTGGGCCGCACGCTGGGCGCGATACTGCAGATCGTCGCCATAGCCGCCGCGGTTGTAGCCATAGCCCTGGCCGTAGTTCTGACCATAGCCATAACCCTGACCATAATAGCCCTGGCTGTAGCCGGGCGAGCCGACGCCGATGGAGAAGGTGACGTTCTGGGCCAGCACCGGCGTGGCCGTCATGACCGCCGACGCCGCCAGCGTGGAAAGCAGGGCCTTCCGGATCATGGCGGTTTTCATAGTCGTATTCCTCATCGTTCCGATCCTCAGCGGACCGTGGACCCAGAAGACCATGCGCCGCCTGACACGACCCTGAGGGTCTCGTTGTCTGGCAGTCATGTTGTCGGCCGGAACCGGCGGCCGGTGCGGGGGTTCTGACGGCAGCCTCACTCAAAGGAGAGACCCCGATGAAAGTTCGCGACGTAATGAGCAAGGACGTCCAGGTCGCCCGCCCCGGCGACACCGTCCAGGATGTGGCCTCCCGCATGGCCGCCGGCGATTTCGGCTTCATGCCCGTGGCTGACGGCGACACCCTGATCGGTACGATCACCGATCGCGACCTGACCGTCCGGGCCCTGGCCCAGGGCGCCTCCTCGAGCGCCGCGGTGGTGGAATATATCACCCGCGATCCGCACACCGCCTTCGCCGACGACGATCTGAAGACGGTGCTGGACGCCATGGGGACGAAACAGATCCGCCGCCTGCCGGTGCTCGACAAGGACAGCCGTCTGGTCGGCGTCGTCTCGCTGGGCGACCTGTCGACCCGCGTGAAGGAAAAGTACGCCGGCGAGGCGCTGGAAGACATATCGCGCGCCTGATCCCGATCCGGGTGGAGCGGGCGTTTACGTCTGCTTCACCCTTTCGCGGAACCGGCTGTTCACTCGCCAGAGCGCATTTTCGGCGTTCAGGATCGGAGTGGTGAATGGCGCGCGCGCAATTCCAGAAGGGGCAGAAGGTCTGGGTCGAATGCGTCGGCGCATGGGCCCAGATCGAGAAGGTCCAGCCCGTCTGGGCCAAGGGCTTCGAGGAACCGGTCCGCGTCACCTATGACGTCGGCCTTGGCCGGGAGTTTCTGGGCCACGAATTGATGCTGCCGACCGAGGACCCCGCGGCCAATACGGGCGAGTCCTGGCGGCTGATGCGGGCCCGCAACAAGTGGCAGACGGCTGACGACTGTCCCCACCACCCCTTCCCCGGCACCTACCCCGTGGTCGTGACCGACAAGGCCGACTGGGGCGGCTGGCGCGTGCCGGGCGCCGAGTACGATCGCGACCCCGACCAGATCGAATTCCAGGCCCGGTTGATCGCTGCGTCGCCGCGGTTGATGGCCCTGGCCGAACGCCTCGTCGCCTCGGTCGACGAAGCGCCTGACGACGCCCCGCCCGAGCTTCGTGAACTGGCTCGCGAGGCGCGCACCGTGCTGAAGACCGTCACCGATGTGCTGGTCACTCCGACCGACAGCGGAGGCGGGACCGGCCAGCGGGAAACGCAGGCCGCCTGAAACCGTTGATCGTTCCGAACCAAGGCTCGACAGGAATCCGCGACGCAGCCTAGATTCCCCTGATCGACGTCGATTTCTCGGGGAGAGCGCCTTGCGGGGCAACGAGCGCCGCATAACGAGCGAGGGACGGCGTTCGGCGGACCGACGCAAGGGCGCGCCGTCGTGGCTGCGCATCGCCCTTCTGACCGTCACCCTGGCCCTCGCCGTCTGCGTTCTGCTGTTCGCTCGTGAAATCGCCCGACCGGGGCAGGAGGCGGACGCCCTGCGTCTCAGCGCCGTCGATCGCGAGGCCCGCCTGCTGGCCTTCGATCTCGAAACCCGCATCGCCCCCGTACAGGCCGCCGTGCGCTCGGCCGCGATGGGAACCGACGCCCCCGCCCTCATGCTGCAACGCGCCCGCGCCGCTGCGCCGGGAGGAGCGTTCGCCGTTCTGGACGGTATCGGCCGCCCCGTCGCCACCACGGGCGGAGACGCCCGCCTGTTCGCGCCCGCCCCTGGGAAGCCGCGGCTGACCGCGGACGGTCGGGCCATTCTGATTTCCAGCCCTCTGCCCGGCGGAGGCAGGCTGGTCGGCCGCGCGGCCCTGCCGTCGCTGGCGCCGGAGAATGGCGTGACCCGCTCGATCCTGTCCGCCCCGGATACGCTGCTGACCAGCGAGGGGACCAACGCGGCCGCTCTGGGGCTCGCCGCTGCGCCCGTGGCGGCCAACGGCCGGGGCGTGACCCTGCGCGGCGACGGACACGGCGTCCGCCGCACCGGCGCGCCCGTGGGAGACACGGGCCTGATCGCCGTGACCACGACCCCGGTCACGGTCGGCGCCAGCGCCTTGCTGGACGATGTCTGGGTGCTGACCGCGCCCGTGGGCATCGGCGCCTTCGTGGTCCTGCTGGCGCTGCTGCTGCAACGTCGGCAGCAAGGGATCAGCCAGGTGTGGGCGGCCTCGGAACAGCGCTTCCGCGGGGCAGTCGAGGCGGCCCGTTGCGGCGTCTGGGAATGGGACACCGAAAGCGAAACGGTCACCATCTCGGACTATATGGCCCAACTGATGGGACTGGAGCAGCGCGGCGCGGTCACGACCGACGAACTGCTGGCCCGCATCCATCCGCGCTATCATGAGGCGGTGCTGCACGCCGTGCGGCAGGCCCAGACCTTCGGCACATTCGACGTCAGCTTCCCGGTGGCGGACGCCCAGGGCAAGGCGCGCTGGATCGATGCGCGCGGCCAGGCGCGCGGCGACCGCGGCGAGGAAGGCTTCACCAGCGTGCTGGGCGTGGCGCTGGACACAACCGAGGCGCGCCGCGCCAAGGCCCAGGCCCAGGCCGCCGAAAGCCGGCTGCGCGACGGGATCGAGAGCGTGTCCGACGCCTTCGTCCTGTTCGACAAACAGGGCCGGCTTATCCTGTCCAACCAAGCCTTCCAGGATGCGTTCGGCTTCGAGGACGGGGTCGTGCGCCGCGGGGCCTTCAAGCAGGATCTGAACCGGATCGCCGCCCTCGCGATCACCTCGGACCAGCCCGCGACGGGCGGACGGGCCGGGGCGCGCGAGATCGAGCTGAACGACGGCCGTTGGCTGCAACTGGTCGAGCGCTTCACCTCGGACGGCGGCTCGGTCGTGACGGCGGCGGACATCACCGCCATCAAGCGCAAGGAGGCCGAGCGGCAGCGGGCCACCGAACGGCTGCACGTCACCATCACCGAGCTGGAAGACCGCGAGGAGCGGCTGTCGCTGCTGGCGCGGAAATACGAAGTGGCCATGACCCGGGCCGAGGCGGCGAACCAGGCCAAATCCGAGTTCCTGGCGAACATGAGCCACGAGCTGCGGACGCCGCTGAACGCCATCAACGGCTTCTCGGAGATCATGGCGGGCGAGATGTTCGGGGCCCTGGGGGACGCCCGGTACAAGGGCTACGCGGCCGACATCCTGAAGTCGGGCCAGCATCTGCTGAGCCTGATCAACGACATCCTCGACATGGCCAAGATCGAGGCCGGCAAGCTGACGCTGCACTATGAGAAGGTGTCTCTGAAGGACGTCGTCGACGACGCGACGCGGCTGATGCGCGGCAAGATCCAGGAGGCCGGGCTGAACCTGCTGGTCGACGCACCGGAGATGCCCGAGATCGACGCCGACTACCGCGGCCTGAAACAGGTGGTGCTGAACCTGATCTCGAACGCAGTGAAATTCACGCCCGAGGGCGGCGACATCGTCGTGGCCCTGTCGCGCGAGGACGACGACCGGGTGCGGGTGGCTGTCACCGATACGGGCATCGGCATCGCGGAAAAGGATCTGGACCGGCTGGCCCGGCCGTTCGAACAGGTCGAGGGCCAGCATTCCAAGACCACCCAGGGCACCGGCCTGGGCCTGGCCCTGACCAAGTCGCTGATCGAACTGCACGGCGGGGAGCTTACCATCGCCAGCGAGCCGGGACGCGGCACCACGGTGGGCTTCGTCCTGCCGATCCGGCGGCCCGACGGCGAGCGGACCGAACAGGCCCGCGCCGCCTGATCCCGGTCAGTTGGCGGGGGCCGGGGGTCTTGCCTCTCTGTCCCTGCGCACCACGACGCGGCCGCGGCGGGTCAGGATTTCCGACAGGGCCTTGCGATCTGCGGGCTCCAGCGTTTCCAGTACGGCGACGGCGTCGACCTCGAGCCGGGCGCGCCCCCGCAGTTCAGCCTCGCGCGACTGGGCCAGCAGGGTGGTGATGCGGGCGCTGTCGAAATTGTCGGACGAGGCGATGGCGACCGCCTCTCTCCGCTTCTGACGGGCTTCCTCGAAGTCCGGGCGGACCTGCAGGGCCGAGGCCCGCAACGTGTCGCGCACCCGGTCGCGAACCGCCGGATCCAGCTGGCCGATCAGCAGCATGGGCGAGCCCGTGCGCGGCGCCCGTTGCTGGGCCTCGACGCGTTTGTCGACATGGGCGCGGGTGACGAGCAGGGTCGCGCCCGCCGCGAGGGCGAACAGGTTCAGGGCCACCGAGACGGCCAGCACGCTTTTCCACGTTTGCGGCGTCATCCCAGCACCTCGGTGTCGTCTACGGCCATCAGCGAGGCCTGATAGAGGACCGCGTCGGCCTGGGCGTCGGCGGTCAGATGGGTGGTCAGCATGACGCCGGCGGCCACGCCCGCGCAGGCGGCGGCCGCCCAACCGGCGCCGAGCACGAGAACGAGGCGGTCCAGCCAGCGGCGGCCCTCGCGCCGCGCCTTCAATCCGGCTTCGGCGGCCGAGGCGATCACACGGTCGCGCAGAGCCATGGACGGCTGCGGAGACGGCGAAAGGTGCAGCAGGGCGTCGACCGCATCGGCCTCGGCGAGGGCTGCATGAACAGCAGCCGGATCTGCCGCGACGAGGGCTTTCGCCGCCGCGCGCTCAGCCTCGGGCCAGCGGCGCGCATCGGCGCCGTAGGCCGCGATCAGTGCGAGAAACCGTTCCGACGTCATCACGCTCAAACTCCTTCAGCACCCGGCCGCATATCGGCAAGGGCCAGTCTCAACGCCCGCCGTCCACGCGACAGCAGGCTTTCCAGCGCATCGACGCTGATCTCCATCAGGGCCGCGGCCTCGATGTTGGTCAGTTCCTGATAATGACACAGGACGACCGCTTCGCGCTGACGATCGGGCAGGCGCGCCAGCGCGGCGTTGACCCGCGAGCCCACGTCCGCCGCCATCAGGCCCCGGTCCGGAGACGGCCCTTCGTCGGGCCGGTCCGGCGGAGCCTCGGTCGGAACCTCGCGCCGACGGCGCAGCCGGTCGTAGCAGAGATTCAGACCCACCCGGTGCAGCCAGGTGTCGAACTTGGCCTGTCCCGGCTTCCAGCGGGGCGCCTGTTTCCAGGCCCTCAGCATGGCGTCCTGGGCCACATCCTCCGCCTCGGCCGGGTCGCCCAGCATGCGTTGGGCGAGCGCCAGCATCCGCGGCAGCTTGCGCGCCACCATGGCCTGAATGGCCGCGGGGTCGCCCTGACCCACGCGGCGCACCAGATCCTCGTCGGGGTCGGCGATCAACGCCAATCCGGCCCTCTCCCGTCGTTCGCGAAAGGGTCAGTCGGTCCATGACCGTCGCCCCGTGCATCATCCTTACTCCGAAGCGGGCGCCGGAGGCGACGCCTGCCTTTGCGCCTGACGGGCGGCGCGGCGTTCCGTCATGTGCTCGCGGCGCTGTTCCCGGAAGGCCTGCGCGGCGGCCTGACGCTCGGCGGCGGTGACGAAGCCGTCGTGATCGGCGTCGAGACGGGTGAAGGCCTGTTCGGCCTTGCCCTGGACCTCGGCGATGGAGATCGGGCCGCGGGCTTCCATGCGCTGGCCGCCACCGGCCATGCGGGCCGCGCCCTGATGCATGCGAGCGGCGCCGCGATGCATGCGGGCGACGCGTTGCGGTCGAGCTTCAGCGCCGGCGGCGCGCGGAGCGTCGAACTCGGCGCGGCTGATGGCGCCGTCGCGGTCGGCGTCCAGACGCTGGAAGCGGGCGTCGGCGCGTTCGGCGGCGCGGGCCTGGAAGGCGGCGCGCATTTCCTCGGGCGCGACCGAGCCGTCGCGGTTGGCGTCGGCGGCGGTCAGCCGTTCCACCCGTTGGCCCACGAACTCGGCTTGGCTGATACGGCCGTCGCCATCGGCGTCGGCGCGCATGGCGCGCGGCGCCTGCTGGGCCACGGCGACGCCCGCCGCGGCTACGGTGAGGGCGGCGAAAGCGCCGGCCAGAATGGTTTTTCTCATCAGATGATCTCCAGGGCCGCCCGACGCGGCCGCTTCAGTCCCTGTCCGGAGATTCAAACGGAGACCGCGTCAGTCTCCGTCGCGAACGGCCGGAAGGGCGTTTTCAAAGGCCGCGCGGGCTGCGACCCGGACCTCCGCCAGCCGGGCCTTCAAGGTCTCGAAATCAGCCATCCCCGCCGCCTCGGCCAGACGGGTGCGGAAGCCCTCAGGTTCATGATCCGGATCGGGTTTGTCGTCGAAGGCGGCGCTGAGGATCTGGTTCAGCGACTGCTGCAGCCGCCAGGCAGACGCCAGGGCCGGCTCGTCGGACAGGGCCTCCAGCGTCGACACGGTCAACGAGCCGCCCGCCGTCGCACCAAGCAGTTGCCGGGTCTGGGCGACGAATTCAGCGTCGACCTGGCCGCCGGGGGAAAGTTTCAGGTCCCAGCCGCCCTGCCCCGGCCGCTCGCGGGCCATCAGGTCGCGCATCCGCCGGGCGTCCGCGGCCACGTCCACGCCGGGACGCGGGCGGCGCAGGATGGCCTCGATCGCCGCCTCGACCCGCGCCCCGAAGGTCGGATCGTCGGTCCAGACCACCCGCGCCCGGGTCAGGGCCATGAACTCCCAGGTGTCGGCCTCGGCGGCGTAATAGTCCCGAACCGCGTCCAGCCTCAGCGACACGGGCCCCTTGGCGGACCCGGGGCGGAGCCGCATATCGACCTCGTACAGCCCGCCCTCGGCCGTATGGGCCGACAGGGCCGCGATAAGCCGCTGGGTGAAGCGCGAATAGAAGACGCCCGCCGCCCAGCCCTTGCCGTCGGACGCGGCGTCGGCGGGCGCGTCATAGACGGTCATCAGATCGAGGTCGGAGCTGGCGGTCATCTCGCGCGAGCCCGCCTTGCCCAGCGCCACGATCGCCACGCAGCCGCCCCGAAGCGTCCCGCCCTGCCGCACGGCCTCGGTCATGGCGGCGGGGGCCAAGGCGGAGATAACGCCGTCGGCGAGGGCCGTCAGCGCGCGGCCCGCCTCCGCCGCGTCGATGCGACCGGTCAGGGTCTGGACGCCGATGCGGAACATTTGCTCGCGGTGCAGGCGGCGGACGGCGTTCATGGCGTCCTCGAAATCCGCCGCCTCGCGCGCTTCTTCGGCCATCTGGTCGAACAGGCCGGTGTTGGTCCCGAGCTGGGTCTGGAAACGCGCGTCCAGCATGCTGTCCAGCGCGGCCGGATAGCGGCCCAGCGTCCGCGCCAGCCGGGGCGCGAAGGCCATGACGCCGACGACCAGCTCGAAAAGCCGCGGCTGGGCCAGGAACAGGGCCTGCACCTGAACTCCGGCGCTGAGCCCGGCGAAGAAGACCGCGAACCGGCGGAAGGCCGCATCAGCCGCGCCTGTATCGGCGAGGGCCGTCAGCAGGCGGGGGGCCAGACGGGTGAAGAGCTCGCGGCCGCGCGCCGAACGGGTGGCGGGGATGCGGCCGTGGTGCCAGCTGCGGATCGTATCGGCCACGCCGGCGGGCTCGGCGAACCCCATCCGCTCCAGCGTCAGCAGGGTCTCGGGGTCGTTCTCGACGCCCGTGAACACCAGCGAGCCATAGGGGGACGACAGCGCCTCCTCGCCCTCGAACAGCTCGCCATAGCGACGGTTGACCCCGACCAGCAGGGCCTCGACCCCGGCGTCGAAGGCCGCGAGGTCGCCCTGCCCCGCCAGCGCCGCCACGGCCGCACGACGGGCGGGATTGACGGGGAGCGTGTGGGTCTGTTCGTCGTCCAGCATCTGGACCCGGTGTTCCAGCGTGCGCAGCGTCGCATAGGCGGTCGTCAGTTCGGCGCAGGTCTCCGGGCTGACATGGCCCGCGTCGCGCAGAAGAGCGAGCGCCTCGACCGTGCGGGGGCTGCGCAGGACGGGATCGCGTCCGCCGAGGATCAGCTGCTGGGTCTGGACGAAGAATTCGATCTCGCGGATGCCGCCGCGGCCAAGCTTCAGATTGGCGCCCGCGGCGTCCAGCCCCTCGCCCGTCTTGTGGACGTGGATCTGGCGTTTGATCGACTGGATGTCGAGGATGGCCGGGAAGTCGAGGCTGCGCCGCCAGATGAAGGGGGTCAGGGCCTTCAGGAAGTCGCGCCCGGCGCCGATGTCGCCCAGCATGGCGCGGGCCTTGATGAAGGCCGCACGCTCCCAGTTCTGGCCGACACCCTCGTAGTACGGCAGGGCGAAGGGCACGGCGACGACGGGCGGGGTCGAGGACGGATCGGGGCGCAGCCTTAGGTCGACGCGGAAGACATAGCCGTCGCCGGTCCGCTCCTGCATCAGGGCCGACAGGGAATGGGCGATGCGGTCGAGGAATTTCTGCGGCTCGACCCCCTCGGCCAAGGCGCTTTCCAGCGCCTCGGGCTCCCAGAACAGGCTGATGTCGATGTCAGAGGAGTAGTTGAGCTCGAAAGCGCCGTGCTTGCCCATGGCTAGGCCGAACAGGCCGGGGATGGGGCCGCGGGGGTCGTCCGAGGCGGAGACCAGCTTGCCCCGTTCTCGTTGATCGTGGGCGATGGCGCGCAGGGCAGACTGGGTCGAGGCGTCGGCGAAGCGGCTCAGGGCCGCGGTGACGCCATCGAGGTCCCAGACCCCTCCGAGGTCGCACAGGGCGGTCAGCAGATGCAGCTCGCCCTTCAGCCGGCGCAGCGGCGCGCGGACATCGTCGGCGCCGCCGGTCAGGGCCTCGGTGGCGGCGAGAATGTCCGAAAGGCGGTCGTCAGGCGCGTCCTCCAGCACGGCGCGCAGCCGATCGGGCCAGCGGCGGGCGAGGCCGAACAGATAGGGCGAGGCGGCGAACACTGGGGCGAGGACCGGCCAGGCGGCGTCGAGGGTCGAGGTCCAGCCGTCCTCCCCGGCTGCTTCCGCCAGACGCTCGTGGGCCCGGTCGGCGGCGGCGGCGTCGACGACGGGGCCGCAGGCGCGCAGGCGCGGACCCGGGGCGGTCGTCATTCCGCCGCCGGCAGGACCAGCGCGACCCGCAGGCCCGGCCCGAAGCCGCCATAGGCGCCCGGGCCCTCGTCCAGAATGATGCGGCCGCCGTGGGCCTCCATCACCGCGCCGACGAGCGACAGCCCGAGACCCGAGCCCGCCTCGGTGCGGCTGTTGTCCAGACGGACGAAGCGTTCGATGACCCGCTCGCGGTCCTCTTCGGGCACGCCCGGACCGGTATCGGTAACGGAATATTCTATCTCGCCCGACGACCGGCGCCGCGCGCGCAGCATGACCGCGCCGCCGGTCGGGGTGTATTTGATGGCGTTGTCGATGATGTTGGCCAGGGCCTGGGCCAGGAAGGGCTGGTTGCCCTCGACCATCAGGCCGCGCTCGATCTCGGCCGAGAACTCCAGCCCCTTGTCCTCGCTGGCGGGCTCGTAGAGCTCGGCCATGTCGGCGGCGAGGTCGGCGGCGTCGAAGACCTTCGGGTCGGGCGTGCGGCCAGCCGCGGCCTGCAACCGGGCGATGGCCAGAACGGTGTTGAAGGTCTTCAGCAGGCTGTCGGCCTCGTCCAGCGCCAGCTGCACCGCGTCGACGCCGTCGATCTTGCCGGCCTCGGCGTCCATCAGGGCCACCTCAAGCTTGGCCCGCATCCGGGTCAGGGGCGAGCGCAGGTCGTGGGCGATGGCGTCTCCGGCGTGCCGGATCGAGGCCATGGACGCCTCCATCCGGTCGAGCATGACGTTCAGGCCGGCCCCCAGTTCGTCCAGTTCGTCGCCCGAATTCCTGACCACCGCCCGGGCCTTGAGGTCGCCCTCCTGAACGGCGGTGACGACCTTGCCGAGCCGGCCCATCGATCGTTCGAGGTTGCGGCTGACCCGAATGCCCCCGGCCAGACCCAGCAACAGCACGATGCCCATGGCCGCCCACAGCGCCTGGGCCAGGCGAGACAGATAGGCTTCGGTGTCGATCATGGACGCCCCGACGAACAGCATCTCGCCGCCCGCCAGACGCACCTGGACGCCGCGGGCCTGGGGTCGGACGACCGTCCCGTCAGCCAGGGTGGAGGTGAGGGGGAAGGTGACCCAATGGCGGTTCCCTTCGAAGGTCTCGAAGGGGGACACGTTGAGGCTTCCGGTGATCCGGTCGCCCTCCTTGTCCATCAGCAGATATTCGTATCGGCCCGTCAGGGTGCGATCGATCACCGCCCGGTTCAGGGCGTCCAGCCCCCGCGCGTTGTAGATGCCCGTCAGCACCTGCATCTCGCCGCGCACGTCGCGCTCGGCCTTGGTCCGCGCCGCGTCGGCCGAGGCGAAATAGACCCAGGCCAGGATCGCGCTGGCCGCCGCCGCGAACAGGGCGAGGAACAGCAGCGTCAGCCGGAAGGGGGTGCGGCGAAGGAGGGAGGGAAGTTTCACTGGCTGGCGCTAAGGCTCCAGCCGGTAGCCCGCCCCGCGCACGGTCTGCAGCATGGCGTGATCGAAGCCCTTGTCGATCTTGGCGCGCAGGCGGCTGATGTGGACGTCGATGACGTTGGTCTGCGGGTCGAAATGATATTCCCAGACCTTCTCCAGCAGCATGGTGCGGGTCACGGACTGGCCGGCGTGGCGCATGAGGAATTCCAGCAGCTGGAACTCGCGCGGCTGCAGGTCGATCTCCTGCCCCGAGCGGTGCACCGAGCGCGAGATGAGGTTCATCTCCAGATCGCCGACCTTCAGCATGGTGGCCACCGAGCCGGTCTCGCGGCGGCGCGACAGGGCCTCGACGCGGGCGATCAGTTCGGAGAAGGCGTAGGGCTTGACCAGATAGTCGTCGGCGCCGGCCTTCAGGCCCGCGACGCGGTCGTCGACCTCGCCGAGGGCGGACAGGAACAACACCGGCGTCTGGTCGCCGTCCTTGCGCAGGGTCTCGACCATGCCGATGCCGTCCAGGCGGGGCATCATCCGGTCGACGACATAGACGTCGTAGCCGCCCTTCTGCGCCTCCAGCAGGCCGAAGGCGCCGTCGACGGCGTGGGTCGGTTCGTGACCGGCCTCGGTCAGGCCCCGGACCATCGCGGTCGCGGCCTCGGCGTCGTCCTCGACCACCAGAATGCGCATGGAATCAGCCCCTCAGATGCGGAATCGCCGCCGATGTTAGCGCATCGGCGGCGATGGGGGCAGTTAAGGCTTATTCAGGTTTCGGAAGGTCCAGAACGACCGGCACGCTGCCCTGATCCGGCGTCCAGACCACGAGGAAGACGCCCCGGTTGGCCCGGCGGGCGGCGGCGATGGCGGCTTCGAAGTCGGCGGGCGTGCGAATCGCGCCCGCAGCGCTGTTGGTGATGACGAACCCGGGGCGGAACCGCAGTTCGCCGACGGTGTCCTGGGCCGTCACCACCAGGCCGTTGATATTGGCCGGGATCGAGTAGCGGCGGCGCAGAACGTCCGACATCGGCGCGACGGTCAGACCGCCCACCGACACGCCGGCGCCTTCCGGCGCTTCCCGATCGCCGGACCCCGGCGTGGCCGGATCGGCGTTCAGTTCAGCCTGGGACGGCCGCGCGCCGGCGCGGACATTGACAGTCTGGAGACGGCCGTCGCGCAGAACCTCAAGCCGGATGGTCTGGCCGGGTTCGACCGAACCGATGCGACGGGTCAGGTCGTTGCGGTCGCGCACCGGCTGGCCGTTCAGCTTGGTGACCACATCGTTGATCTGCAGGCCGGCCTTGTCGGCCGGTCCGTCCGGCGTGATCTGGCCCACCCAGGCGCCGGTGAAGTCGGGGCTCTGCCCCAAGGCGGCGATCTGTTCGCGGGTCAGGTTCTGGATGCCGACGCCGACATAGCCGCGGGCGATGCTCTCGCCGCGCATCAGCCGGTCGGTGATGGGCTTGGCCACCGTGGCGGGAATGGCGAAGCCGATGCCCACCGAGCCGCCCGTCGGCGAATAGATGGCCGAGTTCACGCCGATGACCCGGCCGTAGATGTCGAAGGTCGGACCGCCCGAGTTGCCGCGGTTGATGGCGGCGTCGATCTGCAGATAGTCGGTGTAGGGCGTGGCGTTGTCGATGTCGCCGCGGCCGCTGGCCGAGACGATGCCGGCCGTGGCGGTGCCGCCCAGACCGAACGGGTTGCCGACGGCGATGACCCAGTCGCCCACGCGGGGCTGGGCCGTCTCCTCGAAATTGACGAACGGGAAGTCGGTCCCCTCGACCTTGATCACGGCCAGGTCGGTGGCCTCGTCGCGGCCGACCAGACGGGCGTCCAGTTCGCGTCCGTCAGCCAGCTTGACCTTGATGTCGATGGCGTCGGCGACGACGTGGTTGTTGGTGACGATGAAGCCGTTGGCGGCGATGAAGAAGCCGGAGCCTGCGCCCAGGGCGGTCGCGCCGCCGTCGCCGA
>Ga0164305_10000270_pt1 | contig 18460 bp, 18 predicted proteins | sample Whisoiple_237_MG_FD_110215 | JGI IMG/M metagenome (GOLD analysis project Ga0164305, IMG submission 110215) | Soil microbial communities amended with pyrogenic organic matter from upstate New York, USA - Whitman soil sample_237_MG | ecosystem: Environmental > Terrestrial > Soil > Agricultural...
ATAAAAACCTCCAACTTTTGCATAAACATTGTCACGACACAAAAACGGATAATGACGGCTCCTTCAAAAAGAGCTATGATGATAACCCGTTTTGAATTGTACCCGTAACAAGGGTGAAGATATTGAGGAGCGGAATGAAGCGAAAGTTTCACGTTCCGTTTTGAAGGAGAGGTAGGGGTAGAAATTCCCCTATCGACTCTACCAGCTAGCAGAAATTTTGCCGCTAACCGTCCCTGGGTGCAATTAATCGAATTAGAAGACGATCATTCTTTGGGAAATGTCCTAGCGGAAATGTGGGAAGCGATTCAAAAGTTTTGCCAATTCAAAAATTAAAATTTTACCAACTTGCAAGTCTCAACAATCAAATGACTGAACAAGATCGATCGACTCGCACCTTAGCCGTTGATATTGGCGGAAGTGGCATCAAAGTTATGGTGTTGGACAATGAAGGCGAACCCCAAACGGAACGCAGCCGTTTAGAAACGCCTCAACCGCCGAAACCGGAACCCGTATTAGAGGCGATCGCCTCTTTAGCCAGCGGACAAGGGGAATTTGACCGAGTATCCGTCGGTTTTCCCGGCGTCGTCTGTGGCGGCGTCATCAAAACCGCAGTGAATTTAGATCCGTCTTGGATAGATTTTGACTTACAAACTACTCTCAAAGATCGCTTGGGAAAACCTGTGCGAGTAGCTAACGATGCCGATATTCAAGGATTGGGAGCAATTGCTGGAACGGGTGTAGAATTAGTAATTACCCTTGGCACAGGTTTCGGTTCTGCCTTATTTGTCGATGGTATCTTGGTGCCAAATCTAGAGTTAGGACATCACCCGTTTCGTAAAGGGGAAACTTACGAACAGCAATTAGGTCGATCGGCATTAGATACAGTCGGTTCCAAAAGATGGAATCGCCGTCTGGAAAAAGCGCTCACCTATCTGCAAGATCTCTTTAACTGCGATCGCATTTACATCGGCGGCGGCAATACTAAAAAGATTGCTGTTGAGTTACCGCCGCAGGTTAAAATAGTACCCAATGTGAGCGGTTTGTTGGGCGGGATTGCTTTGTGGCACTATTGAATAAACTTTGTGGCAAAAATGCCCGTCAATATCAAAGAAACCGGTTTTTTTACTCGGATTAAAGGCAATAATCCAGTCTTTCCGTAAGAAGAAACCAGGTTTCTGAATCCACGACGGTTGATTTGGTTTTTGGCTTGTGCGATGGCAGCTTAAAAAATTATTCGCCCATCGGATCGCGGTAGCGTTTGGGTTCATCCTTGCGAAACAGATTGGCCAAACCGAGGATGCCCAACAAACCCAAAGCACCCCAATGATTGTTGTCGCGCTTGCTTTCTTGAAAGGGAGTTCTGTCTAGAACAACTCCATTAGAATCAGTATTGTTCTGGGCCGGAGCTGAGTTTGTTTGAGCTGAGGCAGGCATAGCTGAAGGGAGAACAGCCAAACTTAAAGCTATCAGGGAAGCGGCGGCATTTTTAGATATATCGGAAGACTTGACTTTCATACTCGGTTTCCAAATATTAGCAGTTACTTTATCAAAGTAATCAATTTGCCGCAGCCGACGCATCAATCGATCGATAGAAACTAAATCTCCCCTTTCCTCTTGCTTTCGAGATAGAACAAGCTCTATGCTAAGTTCAGATGCTTCTCAGCAGATTATCTAAAATAAAAAGTCGTAAATTATACCATGCTTCCCTTTATCCGAAAAGATTTAGCCGAACTTACCGCATACACTCCCCATCCGAGCGGCACATCAGGAGAACCAGCGCACTCGGAAAGTGCGATCGATCGCCTCGATACCAATGAATGCCCCTACGACTTGCCAGAAGAATTAAAAAAAAAGCTAGCTTGGACTTACCAGCAGTTAATTGAGACAAATCGCTATCCCGACGGAGGCCACGCAGCGCTCAAAGAGGCGATCGCCCAATACGTCAATGAATCAATCACAATCCCCCGGCTAGGGGGGGTTACACTGCCAAAAACCGCCATTACAGCGGACAATATTTCTGTGGGTAACGGTTCCGACGAACTAATTCGATCGCTCTTAATAGCTACTTGTTTAGGCGGTACAGGCTCTATTTTGGTAGCGAATCCCACCTTTTCGATGTATGGAATAATCGCCCAAACCCTCGGCATTCCCGTTGCGAGTGTTCAGCGGAAAGAGGAGAATTTTGAAATCGATATCGAGGCGGCTAAAAGGGCGATCCTCTCCGTTGGCGTAGCCCCCGTAGGGGCGGGCTGCGCTAACGACCAAAATCAAAATCCCCCCGTGCGCGCCGTCTTTGTCGTTCATCCCAATTCCCCCACAGCCAATGCTTTGACACCAGATGAAATAGAATGGCTGGAAACTTTGCCGTCAGAAATATTAGTAGTAATTGACGAAGCTTATTTTGAATTCAGCCAAAATACTTTAGCAGACCAATTGCACCAGCATCCGAATTGGATAATTTTGCGGACATTTTCCAAAGCATTTCGATTGGCATCAATGAGAGTCGGATATGCGATCGCCCATCCCGAACTCACAGCCACCTTAGAAAAAATCCGCCTACCCTACAACCTTCCCAGTTTCTCGCAAACTGCAGCCGAGTTAGCCCTAGCGCAGCGGCAGTTATTGCTAGCAACCATTCCCGAAACTCTATCAGAAAGAGCCAAATTAATTGCAGCGCTAACTCAGCATCAAAAATTACAAGTTTGGCCGAGTGCGGCTAACTTCGTTTACCTGCGGGTGAAAGCCGGTGATAGCGAATCTGCCGAACAGGAACACAAACAAATCATGCAGCAGCTAAAAGAGCGAGGGACTTTAATTAGGCATACTGGAGGAGGTTTGCGAATTACGGTGGGTAGCCCGGAGGAAAATCACCGAACAGTCGATCGAATCGCAGCGATTTTTAATTGACAAAAATCCTGAAAAATGGTATGTTTTCAAACAAATTACCATGCCATTTTTAATTATCAATATGTCGCGCCGCCCGAATGGTTTGGGGAAATACGCCTACTAACAGTGCCAAAGCTTCATCGGGAATTTGTGCCACCGTTTCCGAATCCAAATATTGTTCAAACTGAGTTAAAATCATTTGTGCGCGTTCCAAAGCTGTCGGTTTTGCGGTCAACTGTTCTGTTAACCGCACCCACTGCCGCCGAATTCCAAAAGCTTTCTGTATTTCTTGGGGAGATTGAGGGCAAACCAAACAAAAATCGCCCACGGGAATCGCCTGCTGAGAGTCAACATCAAAAGCACCCCCAACGGCAGCCCCAGGCCCGGCAAACTCCGCGTGGAAGCGTTTAATCAAAATTAGACCGTTCCGGCGACGGCTATCTACCATCAACAGCTTGCCGCTGTTGATTTCTGCGATAATTTCAGAGGAGTGTGAGTGTTCTGTCAAATCTGTGCCAAGGTGTCGATGTCGCAAGTCCGGGTCAGCAGAAAAGCCGAGGCGGAAAATATAATTAGAGGTAAGATTAGAGCTGGATGAAGTATCAATTTTTTTCTCCTCCCGCTGCCGATCGAGATTATTCATTTAAAGTTATAAATTAATACTGTCACAAGGTGGTCGTTTGAGCGCGATCGAATATCAAATGCAGGTAGAACAAGCAGTAGACACCCTGAAAGCGGATCTCCCGACGCTTTTTGAGAAAGACATCTCCTACGACATCTACACAAAAGATGTTTATTTTCAAGACCCTGTTAACAAATTTAAAGGAAAAATCAACTATCGCATTATCTTTTGGACTCTGCGATTTCACGGGCAGCTATTCTTTAGCGAGATTTACTTCGACCTGCACGACGTAGGTCAGACAGCCCATGATACTATTGTGGCAAATTGGACTGTTCGCGGGACACTGCGGGTTCCCTGGAAAGCTCGGATTTTTTTTAACGGCTACTCTACTTATAAACTGGATAAAGACGGCTTAATTTACGAACATATCGACACCTGGGACAGAGAACCCGGAGAGATTTTAAAGCAATTTTTCCGCAAGGGGGACGAGGCGACCCAAGTATAAGCCAAAAAGGTCGATCGCGCCGAGCCATCAGGGCCGGCAACCGAATTAACTTATAATGGCTAAAATAATCATCATCCCTCCGATTCATTTTCTGCTATTTGTAAATTGCTAAAATGATTGTCGCCTCTGATTCATTTTCTGCTATTTGCACTCCTGAAAAACATCATGGCTGATATTGTCCAGACTGCCAACAATGCCGGCTCTTTCAAAACCCTCGTGACTGTTATTGAAGCGGCTGGTTTGTTAGATTTATTGCAAAGTCCTGGCCCCTACACCGTCTTAGCACCAACTGACGAGGCATTTGCCAAAATTCCTACGAACACTATCACGTCTTGGCTGGAAGACATACCCAAACTCAAAAAAATTCTGACTTATCACATTCTGTTTGGCGAGGTACTAACTGAGAACTTGCTTGAGTTAAGTTCTGCTGAAACAGTGGAAGGTTCTGTGGTGGGAATTGATACTTCTGACGGAATTAAAGTGAATGATGCTAAAGTTCTCACTCCCAATATTCTTGCCGACAATGGCGTCATTCATATCATTGATGCGGTGCTAATACCAGCATTGGTTGCAGCATAATAAAACTTGTTGCATTTCTAAATTTAGTAGGGTGCTTATGGGCGCACCTTACATTTTAAACTACAGAACTTACGCAAGTGTCACAATTAGTAAGGTGCGTCAGATCCCAAACCATCGATCATCCGTCCATAACTCGGTCTGACGCACCCTAAAAGTCGATTGGATCGTGACACTTGCGTAATTGCTGAACTAATTATCCGAACCTAAAATCAACCCCGATCGCGCCGGCAGCATCAATTCTAAATGCCGAGTTTCCCCTTCACCTTTCCAAACAAACTCGCCTTTCCCAAACAGCAATTTCTCGTGAGGAGATTTCAAATTAGCTGCCTCAAAGCTAATATTAGCTTCTTCTGTCGCGACATTGACAGCAACAACTATTTCTTCATCCCCCAAAATTCGGGCAAAAACGTAAACCGTTCCCTCAGCAAACAGAATTTGGTACGATCCAGTACGGAGGGCAGCGTATTTGTGCCGCAAAGCTATCAACTGCTTGTGGTAATCTAAAACATCAAGTTCCCAGTGACCTTGTAAGGGGAAACCGCGGCGAGAATCGGGATCTAGAGCCCCGGGCAAACCAACTTCATCGCCGTAGTAAATGCTAGGAGCTCCGGGAAAAGTTAACAGCAGCAAAGTAGCTAGTTCGACGCTAGCTTTATCGCCTCCAGCAATTGAGATTAACCTAGCTGTATCGTGACTGGCCAACAAGTTAAGTTGAGTTAGCTGTATCGGCCACGGGTACAGTTCCAAAACGTGCTGAATTTTGTCGCCGTACTCTTTAGCAAAAAGCGGTGGATAGGGATGGTAAGAACGACCTTCAATTTGAGCTAAATCTACCCTGTCGCCCGCTGTAAAAGCAATAGTAGGCGCAGCAAACAGATAATTCATCACCCCGTCAAATTGACTGCCGTCAAGCCATTCTCTCGCATCTTCCCAAACTTCGCCGACAATGTAAGCTTCGGGATTAATCGCTTTAACTCGTTCTCGAAATTCCTGCCAAAATCCCGGGGTTTTAATTTCAAAAGGAACGTCCAGCCGCCAGCCGTCGATGCCGAATTTAATCCAATATTCGGCGATTTCCATAATGTATTCTCGCACTTCTGGATTGTCGTGATTGAATTCAGGAAGTGCTCGATTCCCGTCCCAACCGGCATAGTTAGCAGGAAAATTGCCGTCGTAAGCCGATAGCGGCCAGCCTTCAATTTTAAACCAATCCAGCCAAGGAGAATGCGGGCCGTTTTCGAGGATGTCGTGAAAGAAGAAAAAGCCGCGGCTGGCGTGGTTGAATACGCCGTCGAGGACGATTTTGATGTTGCGGTCGTGGGCGGCGTCTAAAAGATCTTTAAAAGCCGGATTGCCGCCCAACATCGGATCGACTTGATAGTAGTCGTGGGTATGGTAGCGGTGATTGCTGGCCGACTGAAATATGGGGGTGAAGTAAATTGCGTTAATGCCTAAGTCTTGCAAGTAGTCTAGCTGTTCCATCACGCCCCACAAGTCCCCGCCTTTGTAGCCTTGGAGGGTGGGGATCTCGTGCCATTCTTCCCACATGAAGTTTTGCAGCAGGCGTTTGCGTGGCTGTTTGCTTTTGGCGAAGCGATCGGGGAATATTTGGTAGAATACCGCGTGTTTAACCCAGTCCGGCGTTTGAATTTGCATACACTTTTTTTAGCTTTTAGGGCTTAGGCTACAGTAGCAGAGGTTTCTAGGGGATCTAGCTTTTGGTAGAGAATAGACATTTTATCGAATTTTGTCGATCGACAAATTGTAAAATCTTACACAAATTTGCAGTCAATCTCAGATTGAAAACTGACTCAACCTAGAAAATCATCGTCCCGACGGGCGGCGCTGCCTGACTGCTGTGAATTTGTCCAACTTCACAGCAGTCAGGAACGCTAGTAAAAAGAACGAGATCGAAACCAAGCAGAACCAGGACGCCAGCGGGCGCAAACAGAGCATCAGCGGGCGCGGTGCGATCGACCAGCCTTGAAAAAGAACAACAGCGCCACGAGATCGATCGAGAAATTGCCAAAACGGGGAATTTACCCAAAAAACTTGTTATTAACAGCCAAAACCCCGAACCTTATTCTTTCCTTAAACTGCCTTTATTTATTGAAGGGTATTTTAACTTACAACTCAAAACTTTTTTAAATATCAATTATGGATTGATGGGTATTTTAACTCACAACTCAAAACTCCTAACTCCCGCCCCGGACATACTCCAACTCTCCTAAACCGGATTTTTTAACTCTTATTGAGAGTTTGAAGAAGTAGTTGGATTAAACAACCCGCTTTCTGTCTAAGCGACTCAACTCAAAACTCAAAACTCAAAACTTCCTTGCTTCCCCCCCTTGTCAAGAAGCCCTCACCATCCGACACTGTACTTGGAGAGTTAATCGACCCTAGGGAGAAAGTTCCTTGAAAAAAGTTTTAGCCATCATCCTCGGTGGCGGTGTAGGCACCCGCCTTTACCCCCTCACCAAACTGCGGGCCAAACCCGCAGTTCCCCTCGCAGGCAAATATCGCCTCATCGATATTCCTGTCAGCAACTGCATCAACTCGGAAATAGTCAAAATCTACGTCCTCACCCAATTCAACTCGGCATCCCTCAACCGTCACATCGCTCGCACCTACAACTTTTCCGGCTTCACCGACGGATTTGCCGAGGTACTCGCCGCCCAGCAAACTCAGGAAAACCCCAACTGGTTTCAAGGGACAGCCGACGCAGTTCGCCAATATCTGTGGCTGTTAGAAGAGTGGGACGTTGATGAATACTTAATTCTTTCGGGCGATCACCTCTACCGCATGGACTACCAGAAGTTTGTGCAGAGACACCGCGAAACCAACGCCGATATCACCCTCTCAGTTTTGCCTATGGACGAGAAGCGGGCCTCGGATTTCGGTTTGATGAAAATCGACGACAACGGCCGCATTATTTCTTTCAGCGAAAAGCCAAAAGGTGATGCGCTCAAACAAATGCAGGTCGATACTACTAAACTGGGACTGACAGCGCAGCAGGCTCAGGAAAGTCCTTACATTGCTTCGATGGGGATTTACGTCTTCAAAAAAGAAGTTCTGATTAAACTTCTGAAAGAATCTCCCACCCAAACAGATTTTGGTAAAGAGATTATTCCGAATAATGCAAAAGACCACAACGTTCAAGCTTATTTGTTTGACGATTATTGGGAAGATATCGGAACCATTGAGGCTTTTTACGAGGCTAACTTGGCTCTGACAAAACAGCCTAAGCCGCCTTTCAGTTTCTACGATGAAAATGCGCCGATTTATACTCGCCCGCGTTTCTTGCCGCCGACTAAGCTTTTAGATACTCATGTGACGGAATCGATTATTGCTGAAGGCTGCATTCTCAAACAGTGCCGGATCGACCATTCTGTGTTGGGAGTTCGATCGCGCATTGAAGCTGGATGTACGATTCAAGACACCCTGGTCATGGGTGCGGACTTTTACGAACCCGACGCCGAACGGCATTCGAGTTTGGACAACGGCGGGGTCGCCCTCGGTATCGGTGCAAATACTACAGTTCGCCGCGCGATTGTGGATAAAAATGCCCGCATTGGCCGCAATGTTCAAATAATTAATAAAGACCAAGTGGAAGAAGCCAACCGCGAAAACCAAGGTTTTTACATCCGCAGCGGGATTGTCGTAGTTCTGAAAAACGCCACGATTCCTGATGGAACTATCATTTAGTTATTAGTCATTAGTCATTAGTCGTCAGTCATTAGTTTTTTAAGTTAAAATCTGTTACCTCTCAGCAAGTGACGGATGATAAATAAGTAAATTAGTGACAGAGTACCAATGACCGATGACTGATGACTGATGACCAAATTCATTCTTTTTTTGTTGATTATTACTTCCCACCGCCGATGTAGGTTGTCGAAATACTTGGCTTTATTCAAAGGCTCGCGCATTATTAATAAGCGACAGTCTCTGTTACTGTCTGCCGTGATACAGATATGTCCGCTCGCCTGCGTCTGGCGAGTAGCTTCTGATTCTTGTATTTGCGCTGGTAGCACGACTGACAAATGCGCTGCCCGTTTCTGAGTACAACAGGACTCTCGGAACTATCTTTCCAATCGTCGCAGCAGCCGCAAGGCCAACTTAGCAAATAATTCATAATGTTAGCACCCTCGTAGCGTTAAAAGCCGATCGCTCTACTATCCTATCTTAATGTTTTATTAAAGTGTGTGATGTAGCTAACAGACAGCGGAGAAATTATGTTATATTACTTTGAGTTAAATCTATTCAGAGGTTGTAAAAAAGAAATTTTATAGCACAAGTCTGGGGGAAATAAAAAATATAGAGAAATTTTGTGTAAGAACGGCGCAATTTAGGGTATTATATAGTCACAATTAAGAAACCTGATTTGACAGAACTTGCTGATGAAAACCTGCTAAGGTTTGGATTGGGCGATCGAGCTCATTTCGAGAAGTTCGTAGGCGTAAGCCGGGGCGTAGCCATCGCACCGCGCTCCGGAAAAAAAGACCAAAAAAGATCGATCGTCCGCGCCAGTCACTCGATTTTAGATTTTAGATTTTAGATTTTAGAATTGAAGCATTGACTTGCGCGAGATAAATTCGGGCGCTTGTTTATCGGATACAGGTTTTTTATTTCTGGGTCCTGAGTCTGCTTTCGGAATGAATCCGGGGGCTTATATCCTGGATGCTTTCGGTCAACCCTCCTGGGATCGCGCCCGCAACAGCAGCAGCTTTCCCCCCCTCACCTCAACCGGGCTGCCGCCTCCCGAAAGCCCTAAGCCTCATAACTCCCCAAAAGTGTTCGCCGCAGGAGTTTCACGGTCTCAAAGCTCACAGGTATAGCAACGGCCTCTAGGGTAAAGACGTTGTTAATTGATGAAAGCATGGTTTTTGCTGTCGAATGCCAAAAGCATTTCTAGAGGCGGCTGCTCCGGCTCCCTTCAACACGAGAGAACCGAATGCTATAAAATCTTAAACAGCAGCGGAGTGTGGAAATTGCGATCGAACGCCAAGCAACAACCGAACTCGATCGAGTCCAAACCTTTGATAACCTATAATTTGAATGAGATGCCGCAGGCACTTCGGCTCCTGGCATTATACTAATGCGCCATCCTGTGGCTAATTTGGGATTTATTCTTTCTAACAACTAACAACTAACAAATAACAACTAATAAAGAGGGGATTGCTTAATGGCTGCAACAGATTTTAAAGACTATTACGCTATTTTGGGACTCAACAAAACTGCCAGTTCTGACGAAATTAAAAAAACTTTCCGCAAACTAGCCCGCAAATATCACCCGGACATGAACCCCGGGAACAAAGAAGCCGAAGCTCGTTTTAAAGAAGTAAACGAAGCTTACGAAGTTCTCTCAGACCCTGAAAAACGCAAAAAATACGACCAATACGGTCAATACTGGAAGCAAGCTGCCACAACTCCAGGTGGATGGCCGGGCGGGGGCAGTACGAATGTAGACTTTGGCGGGGTTGACTTCAGCGAGTACGGCAGTTTTGACGAATTTATCAATGCCTTGCTAGGTCGCGCAGCTAGTAGTCCGGGTAGTGCCCGCAACGCCAAGTGGAATTACAGCAACTACCGCAGCACCAGCGGCGGGCCCACAGGTTTTGGGGGATTTGAAGATTTCGCGGGGTACGAAAACCGCAGTGCCGGAAGCTCTCTCGACACCGAGGTCGCCATTTCCCTGACTCTGGGAGAAGCATTTCGGGGAACTTCTAAGCGAGTCGCCACGGGCGAAGTTTCGATTCCAGCAGGAGTGAAAACCGGCAGTAAAATTCGGATCAAAGGCAAAGGTCAAGTTGACCCATACACGAAGCAGCAGGGAGATTTGTACCTAAAATTAGAAGTTTTGCCTCACGCTTTCTTCCAGTTTGAGGGAGAGAATTTGGTCTGCGAAGTGCCGATAACTCCCGACGAAGCGGTGTTGGGAGCTTCAATGGAAGTGCCGGCGCCTGAAGGTAGGATCACTGTGAAAGTTCCTGCGGGGATTCGTTCGGGTCAGTCTTTGCGGTTGCGGGGCAAAGGATGGCCGAAACCGAAGAAAAACGAGCGGACTGATTTGTTGGTAAAAATTGCGATCGTGCCACCGAAAGAAATTAGCAGTGTAGAACGCGAATGCTATGAAAAAATCAAAGCAAATCGCACTTTTAATCCTCGCAGCAATCTCAATCAGATGGTGCTTTGAAAAAGCGTGCATTTCTCGGACGCAAATAAGATTCTTTCTTCACTATTTCCTCGGGACACAGCATTGTTGTGTCCCTAGTGTATGCCAGCGCGACCTCATTTGAAAAATACCCTGTTAACAAGTCAACTTTTCTTCGCCCATAATTTGCACTTTCCAACCTTCTCAAGACTCTTCGCTAGCTCTTAGCTGAGTAGGTTGGCTACCTTGTTTGAGGTTGATGGTAATTTTTTTAGCTCCTTTGTTCTCCAGGTCTCGGATATAGCCGGTCGATCTGTCAGAAGCTTCCTCTCTGCTGTCATAGGGCCCAAAGTAATAGGTACGCTTTGGCGAATCTGTATCAACTTCTACCCACCATTCGTCGCGTCGAGTGCTGCTAGCAGGTTGAGCTAGCAGCCAGAAAGCCGTGAAAAACATACCCAACATAGAGATTTCAAACATATTTACCTCTGGGAATACTTAAGTAGTTTTTACTATTCTCAATTTATCAACGCAAGGGGAGCGATCGGATCGTCCTCAGTGCTGATTTGACGCAGGTAATTTTTGAGAGTAGCTGCTGTCTAAAATCAGCATTTTGGTGGAGAAGAGTTTTAGGCTGGGCGGCTGTAAGTCGCTGCTAAACATACAAAGTCCGCAAGGTAAGGACTAGAAGAAGAGTGTGTTTATATTATTGTTGAGGTTTGAGTTAACTCAAAACTCAACATCCTTAAATCGCTACAGTTTCTGAGAATTCTTCTTCGCAAATGGTAAGATGCAAAGGCTGACACCGTTTGATGCGGATACTAACCCTTTTAGCTCCCTCGCTTTCCAAGTCTTCGATGTAGCCTGGAGTATTGCTGGAAGCTTCTTTGTCCGTGTCGAAGGGGCCAAAATAGTAGGTACAGTGGGGCAAATCGGTGACAATTTCTACCCACCATTTTTCAGATCGGCGGTGGCCCGGGGCGGCAAACACGGACAAGACTGCGACGTAGATACAAAATAAATAAAATCCGAGCATCTTTATTCTTGAGGGTGTTTTAATTTATTATTTGAATCTATCAAAATAATTTACCCGATCGAATCAACCTCAGTGCTGATTTTGCGTCGATCGACTTTAGATGCGAGATTTTAGATCTTAGATTTTTCTTCCCATCTAACATCTAAAGCAAAACCCGCCGGTGCGGGTTGTTTGCTAACTGAAAAATTCTGTTTTTCCGAACTAGAGGGCTGGGAAAACCTCAGCAGGCTGAGGTTTAGCGCTTGCCTTTGGGGAACTGTTCGATACCAGCCCAACCGTAGAAAACCAGCTCGTCGTTCTGAACTCGGCAGCGGTCTACTCGCAGTTGAGTGCCTTCTAAGGCAAATTTGTCTAAGTCTAGCAAGTTATTTACGTGGGCAATTATCGCTTGGCCCAAGTCTACTGCTTGCCCGTCACCACCGTAAGTAACGCTGACAAATTGGATTTTGCGTCTGTCTTCTACTTGCAATTGAGCAGTAATATCTATTTTGACCGGTTCGCTGGCATCGCCTACGGTAATTTCGGATTGAAGCCGAATTGATTTGTCGGTTCCGAAGCTGACTTCAGTGTTTTGAAAGTGCAGAGATTGCTCTTGGTACTTCAGCTTCTGGAGTTTTTCAACTACAAAAGGTGTATTGAATGAGGTGGTTAAATCCGATCGACTTAAGACTACTCGCATATTTGCCTGGGTAGGCTGGCGCAATTTCACTTGACCTGCAAAAATCGCCCCAAAATCTATGGAGACTGCTTGCAGGTAGAGTTCCATCACTTCTATGCGGAGGCCGTTGTACATCAACATACCTTTGCCAACAAAGTCGAAACCGTCGATGCTTCCCTGCAAGAGTTTGGCTACTGGTTCGACTCGGATATTGGCCTCGGCCTTTTCAGAACGCTTGAATAAGGCTGCGATCGCAGCTCCTGCTACTTTACTAACAAGGCGATCGCCACTTTGACCTTGAAAGGATGTACCGCTAAACAAAGCTGCTACCATTTATTCGTTTGCTCATCTACAGTCGCCATTATAACCCTATATTAAGAAATGTAAAAATTGCTTGTGCTTATTCACTCTATAAGCAGATATTGTTTTTTTGTCGGTCTTCAGAACAACTTTGTTGAAATTTAAAGGCTCAGGGGGGTGCCTTGGAGACAGGCGCGATCGAGCAACGCTCCATCCCAAAGGGTTTGTTCGATCGTGGCGCAAAGCAAATTAGCCCCCGTCAGGTTAGCGCCGCGCAGTACGGCTCCATTCAGGATCGCTTCTTCCAAGTCAGCTCCTGACAAATCTGCGCCGGACAAATTGGCATGGCTCAAATCGGCGGAGTGCAAAATTGCCCGAGCCAAAGCAGCGCCCCGCAAATCGGCGCCGCGCAAATCGACACCGCTCAAATCCAAATTGCCGATCGATGCCCCCGTCAAAAAAGCACCCCCAAAACTTGCCTCGCGGACTAAAGCGTTAGCGAAGGAAGCTCCCCGCAAATCGGCATTGCGAAAATCTGCGCTTCGCAAGTCAGCGCCGCTCAAGTCAGCACCGCGGAGGTTGGCTCGCAATACAGCCCGCTGCAAGTTAGCACCGGCGAGATTAGCTCCACTCAAGTTGGCTTGAGACAAGTCAGCATCGGCGAGATCGGCTCCCGCTAAGTCTGTACCCGCTAAATCAGTGCCGGCTAATATCAAAATTTTGCCTTTGCGTATGGCTTCGAGGTCATTAGTCATTAGTCAGTTGTTGTTTGTCAGTTGTTGGTTAACAGTCAACTGTCAACTGTCAACTGTCAACAGTCAACAGTCCAGTTATTTTACAATGCCGGAGCGGCCGCGGTCGTTCGATCGCCCAAATCCTCCAACCATACATTCGGCAGTTGGCTAGGGCGGTTCGGTAACTCCATCAAACCCATTTCTGCCAGCCTGACGACGTTGCTGAGAGTTTCCACCAAAGCCGGATCGAAGCGAGTGGCAGACTGTTCGCGGCACTGTTCCAAAGCTTCGCTCAAATTCAAAGCCGGACGATCGCCACGCGGTTGAGTCAGTTCTTGAAAATAAGCGACCAACCCCAAAATCCGCGAAGCAACGGGTATCGCTTCGGCTCGCAAACCCTCTGGCCTGCCGCTGCCGTCCCAATATTCTAGTTGGTGCTTGACAATTTCCGCTACAGGTGCTAGTTCCGGCATTGCTTGCAGCAGTTGGGAACCAATGAAACTGCGATCGCGCCAAAATGAGAAAGTTGCTGGGTCAAAACCATCGGGAGTGCGATCGAACACCTCATTCGGGGCCGAAACTAAGCCGACTCGAAATAGCAATCCAGCCAGCCGCAGCCTCCGCAACTGCAAAGCCGGCAAATCCAGCAGTTGACCCAAAGTTTCCGACAAAGCCGCCACCTGCAAAGACGCTGTAGGATTTGAGGTATCGCGTTCGTCCACGCGCTGGGCCATCCGCAGAAAAGCTTGAAGTTTGTTAGCGTTCAAATTGCGGCTGACGCGCAAAGCTTGACCTTCCAATTCCCACAACTCGCGGGTTTGGCGGTTAATTGCTACCATTTGCTGCTGAGAACTTTGCAGGTAAGTGACTATCCGCGATACCACCCCACTAATGTCGGCCAAGGGCGGGCCTTTGGTAGCCAGGATTTCGTGGTACATTTCCAGCAAACTGTCGGCCAAGGGAGAGTTGTAATATCGCGTCTGTTCTATAAAAATTTCAGCAGCAGCCGACACCAAAGACTGGTCAAACGACCACAAACCGTAGAACTTTCGTTCTGTATCTACTTCGGGCTTGCCCTCGGGCAAGTATTCCTGGTCTGAAAGTTCGCGGCAAAGCACCATTGCTTTGTATGTCGGGGCGAGGATGATTAAATTCCATTCTTGGATTATGGGGTCTTTCTCATCGAGATTTATTAAAGATACATTGTCTAATTGCCCGGTTTTGTGGGTAGCGAAACCGCTGTCGGCTACTGCACCTATGACAACGCGCCGAGAGGCATTAGCAATATCTAGGTAGCGATCGGCTTCCTGTAAATACCATTTTCCCTGCTGAAAGGTCACCAAAACTAGGGGTTTGAGTTCGAGATCGTCCCCGCCGCTAGTTTGCAAAATGTGGTCTTCTAGGGCGTGACACAGGGCTACTAGGGTGTTTTTGAAGTATACCCCGTAGCTAGAAGGCAGTTTTCCGTCGGGAAGTGTAGCTTGTAGTCTAGCGAGAGTTGATTCTGAATTCATTGCAAAAAGCGGTGCCGGCTCTTACTTATTGTAGCGGGCGATCGAACTTCTAGAAAAGACTTTTCGCAAAAATCCGAGTTTTTGAGTTTTCACCGCTTCGCAACCGAGTCAATCGATTTTAGCTTTTAGATTTGAGATTAAAGAATTGAAGCATTGACCCCACGGATGAATCCGGGGGCTTGTATCCTGGATGCTTGATTGTCAATGTAGAGTACGCCGAACAGTACCTAATTAATTTGAATAATTTTCTGGAAACCCTCTGTCTTTGGCTGAGTTTTTTTCAGACGAGAAACCTGCCAAGAGGAAGACGGTAAATAACTTAGGTATTAACTACTATTTTGAAAACGATATTATCAGGAATTCTGAGCGTGCTTCAACAAAATAGAAGTTTAGGGGAACAGGCGATCGACAAAGTAGCCGAGATTGCTATTGCTAGCAAATTAGACGAATCCGAAACTTTGTCTGTGACAGTTAACACCGATCCGATCCAGCTAGCCCAGGGAGAAGTAGAGGCCGTTGCCGTTGAGGGCAAAGGATTGGTAATGCAACAAGATTTGCGCGTGGAAGAATTGCAAATTCACGTCAAGGATATTGCTGTCAATCCCCTCACCGCTATGTTTGGCAAAATTGAACTGAACGGGCCTGCCTTCGGTGGGGCGCGCGCAGTTTTAACAGAAAGCGATATCAACCGCGCTTTTAATTCCGAATACATCAGCAGGAAACTGAAAAACTTAAAAGTTACTGTTGAGGGACAACTGCGGACAATAGACGTTAAAACTATTGAGTGCCAATTGCTAGCCGGAAAAATCGCTTTAAATGCTGAGGTATTGGTGCGGGAAACTGCCTCAACTGAAAAAATTTATTTTACAGCAAAACCTGAGATCGCAGCGGGCGGTTGGGCAATTTCTCTTCAGAATGTCGAGTATCCCGAAAACAACGAATTTTCGCCGGAGTTAACTGAAGCTTTGGCGGACAAAGCTGGTGAAGTTTTAAACTTGCGAAATTTTGAACTTGAGGGAATGTCCCTGCGAATTCAGCAGCTAAATGTGGAAGCTGGTTTGCTGACTTTGCAAGCTGAAGCGAAAGTCGAAAAATTCCCAGATTAGCAGTAGCGTTCTGAGGTTAGTAGCTGGTAGGGTAGGTCAATAGATTTTAGATTTTATATTTTAGATTTTAGATTCACTCTCCAGATGAATCTGGAATCTTGAACCTGAGTCTAAAGTTGTTATATTTCCACGGCAGGAGTCGTTCGCAAGTATCCGTTTTTGGGCGCCGTCAAAAACAGAAAAGCTTTTGTCATCAAGCAATTATTGGAACGCACCCGAAGACTGCGCTTTGAAAGTACCTCCGCCCTTTTCTTATCCGTCGGATACGCGAGTTTCTCAACCGAAATTTCTCTCTCTAGAAACCCGGGAAAAAAACCGGGTTTCTAGAGACCGGGGTGTTAGTCCTACCAAAAATAATCTCTCGAAGGCGATCGCACTTTTTAAATCCCTCTAAAGTTAGATAAAAATAGATAGCAATATGCGGCAAAGTATCACCGCCGTTAGAGGCAGGCATGGGGAGTTTATTTTTACTGTTGATAAGTAGTAGTAAAAAATTGGAAAAATTTTGTGAACACTGTAACTGCTTTTTTTAAAAGACTGCGTATCGGTCAATTTTTGACTGTATTTATGGCAGGTGTGCTGCTGTTTGCCAGCACCGCTTGCAATGCGGGCGATGTTCGAGGTGCTCGACCTGAGAATCCTCCCGTTCAAGCTGGAGGAATGAATAACCCCCACAAGGCTGGCGGTGATGGATACACGAATTATCAAATGTCTACTGACCCTAAAGTCAATCAATCCCCTGTTAAAGCCGAAAAGAATCGGGCTGATTTGTCGATCGCAGGCGATCGTCTCCTGGCCTGAACTAACGCTGAATCTAATTCCTCAAAGCTGCTCGATCCGGGTTCTGCACCGATGGAAACTGACAAGTTTGACCTCGAACTCGGCGGAGATAAAACTCTGTTAGAAGCGCCAGACGCACAGCAGGCTGAGGCTCAACCGATATTCGATCGCAGCGATCCCGATGCCAATATTTTAGAGAGAGTAGGCGCCGCCTTTAAGGATGCTTCTGGTTTCCTCAAAGATAGCGCTGAAGATGCCAAGGAAAGTTCGGTTACGAAACTCAATCCGCTGCAAAAATAAGCAAGCATAACTGGTGCTGTATAGCCAATTTGTAGGGGCTTTTTCTGAATAGTCCCTACACAATATTCACAAGACTTACCCAGAACTTCTATATCAGTCTTAGACCCTACATCTGTAGCTGCACAGGGCGCACCTTAAGCTATATGTATCTATCGTCTCAAACTACTTTTTAGCCTTATTCCTGTATATGTGGGGTGCTTAGGGGCGCACCTTAATTGTAGATTGTAGATTGGGATTAGAAATTTCTAGGACTTGTGCAAAACATGGAAAAGCGAACCATTGAAATTGCCGCTCCGGCTGGCAATGACAAACTCGCAACGACCGAGTTTTCTCATTAATGCACAAGTCCTGCTTTTCTTCCTCTAAAGAAACTTTGTTTTATTTACGTTTCGAGTCAGAAACATCAGCAATCAAATCGTCTTTATCAACTTTCGGAACAAAATCAGGGCGTTCTTTGGATTCCCAACCGGGGGGGCGCTTGGAGTTGTACCAGGCGATCGAGCCGATCGTAACTGCGGCAATAAAGCCAGCAACAAGAACTAATATTGGGGTCGTCAAGCTGACATCTGTCATGATAGTTAAATCCTTATCTGCTCTACTTTTACATTATCTTAAGTGCTAATGCCGTTTTGTTGATATATCTGAAGACAGAAAAAGTGACAGAATTGCCGTGATAATGGTTAGAGGTTGAAAATAGGAGAGCTGATTTTATGCCGTTGGGGACAATAGCATTGCTGTTGGCTGCTAGTTTCAGCCTGGGTGCTTTACCGCTAACGGGATGGGCGGTGCGAGTGTTTAGCCGGCGAGATTTGAGGGCGCTGGGTACGGGGAATGTGGGGGTGTCGGCTGCTTTCATTCACGGGGGGAAATTAGCGGGAATTGCTGCGGTGTTGGCGGAAATTGCCAGGGGTATTGCGCCGGTTTTGGCGGGGCGGTTTTGGTTTCCGGATGCACCGGAGATCGCGATCGCGCTGTTAATTCCCCTAGTTGCGGGCAGATATGCGATCGCCCGAGGTGGAGGCGTGACCAACGCTGTTTGGGGTCTTTTGGTATTTTCGCCGCCGATGGCTGTTTCATCGGGCATTTGGGGGCTGGTGGTGTGGGGTTTGGCACAGCGGTGGTGGGGTGAGGGCGATCGGGCGAGACTCTTTGCTTCCCGTTGCGGGTGTCTGTGCACGCCAATTTGGGTTTTGGTGTGGCGACAATCAATGCCCGAATTTTTAGCAGCAGCAGGATTAGCTGTTTTGTTAGCAGCAATTAATTTCAGTCAGGGTGATGATATGGCTTTA
>Ga0164305_10000271_pt1 | contig 18455 bp, 16 predicted proteins | sample Whisoiple_237_MG_FD_110215 | JGI IMG/M metagenome (GOLD analysis project Ga0164305, IMG submission 110215) | Soil microbial communities amended with pyrogenic organic matter from upstate New York, USA - Whitman soil sample_237_MG | ecosystem: Environmental > Terrestrial > Soil > Agricultural...
GGAGATGATGACCCCGAAGTATTAGCCTTTGCTGTGAATAACGATCGGGCGGTTATGACGCAAAATCGTCGGCATTTCATTCGTTTGCACGCTCAACAACCCGACCATGCTGGTATTATCGTCTGTACAGACGATAAAAATCTAGAAAGGTTGGCAACACGCATCAATGATGCTATTGCTGGTAAAGAAAGTTTGAGAGGCAAATTGATTCGTGTCAACCGTCCGCAGTAAGTTCGATCGCCTTTTCTCAAATTTCCAATTGCCAATTCAATAACTCGCCATTCCCAATTACTTCAATTTGCCGCCCGTTATCTAGATAACTCAAATAAATTTGCAAATAATTTTCTGGTTTGTACTGCAATCTTTCCGCCCATTCGATCGCCACAATTCCCAAATCCCTTTCTAACCCGTCCCAATAACTTTCTAAGTGCAAAGCCTCCGCTTCTTCGGGTTCTAGTCGATACAAATCTAGATGATACAGCGGAATTCGTCCTCCAAAATACTCGTTAATCAGTGTAAAAGTAGGACTCTCAACCGAGTCTGAGATTCCTAAACCTTCAGCGATGCCTTGAACCAAGGTAGTTTTGCCCGCACCTAAATCTCCTTGTAATAAGATTACAGTGCCGGGGGGGAGCGATCGACCTAACGCAGCACCAAACTTGCGCGTAGCCTCAGAATCGGGAAGCAAAGTTTTCATTTCAATAATTAGTCATTAGTCATTTGTTATTTGTTATTTGTTATTTGTTATTTGTTACTCCCTGGCGGCTGCCAATAACCAATAACTAATAACATTAGTCAACAGTTAAAATTCAACAGTCAGCAGTCAGCAGCTTAAATATTTTGCGCGCGGCCGTACCAACGCAGCAACATCCCCGCCAACCTTTGCGAATTGTGGCGAATTAAACCCGTATTTTTATCTTCATCCATCACATTTGCGATGACAATTCGCCGCCCCAATTGCGTTACGGCTTCTCGATCGAGCACAACCGGATAAGAATTCTCCTGAGAATAGCGGATCAAAGCCTTTGCAGAAGGGACTTTTCCTTGAACTACTACAGCATCGAACAGCGGCCGGCCGCAAGCGCGGTCGATCGCCCGAATGTGGTCTGCAACACTGTATCCGTCGGTTTCCCCCGGCTGAGTCATAATATTGCACACATAAATGCGCGGAACTTCGCTGTTGGCGATCGCATCAGCAATTTCCGGCACCAACAAATTTGGAATGACACTCGTATAAAGACTCCCCGGCCCAATAATGATAAAATCCGCTTCCCGAAGTGCTTGGGCCACCTTCGGTAACGCCGGAGGATTAGCAGGAGTGCAGCCTATTCTGAGGATTTTTCCGTTAGCTTTTGTAATGCTGGACTCCCCCTCAATCCTGCGGCCGTCAGCCAGTTCTGCCCACAAAGAAACGTCGCTCAGAGTAGCCGGCAGCACTTCTCCCCTAACTGCTAAAACTTTAGAACTCGCGGCGATCGCCTGTTCCAAATCTCCAGCAATATCGCTCATCGCCGTCAAAAACAAATTCCCAAAACTGTGACCCATCAAACCGTCACCGGCCTGAAAGCGATATTGAAATAACTCAGTCAATAACTTTTCCTCATCTGCCAAAGCTGCCAAACAATTGCGAATGTCTCCGGGCGGCAATACCCCAATTTCCCGCCGCAGCCGCCCGGAAGACCCCCCATCATCCGCCACCGTGACAATAGCAGTGATTTTGGCGCTGTAATCCTTCAATCCCCTGAGCAAATTAGAAAGACCGGTACCGCCCCCAATTGCCACAATTTTCGGGCCGCGGTGCAAGCGGCGGTGGTTGAGGAGTCGATCGACTAATTCCTCATTCCCTTCGGGCATCAGCACTTGAGTAATAGAGTTCAAACTGCGAGTTTGCCCCCACAGAATTAACAAAATCCCGCCAGCAATGATGATCGGCCCCGACACGTAATTGGGAACTATTTCCGCAATCCACGCCAAAAAATTTCTCAACAATTGCAATAAGAAGAAAATGGGAGTCATCCCAGTCCAAATTGCTAAACCCAAAGTGGCAAGTACCACGCCGCTGGCACTGATCAGCAACCACCGTTTCACTAACAGTCCGGGGGCTAACCACTTAAACCACTGGTGAACTCGCCCGTTCCGCAAAGAAGGGGGGTAAGGATTTCTGGATAGGGCAAAAACCTGCTTGGCTTTAGCCAAGACACGGAGGGCTTTAGGAAGTGAACTAATTGACATGGTTAATTAGTCTTAAGGGTATTGGAACAGCTCGAGCTGACAAATTTACAATACAAGAGAGTTTTGATCTGGCAGTCAATTTTAGTTATTAGTCATTAATTATTAGTCAGGAGTCATTAGTCATTAGGTAGACTGAGGACTGAGGACTGATAACTTATTGATAACATTTTATGGCTGAGCCACTAATCGAACTCAAGGGGGTAAGTAAGTCCTTCGGCCAGAACCCGATCCTCGATCGAGTCGATCTGAGGATTTATCGGGGAGAGGCCCTGGCAATTATTGGCCCTTCCGGGACGGGGAAATCTACGATTCTGCGGATAATTGCGGGTTTGTTGGCCCCGGATGCCGGTGAGGTTTTCGTTCAGGGACAGCGCAGGGTCGGATGGGTGGACGACGTGGCAGATCCGATCGGAATTGGGATGGTGTTTCAGCAAGCGGCTTTGTTTGATTCGCTGACGGTGGAGGAGAATGTCGGTTTTTTACTTTACCAGCATTCTAAGCTGCCGCGCCGCCGCATTCGGGAATTGGTGGAGGAAAAGTTGGAGATGGTGGGTTTGCCGCGAATTGGCGAACGCTATCCGGCGCAGTTGTCTGGGGGAATGAGGAAGCGGGTAAGTTTTGCCCGCGCGATCATGGCGAATCCTGATAATGACAGGGATAATCCAGAGGTTTTGCTGTACGACGAACCGACGGCGGGTTTAGATCCGATCGCTTCGACGGTAATTGAAGATTTAATCAGAGACTTGCAGGCGGCCCAAGGTGTTTGCAGCACTTATGCGATCGTCACTCACCAAGACAGTACCATCCGCCGCACTGCCGATCGCATAGTGTTTCTGTATCGAGGCAAAGTGCAGTGGGAGGGAACTGTCAATGACATTGCATCGACAGATAATTTACTGATCAGACAATTTTTTAGTGGCAGTGTTACTGGGCCAATTCAAACGCTTGGATAGTCAATTGTCATTAGTCATTAGTCAGCAGTCATTAGTTATTAAAGTCGAGGGTAATGTGGCTACAAAAAGTTTTCAGGAATTGCGGGTTTATAAATTATCAGAACGACTAGCTGATGAAATTTGGAAAGCTGTTAACACTTGGGAGCCATTTGCCAAAAATACGATCGGCCAACAAATTGTCCGTTCAGCCGATAGCGTCGGTGCTAACATAGCAGAAGGAGTCGGACGAGGCAGCTATCAAGACAATAAACGTTTTGTCAAGATAGCTAGAGGTTCTTTATATGAAACTCAACACTGGTTGAGACGAGCTTACACTGGAAACCTTTTAACTGTTGAACAAGTCAATATATTCACAGCAATCATTAATGACTTAGCTCCTAAATTAAACTCCTACCTACAATCTATCGGGTCATCCCCTAAAGAGCACGAGCAATAACTCACAAATAATAACTGAGACCTAACAACTAAAAACTAATGACTAACAACTAACAACTAACAACTAATGACTAATGACCAATGACCAATGACTAATGACTAATGACTAAGGAGGTAATATGCAATCGCGAACTGTAAGAGAAGGTTCTGTCGGGTTCTTAATTTTAGTAGGAATTGGTTTATTTGGTGGCTTAGTGCTCTGGCTGCGGGGCGTGCAGGTAGGGAACCGCAGCTACAAATTCGCCGTAGAATTTGCCAGCGCCCAAGGAATGCAAATAGGCACGCCCATCAGGTATCGCGGGGTTGCAGTCGGTAAAATTACCGCCCTCAAACCGGGTTCCAACGGCGTAGACGTGACGCTGGAGATTTCCCCCGGTACTTTAGTGATTCCCAGGGATGTTACGATCGAAGCGAATAAATCGGGTTTAATTGGCGAATCGTCGATCGACATTACCCCCAACTCGATTTTGCCAGAATCGTTACTTACTGCCAATCCCGTGAGTGCCGACTGTCCCCCAGAGATTATCTGTAAAAATTCGCGCTTAAAAGGTCAAGCTGGAGTCACTATCGACGAACTAATTAAATCCACAGTCCGCCTAGCTAATTTCTACACTGATCCCGTGCTATTTAATAATATTAAATCTTTAGTAGAAAATACATCCAACACAGCTAAAGGTGCAGCTAAACTCACTCAAGATTTATCCACTTTAACTCAAACTGCCCAAACAGAAATAAAAACTTTAAATCAATCTGTAAGGGGAGACCTTGGCAGCTTAAATCAATCATTAAAAACTGAAATAGCAAGTTTAAATCAATCATTAAAGGGGGAAGCCAGCAGTTTAAATCAATCATTAAAGGGAGAAGCAAGCACCTTAAATCAATCTCTCAAGACGGAAATCTCAGGAGTTGCCGCTGATGTTTCTAAAGTAGCAGCTACGGCGGACACTTCCACAAAAGCCGTATCTGCCGCTGCGATCAATTCTGCTAATTCAGTAACTCAAGCAGCCAATCAAGTTACATTAACAGCCAACCAACTCAATTCTTTAGTAACAACCAACCGCGCCAGTTTAGTCTCAACTCTGAATAACATCAATCAAAGCAGTCAGGAACTGCGGGTAGCTGTCAGCAGTTTGAGTCCGACAATTAATCGAATCAACCAAGGACAATTGCTGAACAATTTAGAAGTTTTATCAGCGAATGCTGCCCAAGCTTCTAGTAATTTGCGAGATTTATCCAGCCAGGTAAACAATCCCGCAACTTTGCTATTATTGCAGCAAACTCTAGATTCTGCACGAGCTACATTTCAGAACGTGCAGAAAATTACTTCCGACGTGGATGATTTGACAGGAGATCCGGCTTTCCGCAACAATATTCGCAGGTTGTTCAACGGATTGGGAGGCTTGTTGGGTTCGACAGAACAACTGCGACAGCAAGTTAAAGTGACTCAAACATTAGCTCCCCTTTCTGAGAAAGTAAATGCGAGTAAAACTGCCATAAATCAATCAGTAGAACCGGGATTTTCTCGCTTGCAAAAACAGCCAAAATTGCCTGTTATACCTTCTCAAACTGCCAGTTCAGCAGAACCAGTGGCTCCAGAAAATACCCCTTAAAACAGGGTATCATTGAATAACCACCCTTGCAAGATTCGCGACTTCCTCTAGTTAGTAAGGTGGGCAATACGCACTCCCACTACAGCTAGTTAATAAGGTGCGCCTTTCGCACCCGGCATTAAATTTATTGTCCAAACCTTATTAACAAAAAACTTTTTCAATCTCAACAAGTAAAACCAATGACGCAAACATTATCGAAATCGGCTGAAAGCAAAACCCAGTATACTCTAACTTGGGAAAAATTGCCAGATGACTTTAAATTACCACACGATCCTGTGGCAAACATCGACCAACCACTTTTAGCCGCGGCCCTCCGAGAAGCCTTGGATCTCGCAGGATTTATCCTAGCTTCAATGCTAATAGCTTCCAATTTTGGACTCTGTGCCAAAGTTAACGACAAAACAGTAGTAAAAGCACCGGATTGGGTGTACGTTCCCTCGGTATTGCCAGCAGAACCAGGAGAAGTTCGCCGCAGTTATACGCGCAATGCTGAGGGAGAAGTCCCCGCAGTAGTAATGGAATTTTTATCGGATACTGACGGTAGTGAATATTCAAATAAACCGACATATCCTTACGGGAAATGGCGGTTTTATGAGCGAATTTTGCAAGTACCGATTTATGTAATTTTTGAACCAAAATCGGGAGTATTGGAAGTGTACAGACTCTCGACTTCTGGAGAATACGAACTGCAAGAACCGGATGCTAATCAGCGATTATGGATAGAATCAATGGGTTTATTTCTGGGGGTTTGGGAAGGTGAAAAATCTCAGAGAACGGGTTATTGGTTGCGCTGGTGGGATGAGAATGGCAATTTGCTGCTGTGGAGTGCGGAACGGGTGGAACAGGAACGTCAGCGCGCCGAAGAGGAACGCCAGAGGGCCGATCGACTAATGGCATACTTGAGAAGTCAGGGTATCGATCCTGATGGCATTTGAAGGTGTGGGAGGTCGATCGAACAAAAGTTAATACAATTGAGAAAACAGTTGCGCTCTCAAAAGCTTAATCTAAAAAAAGGATAAGGAGAAAACATGACACAAACAGCAGTCAAAAACTCTGTCACCGATAGTTGCCTGATTCTAAGAGGAGTGAGTTGGTCGCAAGTTGAATCGCTAGAAGTCGCTTTTGAGTCTGTCGGCGGTATCAAATTTGCTTACTTAGATGGAATTTTAGAAATTATGACAGTTAGCCCCGAACATGAAGAGACAAAGGGTACTATCAGGGCTTTATTAGAAGCATACCTGAGAGAGAAGGGTATCCGATTTTATATCAAGGGCGGGCCGACTTTGGGTAGTAAAGAATTAGGGGCGAGAAAAGAGCCTGATGAGTCTTATAATTTGCAGAGTAAAAAGGCAATTCCAGATTTGGCGATCGAAGTTGTATTCACCAGCGGTGGCATCGATAAACTTCAACTATACAAGCGGTTGGGCATACCAGAAGTTTGGTTTTGGGAAGATGGAGTCCTGAGTATCTATTATTTGAGGGAGGAGTACGAAAAAGTCGATCGCAGCGAGTTGTTACCGGAGTTAGACATTGCTTTGTTAGTGAGATATGTAAGTTACTTCGATCAATATGATGCTGTTACTGAATTCATCAAGGCTTTGCGGGAATAAGATGAATTTCAAAGTGCGATCTATCGGGATTTGTAGTCAAAAATAGATAATACCAGAACCCCGACTTCTTGAAGAAGGCGAGGCTCTCAAGCACGAGAGCGTTTTACGTTAAATTAAATTAACCTACTTAGTTGCAGAAAACAAGTTTATAATAGATATACAACTCACAGGAAGCACGACCATGACCGCAGTCGTTCCCACCCTCAAAACTTCTGAAATCGTATACCCTAGCGCTGATGGAAAACCAGTGGCAGAAACTTACGACCATCTTTACGCCATCTTAACTACTTTAGAAGTCTTAAAACAATACCTCGCAGACCGTCGAGCTACTGTTTTAGCAAACCAATTTTTATACTACGCTCAAGGTTTCCCAAAAGTTCGCGTAGCACCAGACGTGATGGTGATTTTTGATGTAGAACCGGGTGGCAGAGATAATTACAAAATCTGGGAAGAAGGGCAAGTGCCGAAAGTGATTTTTGAAATTACATCACTAGGTACAAAGTCGGAAGATCAAAATAATAAAAAAGATTTGTACGAGGGGATAGAAGTTCAGGAATATTGGTTGTTCGATCCCAGAGGTGAATGGATTCCCGAACAATTGCGGGGGTACCGACTGGGAGTAGAGGGGTATCAATTAATTAGAGATAATCGTAGCGAAGTATTGCAACTGCGGTTAGAAATAGAGGGAAAACTGCTTGGGTTTTATCGGGAAGATAATGGAGAGAAATTATTGATTCCCGATGAATTGGTTTCAGCTTTGAAAGCGGAACGGCAACGTGCTGCTGAACTGGAATCTTTGCTGGCGCGTTATCGAGAACAATTTGGCGAGTTGCCGGAGGATAACGGCTAAAGATGCAGGGGTGCGATCGCGCTTCACCGAGGCGATCGCGCTTTATTGTCACCTAAATGTCCTTGACAAATCTTAGATTTTGTGTGGTAGGCGAGAAGTGGTCTCAAATTTTAAATGGCGAAGGGCGATCGTTTTGCGATCGAACTTGGGCAATCTAGAGATAGGTGCTTTGCGAGTGCCTGGAAAACAGCGACACCAAGAGTTAGCAATGGAAAGTACACAGAAAAAATCTAGTGATAGTCGGGTTCGTAAGGGCGATCGCGTTAAGCAGATTTTTGCGTTAGTGTCGATGGTGTCGTTTGGTGGTTCTGCGATTTTTGGGATTTTCAGTCTGTTCAGCAGCGGTTTGAGCAGTCAGCACCGACAAAAACCGGTGGCTGCTGCTGTTTCTCAGGAGTCTCTGCTGGCGGCGCAGGAACGGGGATATGAGACGGTTTTGCAGCGGGAACCTCATAATCTGACGGCTCTGGAGGGGTTGGCAAATGTGCGGTTGCAGATGAATAATGGGAAAGGGGCGATCGAGCCTTTGGAGAAGTTGGTGAAGCTAAATCCTGACAGAGCTGATTATAAGGAGCTTTTGGGACAAGCGCGACAGCAAATGGATGGAAAAAATAAAGCGAATAATTAGTTACAATAAGTTAAAAATTTACTATATTATATGCCAGTTAAATGCAAAGTTTGCGAATCTGATTCCCATCATTTTGCCCAGGGTAAAGTTATGGGAAAATATGATGTAGATTATTTTCAATGTTCAAACTGCGGATTTGTTCAAACTGAGGAACCATACTGGTTAGAGGAAGCTTATTCTCAGCCAATAGCGAGCAGTGATGTTGGCTTAGCGTTCAGAAATTTGTCATTTTCACAAATAACACAAAATTTATTATTTAACTTCTTTAATCATCAGTCAAGATTTCTCGACTACGGTGGCGGCTACGGCCTATTTGTCAGGCTGATGAGAGATGGCGGATTTGACTTTTACTGGCTAGATAAGTTTTGTCAAAACATATTTGCTCAAGGATTTGAGATTAATGCAGCCGCAAATAACCAATTTGAATTAGTGACGGCGTTTGAAGTATTTGAGCATCTGGTTCACCCCATGGATGAGCTGGAAAATTTGTTAAAAAAATCCCGAAATATTTTATTGAGCACAGAATTGCTGCCAGAAAGCAATCCTAAACCTGATGAGTGGTGGTACTACGTGCTTCACGAAGGTCAGCACGTTTCTCTTTACACAGCTAAAGCTCTTTCCATAATTGCTACTAAATTTAATCTCAATTTCTACTCGAATGGTTCGTCTCTGCATTTACTAACAGAAAAAGAATTGCCGGACGATTTATTTCAACAATTGGCAAAAGGAGGATTAGCAGCGGTTAATAAAGCGTCGCTTTTACAGAATGACTTCTTAAAAGCTGTTAGCCAAATTACTAATATTCAACAGCCAGCAAAGATACAACTTGCTCAAATAGAAGAGGAAGGCGACTCGCGAAGCGGGTTAACAATCCTGATTGACGGTGTATTCTTTCAAATGTATAAAACAGGAATTTCCCGTGTTTGGAGGTCGCTACTAGAAGAATGGGCAGAAAATGGTTTTGCAAAGCACATAATTGTATTGGATAGGGTGGGGACATCGCCAAAAGTTCCGGGAATTAGGTATTACACCGTGCCTGCTTATGATTATAGTAAAACAGAGGCTGACCGCGAAATGTTACAGCAAGTCTGCGATGAAGAAGGTGCAGATTTATTTATCTCCACTTACTATACAACGCCAGTATCAACCCCTTCTGTATTCATGGCTTATGACATGATTCCTGAAGTCTTAGGAGCAAATTTTAATGAACCTATGTGGCAAGAAAAGCACTATGCGATTCGCCACGCATCTGCATACATTTCAATTTCAGCAAATACAGCTCGTGACCTGATAGAGTTCTTTCCTGATATTTCTTCTGAGTGGGTAACAGTTGCTCACTGTGGAGTTTCAAATATTTTTTCACCAGCCAGCCAAGAAGAAATTAATGATTTTAAAACCAAGTATGGGATATCCAAACCCTACTTTATTTCTGTGGGAAGTGGGTCGGACTATAAAAATATTAGATTATTCTTTCAAGCTTTTGGTCAACTTGTCAGCAAACAAGGCTTTGAAATTGTGTGTACAGGGAGTGGAGTGTTATTAGAAGCAGAATTTAGAGCTTATACTTCAGGTACTGTAATTCACAAGCTGCAACTTGATGATGAGGAGTTGAGACTAGCTTATTCAGGTGCGCTCGCCTTAGTTTACCCATCAAAGTATGAAGGTTTTGGCTTACCTATTCTTGAAGCGATAACTTGCGGTTGTCCAGTGATTACCTGTCCTAATTCTTCTCTTCCAGAAGTTGCAGGCGAAGCGGCATTATATGTGAATGATGATGATGTTGATGGATTGGCTAATGCACTTTGCGAGGTACAAAAACCGAAGGTTCGCAACTCATTAATTGCGGCTGGATTGGAACAAGCTAAAAAGTTCTCTTGGTCAAAAATGGCGAAAACGATTAGTTCAGCACTGGTTGACGCAACTCTAGTGCGTTTAAACTTGAAAGATATTAATCTAATTGTTTTTCCAGATTGGACGCAGCCAGAAGAGTCTCTGGGTTTAGAATTGGCACGAGTGGTGGTATCTATCGCAACTCACCCAGACAAAAGCAAGATGGCTCTCTTAGTAGACACCAGCAATATTTCTGACGAAGATGCTAATCTTGCTTTATCAAGCGTAGCGATGAATCTTTTAATGGAAGAAGATTTAGATGTTTCTGATGTGCCAGAAATTTCACTGATTGGACAGTTGAGCGAAAGTCAGTGGTCAGTTCTGATGCCGCGCCTGCATGGGAGAATTGTATTGGAGAATGAGAATAGAGAGGCGATCGCTCACGCAAAAGCCGAGAACATTCCCTCATTAGAACTAGACCGTTTTATGAAGGAGAGTTACTAATGAATCGATCGAATTTGTGCAGCGACTGGCTGCACAAACTACTCACTGGAATCAGCACCATCAATGATTTTTGTCAAGATATATCTGCCACATTTGCTCGTAAGCTTTTTCCATCTCTCGCGTAAATTGCTTGCCATTCCACAGCGGAGCAGTTTGTCGTGACTGTCGCAGTTTCCAGGATATTTGCTGGCGCAGAGCTGCGTCTTTCCCTAAACGAATACCCCATTCTACATACTGTTCATCAGTCCAAGCAATCCCTTCCGAAATACCAGCATTCATCATCATCGTGTAGCTGTTGCGGGCAGCAAACTGCTCTCCAACGCGCGTTACTATAGGAACGCCCATCCACAACGTTTCCATTGTTGTTGTAGCTCCGTTATAGGGATATGTATCTAGTACCACATCAGCAATGCCCAAATTAGCTCGGTGCTCTGCCTCCGCTCCTGCAAATCCTAAAAATCGCAGGCGATCGGCTCCCACTCCCTCTGATTCAGCTACTTCCACAAAAAACTTTTTGATTGATTCTTGATCCGCCAAACCTTTAATTAAAAAGTAACTATTTGGTACTTCTTTAAGAATTTGCATTTGCAGACGTGCGGTATTGGGGTGATACTTATATCCCCTCTGAGCACTAAGATAAATCACAGCATCACTGCCGATATCCAAGTGATCGCGTCGCAGGGTTGGCACCCCAACTTCAAAACCATCGACTGCTATGTAAGTTTGAGGCAAACGCCAGATTTTTTCCGTATAGTAGTCCTGAGCAGACTCTGGTAAGACATAAGGATCGGCAATATAGTAATCAATAGTTGGCACACTCGACGCATCCCAACCCAACCAAGTCACCTGAACAGGTGCTGGTTTAATGGCCATAATTTCACAAGAATTACTCAAGGTTATACTATCGAGATCCACTAAAATATCAATTTCATCTTCATATATTTTATCAGCAGCTTCATGACTATCTAATCCTAATTTATAAGCTTTGTCAACTTTGCTAATGTACCAATCTTCTAACTTGTCGTGGCTCATTTCAGAGCCAAGCAGGTAAGCATTTACTTCAAAGCGATCTCGATCTCGGTACTCAAACACCCAGCGGGCCAACCACCCCACAGAATGGCTGCGTAAGCAATGAGACAGATATCCAATCTTCAAACGTTTACTAGGAGGATCAATCTTGAGAAGGGGCGATCGCTTCTGGCGACATTTCTCCACCTTCTCCTTTGCATAATTTTCAACATTTAACTGAGCAAGCTGAGCTAATTGACGGCGAATTTGTATATTTTCCTGTGGGAGATCCTGAAAGTATGGGAAAAAAAATACACAAATAAATAAACGGATAGTAGCACTCTGAATCAGGGATGTCGGTTGCTCTTCTATCAAAGACGCTAATAGGGATTTCTGTGTTTCTAAGGCTAAACAAAATTCATCCCAATAGCCACCAGCTCCCATCAAACCGCGCATTATCAAAAAATTAGCATAAACTTTATCTGCTAATGCTTCCATGAATGAATAGCACAACTTAGCAGTTTCTATTCCTTTAGAATGTTCGCTAAAATCTTGATAAAAAGAAGATAAAGTACCTAGTATTTCTGGATCTTGAGGAGACACACGCAAGGCTAACTCAGTAAAGCGTGCTGCTAACTCAACTTGCTTGGCAGAGTAAGAAATTTTATAAACAAAGGGTATTAAAATCCTTAAAAAAGTTAGGGGGTCTTTGACATGGGCTGTACTAGCTTCCGTCAAGTCAAAGGATGACGGATAAAAAGGAGCTCTGTCTAGAACATTCTTCAACACTTGCATCAATAGCTCAAAGTCTAGGCTGTTAGCTTGTTCTGACTTAAGCAGCTCAATGACGCCAATATCTACCAATTCCTCTCCTGTATATGTCTCAAGCATGGTGGACAGCCCGATCGAATGCAACAGGTTGTTGATATCTGTAGGATTAATTTCCCTGATGTGCTGCCTAATTGCCCAAGCCACCCCATAGTCACGCAGATCCCGTTGTCTATCCGCCTCTGTTTGCAGAACCTCTATTAGTTCCTCACTCCACTGCTCTATTTCTTCAGATTCTCCCTCCGCCAATCCCAACAGCCAGGTAGTCTGAGCTTCAGCCTCTTGTCCCTGCAATAGCAACATCAATCCTAAGTGCCAGTAGTGGGACTTGACAGTTGGTTCGTCTTCAATTGCCTGTTCGTAGAGCTTTGCAGCCTCAACATAATTGCCTTCAAGCAGCAATTGATCAGTTTTTTGCTGCCAAAAATCAGATGCTACAGCCGATAAATCACTAAAAACCATACAATAACTTGTTTAAAGCAGTTTTTATAAATATAGATAAGAGCAGGTAGCACACAGAGTCCTACCCGCTCCCGTTAAGAAACAATGCTTGTTAGGATCGGCAATTACTTAACAACTTGTGTCATGCCTCCTCCACAGTTGACTTGAGTCGCAGTATAAGTAGCGACAGTAGGAGCACCAACACCAGTAGTCTCGCAAAGTATGCTCTGCGTGGTTTTTGCCTCGCCGGCATCAACTAAACCTACTCCCCCGGCATATCCTTTGAGAGCTGCAGGATTAGTGGGGTTTGCAGTGGCGTCAGCTGTGCTTGACGCACCTGTTACAGCGTAGCTATAGTTAGTGGTTAAAGTTTTGAGGCCTAGACCCAAAGTGGTAACGTCAGTCCCAAACTTAGTATTTTCTGCGTAGTAAGCCTGCTGACCCTTGTTAATTGAACTGACATACTGTTTGCCTTCAGACTGCTTGGCTTTGTTTGCTTGGTTGAGGAAGGCGGGCAAAGCAATAGCCGAAAGAATACCGATAATGATAATAACAACCAGCAGTTCAATCAGGGTGAAACCTTGATCCTGTCTTCTTTTGTTGATGTGTTGCAGGAACTTGGCTTTAAATTCAGTCTTCATAATTTGTTTCTCCTTGAGGGGTGAAATGCTCGTTTCTAACTCTTATCTGTAACTTACCCAGTTATCGGCGCTTTAATATCACCCCAAACTATTTTTTTTCTCAACTCCTGGCTCTAATGCTCCAAAAGCACATACAGAAAGACTTCCAGCCTAATCAACAGTTCCTTGACTTCCTCAAAGGCAGTCTCCTCACTAACAGGCTCTAGGTTAAAACCAATCTGCGAGCGGATTTGGAGCCACTGATCCACTAGGGACACCACAGACTGTGGCCCATCCCAAAGAGGTAGCAAGCAAGCTGCCATTGTACTCTCGATCGCCACCGGCGCTAGAGTTGGGACAATAATATAACGGCTAATCTCAAACGGCGTCTGGCTGTCAATGCAATTACTCAAGTCTTCCCTAATCTGGGAAGTCCTCAGTTGAGGGTGCAGGTGTACCCGTGCTTCCCGCCATTCGGTTTCCGTCCATTCCGCAACGGGCACCAAAGCCTGAGTTCGATTTGGATGGCCACACCAGAAATCAAACAAACGGTGCAGGGGATGTAACAAGTCAAATAAATGCAGCCGCTCTTCCAGAGAAGCTTCTGGGAGACTCATCGCCAAAAACGGAGGCAAATCATCTGGCTCTTTGAACAAATCCATCAACTCCCACCTGCGCCAAGCCACCATACTAATAAACTCTAAATCAGCACCTCTCAACATTGCAAACACTTCAGGAATGGTACAACCTTTATCACCCACTAATAAATAGTTAACCATAATCCATCCCTCATCCTTCGGGATATCGGAATTCCAGGTGAATGCCTTAAGCCCTACTTCATCTTGTAATGCTTCCATTGTTTCCCGGACTATTTCTATCTCCACTTCTCCAGGGCTTCCATTCATTAATCCCATTGCTTTGAAAACAGCTTGAGCGCGAAATACTCCGGCTCTACCATGTGAACTGTGAAGGTTGGTGCGGATGATGCCATCGGGAGCGAGAACTGATTTCATCGCTTGCAATCCAGCAACAGGGTCGGGCAAGAGATACAGAACTTCGTCAGCATTGATATAGTCAAACTCTAACCCTAAAGTTGGTAACTCTTCTATCTTCAAAGCATAAAACTCGGCATTAGCAACCCCATGATACTGTAAACGTTGCTCAGCTAGTTTCACAGATTCTTCTGATAAATCAATACCTACTATTTTCGCTCCTGGATTGGCTAAAGCTAAGACCAATGATTTATAACCGGTGCCGCATCCGGCATCAAGGATAACTTTACCTTCTGTATTAATAACTCTTCTATTTCTGAAGTAGTTAGCAGTTACAAGATTATGAAGGTAGGGCAATTCAGTGTTGTGTTTTGAAGATTGTTCCAGCGGGATTCTGGGAAAAGGAGTATTGTCAAATTGCTGGCGAATATTTTCTATTAACTCTAAATTTTGGTGATCCATTTTCAATTACGCTCAACGCTGGCAAATTATCCTAGTATCTCAGAAAATAGCCGATCGCCCGCCCACCCGCAACACATACTTGCAATAATAGTCTGAAAACCGATCGCCCTAACCAGAAATTCCTCTTCTAAACTCCCTCATCGCTTCCACACTCGAAGCCATCAGCAAGCAGCGACACAATAAGTTAATATCTAAATCTGGCAAAACAACACTTGAAGAAATTTTTTCATAACCCTCAGAACCCAAGCGATACATAGCCAATACACCATCCTCCCAGAACCAGACTTCAGAAACTCCCAATACTCGATAGCGCTGCAATTTTTTCACATTACCGCTAGTGAAGACTACTTCTATACATAAATCTGGGGGAGAATTTGAGGTTATGCGTCTCCCAATAAAATAAGATTCATCAGCTTGTGCAGATACTACCCCTTCCTTTTCTTGGGTAAAGCTTCCCGTAGGTGCAAACTCAATTTCATTTTCGGCACAATAGATAGACAGCAGCGTACAAATTGTCCGACTGAAAAATTCGTGTTCTGGAGAAACTGCCAAGATTTCTACCTCTCCTCTGTAATAAAACAGCCTCGTCCCAGGGGAGTCTGAAAACCCCTGTTCAATTAGCTTGAACTGTTCCCAGCTAATCCCGGACTGAATGAACCGTTGGTCTAGTGGCTGTAAGAGTGTCTGTGTCATCATGGGAACCTCAATCAATTTCTGGGTTTAAAACAACATTCATAAAGCATTAAATACTGTTAACGTTATTTTTGTGATAAGTTTATATTGCCTTTTTTCCCCAAGTGCGATCGCTCAGTAGAACCCAAACTTTCAATTCGGCATAGTATCGTCGAGTCTCAGTTGTAAATTGGGAAATTGGTAAGAATAAATAGTATCTCCCAAGCGATATTGTTGCTGCTGGTATGCACCATTAACTAACTGGCAGACTGTGAAAGTCGGTTGCTTTGGGTTGCCGATAAATTGCCAACCACCTAAGCCCCGAAAGTCCACAATCCAATATTCTGGGATCTTCAAGAAAGCGTATTCTTCCACTTTTCTAGCATAATCATCTTGCCAATTAGTGCTGACTACTTCAGCAACAAGCTTAATGGTACTACCGTTACAAATAACTGGTTCTTTTTGCCAAAGGGGTTCTTGACAGAGTTCTGATTTATCTAAAACAACTACGTCTGGACGCAGCGCTGTAGCTTCAGCATATAGTGGTTTGATTAGACAATTTTTAGGCACCAACCAGTTGAAGTTATCCCGAAAGATTTCGACATAAATTCTACCCGCAATACTCCCGGCAACAGCTTCGTGAGGGCCAGTAGGTTCCATGTCTCTGAGTTCTCCGTCAATTAATTCATAGCGTGTATTATCCCCATATTGGGCGATAAACTCCTCAAAGCTAAGTAATTTGGGTGTGGTGTAGGTCATAGATCGTGTTTAAACGGGATGTAATTTAATTGTAAGTTTAGTTAAAATCGGCTATCTGGCAAAAAAACAAAGGTTTGGTACTTTGCTCTCAATCCTGCCCCTCTCCTAATCTTCTATTACTTCCGGGCTTAGCACAAACTTGCGATAATAGTCTCAATGCCTCATTATACAACCAACTACCACGTCCATGAACACCAACATCAGCCCCATCCTCAAAGTATTCACCCTTTCCGCCGGACTTTCCCTGGCGATCAAGTACGCAGGGCCTAGATTATCCATCCCCTCAACCGACCTCAACGCCCTAATCGCCGTCTTTACCCCCAGTATCATCCTAGCTGCTATCCTCGGCTGGCGATCGCGCCAACAGCAGCAGTAGAGACGCAATCAAAAAGTGCGATCGATCTACACTAGGTCTAAAAACTGTGTTTTTACCAAAATCTTAATTCCCCGTACAGCTATCAAACAAAACCCAACTAAAGGCACTCACAATGATTCAAATCATACCAGAATTACTAACCTTCGATGAATTCATTGACTGGTATCCTGAAAATTCAGAACACCACTACGAACTACACAATGGAGAAATTGTTGAGATGCCAAAAGCAACAGGTAAACATTCTAAAGTGGCCGGTTTTACCGCACTGAAAGTCGGAATTGAAATTGAGCGTCTCAATTTGCCCTACTTCATCCCCAAAGAATGCGTCATCAAACCCATGCGCGAGGAATCGGGGTATGAACCAGATATCATTGTACTTAACGAACAAACCATTGGAAACGAGCCGCGATGGGAAAAATCATCAATTATCACCATGGGTTCATCAGTCCCCCTAATCGTCGAGGTAACTAGCACTAATTGGGGGGATGATTATGCCCTAAAGCTTGAGGCATATGAGTCAATGGGTATTCAAGAATATTGGATTATAGACTATCTAGGATTGGGCGGCAGACGGTTTATTGGCAACCCCAAACAACCCACTTTTTCGATTTACCAACTAATTGACGGGGAATATCAAGTCAAACTGTTCCGAGGGGGCGAGTGTATTGAGTCCCCAACTTTCCCAGAATTGAAGCTGACAGCGCAGCAGGTGTTCGCAAAAGGGAATTGAGGAGGCTGCTTATGCTAATGTCCGAGTAGGGTTATCTGATTAAAGATGCGATCGCCCGCCTCTAAGGTATCTTGTATAAAGGCGATTCATCGCTTGTGGGCTGCAGAGCAATTAGCAAGCAGTAATGCCCCATACCCTATTTCTCAATCTAAAATCTAAAATCTAAAATCTAAAATCTAATGAAGCTAGGACAGTGGATGGGCTTATTAGCCCTCATCACATCTTGTTACATCCTGTGGCAAATCAGGCAGGCCCTGCTGCTGCTGTTTGCCGCCGTCGTCTTAGCCACCGCCTTAAACAGACTAGCACGCTACTTGCAAAAATTCGGACTCAAAAGATCGATCGCTGTACTCTTATCAGTTAGCTTCCTAATCCTCGTATTCGTAGGCTTATTCCTGATAATTGTACCGCCCTTTACCCAACAGTTTCAACAACTTACCCAAAGAGCCCCTCAAGGAATAGAAAGATTAAATCAGTGGATCGATCAATTTGAGGGTCGCTTTTCAGGACAATTTGGTCAGCGACTACCAAATCTTGATGTTAACGACATCATGCAACAACTGCAACCTTTATTCAACCAACTCGTCGGCGGTGCAGGAGCCTTTGTCGGCAACACATTAGGCGTTATCCTCAGCTTTTTGCTCGTCATAGTTTTGACCTTGATGACATTAGCAGAACCTCTATCTTACCGCAAAGCATTCATCCAACTATTTCCCTCTTTCTATCGGCGACGAGTCGATGGCATCTTAGATGAATGCGAAATAGCTCTCGGTCGATGGGTCATCGGCGCTCTCATTAGCATGAGTGTGATTGCTTTTTTGAGCTTAATTGGTCTGTCGGTCTTGCAAGTTCCCCTACCGCTAGCTCACGCTGTAGTAGCAGGGTTTCTTAACCTAATTCCCAATATAGGCCCCA
>Ga0164305_10000272_pt1 | contig 18449 bp, 16 predicted proteins | sample Whisoiple_237_MG_FD_110215 | JGI IMG/M metagenome (GOLD analysis project Ga0164305, IMG submission 110215) | Soil microbial communities amended with pyrogenic organic matter from upstate New York, USA - Whitman soil sample_237_MG | ecosystem: Environmental > Terrestrial > Soil > Agricultural...
CGTCGCGGGCGATGCGCATGTCGATATCGCCGCAGAAATCCGGATTCCAGAGATGGACCGGCGGCAGCCGGCGCCGCTCGCCTCCGGCGACGCGCGCCGCCTCCGTCAGGCCCTCGAGCCCGCGCGTCGCGGAGGAAGGTGCTGTCTCGCCGCCTGTATGAGCCTCTTGCGCCATAATCTCGCACTATTGCACGTCAGGATCGATGCTGGCGGGCCCGGCACTTGCAAGCCGCGCCCTGCGAGCGCCGATAGAGCGCATCGACAATGCTCCTCGGCAGCCTAATCTAGGTGGCGGCGGGCGAATCGGAAACGGGCGAGGTCAGCCAGCGCCTACGCCCAGATCAGAGGTTTCATGTCGCTCCAGGACGTCCAGCCGACCTCCCTCGAATCCCGCGTCGCGCTTGCCGCCGAGCATGCCGTGCAGAAAGTTGCGGCCGCGCGCGCCGCCATCGGGCTCGTCATTTTTGGCCAGGAACAGGTCGTCGAGCAGACGCTGGTGACCCTGCTATCGGGCGGCCACGGCCTGCTCGTCGGCGTTCCCGGCCTTGCCAAAACGAAACTGGTTGAGACGCTCGGCATCGTGCTGGGCCTCAGCGCGCAGCGCGTCCAATTCACGCCGGACCTGATGCCCGCCGACATCCTCGGCTCGGAAGTGCTGGAAGAAACAGCGGAAAGGCGCCGCAGCTTCCGCTTTATCCCCGGTCCGATTTTCGCCCAGCTGCTAATGGCCGACGAGATCAACCGCGCGAGCCCGCGCACCCAATCGGCGCTGTTGCAGGCGATGCAAGAGCAGCACGTGACGGTGGCCGGCACCCGTCACGACTTGCCGCGGCCGTTCCATGTGCTGGCGACGCAGAACCCGCTCGAGCAGGAGGGCACATATCCGCTGCCCGAGGCACAGCTCGATCGCTTCCTCATGCAGATCGACGTCCTCTATCCCGATCGCAATGCCGAGCGGCGCATCCTCATCGAGACGACCGGCGATCACGAGCAGAAGCCGAAGCCCGCCACGAGTGCCGACGAGCTCATGGCAATACAACGTCTCGTCCGGCGTCTGCCGGTCGGCGACAGCGTCGTCGATGCTATTCTCGATCTGGTCCGCCGTGCCCGGCCGGGCGAGGGCGACGCCGAGATCGTCAAGCATGTCGCCTGGGGTCCAGGCCCGCGCGCGGCACAGGCGCTGATGCTGGCAGTGCGCGCGCGTTGCCTGCTCGATGGCCGGCTCGCGCCCTCGCTCGACGACGTGGTGGCGCTGGCGACACCCGTGCTCAAGCACCGCATGGCGCTGACGTTTGCCGCGCGGGCGGACGGCGAGACGGTAACCGGGCTGATCGGCCGGCTCGTATCACGGCTTGGGTGAATGATCAGCGCGCGCCTTCTTACGCGCTCGGAAGCGGCGGCCGCTCCCCGCCACCAGCAGGCTTCGCTTGACCTTGCCCGGCGACTACCGAGCCTTGTCGCCTCGGCGAAAGAGCTCGCCGCCACGATCATGCACGGTGTCCACGGGCGCAGGCGCGCTGGCGTCGGCGAGACTTTTTGGCAGTTCCGCCCCTTCACCTTCGGCGAGCCGGCGCAACGCATCGACTGGCGCCGCTCGGCGCGCGACGATCGGCTTTATGTGCGCGAGCGCGAGTGGGAGGCCGCGCACACGATTTTCCTGTGGATGGACCTTTCGCCATCGATGGCTTTCATTTCATCGCTGGCGCGCCAGTCGAAGGCGGATCGTGCGCTGGTCCTTGGCTTGGCGACAGCCGACCTTCTCGTACGCGGCGGCGAGCGCGTCGGCCTTCTCGGCATGACGCGGGCGATCGCCGCACGCAACATTGTCGAGCGGCTTGCCGAAGCGCTGGTCATCGCCGACCGGCAAATCCCACAACAGGGTCATCCGGATTTTCCCGTCGATCAGCCGTTGGCGGAGCGCAGTCAGGCGATCCTTGTCAGCGATTTCCTTGTTGCTCCGGATGAACTTGCGCGGCGTTTGAAACGTATCGCTTCGAATGGTGCGCGCGGACATCTCGTCATGATCGCGGATCCGGTCGAGGAGACCTTTCCGTTCGAGGGTCACACCGAGTTCCTCGACGTCGATTCCGGCGCGCTGTTTCGGGCCGGCCGCGCCGAAGCGTACCGTGCCGATTACGTCACTCGGCTCGCGCAGCATCGCGATCGGATCAGAATGGCGGCGCGCGAGGCGGGATTCAGTTTCGCTCTGCATCGCACCGATGCGCCGCCGGCAACCGCGCTCCTCGCTTTGCGCGGCCGCCTCGAGGCGAACGTTGAAATCGGAGCGGTCGCGTGACTCTCGTGCCGCTCGCTTTCAGCGCACCGCTGGCGCTCATCGGATTGGCGCTGCTGCCGGTGATTTATTACCTCTTGAGGATCACCCCGCCGCGGCCGCGGCAGATTCCGTTTCCGCCGCTAAAGCTCATCCTCGACATGGAGCCGAAGAATGAGACACCGGCGCGCACGCCGTGGTGGCTCTTGGCGCTGCGTCTCATGATCGCGGGACTTATTGTGCTCGCCATGGCCGGGCCGATCTGGAACCCGCAACATAGCGCGGCAAGCGGGCGGGAACCGCTGCTCGTGCTGCTCGATGACGGTTGGCCGGCGGCGCCGAGCTGGGAGCAGCGGCTGAAAGTCGCCCTCGCGCAAGTCGATGACGCGGCGCGGCAAGGCGCACCGACGGCGGTCATCGCGGCGTCCGAAGGCCCGCGCGAGGCGGTTTTATCCGACGGCACGCACGCGGCGCAAAAGCTCCGCGCACTGAAGCCAGTGCCTTACGTGCCGGATCGTGCCGCACTCATCGCGCCGCTCGAACATTTTCTTGCCGAGCATCCGCGCGCGCATCTGACCTGGATCGCCGACGGACTGGCGCTTGGCGGGACGCGGGCCTTTGCCGAAAAGCTCGCCGAGCTTGCAAAGAATGGGCAGGCCGAAATTGTCGCGAGCGAGCATTCGCCTGTTGCGCTCGCTGGCGCCGCCAACGAGGCGGGCGCGCTGAACGTCAACGTGTTGCGCGCGACTAATGATGGGCCGCGCCAGGGCTGGGTGCGTGCGCTCGATCTGAAAGGCGCGTCGATCGGCGATGCCGGCTTCGATTTTGGCAGCGCGACGGAGACGCAGGCGCGCTTCGATCTGCCGATCGAACTGCGCAACGACATCGCCCGATTGGAAGTCACCGGCGAGCAATCGGCTGGCGCTGTGACGCTGCTCGACGAGCGCTGGAAGCGGCGTCGCGTCGGCATCGTCAGCGGCGCGACGGCCGACGTTTCGCAGCCGCTGCTCGCACCGTCCTATTATTTGCAGCGTGCGCTGCAGCCATTCGCCGATGTGCGCGAGGCGCGCCCGGGCGTCGCCGATCCGATCAGCGCGCTGCTCGACGACAACGTCAACGTGATGGTGCTCGCCGATGTCGGCGTGGTCGTCGGTATCGCGCATGACCGGCTGGAGAGCTTTGTGCAAGACGGCGGCGTGCTCGTGCGTTTCGCCGGGACACGGCTCGCCGGCTCCTCGGACGATCTCGTGCCGGTTGCGTTGCGGCGCGGCGGCCGCACGCTCGGCGGCTCGCTGTCATGGGATACGCCGAAAAAGCTGGCGCCGTTCGAGCGCGGCAGTCCGTTCTTCGGATTGAGCGTGCCCGATGAAGTGACCGTCACGCGGCAAGTGCTCGCCGAGCCGGAAGCGGGTCTGCCGGCGCGCACATGGGCGGCGCTCGCCGACGGCACGCCGCTGGTCACGGCAGAACATCACGGCAAGGGGACGATCGTTCTTTTCCATGTGACGGCGGACACGACCTGGTCGAACCTGCCGCTGTCGGGTCTGTTCGTCGATATGTTGCGCAAGATTCTGGCGATCTCCGCCGATGTCGGTCGCACCGACGAAGATGCTGCATCGACGGCGAAGCAACAGGTCGCAACGCTGGCGCCATTGAGCACGCTCGACGGGTTTGGCGTGCTCGGGCCGCCGCCTTCGACGGCAAAGCCGATTCCCGCGAATTTCACAGACGTCGCCGGCGCCGAGCATCCGCCGGGTTTTTACGGCCCGCCGGACGCGCTCGTTGCGGTAAACCCGCTTGCACCGGAGGCAAAACTGCAGCCTGCCGACTTCTCCGGGCTGAATTTCCGCCGCGAGCCTTTGAACGCCGGCGAGCCGATCGATTTGCGTCCATGGCTGATCGCAAGCGTCATCGCGCTGTTGATCGCTGACACGCTTGCATCTTTGTGGTTATCAGGCGGCGTGCCGTTGCGGCGCCGGCGTGCCGTACTTGCAGCACTTGTCGCGCTGTTCGCGCTCGGCGCAACGATGCCATCGTTCATCGCGCCCGTGCGCGCCGAAGAGCCGGTGCAACAAATCTCGCCACGCGATCTCGAATCCGCCCTGACGACGCGCCTCGCCTACGTCGTCACCGGCGATGCGCAGGCCGACGAAGCCAGCCGCGCCGGTCTCGCCAGTTTGACGCGGGCGCTTGGCGCGCGCACCTCGCTGACGCCGGGCGAGCCGGTCGGCATCGACCCGGCGCGAGACGAGCTCGTCTTCTATCCGTTGGTCTACTGGCCGGTCGTCGCAAGCAAACCGCTGCCGCCCCAGAACGCGATCAACAAGATCGCGACTTTCATGAAACAGGGCGGCACGATCGTCTTCGACACGCGCGACGCGCTGGCTTCGCGTCCCGGCGGTCCGCTGACGCCGGAAGGCCGCTGGCTGCGCGATCTGCTCGCGGGAGCCGATGTACCTGAGCTCGAGCCGGTGCCGCACGACCACGTCATCACCAAGACGTTTTATCTGCTCGACGGTTTTATCGGACGCACGACAGTCGGCCAGACGTGGGTCGAGGCGCTGCCGCCGGAGCCGAGCGACGGCACGCCGCGTCCGGCGCGCGCCGGCGACAGCGTATCGCCGATCGTCATCACCTCGAACGATCTTGCCGCCGCCTGGGCCGCCGACCGCAATGGCGAGCCGCTTTATCCGCTGGTGCCGGGCGGGGCGCGCCAGCGCGAACTGGCGCTGCGCGGCGGCATCAATCTCGTCATGTACACGCTGACCGGCAATTACAAATCCGATCAGGTGCATGTCCGCGATCTCTTGGACCGGTTGGGGCACTGATGCGCAATCACGAGATCCGAAGCGGCAGACCGTCATTGCGAGCGACGCGAAGCAATCCAGGGGCAAACGCTCGACGATTGCAGAACTTGCCCCTGGATTGCTTCGTCGCTCACGCTCCTCGCAATGACACGCTTGAGGCGCGGCCATGACCCAATTCGAGCTCTCGCTGTCGCCGCTTCTGCCGGTCGCGCTGATCATCGCGTTGGCGATTGCGGCGGCGCTCGTCGTCGCCCTCGCGATTTATGCGCGCCGGCCCGGCGCCACCTTACGCGCGCTCGGCTTTGCGCTCGTTCTGTTCGCATTGCTCGATCCCTCGCTTGTGCGTCAGGACCGCGAGCCGTTGAAGGACGTCGTCGCCGTCGTGCTCGACCAGAGCGGCAGCCAGACAATCGGCGAGCGCCGCGAGCAGACGGAGCGTGCGCGCGCCGAATTGGAGAAGAGCCTTGGCGCGCTCGGTAATGTCGAGACTCGCTTAATCGAAACCAATCGCAACGATGCCGAGAATGACGGCACGCGGCTTTTCTCGGCGCTAAATGCCGGGCTTGCCGACGTGCCGCCTGAGCGAGTCGGCGGCGCGATCCTCGTCACCGACGGCATCGTGCACGACATTCCGACGAATGCCGACGCGCTCGGCTTCAGGGCGCCGTTGCATGCGCTGATCACCGGGCATGAAGGCGAGCGCGATCGCCGCATCGACGTTTTGGAGGCACCGCGCTTCGGCATCGTCGGCAAGGATCAGACGATCGAAGTACGCGTGCTCGACACCGCACGTCAGAAGGCGCCGGTGCGGCTGAAGGTCAGCCGCGACGGCGCCGAAATCGCCTCTATCCAGGCGCAGCCCGACGAGCGTATCGATGTGCCGGTGCGGATCGAGCATGGCGGGCCGAATGTCGTTGAAATCGAAGTCGAGGCGCTGCCCGACGAGCTCACCGCGATCAACAACAAGGCGGTGCTGACGATCGACGGCGTTCGCGACAAATTGAAAGTGCTGCTCGTCTCGGGCGAACCGCATGCCGGTGAGCGCACCTGGCGCAATCTTCTGAAATCCGACGCCAACGTCGAGCTTGTGCATTTCACCATCCTGCGTCCGCCGGAGAAACAGGACGGCACGCCGATCAATGAGCTGTCGCTGATCGCATTTCCGACGAGCGATCTCTTCGGACGCAGGATCAACGATTTCGACCTGATCATCTTCGATCGATATTCGAACCAGAGCATTCTGCCGTCGGTCTATTTCGAAAACATCGTGCGCTATGTCCGCGACGGCGGCGCGATTCTGATGGCGGTCGGGCCGGATTTTTCCCGCGCGCAGGGACTCTATTACTCGCCGCTCGGCAAGATTTCGCCGGCGCGTCCCGACGGCAGCCTAACCGAGCGCCCGTTCCGCGCCGATGTCACGGAAGACGGCCGCAAGCATCCGGTGACGCGCGGCCTGCCCGGAGCCGCAAACGAGAAGCCGCAATGGGGCGAGTGGTTCCGGCAGGTCAATACGACGCTGTCGCGCGGCACGGATGTTTTGTCCGGCGCGCAAGACAAGCCGCTGCTTGTACTTTCACGCGAGCAGAAGGGCCGGGTTGCGCTGCTCTTGTCCGATCAGATGTGGCTGTGGGCGCGCGGTTATGACGGCGGTGGGCCTTATCTCGATCTTCTGCGCCGGCTCGCGCATTGGCTCATGAAAGAGCCGGATCTCGAAGAAGAAGCGTTGCGCGCGAGCGTGCATGGCCACGAACTCGCGATCGAGCGTCAAAGCTTGAAAGATGCCGTGCCGCCGGTGACGGTGACGACGCCATCGGGCGCCCAGCAGCAGGTGACCTTGAACGCGTCCGAACCCGGCCTGTGGCGAGCATCGATGGATGTGAAAGAGCTCGGACTCTATCGTTTGAGCGACGGGGAGCAGTCGGTGCTCGCCAATGCCGGGCCGGAAAATCCGCGCGAATTCCAGGAAGTCGTCTCGACGCCGGAGAAGCTGCGCGGACTGACTGAGGCGACCGGCGGCACCGTGCGGCGCATCGCGGCGGATGCGCAGGGCGCGATTGCTATGCCGCGCGTCGTCGCCATGCGTGACAGTCCCGTTTACGGCGGCTCCGATTATATCGGCATCAAGCGCAATTCGGCGAGCGTGGTGAAGGGCATCGGCATCGTGCCGCTCGCCATCGGCTTTGCCGGTATGCTGGTGCTGATTGCCTCGATCGTCGCCGGCTGGGCGTGGGAAGGGCGTCGACGCCGCTGGCGGCGCGCTGGCTAAAGCGCACGCGTATTAATCTTCGGCAACAAAGCATAAGCCGAACCGCCGGCCGCCAGCGCACATGCTAGAAATGCGCAGACCGCCACAACGGGGTCGTGCGCATGCCTCTCGGCCCATTCTGCGATGACACCGGCACATCCCTGCATCATGGCGACGCCGAGGAAGGCGGCCATGTTCAGGGTTGACAAAGCGCGGCCCGAGAGCTCATCCGGATACGTGTCGCGAACCTGTGCATATTGCAGGCCCTGGAACGAACAGAACGCGCCGAAGGCGACCGCCCATGCGATATCGAATGACGTCGAGCCGCCGAGCGCAAGAGCGGCCGGACAAACGGCAGACGCAAATGCCGCCGCTATGATCACTCGCGGACGCGTGCGTGTTCCCGGATCGATGAAACCATAGAGCGTCGGCGCGACGATCATCGCCAGCGACATCGCGAGGATCACATTGCCGATCGCAACGAGATCGAGACCATGGCGGCGAGCGAAAAGCGGGGTGATCCATAAGCCGCGCAACGTGATCACGGTCGGGTAGGTGACGAGCCCGATCGCCAGCAGGCCAAGCGTCTGGCGAAAACGCAAGACGCGCCACACGCCGTGCATTGCTTCGGACAACGTCTCGTTGGAACGCCTATGGCGCTGTTCTCCCGTCCTGATCAGGAACCAACAGGCAAGGGCGCAGAGAATGGTTGCCGCGCCGAGCACGAGGAAGCCGGCGCGCCACGACCATCGCTCGACGAGAAAAGCGATCGGCGTGCCGGTGACGATCATGCCAAGGCCGCCGATGGCGAAAACGATACCGGAGAGCGGCGCAAAACGCCGCGGCGGGTAGGTTCGGGCGAGGAAGACGAACGTCGCCATCAGCGCGGGCGCGCATCCCGCGCCGATCAGGAACTGCGCCGCGAGGAGCACGTCGTATCGCGACGCGCTCGCGCAAAGCGCGGCGCCGAGAGCCGCGACCGCCAGAGGAAGCGCGACGACAAGCCGAATGCTGAGCCGGTCGAGCGCAACGCCGAACGGCAGCTGCATGAGGCCGAAAGCCAGATGATAAATGCCAGCGAAATAGCCGATCTGCTCGGCAGAGACGTTGAGATCAACCTCAATCCCATGCGCCGTGATGGCGGGAAGAGTGCGCAATGCGTTGCTGAGCGCGAACGCAGTGCTGAGCGCGGCAAGACCGAGTAGCGGACGCTGTTGCAAGTTTCCGGGACAGTGCGCGTGCGGCGTGGTGATTTACGCCGTTGTTGCGTAGCCGCCGTCAACCGCGATTACCGAGCCGCAGACGAAATCGCTCGCTTTCGACGCCAGATAGATGGCAACGCCGGCCATGTCTTCAGGCCGGCCCTTGCGCTGCATCGGCGTTTCCTTGAGTGATGCCTCGCTGAAGTCTTCCGGAATTCCCGCGGTCATTTTGGATGGGAAATAGCCGGGAGCGATTGCATTGACGGCGATGTGCTTCTTGGCGAGATGCTTAGCCATCATGCGGGTGAGATGCAGCACACCGGCCTTTGACGCCGCATAGGAATAGGTCTCGAGATCGGACGTATGCATGCCGTCGATCGAGCCGATATTAATGACGCGCGCGTAATTGTCGGTCGAGCCGGCGGCTTCGAGCAGTTTGCCCAAACGCTGGGTCAGGAAGAAAATCGATTTGACGTTCAAGTCCATCACCTTGTCCCAGCCGGTCTCGGGAAAGGAATCGAAATCGGCGCCCCAGCTTGCGCCGGCATTGTTGACGAGAATGTCGAGGCGCTTCTCGCGCGATTCGAGCTCCTTGGCGAGTCTGTCGATCTCATCCATGCGCGACAGATCGGCCGGCAGCGGGATGCATGTGCCGACGGCCGAGAGCTCCTTCGCCAGCGCGTTACAGGCGTCGGCCTTGCGTGCCGAAATGTAGACCTTGGCGCCGTTTTCTACGTAACCGCGCGCGATCATCTCGCCGATGCCGCGGCTGCCGCCGGTGACGAGTGCGACCTTGCCGCGAACGCTGAACAGGTCTTCGATCTTCATGGTGAGCGCCTCTCTCCCGGAATTGTTCTTTGTCGCGCGTATTGAGGTAGGCGCAGGCCGTCGAAGTCAATCACGCTTGCGAGTGAACCGCGGGAGGTCTATTCTTGCGATTGCAGCAAATAGCGCGGAGTGAAATGGCCGAAGACGAAACGATCGAGCTCGCGATGCTGTACCCTTACGCCCACAAAGGCCAGGACATGATCGCGATCGTCTCGCCTTTTCGCCAGGACGCGGCAAAGCCGGAACTCGTCGGACGCCGCGTGCGGATCGAGGACAGGCAATACAAGGTTCTGTCGATCGGCCGCGTGACGCAGGGGCCGATCCATAAAGGCGAGATCGTCGGCATCGTCGTCGAGCCCACCTGAGCCGCAGGTTCACTTGGCGCGGTGATCGGCGTAGACAAGCAGCCGCCAGCGCACTGGGCCCTCCGTCACCGCGTGGCCGTGGTCGCTCGGGAAGTCCTCGCCTTCCCTGACGACGGTCTCGCGCCCGCAATCCGCGCAGCGGTAGATGCCCGACAGCTTAGCCCAGTCGCCCGGCTGATGGTCGTGGTCGAAAACTAGGTCCTCGCTGGCCGACAGCAGGTGGCGATACTTATAGAAGCCATCGAGGAACCGAAACTGCAGCGTTCGCGGGGTTGACTTGAGCGGCGCCCCCCCGCACGGACATGCCGACGCCCGCGATGCTGCCCGATCGCGAACGCCACGCCAAGTCGCATCCAAGGGGTCGAACCGCGATGAACGAAGAACAAGCCGGCTGGATCGCGCCTCGCTATACCGGGCTCCTCGTCCTTGCCGATGGGACGGTGCTCGAGGGCTTCGGCCTCGGGGCCGAAGGCCATGCGGTCGGCGAGGTCTGTTTCAATACGGCGATGACCGGTTACGAGGAAATCCTCACCGACCCCTCTTATGCCGGGCAGATCGTCACCTTCACCTTTCCGCATATCGGCAATGTTGGCACCAATGAGGAAGACATCGAGACCGTCAATATGGCGGCCTCGACGGGGGTGCGCGGCGTCGTCATGCATGCGCGGATCACCGATCCGTCCAACCACCGCGCCACGCGCCATTTCGATCAATGGCTGAAGGCGCGCGGCATCGTAGGCCTCTGCGGCGTCGACACGCGCGCGCTGACCGCGGTGATCCGCGAAGCCGGCATGCCGAACGCGGTGATCGCGCATCATCCTGGCGGCAGCTTCGACCTCGATGCGCTAAAGCGTGAGGCGGCGGAATGGCCGGGGATCGACGGCATGGACCTCGTGCCCGATGTCACGACGGCCCAGCGCTTTGATTGGGACGAGACGGCTTGGGTCCCGGGCCGCGGTTACGGCCGGCAGACCGCGCCGAAGAAACGGGTCGTGGCGATAGATTATGGCATTAAGCGCAACATCCTGCGCCTCTTGGCGGATGCGGGATGCGCGGTCACGGTGCTGCCGGCGACCGCGACGACGGAGGACATTTTGGCGCTGAAACCCGACGGCGTGTTCCTGTCGAACGGGCCCGGCGACCCCGCCGAAACCGGCAAATATGCCGCGCCAGTCATCCGCGATCTCTTGGACAAAAGCGTGCCGACCTTCGGCATCTGCCTTGGCCACCAGATGATGGCCTTGGCGGTCGGCGCCAAGACCGTGAAAATGCATCAAGGCCATCACGGCGCCAATCATCCGGTGAAGGACTTCACCACGAATAAGGTCGAGATCGTGTCGATGAACCACGGCTTCGCCGTCGATCCCAAGACGCTGCCTGAAAATGCCGTCGAGACGCACCGCTCGCTGTTCGACGGATCGAATTGCGGCATTGCGCTGAAGGACCGTCCGGCTTTTTCCGTGCAGCATCATCCCGAGGCTTCGCCCGGCCCGCGCGACAGCCATTATCTCTTCCATCGGTTCGTCGAAATGATGGACCAGGCGAAGAGCTGACGCGCCGATGAGCTGGCGCGACTTTTGGAACAGCGAACACTCAATTTACGTCAATGCGCGCCATAAGCTGCTGCATTACGACAGGATCGCGCGCGATCTCGCCGCCTATGTTCCCGCGCCTGACGCGGCCGTTCTCGATTACGGTTGTGGCGAGGCGATTTCCGCTGCCTCCCTGGCGAAGAAATGCGGCACGCTCTACCTCTTCGATACAGCGCCGAATGTGCGCGAGAAGCTGAGGAGCCGCTTTAGCGATCATCCAAAGATCATGGTCCTTTCGCCGAACGGGCTGGACAATATCGGGTATGCGTCGCTCGATCTGATTATCGCCAATTCGCTTCTGCAATATTTGCAGCACCGTGAGTTCGAGGATTTGCTCGACATCTGGCACGGCAAGCTGAAGCCCGCCGGCCAGCTCGTTCTCGCCGACGTGCTCCCGCCCGACCTCGACGCGATCGCCGACGTGAAGGCGCTTCTCGATTTCGCCTGGCGCGGCGGATTTTTGCTGGCCGCCTTGGCGGGGTTGGGAAAGACCTTCTTTTCCGATTACCGGCGTCTGCGCAACGATGTCGGTCTGACGCGCTACGCGCCCGAAGACATGTTCACGCTGCTTGCGGCGCACGGATTTGCCGGCGAGCAAAGTCCCACAAATGTCGGGCACAATCAGCTGCGTATGACCTTTGTCGCACGCAAAGCGTGATCACCGGCGTGCCTGACAGCGACGCTCGGCGACACCCGGAGTTTTCAACACCGGCAAGCGAGATTTCGCCGGTTCCCTTACCGCCGGTGGAGCGGCGCGGCGCATTTATTTATCTCGGCGCTCTCACCTTTCTCGTTTCGCTTGCCGACCCGAACGGCGGGCTCATGGACATTCCGGTCAGTTTTTTCTTAAAAAATAAATTGCATCTGGAAGCCAGCGAAGTGGCGCGCTTTCGGCTGATCGCGGGCATTCCGCTTTATCTGTCCTTCGTTTTCGGCTTGCTGCGGGACACCTGGAATCCCTTAGGCATAAAGGATCGTGGCTTGATGGCGATCTTCGCCGCAATCGGCACCTGCCTTTATCTCGCCTTCGCATTCGCGCCGGGAACCTACGGCAACCTGCTTGCCGCGATGGCGCTGTTGACGATGTGCACGCTTTTCGTCGCTAGCGCCCAGAGTGGTTTGGCTTCGACTCTCGGTCAGCAGCACGCCATGTCGGGACAAGTCAGCGCGGTCTGGAACATTTTCGCTTCACTCCCCGCCGTCGTCGCGCTGGTGCTCGGCGGGCACCTCAGCGAACGCCTCGAAATCGAGCATTCCGATACAGCCGCGCGCATGCTGTTTCTCGTTGGCGCGGCAACCATGGCGGCGATTTTCCTTTACTCGGCACTGCGGCCGAAAAGCGTCTTCGACAATATTCATTTGGAGCACGGGACGAAATTCACCCCGCTGCAGGATTTGCAACGGCTTGCCAGGCACCGGCCGGCTTATTGCGCGCTGACGATCTGGCTCATCTGGAACTTTGGCCCGGGCTCGGCGACGCCACTTCAGTTCTATCTGCAAAACACTCTTCATGCGAGCGATACCGACTGGGGTGTGTGGAACGCGATTTTCGTCGGCTCGTTCATTCCAGCCTACATGCTATTCGGCCTTCTCTGCCAACGGGTCTCGCTCAAACGGCTTCTGTTCTGGGCCACCATCGTAGCAATACCGCAATTCATTCCGTTGCTCTTCGCCCATGGCATGAGCCAAGCTTTGATCATCGCGGCGGCGATGGGACTCATGGGAGGCATGGCAACTGCCGCCTATCTCGCTTTGCTCATCCGATCGTGTCCGCATGGGCTTCAGGGAACGACGCTTATGATGTCGGGGGCTCTCTATTATATCTCGTCACGATTTGGCGACGTACTTGGAACGTATCTGTACGACAAGTACGGCGGTTTTTACGTGTGCGTCGTGCTGACAACGTTCTCTTACATACTCATTTTACCCATGCTTTGGCTGATCCCGAGAGACTATGTCGAACCGGCGGATGGCGAGATAGTTTCAGTTCCGCTGAACTGAAGCGCTTTGTATCTCTCAGGCGAGCATAATCGCCGCGATCAGCCGGCCATAGTCCGCCTCGCCGCGATGCGTCATGCGGCGGTATGAGAAGAAACGTGCCTCGTCCGCGTAGGTGTCGAGGGCCAGGTCTTCGAAGGTGCCGACATTTGCCTCGTTCGCGCGCATGCCGATGAAGCCCGGAAGGTCGAAATAGGCATGCGCCTGGCGGTCTGAGGGTGTGAAGAAGCGTGTGTGCTTTGGGTCAGCGTCGGCGAAACGTTCCACAAATTTCGGTCCGACTTCGTAGCTCTTGCCAGCAATCGTGGGCCCGAGCGCCACAGCGATATGCAAGCGGCGGGCGCCGAGCTTCTCCATCTGCACGATCGTTGCCTCCACAATGCCCGTAAGTGCCCCCTTCCAGCCCGCATGCGCCGCGGCGACAATTCCGGCCTTCGGATCGCTCATGAGAAGAATACCGCAATCGGCGCCGGTGACGCCAAGCGCCAGGCCTTGCACATTGGTGACAATGCCGTCGCAACGCGGGCGCGCGCCGTCCGCCCAGGGCTCCTCGATTATGATTGCGTCGGCGGAGTGGACCTGGAAAGGAACGAGAAAGCGCTCGCTTGGCACGCCAAGGGCCATCGCTATGCGGCTGCGATTCTCGCGCACGTTTTCCGGATCGTCTCGCGAGCCGGTGCCGCCGTTGAGGCTCGCATAGACCCCGCTCGAAACGCCGCCTTCTCGCGTGAAGAAGGCATGGCGTATGCCCGGATGCGATAGCGAGGCGGCGCTGATGAATGGAACGCGCATGCGTCAGTCCGCAAAGCCGGGAACGAATTGCATGTTCTGCTGCGTGATCGCCATCGCCTTGAACAGCTCGCCCATTCTTGTGGGCTTGCTGCAATCGGTGAGACGAACGAACGCGGCGTCGATCGTTTTCGCCTGTTCGGGGCTTGCCTTGCGCTTCAGCATCTGAGCGCGCTGGGCCAATCCAAGGCTTAAGAGAAATGCCGCCTGAGTGACGGGGCCATGCACTCGTGCACCCGCGGCTTGCGTCTCTTGCCCCAGAGCCGTGAAATCGACCTGCGCCGTCAGGTCGGACTCGCCGGGCGCGTCCAGCGGATCGACAAAACGGTGATTGCGAACGGCTTGCAGCGTCTCGCCAGTCTGCGTTTCAGTATAGCCGTAATCGATGATCAGCAGCGCGCCGCCTTGTGATGTGATTCTCGCAGATAAAATGCGAACGATCTTCCGCGCTTGAGGGCTAATCTCGATCACGCTGCCTTGCGGCGCGGCAAATCTGACAGCGCTCGCCGCAACCGGCCGCAATCCCCAGTGTAGTTTCCCGTGATCATCAAGTCCGACAAGTCGCTCGCACCAGCCGTGCTCGGTTCGGATGAAATGCTGCACCGGTAAAGCATCGAAGAATTCATTGGCAATGTAGATGGCTGCGCCGGGTGGAATGTCTTCCGTGCTCTGATGCCAGCGAACAGGCGCCCGATAGTTCGTGAGTGTAGCTCTTTGTATCTCCATGAGACGCGGACTCGTCTCGACGAGATGCACCTCGATCGATTCGTTAGCCGCGTTGCGGATCACGCGCAGCGCGTCCGCCATCAGCGTGCCGCGTCCCGGCCCAAGCTCGACAAGGCGCATCGGGGCTGGCGCGCCGCCCATCCGCCAGATCTCCACGGCCCAGAGGCCGATCAATTCGCCGAACATCTGGCTGATTTCCGGCGCGGTAACGAAATCGCCCGCGGCCCCGAACGGCTCGCGCGTCGTGTAATAGCCGTAGCACGGATGCGAGAGCGCCAGACTCATGTAGCGTTCGAGCGAGATCGGCCCGTCCTGCGCGATCATCTCCTGCAATTCGCGCAGCAATTCTTTCATGCCGGAAGCGGCCGCCGGCGCAGCGCAACGATCAAGACCACGAGTCCAATGGCGATCAGCGGCAGCGACAGAAGCATGCCCATCGTCGCGTCGCCGAAAAGAAAACCCAATTGCGGATCGGGCTCGCGAAAGAATTCGCAGATGATGCGTGCCATCCCGTATCCAATGCCGAACATGCCGCTCACCAGGCCCGGCCGTTTCAGCGCGCCGAAGCGGATCGCGAGCGCCAGCAATATGAACAAGACCAATCCCTCGAGCCCCGCTTCGTAAAGTTGGCTAGGATGCCGGGTTAGGGGACCCGCTTCGGGAAAGACTATCGCCCATGGCACGTCCGTCGGGCGGCCCCAAAGCTCCGGCTTGATGAAATTGGCGATGCGGCCCAGGAAAAGACCGATCGGCACGACCGCGCAGCCGATGTCGAAAACGCTGAGCAGCGGAACGCGGTAACGCAGCGCGAAGAGATAAATGCCGATTGCCGCGCCGGCGAGCCCGCCATGGAACGACATGCCGCCTTTCCATACCGCGGGTATTTCCTCCGGATGCGCCATGTAGAACGGCAGATTGTAGAAAAGCACGTAGCCGATGCGTCCGCCGACCACGACGCCGAGCGCGCAATAGACGAGAAGATCGTCGAGGCTCTGTGGTGTCGGATGCGGCGCTCCGTTCCACAGAGAGTCCCGCGCGGCGAGTGCGCGGGCATAGGCCCAGCCGAGGATCAGACCGCCGATGTAGGCGAGCGCGTACCAGCGGATCGGCAGCGGCCCGATATGGATGAGGACGGGATCGATTATCGGATACGGAATCGCAAAGAGCATGCGTTAGGGTTTTCTTATCACGTCATCATGGGTGTCATGTTGAGGGCTGTGAAAGAGGGCTTCGCTGACATGGATCAGCCCTGGCTGGTGGACTTCGCCGGAAGGGCCGACATATACGAAAGCCCGGAGAAAACCATGGTTGAACCGCGCGGCCGCATTCTCGATGACCTCGCCCGTCTAGTGACGGACATGGCCGGCGTTGCCGAGGGCGTGCGGCGGGAGGCCGAGACCCTGGCGCGCGCCCAGCTCGACCGGCTCATCACCAGCATGGACCTCGTCTCCCGCGAGGAATTCGAGGCGGTCCGCGATATGGCGGCGTTGGCGCGTGAAGAGAACGACATCCTTCAGAGGCGGGTCGTGGCTCTGGAAGCGAAGCTCACGGCAGCTGCGGGCATTGGCCTGGGCGGGAGCGCCGATCTCAATCGGAGCTGACCTGCAGCTTACGCTGCCAAAGAACTGTCATCCCGATTCTGTGGATTATCGAAAAAAGCAACCCGGGGGATAACCGGCAAAAGGCCTGTACGCCCAAGGTTTTGCTGCGCTCCGTTGCAGCAATTTACCCGAAGCGGGGGAAATCTGTCGCGCGTATATAGTCTGGGTAGGAGGTTGATTCGTCTTCGAAATTTCGGTTTTCACCGTCCCGCATGTCGTCTCGCAACCCTCAACTTCAGGCCAGGAAATGTCGCTCTTGCAAACCGAACACCCCAGCGAACGCGTCGAACATCCGGTCGATATCGTCGAGCGCCTGGCGGCCTTGAACGAGTGGGTGTTCGACCGCGAAGACGACGATGAAATTTCGATCTCCGTCTCCGGCACCTGTTCCGACTACCACATGGCCTTCACCTGGCTGCCCGAACTCGAGACGCTGCACATTGGCTGCGCCTTCGATCTGAAGGTGCCGGAGCGCCGCCGGCAGGACCTGTTGACGCTCGTCTCGACTCTGAATGAACAGATCTGGGTCGGTCACTTCGAACTGTGGGCCAACGAGGGTGTCGTGATGTTTCGGCAGGCGCTCATCCTGGCGGGTGGCGCCATGCCGAACAGCCGGCAATGCGAGGTGGTGCTGACGAACGCGCTGGAGAATTGTGAGCGCTATTATCAGGCGTTCCAATTTGTCGTCTGGGCGGGCAAGAGCGTGCGCGAAGCCCTAGAGGCGGCGATGTTCGAGACGCACGGGCACGCCTGATCCGAGGACAATCGCCAGTGCCCGAGCGCCCGCTTTCTCTGGTTCTTGTCGGCGCGGGCAAGATGGGTTCGGCGCTGCTAGGTGGCTGGTTTGGACGCGAAAATAACGCCGGCACCACCACTATCATCATCATCGATCCGGCGCCGAGCGCGGCGGCAGAGGCGGCGGCGCGCCGCATCGGGGTGCGGCTCAATCCGCCGCTGGCCGAGATCGCCGCCCCGGCGGTCATTTTCCTGGCGATCAAGCCGCAGAGTCTGGACCAGGCGGCGCCGCAGATCGCGCCGCTGGTCGCGCCGGAGACGCTTATCGTCTCGATTCTTGCCGGCAAGACCACCGCGAACCTGAAGGCGCGCCTGCCCGCCGCGCAGGCCATCGTGCGCGCCATGCCGAACACGCCGGCGGCAATCCGCCGCGGTATCACTGCGGCTTACCCGACGCCCGACGTCACTGCCGAGCAGCGCGCGACCGCCGACGAACTTCTCTCCGCCGTCGGGCGCGTCGAATGGCTCGACGATGAGACCCATCTCGATGCGGTGACCGCGGTCTCCGGCTCCGGACCGGCTTACGTCTTCCTTCTCGCCGAATGCCTCGCCGAAGCGGGCGCCGCCGCCGGCCTGCCGGCCGATCTCGCAGCCCGGCTCGCCCGCGCGACGGTCGAAGGATCGGGCGAGCTCATGCATCGCTCGCCGGAAAAGGCGGTCGCCAGATTGCGCGAGGAGGTCACCTCGCCGGGCGGCACGACTGCCGCGGCGCTCAACATCCTCATGGGCGAGAGCGGCTTGAAGAAGCTGATGGAAGCTGCCGTCGAAGCGGCGAAGCGGCGCGCCGCCGAACTTTCCGGCTGACGCCGGATTCGTGCGACCGCGCTTGGAGCGCTAGGCTCGGACCCTAAATACCGGGGGTCGGAGGAGATCATGTCTCAGTTCAACCAACCTGCCTCGCCGGAAGTCGTCGCGGCGCCCGTTTCGCCACCCCGAGCCGGTGACCCTAAAAGCCGCATCGTCGACGCGCTGATGGAGCTTGCCGCGGAACGGCGCTGGGATGACATCACGCTGTCGGACATCGCGCTTCGCGCCAGTTTATCACTCGCCGATTTTCGCGATCATTTTCCCTCGAAAGGTGCGGTGCTCGGCGCCTTCGCGCGCCGCATCGACAGGATCGTGCTCGACGGCACGACTGCCGATCTTGCCGGCGAGAGCGCGAAGGAGCGGCTCTTCGACGTGCTCATGCGGCGCATTGACGCGCTGAAACCCTATCGCGACGCGCTGCA
>Ga0164305_10000273_pt1 | contig 18378 bp, 21 predicted proteins | sample Whisoiple_237_MG_FD_110215 | JGI IMG/M metagenome (GOLD analysis project Ga0164305, IMG submission 110215) | Soil microbial communities amended with pyrogenic organic matter from upstate New York, USA - Whitman soil sample_237_MG | ecosystem: Environmental > Terrestrial > Soil > Agricultural...
AAGGACACGGGCGCCGGGCGACCGATCCTAATTTTTGTGGCCGGTCGCCCGGCGCCCATGCGCGGCGATTTCTGACTCTTGCGTCCCGCAGCTTCACGGACCTGGTTTGGCGTTAGCCACCTTGATCCGCTCAAGCGATCTTAAGCCGCGGACCGGTCGTATTGCCGGACGGGCGGGTTACTCGGCATCCTGTCCTCGTCCACGCGCGCAGGTTTTGCGCCGCGCGCGGGCATCGGCAAGACGCCGTTTGCAAGAGCCTCCCGAGACGCGGGCTCCGATACCCACGCCGCAGGCGCCGCTTCCCGCCCGCATCGCCCGGCACGGAAACCGGACTTCAGGTGGGCGGGAACAGGTGCGGTATATAGGAATATTATCCGGGTGTCAACTGACCTTTTCTTCCTTGCCACGCGCGCTGAATGCGCGATCATTTGGCGCCGCTTTGAATTGCCCAGACGAAGTCGGTTTTCGTTTGCCCTCCGAAAATCTGTGGATCCGCGAGGTCCCACTGCGGATTGGAGCGCGGCAGTCCGCGTTCCTTTGCCGATAAAATGGTTGAACTGCCGCGGGCGACTGAGCGGGAGAAGAACACGCCCCGCCGCGTTGCGTGCCAGCGTGACGCCAGGCGGGGCAAAGACTTCCCGTTCTGACAACCAGGTTTCCCAATGGGTAAAACGGCTCCCTTGAAGGTTTGGGTCGAATCCGCGGTTACCCCAGACCATAAGGTCCAGGCGTGGGCTCTTAGGGCAGTGAAGTTCTCGGCGGTAATGAGCGCATCGAGCGTGGCGCTCGGAACAGGGAACTCCGAAGCAGGTAAGGCGATCGGTTCGGGTCTGATCGATTGCGCTTGAACGCTTAAGCTGCTGCTCAAAAGTGCTGTCGCGATAGTCGCTACAAAAATCGTATGTTGCATGAAAACTACCCCTTCCCGGGCAACCAAGTGAGACCATTCAAACGCAACGTGAAAAAGCCCCGGCCACCAAGAGTAATGCGGCAGCCCACAGGTTGCGATGATCCTCTGCATCTGGCGTTCGATCGCACGCGAATCTCGACGCCTCCCACGGGAAGCTTCCGGTGGCTCCGTATGACGTTGGTTTGTCCATTGCCGATCGAGGAGCGGATTCGGACTTGGCGAAATTGACCCCCCGCCGCTCTTCCCGCAAGAAGAGCGGCATGACCCAGCCCGACCGAAACGTCGCCCTCTTCGTCACCTGCCTCGTCGACCTCTTCCGCCCGAGCGTCGGGTTCGCCGCGGTGAAGCTGCTCGAGGATGCCGGCTGCCGCCTCTCGGTGCCGTCACAGACCTGCTGCGGCCAGCCAGCCTACAATGCCGGCGACCGGGCGGACACGCGCGACCTCGCCTTGCAGGTAATCGACGCGTTCGAGCCTTACGACTATGTCGTCGCGCCCTCCGGCTCGTGCGGCGGCATGATCAAAAAACATTATCCGGAGCTCTTCGCCGGCGAGCCCGATCTTGCGCGCCGCGCCGATGCGCTGGCGGCGAAGACTTACGAGCTCGTGAGCTTCCTGACCGGCGTCCTCGGCATCGAGCGCGTCGATGCGCGCTTCGAGCGCGCGGTCACGTACCACGATTCCTGCTCGGGCCTGCGCGAGCTCAACATCCAGGAGCAGCCGCGCAAATTGCTGCGGACGGTGCAAGGGCTCACGATCGCCGAAATGCCGCGCTCCGACGTGTGCTGCGGCTTCGGCGGGACTTTTGCGGTGAAGTACGGCGAAATCTCCAACGAGATCGTCGAGCGCAAGACCGAAGATATCGCCGCCTCGGGCGCGCCGGTTCTGCTGGCCGGCGACCTCGGCTGCCTGATGAACATGGCTGGAAAGCTCTCGCGCGAGGGCCGCGCCATCGAAGTGCGTCACGTCGCCGAAGTGCTCGCCGGCATGACCGATACGCCGCCGATCGCAGGGACGAGAGAGGACGCGCGCCGATGACCGTTCACGCGACCTCGCCGCAATTCAAAGAGAACGCGCATGAGGCGCTGCAAGACGCGCCGCTGCAAAAGGCTTTGAACAATCTGCGCACCGGCTTCATCGAGCGCCGCGCGCTCGCGGCGGCCGAACTGCCGGAATTCGAGGCGTTGCGCGATTCCGCGCGCGACATCAAGAAACATACGCTGCAGCATCTCGATCTTTATCTCGAAGCCTACGAACAGAAGGTGACGGAATCCGGCGGGCACGTGCATTTCTGCCGCACGTCGGAAGAGGCAAACGAGGCGGTGCTGGCGATCTGCCGCGCCCATGGCGCGCGCGCGCTCACCAAGGGCAAGTCGATGATCTCCGAGGAGATGGGCCTCAACGACGTGCTCATCGCCGCCGGCATTACTCCGGTCGAGACCGATCTCGGCGAGTACATCATTCAGCTGCGCGGCGAAATTCCGTCGCACATTATCGCTCCGGCCGTGCATCTCAACAAAGAGCAGGTCGAGGCCGACTTTCGGCGCGTACATACGCACCTGCCGAAAGATCGCGTGCTAACCGAGCCGACGCAGCTCCTGAGCGAGGCGCGCGCGGTCTTGCGCGAGCGCTTCCTTGCGGCGGAGATCGGCATTACCGGGGCGAATTTTCTCATCGCCGAGACGGGCACGTCGGTGATCGTCACCAACGAGGGCAACGGCGATCTCACGCAGACGCTGCCGAAAGTGCATATCGTCCTCGCGTCCTTGGAAAAGCTCGTGCCGACGCTCGAGGACGTGTCGCAATTGCTGCGCGTTCTCGCCCGCTCGGCGACCGGCCAGGACATGTCGGTCTACACGACGTTCTCGACGGGGCCGCGGCGGCCACAAGACGTCGACGGGCCGCAAGAATATCACGTCATCATCCTCGACAATGGCCGCTCGGCGATGCTTGGCGGCGAGTTCGAGGACATGCTGCGCTGCATCCGCTGCGGCGCCTGCATGAATCATTGTCCGGTTTATCATGCGGTGGGCGGCCACGCGTATGGCTGGGTTTATCCCGGGCCGATGGGCGCGGTGCTGACGCCGTCGCTGATCGGCGTCGACAAAGCCGGGCATCTGCCGAATGCCTCGACGTTCTGCGGACGCTGCGAAGCGGTCTGCCCCGTGCGCATTCCGCTGCCGAAAATGATGCGGCATTGGCGCGAGCGCGAATTCGAGCGGCATCTGACGCCGGCGGCGTTCCGCTCGGGTCTGCGTCTGTGGGCGTTCTTCGCAAAACGGCCGGCTCTGTACCGGTTTGCGACGCGCATCGGCATGGCCGGATTGGGATTGCTTGGAAAACGCCGCGGCCGCTTCACGTCGCTGCCGTTCGCCGGCGGCTGGACCAATTACCGCGATCTGCCGGCGCCGCAGGGACCGACATTTCAAGCGCGCTGGGCAAAGGAGAGGAGAAGCGCGAGATGAGCGCTCCCAAACCAAAATCAAACAACCCAAGCGACTCGCTCTACGAGCGCGATTTCTTCCTCTGGACCCAACAGCAGGCCGAGGCGCTGGGCAAAGCGGCGCGCGAGGGAAGCAATCTGCCGCTCGATTGGGAGAATCTCGCCGAGGAGACCGAGAGCTTGGGACGGTCTTTCAAACATGAAGTGCAAAGCCGCATCGCGCAAATCATTATTCATTTGTGGAAGCTTGCTTGCTCTCCTGCCAAAGAGCCCAAACCGAAGTGGCGGCGCGAAGCGGAGACTCACCGCCGTGAGCTGGGCCGCCTGGTGAAGGACAGTCCCAGTCTGCGGGCGAGAGTTGATGAGTTCATTGCTAACGAATTGGAGGACGCTGAAGGCGACGTGAAGCTCAGTCTTACCGACTACGGCGAGTTGGAAACCGCCAAAGGAGATTTCATCGCCTTCAAGTCGCGTGGACTTTCATCTGAGGAAGTGTTGACTCCCGGCCTCTATCCGGTGGACGCGACGAGCGAATTTGAGAACGCGCTCAAATGACCTCCGCGCGCGATGACATTCTCGCCAATATCCGCCGCTCGCTCGGCGTGACCGGCGCGGAAGCGCCGCGCCGCGCCAATGTGGCGATGCGTCTGCAAAACACTCCCGCCGGAATCATTCCCGAGCGCGGGCAACTTTCGCCGGCCGCACGCGTCGCCATGTTCAAGCATCAGGCCGAGCGCGCGCAGGCGAGTGTCGCCGAGGTCGCAGGACCGGAGGACGTGCCGGCGGAGGTCGCGCGCTTCCTGCGTAGCCAGAATCTGCCGGCGACGGTGCGCATGGGCGCCGACGCAAGGCTCGCGGCGATGCCGTGGTCGCAAACCGCGCTTGAAGTCACGAGCGGCCGTTCCGAGGGGCGCGACCCGAACGCGGTCAGCCACGCTTTCGGCGGCGTCGCCGAATCCGGCACGCTGGCGATGCTGTCCGGGCCGGACAATCCGACGACGCTGAATTTTTTGCCCGACAATCACATCGTGGTGGTCTCGGCCGGAGATATTGCCGGCGACTACGAGACGATCTGGGCACGCCTGCGCCAGCAGGTTGGGCAGGGCACGATGCCGCGCACGGTCAACCTGATCACCGGCCCATCGCGCTCCGCGGATATCGAGCAGACGCTGCTCCTCGGCGCCCATGGGCCGCGCAGACTGCACATTATCGTCGTCGGCGCGCCGGCGTAGCTCCCGCTGCTTTCGGCTGGAACGTTGCGCTCAGCTTTCCGTTTGCTTGGCACTCAGACGGATGGAGGCTCTCATGGGCGTCGCCAAAGAAGCCGCGAAAACCGAAAAGCAGGCAGATCATCGGGAGAAACAGGAGAAGCTGAACGACGCCCTGGAAGATAGCTTCCCGGCGAGCGACCCGCCGGCGATGACCCAGCCGCGGCACAAATCCGGCGCGCCAAAGGACAAGAAGAGCACCGAGAAGACCGGGACAAAGTAAGACGCCGGGGACCCTCGCGAAATTGCAGCTGGGAGCTGTCGGGATGAAGGGATGCGGGAAACATCGCCTGCTGGCGTCCCTCGCCTCTCTCGCTTTGCTGGCCGGTCTTGGCGCGGCGCAGGCGGAGACGAAGCTTCCCTCATCGCAGAGCGCGCAGTCGGCGAGCCCGCCGCCGGCGGGACGCCCAGCAGAGGCTCCCGCCGCCGAGCCCCGACAGACGCAAGCCGTTCCGCCGACCCCGCCCGACCAACCGGCGCAAGGGGCCGAAGCCAAGCCTAAGAAGAAAAAGAAGGCTGCGGCTCCGGCGCGCGAAACCGCGCTCTCCGAAGACCCAAACCCGGTCTTCCAGCCCGAAACCTATGAAGCGACGGCCAAGGCGGCCGAGCGCTATGCTCAAATCGCCAATGCAGGCGGCTGGCCGACGATTTCAAAGCCGCTCAATCCGGGCGCGAAGGGCAAAGAAGTTGCCGCGCTCCGCCAGCGACTCGCGGCGGAAGGAGACCTCGCCAGGGATGACGCCGCCAAGGAAACATGGGACCCGGCACTAACCGAAGCGGTCAAGCACTTCCAGTTCCGCTATGGGCTGCGACAGACAGGCATCGTCGCCGGAGCCACGCTGAAAGCGATGAACGTCCCGGCCGAGCAGCGGCAGAAGCAGCTTGCTGCAAGTGCGCAGCGCCAGAAGGACGCGCATTTCCCCTTCGGCGAGCGCTACGTCGTGGTCAACATTCCGTCTGCGGCGGTGGAAGCGGTGGAAGACGGCCGCACCGTCCACCGCTACGTCGCGGTGGTCGGCGATGTCGAGCATCGCTCGCCGGAAATTTCGGCGAAGATCACCACCATCACCATCAATCCGACCTGGACGGTACCGACCTCGATCATCAAGAACGAGATCATCCCGAAAATGCGGAAGAATCCGCATTATCTCGCCAAGGCCAAGATCCGCATCCTCGACGGCCGCGGCCGCGAGATCAACCCGGCCAAGATCGACTGGTCGACCGAGAAGGCGGCGAGCTACACGCTGCGCCAGGATTCCGGCGCCCACAACTCGCTCGGCTCGATCCGCATCACCATGCCGAACAAGGAGGCGGTCTACATGCATGACACGCCGTCAAAGCGGCTGTTCAGCTCGGATTACCGCTTCCTCTCGCATGGCTGCGTGCGCGTCGAAGGGGTCTACGACCTCGCCGCCTGGCTGCTCGAAGGCGTCAACGGCCCGAGGGGCCATGCCTGGGACAAGCAGGCCCTCCTGCAAGAGATTGCCTCGGGCGAGCGCGAGGACATCAAGCTCAAAAAACCCGTACCGGTGATCTGGGTCTACATGACCGGCTGGGCCTCGGCCGACGGCACCGTGCATTTCCGCGACGACGTCTACGGCATCGACGGCGAGCGCGAGGAGACGACGGCCCAGGCCGCGCAGCAATCAACGACCCGCTGACGGCCCACCCCGTCCCGCTTTTCGCCCGATTGTTCCGGCAGGTCGGCGGTCCCGGCTCGAATGCCGCCGCCGCATGCCCGAACCCGCGACCCGCCTTTATCTGATCCTTCCGCCGATTGCCGATGCAGCTCAGTTCAAGCCTGTGCTCGCCGCGGCGCTTGGCGTCGGCGACGTCGCTTGCGTGCTGATGCGGCAATCTCCACGCGGCGATCTGAAATCCCTAGCGCAGCCGCTCCTGCCGCTTGCACAGCAGCGCGATACCGCTTTCCTCATCGAGGACGATGCGCGCTTCGCCGCGCGCATCGGCGCCGACGGCGTGCACGTTCCCTATTCCGCCGAAGCCGTGGAGGAGGCCCTCTCCAGCCTTGGCAACGATGCAATCGTCGGCGCCGGCGCGCTCGCGAGCCGCGATGACGCGATGAGTGCCGGCGAGGCCGGCGCGTCTTACGTCATGTTCGGCGAGCCGGATGCCGGGGGTCATCGCCTTCCCCCCGAGCACACACTCGAGCGCGTCGCCTGGTGGGCGGAAATTTTCAACGTGCCCTGCATCGGCTACGCCGGAACGCTCGAAGAAGTTCGCGCGCTCGCCGAGGCCGGCGCCGAGTTCGTCGCGCTCGGCGATGCCGTCTGGAACCATCCCGCCGGCGCCGCGGACGCGATCAAGCAGGCGCGGGCCATTCTCGCCAACGCGGTTCTGACGGCATGAAGCATATCACACGATTTATCTTTGTTGCGGCGCTCGCCGCGAGCGCGCACGCGCAAACCAGCGACACGACACCCGCCGCAAGCGACCTCCCGCGCGGAACTAACCCGCCGCCGGCTCCAGTGACGACTTCCGATGCACCCGATCTTGCTTTCGGTGCATATCAGCGCGGCTACTACGTCACCGCTTTCAAGGAAGCGATGACGCGCATCAAAGCAAATGAGCAAGATGCGCCGGCAATGACGCTGATCGCTCAGCTTTATTCGGAAGGATTGACGGTCAAGCGCGACCTCGCCGAGGCTGCACGCTGGTACAAGCTTGCAAGCGACCGCGGCGACCGGCAGGCGACATTCCAGCTTGCCGTTGCGGCGCTCGAAGGCCTCGGCATTGCCAAGGACAAGACTTACGCCACGCAACTTTTCGAGAAGGCCGCGGCGCAAGGTCATCCCGGCGCGCTGTACAATCTCGGCGTCCTGGCGGTCGAGAATAACGGGGTCGCCCCGGATTTTGCGAGAGCGGCCGATCTCTTCCGCCGTGCCGCACTCGGCGGCGATGCCGACGCCGCCTACTCGCTCGGCATTCTCTACAAGCAGGGCAAAGGCGTGCCGCACGACGATGCGCAAGCGGCCGAATGGCTGAAGCGCGCCGCCGACGATCACAATGCCGCAGGCATGGTCGAATATGCGATCATGTTGTTCAACGGGGAGGGGGTCGCGCGCGATGAAACGGCGGGCGCACACCTGATGCTGAAAGCTGCGGCACGTAACAATGCCGTCGCGCAGAATCGTATCGCGCGCATTCTCGCCGCCGGCCGTGGACTGCCGAAGGACATGGTGGAAGCGATGAAATGGCATCTGCTCGCCCGCGCCGCCGGACTCAAGGACGCATGGCTCGAATCGCAGCTCGCCACCCTGTCGACGCAGGAAAAGCAGAGCGTCGAAGAAGCAGTGCGCCACTACGTGGCGAGCCAGTAAAGCGGTCGCATTGACTCATCTGCCTTGGCGCGCGCATGGACGGAGCGCCTCGCTCCCGTTTCCAAGGTTTCCATGATCCGCTCCGCCCTGATGAATGTGATGATTGCGGCCGCGCTCAAAGCCGGGCGCGGCTTGAAGCGCGATTTCGGCGAGGTCGAGAACCTGCAGGTCTCGATCAAGGGACCGGGCGACTTCGTCACTGCCGCTGACAAACGCGCCGAAAAGACCTTGTTCGAAGAGCTTTCGCGGGCGCGCCCCGGCTACAGTTTCATCATGGAAGAAGCGGGCTTTATCGAGGGCTCCGACAAAACGCATACCTGGCATATCGATCCGCTCGACGGCACCACCAACTTTCTGCACGGCCTGCCGATCTTCGCGATTTCCATCGGACTCGAGCGCGACGGCCAGCTTGTCGCGGGCCTCGTCTACAATCCCGCAACCGACGATCTCTACATCGCCGAGCGCGGCCAGGGCGCCTATCTCAACAACACGCGGCTGCGCGTCGCCGCGCGGCGCGATCTTGCCGACGCGCTGATTACCTGCGGAATTCCGCCGCTGAACCGCGCCGCCGGACATGCACGCTTCCAGAGCGAGCTCGCCGAAGTGATGCGCCACGCCGGCAACGTGCGCCGCCTCGGCTCGGCGGCGCTCGATATGTGCTTTGTCGCGGCCGGGCGCTGCGACGCCTATTGGGAGCGCGGCATCAAGACCTGGGACATGGCGGCGGGAATCGTGCTCGTGCGCGAGGCCGGAGGCTTCATCAGCGATGCCGATGGGGGCCCCGAGATGATGGCAAACGGCACGATCTGCTGCGGCAACGAGTTCATCCATCGCCGCCTGCTCGATCTCCTGCGTACGGCCGAGGCGGCCAAGCACGCGCCTCTCGCCAAGGCGGCGCAGCTTTGAATGGGCAATAGCCGCTTTCTTTAGTAAGGGTTGGACGACGAGACGATTCCCATGACCGCTGACAGCGATCTCACCCGGCTTTCCTCGCCACGGATTTTCCTGGTGCGGATGATCGTGTTTTTGATCCTGGTCGGCTTCGTCGCGCTCATCCTGCACCGGCAGATCCAGACGGCGTTCATGGCCAATCCCGGGCTGAACGGGCTCATCGGCGGCGTGCTGGCGATCGGCATCATCCTGGCGCTGCGGCAGGTTGCGCTGCTGTTCCGCGAGATTTCCTGGGCGAACTCGCTCGGCACAACCAAGCAATCGAAGCCGCCGATTCTTCTCGCGCCGATGGCGACCCTTTTGCGCGATCGCGGGGAGACACGCCGGATCACGATGGTGACGCTGCGCGCGATTCTCGATTCCGTCGGCACCCGTCTCGACGAGAATCGCGACATCCTGCGCTACATGACGGGGCTGCTCATCTTTCTCGGTCTGCTCGGCACGTTCTGGGGTCTCCTCGAGACGGTCGGCTCGATCGGCGGCGTCATCAATTCGATGCAGACCGGCTCCGATGCGGCGGTGATGTTCGATGATCTGAAGAACGGCCTGGCAAAACCGCTCGCCGGCATGAGCATCTCCTTCACGTCATCTTTGTTCGGCCTCGCCGGATCGCTCGTTCTCGGCTTCCTCGATCTGCAGGCGGGACAGGCGCAAAACCGTTTCTATCGCGAGCTCGAGGACCGGCTGTCGGCAAGTACGGCGGATGTCTCGGCGGATTCCGCCGCGACCGGGCTCAGCGCCGATGTGCGCACCGCGCTCGATCGCATCTCGGCCACGAGCGATCTTTCAAGCACCCGCGCGACCAGCGTCGCGATCGCCAATCTCGCCGAAGGCATACAGGGCCTCGTGCAGCATATGCGCAGCGAGCAGCAGCTGATCCGCGATTGGGTCGAGGCGCAGGCGGCGCAGCAGCGCGACATCAAACGCCTGCTCGAACGGCTCGCGGCGGAACACGAGCGGAGCTGATCGATGGCGCTCGCGCGTGCTCGCCGCTTTCGCACGGTCGATTATTGGCCGGGTTTTGTCGACGCGCTGTCGACGATGCTTCTCATGTTCACGTTTCTGATTTCCGTGTTCATGATGGCGCAATTTTTTCTGTCGCGCGACGTCACCGGCAAGGACGTCGCGCTGCAGCGCCTGAACCGGCAGATCGACGAACTGACCTCGCTGCTGGCGCTCGAACGCTCGGCCAAGACCGACGCGCAATCGACTCTCGCGAGTCTCACCGCCACTCTGGAGCAGACGCGCAAGGACAAAGCCGACCTGCAGAACCTGCTCGATCAAAGCAATGCCGGCCTTTCCGGCGCCGGCAGTCAGGCGGCGCAGGCCAACAGGGCGCTCGAAGCGGAGAAACAGGTCTCGGCGCGCGCGCTGGCGCAGATCGACATTTTGAACCAGCAGATCGCGGCGCTTCGTCGACAGCTCTCGGCCATCGAGGAGGCGCTTGCCGCCTCCGAATCGCGCGACCGCGAAAGCCAGGCGAAAATCGCCGACCTCGGCTCGCGCCTCAACGTCGCGCTGGCGCAGAAGGTGCAGGAGCTCGCGCGTTACCGCTCGGATTTCTTCGGCCGATTGCGTCAAATTCTCGGCAATCGGCCGGGCATTCGTGTCGTCGGCGACCGCTTCGTGTTCCAGTCGGAAGTGCTGTTCGATTCCGGCAAGGCGGAGATCAATCCTGCCGGCCGCGCCGAGCTCGATGCGCTGGCCAATGCTTTGGGCGATCTCGAACGCGAAATCCCGACCGAAATCCAATGGGTGCTGCGCGTCGACGGTCATACCGACAAGCGGCCGATTCAGTCGCCGCAATTCCATTCGAATTGGGAGCTGTCGGCGGCGCGCGCGATTGCCGTCGTGCAATATCTGATCTCGAAGGGCGTCAGCCCGCAGCATCTCGTCGCTGCCGGCTTCGGCGAATTCCAGCCGCTCGACGTCGGCGAAAACGACGAGGCCTATCGCCGCAACCGCCGCATCGAATTGAAGCTGACGGAGCGGTGAAGAAGCATCTCATCGCGATTATGCGCGGAATGGCCTGAGGTGCGCGCGCACGCCGCCCCGTTCACAATCCGCGCGGAAGAGTCCTGCGATCGCGCCGAGCTCATCGAGCTGTGGCTCGCCTCGTGGCCGGCGGCTTATCGCGAGATCAATTTCGAGACGCGGCGCGGTTGGTTCACCGAGCATCTCGCGCTTTTGCAGACGCAAGGCTGCACCACGCTCTCGGCACGCGATGAATCGGGGAAACTCGCAGGCTTCGTCATCTTCAATCCGGTGAGCGGCTGGCTCGATCAGTTCGCCGTGCACCCCAATGCGTTCGGCAGCGGCGTCTCGCGCGCGCTCATGCGCGAAGCAAAGAAACGCGCGCCCGGTTTTCTCCAGCTCGACGTCAACGCCGATAACGCCCGCGCGTGCGCCTTCTATGAACGCGAGGGATTCCGCCCCACCGGCGAAGGCGTGAACCCCAATTCCGGCGCGCGCACGCTGACGATGGAATGGCGGGAGGCGCCCTCCCCCGCTGCTTGACCCATCCCGCGAAAGCGGCGATGTCGCGGGCGAAAACCCCGGAACGCTTTCATGGCAGTAGCAACCCTCGACGGCCCGCGCATTGCCCCGAAGTCAGGCAAGGCCAAGCAGCTGGTCATCTTCCTGCATGGTTATGGCGCCGACGGCAACGATCTCATCGAGATCGGCCGGCAATGGCAGGCCTGGCTGCCTGACGCGGCGTTCGTGTCGCCGCACGCGCCGGAGCGCATGCCGCAAATGGGCCGGCAATGGTTTGCGCTGACCATGCGCGATCCGGACGAGCGCTGGCGCGGCGTCGTGCAGGCGCGTCCGGCGCTCGATGCGTTCATCGACGCGGAGCTTGCAAAGCACGGCCTCGATGAATCCAAGCTCGCGCTCGTCGGCTTCAGCCAGGGCACGATGATGGCGCTGCATGTCGGACTGCGCCGCAACTATGCGCCTGCTGCGATCGTCGGTTTTTCCGGCGTGCTGGTCGGGCCGGAGAAGCTCGCCGAGGCGAGCGCGCGCGGCGCCAAATGCCTGCCGCCACCGATCCTGCTCGTGCACGGCGACATGGACGATCTGATCCCGTTCGAGGCGTTGTTCATGTCGGCGGAAGAGCTCGCCAAGGCGAACATCCCCTGCCAATGGCATCTGTCGATGGGCGTCGCGCACGGAATCGACGGGGGCGGGCTATTGCACGGCGGCGTCTTTCTCGCGCAGAATTTCGGGCTGCGTGTCAACGCCAGCGCGCAATCGCTCAGGCGACGCTAACTCTGCGGCGGCAGAACGAAGCACATGACGCCGGCTTCCGGCGTGAAACAGACGACGGCGCGGCCGGTCGGATTGTCCGGCCGCTCCAATATTTTCTCCGGCGGAACGCGCGTCCAATACGGCTTCGACAGCCGCCAGCGCTCGTCGACGAAGACCTCGTAGCCCTCGCCGGCGCGGCGGAACTCGACGATGCGGCAATCGGCGAGGCCGCAGCATTCGGCGCCGGTGCCGGGCTGGCGCAGGCTCTTGTACCAGGGCGAGAAGCGCGGATCGGCATTCTCCGGCGGCGCGGCGGACGCTGAGGCGCAGACGAGCGCCCCGAGAGCGAAGCCGGCGCTCCACCGCCTCGAGCCAAACCGCTTCGCGCTGGCGCCCGTGCTCAACGTTCCTGCCCTGACCCGCGCCGGCTTCGCGAAATGCCCGCGTCGAGTGGCGTGAAGTCTAGCGCACGAAATTAGCCGCTTGCCAGCGCAAGCTCGGGCGTAATGCCGACGCGCAGCGCCATGACAGCGGCGCGGCCGCCCTATATTCTTTCCCTCGATGCAAACCAATTTCTCGCTCGCGCAGCTCGCCGATCCGCACATGCGGGAATCGGAAAAGATCCTGCGCTCGTGCGTCCATTGCGGCTTCTGCACCGCGACGTGTCCGACCTATCTCCTGCTTGGCGACGAGCTCGATTCACCGCGCGGGCGCATCTACCTCATCAAGGACATGCTGGAGAACGGCAGGCCGGCGACAAAGGACATCGTCAAGCATATCGACCGGTGTCTTTCGTGCTTGTCGTGCATGACAACGTGTCCTTCCGGTGTGCATTACATGCATCTTGTCGATCATGCGCGCGCATATATCGAGAAGACTTATCGTCGTGATTGGCGCGATCGGCTCATCCGCGCCGTGCTCGTCCATGTGCTGCCGTATCGCGGGCGGTTTCGCTTGGCGCTTGTCGGCGCATCGCTGGCGCGACGCGTCGGCCTCTCGCCACTCTGGCGCAATAGGCAGCCGGACGCCGATCCGCATCTGCCGCCGCGCGAGATGACACGCACCGGTTTGATGCGCCGGATCAGCGCGATGCTCGCGCTGGCGCCGCAGCGCTTGCCGGCGGAAGCGCGGAAGGAAGAGCCGCAGACGATTGTCGGCAAAGATGCGCGCGTGGCAATTCTCACCGGCTGCGCGCAGGCGGTGCTAGCGCCGTCGATCAACGAAGCCGCCGTCCGCTTTCTCAACCGCCACGGCGTCGACGTCGTGTTCCCCGCAGGGGAAGGCTGCTGCGGCGCACTCGTGCATCATATGGGCCGCGACGACGAGGCGCTCGCTTTCGCCCGCCGCAACATCGATGTGTGGACGCGCGAGATCGAAGCGGGAGGACTCGATGCCATCCTGATCACCGCATCGGGCTGCGGCACGACAATCAAGGATTACGGCTTCATGCTGCGCGACGATCCGGCTTATGCGGAGAAGGCGGCGCGCGTCTCGGCGCTCGCCAAAGACATAACCGAATATGTCGACTCGCTCGATCTTGGTAAGGCACCGCGCATCTCGGGTCTGACGGTCGCCTATCACTCCGCCTGCTCGATGCAGCACGGCCAACGTATCACCGACGTCCCGAAGCGGCTCTTGCGCAGCGCCGGCTTCAAGGTGAAGGACATTCCCGAAGGCCACATCTGCTGCGGCTCGGCCGGCACCTACAACATCCTCCAGCCCGGGCTCGCCATTCGGCTCCGCGACCGTAAGCTCGCCAACATCGCCAAGACGCGCCCGGATGTGGTCGCCACCGGCAATATTGGCTGCATCACCCAGCTGGCATCGGGAACTTCGATTCCGATCGTCCACACGATCGAGCTTCTGGATTGGGCGAGCGGCGGGCCGCAGCCCAATGCGTTGGGTGAATCGATTGGTGTCTCGCCCGCGGCCCTTCGACATCCCGTGTCGCTGGGCGCGAAATAGGGCCATGCCGCGCTTTTTGTGACAACAAAAACACAGGCCGCTGCATTTTTTGCGTACAGTGGCTATTTTGCCCACAACCTAGGCAATTGCTCATCTCTTCTCCTCGACGGAGTCCGGACTCCTCCGTCATCGTTCGGTGAAATTCGGATCGATGGAGTCGTCGATGAAACCCTTCTTTTTCGCACCTGCGCTTGCGGCCGCCGTCATGACGGGTGCTGCGTTAGCCGCCGAGCCCCCAGCGCCGGCACCCGCTCCGGCGCCCGCGACGATCTCCTTCGATCCGCTCGCCAGCGGCTTCGATTATGCCTTCGGCGCCAAGGCGATGTCGGATTACATCAGCCGCGGCATCACCCAGTCGGCGCACCGCCCGAGCGGCACCGCCTACGGCGAATTGCGTTACGGCTGGTTCTACGGCGGCGTGCAGCCCTGGAGCGTGAACCTGCCGCAGGATCCAACGGCCGAAGTCGACTTCTATGGCGGCGTCCGCCCGAGCTTCGGGCCGGTCAATCTCGATTTCGGCGCGATCTACTACACCTATCCGGGCGCGCACACGCAGTACTTCCTCAACGGCACGTTCGTGCCTGGCGGCACGATCCTGCCGTTCTTCACGCCGGGCTCCGTCCCGACCGCGGCGCGTAACCCCAGCTTCTGGGAAGTGTATGCCAAGGGCACCTACAACATCACCGACGAGCTCACCGCCGGCGCGAACCTTTATTATACGCGCAACTGGACCAATGTCGGCGCGAGCGGCACCTATTTCTCCGGCACGCTGAAATACGCCATCCCGAACACCGACTTCTCGGTGTCGGGCGAGCTCGGACGCGATGTGCTCGGCACGTCGAAGCCGTTCTACGGCCCGACAACCTATGTCAGCTACACGACCTGGAACGTCGGCGTGTCCTACATATTCCAGAAGATCGCCACGCTCGATCTCCGCTACTACGGCACGAACCTCAATAAGGACGCGTGCTGGATCAACACCAGCGATCCCGCCGGCAACTTCCTCGCCGCAAGCCCGCGTGCCGTCGGCCCATCGAACTGGTGCGGCCACCGCTTCGCGGCGACGCTCTCGGTCGACTTCACCTCGGCGACGTTCAAGATGGGCGACGACAAGAAATAGCCCGCTCCTCTCCGCCTCTTCAGGCGCCGGTCCGCAAGGCCGGCGCCTTTTCTTTTTGTGGCCCGCCTTGGAGCCGATTTCATCCTTCACCATATCTCCGGCGGCGGGGCATTTCCGCTGATGGAGAGACAAATGTCGCCCGAGGAACGCCAATTGCTGGTCGACCTGTTCGGCCGCATCCGGCAAAACGCGAACAATCCGCGCGATCGCGAGGCCGAAACTTTCATTGCCGACCAGGTGCGTGCGCAGCCCTATGCGCCTTACCTCTTGGCGCAGACGGTGATCGTCCAGGACCAGGCGCTGCGTGCCGCCAACGAGCGCCTGCAAGAGCTCGAGCAACACGTCCAGGAGCTTGAGAGCCAAGGCAGCCGGCAGGGTGCGGGCGGCTTCCTCGGCTCGCTTTTCGGTGGCGGCGATCGCAGCCCGCCGCCGTCTTCGGTGCCGCCGACCCGCTGGGGCGGCGGCCCGCAAGGCGGCGCGCCTTACGGACAGGGTCAGGGCCAAAACTACGGCGGCCCGCCTCCCCAAGGCGGCTATGCACCCCAGCAGGGTAGCCCCTGGGCGGGCGGCCCGCCGCAATACCAGCAGGGCGGTGGTGGCGGTTTCCTTAAAGGGGCGCTCGGCGCCGCGGCGGGCGTTGCCGGCGGCGTGCTCCTCGCCGATTCGATTCGCGGCCTGTTCCACGGCGCCGGCAATCCGTTCGGCATCGGCTCGGGCTTCGGCGGCGGTGCCGGCCTTGGCGGCTTCGGCGGCGGCGGTGACACCGTGGTCAACAATTACTACGAGGGCGGCGACAACGCGCCGACTCAGGCCGCCGATTTCGGCCCGGACCAAGGGCCCGATGGCGGGCCGGACGTGCTCGATGCCGGCAGCGACGATTTCGGCAGCAGCGGCGACGACACCTACGACGTCTAAAACACGAAAGAGCCGTCCCGCCGGGACGGCTCTTTGCTTCGGCTCTAGCGGACGGGCCTTACATCACGACGACCTTGGTGCCGATGCCGACGCGGCCGTAGAGGTCGGTCACGTCCTCGTTCATCATGCGGATGCAGCCGGATGAGACGTTCTGGCCGATCGTGTTCGGCTCGTTGGTGCCGTGGATGCGGTAGAGCGAAGAGCCGAGATAAAGCGCGCGGGCGCCGAGCGGATTAGCCGGGCCGCCCTCCATGTGGCGCGGCAGATTGGGGCGGCGCCTCAGCATTTCCGGCGGCGGCGTCCAGCCCGCGGCCATTCCGCCTTGCGGCTGACCTGCTTGAGGCCGGACCACATGAAGCCCGGCCGGCCGACGCCGATTCCGTACCGGATCGCGCGGCCGCTCGGCTGCACGAGGTATAAGAACTTGTTCGGCGTATCGCTGACGATCGTCCCCGGCCGCTGCGGACCGTCATAGGCCACTTCGTGGCGTAGATAGATCGGGTTGATGCCGCGCTGGACGGATTCCTGCCATCGGCTCGCCGGGGGCGTAATAGGCCTGCTGCTGGTAGGGATCGTTATAGCGCGCACCACCATACGAGCCGCGATAACCTGCGGCGGGTGCGGGATTGCGGCCGCCGCCCATCATGAATTCGAGGAAGCCGCCGCCGTAATTACCTGAGGCGCGCTGCTGCGGATAAGCCGCCGCGTAATCCTGCTGGTGCGTGCGGTCGCCGTCGGCGGCAATAGCTTGGCGCTGAAAATCCTCATCCGCGCCATAGCCGCGGATGACGCGCTGTGCCGCGGCGGGTCCCGCGATGATCATCGCCGCGCAAAGCGAGGCGGCCGCGACAGATTTTGCGATTTGCTTGGCTGGCATGGGCTGGTCCCTGGCAGGGGCGCGCTTCCGGCGCCGCAACTGACAGGATTTAGAATAAAGGATAATCAGAAGCGTTGCGGAAACCAAGTTGCATGGTTAGGGGAAGATGAAAGCGGACCGCGCATAGTGAACGCGAAGTAAATCGCCGCGGCCGAAGCTTGAACCTGAGGTCCACCGCCACGTTGACTCGTGCCGGACGCCTCCCTATAGGCGGCGGCACGAAGCTTTCGCTTCGGGCGCATAGCTCAGTTGGTAGAGCAGCTGACTCTTAATCAGCGGGTCCAAGGTTCGAGCCCTTGTGCGCCCACCACCTAACAACTTGAAATAGTTATGTGATCCGCTGTGGTAATTTTGTCCCGTTCAAACCGAAAATTTATGCGGACCCATAGCGGACCCGGCAGGATCAATTTCGCGCCTTCCCGCAGCTATGTCGAAGGAACTGCCACTTCAGTCGTGAGTTCGCCTGCCCGAAGCCAAGGGAGGCATGATGAAAAACCTCAGGAACGTTGCGATCAGCGCACTCGCGGGAGCAAGCGCCCTCACATTTACTGCCGTGGCAGCCTCTGCTGCTGTCGTCTGCAATGAGGAGGGCGATTGCTGGCATGCGGGCGTGAGACACGAATATCCCGCATCGGCGGGCGTGGTCATTCATGAGGACGATTGGACCCCTGGCGAACGCCACCGCTGGCGTGAGCACGAGGGACGAGGCTACTGGCGCGGCGGTAATTGGGTCGAATGGTGAGACCCGCTATGCGTCTTGCGAGGTCTGTTCCACCAGGTGGGTCTTTCGGACAGTAGGAGATTCACCTAGGTGAATGTCCCGCTAAATCGGTTAGTGCAAATACAAGGGAGACGGCGACCCACCATCTTACCTCCAAGTCATGAAGCCCCGCCAGCATTCTGTCAGTAGCTGGCGGGGTTTTCATTCGACCTAGACAATCCATCGCTGCTCTGGCGCTGCCCTTTCCAACTGTTCTGCCGGGAACGGCAACGGCATTACCTTCCGACCATGCCATAACCACAGCATCGCCCTTGCCGGGCGAGCGTCCGCGCTGCTTCCGTCTATGGAAATCTGCGACAGCGGCTCGGGCGCTTCAGTCGAGAATAAACGTCAAGAGCGTGCGCATCAGTCATTCCGGCTATGTAGTCGCATATCAACCGGTTTCGGCGGAAGAGGTATGCTATTAGAAAAGCCAAAGGCCCATTAAGGTCGTTTTTAGAACGGTGCTCCAACAATGACAGACGACGCGTCTCCAGAGCAGATAAAGGCGGTCATGGCCTATGCTGACTCTGTGACTTTGAAAAATCCTGATCTCGACGTTCTGCTAGAGGAATTCAAAGAT
>Ga0164305_10000274_pt1 | contig 18363 bp, 14 predicted proteins | sample Whisoiple_237_MG_FD_110215 | JGI IMG/M metagenome (GOLD analysis project Ga0164305, IMG submission 110215) | Soil microbial communities amended with pyrogenic organic matter from upstate New York, USA - Whitman soil sample_237_MG | ecosystem: Environmental > Terrestrial > Soil > Agricultural...
TAGCGTCACCGGATACCCGCCGCCTTTGTGTACTTGAGCCAGCATCATTCCTAATGCTAAATCTAGCTGTGCTGTATCTTGTGCTACCCATTCCGGCACTTCTATTCTAGCAATTTCTGTGCCGACGTGAACGTAACAGAAATAGACGGAATTAAGACCGTACAAATCTAAAATTCGAGCTTGGGATTTCCACAAAGGGCTTCTTTGTCCCGGTGACAGGATTGTTGCCCACAATATGGCATCCCGCAGAGGTTCAAATTGTTGACAAGGTGCTTTTTCGGCGAAAGAAATTGTGGCGGCAAATCCGACGTTCGGGCAATTTGTCATGCAATCTGGTACTTCGTGGGTGCAAGCTTCAAACCGCAAAAAAGATAAGCTTTCGCTGCTGCGAGAAGCGCTTAAGTATCCTAAGAGGGGAATTCCTGCTAAACGCAACTTGTCCCAAGCTTCTAAAATTGGCAGCAAAATTCGATCGCGCGCTTCGGTGGGTAACTGTTCCAAAAACCAATAAATCAGGGAACCGTCTACCATTGCTAAAGCTGGCGCGGGCAATTTATTGTCGTTAACTTTTGCCCAATTGCAGCCCATTTCTGCTAAGGCAATTGCTTCGGAAACTGCTCGCCGGTATCCCATCCATTCTTCGGTTCTAATTCCCCACTGCCGCGAACCGTACAAGTCTTCGGGTTTGTAGAAAACCTCGGGTACGCTGTCTAAAACGGGGTGGCGGCTTTGCCCGTAGTGCAGCATGACTGTGCCGACGTTTAGCAGGTAGCAGTAGGCTATTTCGTGATGGTTGGGGGAAATTTGCGAGCCGTCTGTGGCAAAGACTGTGTGAGCTGCGGGGGGTGCGGTGATGTAGGTGCGATCGGACAAGGGCTCGATCGGCGTGGCAGCATTGAATAAAGTGCGATCGCGCCAATTCTCTTGCAATTCCACCAATTTTTCCTGTTCCGCTGCGGCCTTTACCAGCAAATTCTGAGCCACTTCCAAACGCTGGCGAGCGGCCTGAGCTTCCACATTCAAATGTTGGCTCATTCCCTGCATTGCCTTGGCTGCTTTAGTTAAATCGAGCATTGGTTTTAAGTCTCAATATTAGAAAGCTTTCAAGCGGAGAAATTATCAAAACACTTTTCAAATTTTGGGTTCAGAAGCTGGTTTTTTTGTCCTACACGCGGTTTGATAAACTAAAATACTTCGTAGCAGCCCGCAGAAATAGTAAAAAAAAACGGTTTTTGAGGTCAAGAGTACCTGCAATAGTCTCTAAAAAAACACATTTTTTTTTGTCGATCGCCTTGCTTTTTTGAGGGATTTCTGTTATATTTATCTTATAATGGGATGGTGGCAAAAATATTATTTTTGCCACCATCCCATTATATTAAAATACCATGTCTGCGCCGCAAAAGTCAACAAAAAAGATGTAAATTTTTGTGATTTTTTTGACTCTGAAAAGCGAAAAAAACACTACTGTAAACAAATCTAACATCAACAGTCGATCGGCAGCCAATCGGCAAAATCTCCGGCAAACTGCGACAGAGAAAGCAATTGAACTGGTGGATTTTGAGCCACAGATTCCCGTTCGGCCAAAGTATTGTAACCCCAGTCAGCCAAAAATAACCTCACCTGAGATAAATCCGGCTGCTGCTTCACCGACAGCAAAGTTTTTAACCGGTCTTCCACAAACCAAATAGTCGCATCTTTGCCAGACGCGGCCAAAAATTCCCGCAAAATTTGGTGTTTCGGCTTGTTGTATTCCTTACCAAAAATCAACTCGGACGGCATTTGTACGCCCGCTAGCTGCAAAAGTTCCCGCACAAAACGACCTTCCTTTGTAGTGACGATCGCCACTTTCACGGAACTATCCTGCAACGAGTGCAAGCGATCTGCTACCCCTGGATAAAAGCGGTGCAAAGACAGCCACCCAGCTAAATCCTCAGCAATCCAATTATCGCGCAATCCGTCTAACATAGCGCCGACAGACTGCGCTTTCAAATTATTTTCTGTCAACAAATACGGTACTATATTGGGCCAGTCTAGCAAAATTTGCTCTGGGGAAATTCCGGTCAGTAGTGCGCGGATCAGCAGCGGCATTTCCCAACCGGTTTCGATGGCGGGCCGCACTCGGTAAAAACTCAAAGCTAAATCTGGATCTGGCACTGTTTCGACTGGTTTCCAGATTTGACAGTAGGTACGCCAAGCTGTTTGGAAATATTCGATTAGTCCGTCACAAATCACACCGTCAAAATCAAGAGCTAGAATTGTCGGAAAGTTATTAACCATCAATCGATTTTAGATTTTGGATTTTGGATTTTGGATTGAAGAATTGAAGAATTTGAGAATTGAACAAAGCGATATCACTGATGAATCCGGGGACTGGTTATCGGATACTATTTTTTGGTTGTGCCAGGATAAAGACGGGGGCTTGTACCCTGGCTGCTTTGGGTCACTGGATTGAAGAATTGACTGTGCAAACACTCAGCAATGATTGGTCAAGAGTCGTTATTAAAAAGACTGAACTAGCGGTTGATCGGCAATCGATTCTAGTCCTTGGGACTGCAACAATTGCGTCCACTCGGTCGTCAGCCGCGAATCATCGGGTGCGAGGCGCCGCATTTCGGCGAGAGTCGCAAGAGTCTCGTACCAAATCCCATTTTTAGCATAAGCAATCACCTTAGCCATAGGGTCGGGATTTGCCAAATCCTTCTGGAGATTTGCCTGGGGTTCAATTCGCTGCATCCATCCTTTAACAATATAATCCCCAGAACGCTCCAGAGGATCGCAGGCTAGTGCAAACGACCACACATATCGCTTACCCACCTCAATATTTTTTGTCTTGTCTTTCTCAGAAAGACTAACTCCAACAATTCCGGCTTTGTCATTTTTTAAAGTAGTTTCGTAGACTACTTCGGATTCATCTGCGTTTAGCAAAATAAACTCTACTTGAGCTGCCGGTTGAGAAACATATACAAAAAATGTTGGCGACTCTGTTAGCGTTAAGCCAATATTGCTTTCAGGTATTAAGGGAGTAATGAATAAACCATCCCGTAACTTACAGCCTCGATGCGTCCCCCCTTGCCGGTTGTCGGGGGCTGTTACATCAGGAGGTTTGAAATTAACATTCTGACTCAGCAGAATGGGTGCAGGCACAGCCTGCATCGGTGTCAGCAAACTGGGGAGAGTAAGGGCGATCGCCAATACAGTCATCGCCAGTGCAGTAAAATGTATAAAACGTTTCATTTTTCCACCAACTTGTAGAAATATTTATAGAACGCATCTCTTCTGTTAACCCGGAGTTTTAGCCCCGGGCGCGATCGAGTAAATGGGTCAATTTTCACATCGCCATCGGCAGACCGACCAAACTTCAAGAAATATCGAGATTTAAAGAGGCGCAACCAGTGGTTGAGCTGCAACTGATTCGAGCCCTTGGGACTGCAACAATTGCGTCCACTTGGCTGTCAGCTTCACATCCCCCGGTGTCTGGCGCCGCATTTGGGCTAAAGTAGCGAGAGTTTCGTACCAAATCCCATTTTGAGCATAAACGTTGAGCCTAGTCATCGGGTCGGGATTTGCCAAATCGCTCTTGAGAGTTGCCTGCGGTTCAATTCGCTGCACAAACCCTTTAACAACTAAATCCGCCGATCGATCTTCGGGGTCGCAAACCATGGAAAATGACCATACGTATCGCTTGCCAACTTCAAGGGATTTCTTGTTGTCCACGGTGGCAGGAATACTAACTCCAACAATCCCCGATTTGTCAAGTTTAAAGTTTTTTTCGTAGACCACTTCGTCCTCCTTTTCGTTGAGCAAAGTAAACTCTATTTCGGGCGAGGTGTTAGGAATATAGACAAAAATTGTGGGAGAATCTGTTAGGGTTAAACCGATATTAGTTGGAGGCACTAAAGGAGTAATAGATAAACCCGCTGGACAAAGCTTGTTGCCGCGATGTGTCCCTCCTTGTCGGTTGGCGGGGGCTGTTACGTCGGGAGGCTTGAAATTAAAATTTTGACTCAGCAGAAGCGGCTGGGATTGTGCGCGCATCGGTGCAAGCGAACTGGGTACGGTAGCTGCGATCGCAGATACGGCGACCGCAAGTGTAGCCCCATGTAGAAAACGTTTCATTTTGTTGTACCTTTCACTATAATTGCAAACACAGGCATTCGCTGATGGCGACAAATATTTTTGAGCTGCTAGTCGAGGGCGCAGATACACAATTTAAACCTTGACATATCATCAATAACATTTATTAATTCGAGCGGCAAGGGGATTCTCTGTCGGAAAAATCAGGTTGCCTAGGCCGCAAGTATCATTGGATACAGTTGCTCGCCATGTACTGTAAATTTTTGTAACAAAGTGGTCGGAGTTTCCGAGTGTTCTAAGATGGAGGAAGTCTCCAGCAGGCGGAAAATGTGAAACAACTGCTGTTCCAGAAACAAGTCAAACTTTTATGCTGGGATAATGAGTAAAATATCTAACAACATTCGATCGGCAGTGGCTCAATTGAGTCAAATGTATAAACCATCACTAGCATTGGCTAAGTCTGTATTAATTGCCAGCGCGGTAGTAACATTATCCTTGATGGGAGCCCGACAACTAGGAATACTCGAACCATTAGAATTAAGCGCTTACGACCAAATGGTGAGGTGGCGTCCCGAAGAACAGCCAGACTCGCGTTTGCTAGTTGTGGGGATTACCGAAGCAGACATTCAGAAACTGAAACAGTGGCCGATATCCGATCGCAAAATAGCTGAAATCTTACAAAAAATCGACCAAATGCAGCCGGCAGTCATCGGTTTAGATGTACTGCGAGACGTACCTTTAGGAGACGGGCGCGAGGAATTAACTAAAGTTTTACAAAAAAGCGATCGAATGATCGGGGTATGTTTAGTTACCGACGGAAGCCCGGACAATCCCGGTTCTCCGCCTGCACCGGGGCTGCCTGAAAACCGGGTGGGATTTGCAGATTTCGGAGTCGATCCGGGTGGCATACTCCGCAGGGCTTTATTATTTATGAAACCGCCGACAATTGAGGGCAACTCCTCGGCCCAAAAACATCTTTGCAATAACAATTCTCAAGTTTTATATTCCTTCAACCTCCAGCTAGCACTCCGCTACCTGCAAGGGCAAAAAATCTCTCCCCAACTTGCACCCGATCAATCTTTATGGCTGGGAAAAACCCAATTAAAACAACTAGCAAGCAATGACGGAGGATACACAAATATCGATGTCAGGGGATATCAAATATTAATTAACTATCGTTCCAAGCAGCAAGTCGCAAACCAAGTCAGAATTACGGATGTTTTAGAAGGGAAAGTAGACCCGAAGTTAGTTAAAGATAAAATAGTTCTCATCGGTTATACCACAGAAACCGTTAAAGATTTATTTTATACTCCTTACAGTGGGCGACAGCAAAAAAACCAATTCATGCCGGGGATCGTGGCACACGCACAAGTAGTCAGCCAAATTCTGAGTGCAGTTTTAGACAACAGACCGATGTTTTGGTTTTGGCCGGAATGGGCAGAAATCTTGTGGATTTCGGGATGGTCAATTGTGGGAGGAACCTTGGCATCGCGGATGGCTCACCCAGCGAAGTTGACGGTGACATTCGGAGCAATGCTGTCCGGGTGCTGCGCGATCGGCTTTGGGATTTTTCTGTTGGGAGGGTGGGTGCCTGTGGCAGCGCCAGCCTTAGCATTAATCTTAACTGGCGGTAGCATTGTATCAGCAGAGAGATTTAATAAAGCCGGATACGGGAAAGCAATTAGCGATCGAGTAAAACAAGTCTTCAAAATCGAAATAGACCAAGCCAAAAAAGAACAGCAAGTCGCAGAAATCACAGAATCTGATTTCTTTAAAGAATTGCAGCAAAAGAAAGATAAACTGAGGATTAGCAAACAAGAAACCTCTGAAAAAACACCTTCCGAACCCCAAGAAATAATTGCCATTACCCCTGAGCTTCCCAAGGCCGAAAGTCAGACAGACGACTACCTAGCTCAGTTGCAGGAAAAATCCAAACAGCATAAGCAGGGCGCCGCCGTGACTGAATCGGAAAGCGGCTCAAAAACGGGCGCGTCCGATGCGGGCAGCGGTGCTAGTTCAGCCGAAACTAAACATGATGACGAGTTCAGCGATTTGCAAACCAAAGCCAAACAGATGCGGCAGCGCAGGGGCGCCCAAAAGATTATAAAAGATGAAAAAAGTGATAGTTTAACTGACAAGGAGGATTTGGGGGGCAAGGAAGAATGACAGACCACTCGACTGCATCGAGAATTGCATCATAATGGGTTCTCGCCGTTTCTTACGCTCATACGCAGATCATGTCCAAAATCATCTCTGTCCACTCTTACCGGGGCGGAACTGGCAAATCGAACACGACAGCAAACCTGGCATCTATTATCGCTCGTGGCGGAAATCGGGTCGCCATTGTGGACACAGACATTCAATCACCGGGGATTCACGTGCTGTTCGGTTTCAGCGAGAGCAACATGGATCGCTGCCTGAACGATTACCTGTGGGGCCGGTGTCCGATCGCGGATACGGCCTACAATGTGAGTTCGCTGCTGCCCAAATTAGCTAGTAACGGCAACCTCTACCTGATTCCTTCGAGCATTAAAGCAGGGGAGATAGCGCGAGTTTTGCGCGAAGGCTACGATGTGGGGCTGCTTACCGACGGCTTTCAAGAACTGATCGAGGTGTTGAACTTAGACTACCTATTTATAGACACGCACCCGGGGCTCAACGAAGAAACCCTCCTCAGCATCACCATTTCCGACATCCTGCTGCTGATTCTGCGTCCGGATCAGCAAGATTTTCAGGGAACGGCTGTCACGGTAGATGTGGCCCGCAAATTAGAAGTTCCCAAGATTTTGATGACGATCAATAAAGCCCCAGAATCCCTGGATTTCGAGGATTTGAAGCAGCAAGTAGAGAGTATTTACAACATCCCAGTGGCAGGGGTACTGCCCCACAGCGACCAGATGATGCTGCTCGCCAGCAAGGGAGTGTTTGCGCTGCACTTCCCTAACGACCCTCTAACTAAGGTTGTGGAAGGGATTGCCAAACAGATTGTGGGATAATTGGTGCAGCGAATGCCGATCCCCCGCCCAGGAGTTTCGCTTTCGCTCTCAATTCTTGCGGAGCGATGTCCTCCTGCCTATCCCGAATATTTGGTTAAAGAGTCAGGAGAATGGCGACAAAATGAGATACAAATAGATTATGAGAATTTGTTAAAAAACTTTAGGAGGAGAACTCATGGATTTTGACTTCCGCATACTAATAGTATTGATGCCCGTATTGTTGGCGGGCGGCTGGGCTGCTTACAACATCGGCAGTATAGCTCTCAAACAAGTGCAGAAATTGTTGAACAAGCAAGCTTAAACTCAGCCTCTTTTCAGGTAATTCCGCAGCCGACTGTTTTTTGAGATACAAAAACAGGCGGCTGATTTGTGCATTGGCTCTGCTTAAGTGATGGCTGATTGTTGGCGGGCAATTTACGACTGCAGAGAGATGGGGCGAAAACAAAAGAAAAGTTAGATTGAAAAGTTAAGCAGAAACCGGGTACGCTCAAGCAAAATACTTTGTTGCAGCAAACGAGCCTGGGTAAAAAAACCTAGTTGCGAAAGCAGGGCGATCGCGTAACTCCTGATTTTGATGTTTTAAACTCTACTCAGGAGTTATCAGTAGAGTCCCATAAAAATATTTGGCAAGCACGTTCTCGCAGAAAATATGAGACAATCACAAAAGTATTTGCCCTGACAATCTCCCTAAAAACTGCGAAGTTTAACGGGTAGGGAAGATAGGTCAAATTGTCAATGTTAAATTCCTATATCTTTAGATAGATTATGCTTTTTCCCCGATCAAGTGGTATGCTACTCCACCCCACATCCTTTCCCAGTCGATTTGGCATTGGGGACATGGGAATAGAAGCATATCGCTTTATTGACTTTTTAGTTGAGAGCGACCAGCAATACTGGCAGCTATTGCCGCTCGGCCCCACAGGATACGGCAATTCTCCTTATTCGTGCTATTCAGCAATGGCGGGAAATCCCCTGCTAATTAACCCAGAACTGCTGCGGGATCAGCAATTGCTCGGAGATGAAGACTTCGCTAATTTGCCAGAATTTCCGCTGGATTATGTAGACTTCGAGCGAGCGATCGCCCTGAAAGTCCCTTTGCTCAAAAAAGCTTGCGAAAACTTCAAAGCCAAAGCATCCCCGATCCAGCAAAAAGAATTCTCAGCTTTTTGCGAAAGCAAACAGAATTGGCTGGAAGATTACGCCTTATTTATGGCACTAAAAGATCACTTTGGCGGTGTTAGCTGGAACAATTGGGAACCAGAAATTGCCCGTCGAGAACCAGAGTCGGTAGAGAAGTGGCTTCAGCAGCTAAATGCTGAGATTTATTACTACAAATACGTCCAGTTTGAGTTTTTTCGCCAGTGGACGGAGTTGAAACGCTATGCTAACCTGCGGGACATTAAAATTATTGGCGACATTCCGATTTATGTAGCTCACGACAGCGCGGATGTATGGTCTCATCCAGAAATATTTTGCTTGGATGAAGCCACCGGAGAACCAGCTTTAATGGCGGGAGTTCCCCCTGATTACTTCAGCAATACAGGTCAATTGTGGGGCAACCCCGTATACAATTGGGAGAAGTTGCAAGCAACTAATTTCGAGTGGTGGGTGCAGCGTTTTGAAGCGATTTTCGCTTATGTAGACGTGACTCGTATCGACCACTTTCGAGGATTTGAGGCTTACTGGGCGGTGAAGCGCGGACAAGAAACTGCGATCGAGGGAGAGTGGATTAAAGCGCCGGGAACAGCTTTGTTGGATCTAATTAACGAGAAGTTTGGCAACTTGCCGATTATCGCTGAGGATTTAGGGGTAATTACTCCAGAAGTGGAAGCTTTGCGCGATCGATACGAGTTTCCAGGAATGAAGATTTTGCAGTTTGCTTTCGGCGCGGGCCCTGGCGATCCTTTTTTGCCTTTCAATTACGATCGCAATTGCGTAGTTTACACCGGTACCCACGACAACGACACGACTATCGGCTGGTTCAATCAACTGCAACACTACGAAAGAGATGAGGTTTTGCGTTATTTGGGCTGCATCGATCCCCAAGGCATTCACTGGTCTTTAATCCGCATGGGTTGGATTTCTATTGCTAATTTGGCAATTGTGCCGTTTCAAGATTTGTTGGGTTTAGATACTGACGCGCGGATGAATTTTCCGGGGAAACCAGAGGGAAATTGGGGCTGGCGGTATCGACCCGAAGCTTTGAATTGGGATGTGAGGGATCGGCTAAAAACGATGACTTACATCTGCGGGCGCGCTCCTAATAAACATTGATCGTCGGTAAGGGGTAGTTGGTAATTGTTAATGGGTAATATCAAATCTGTTAACATCGGAATTCTTCCTATCTCTCTACTCTTTATCTGTGTGAATCAGCGTCAATCCCTTGTCATCTGCGCTTGCTGAAATTCTCTTTTTTTTAACCGCAGATGAGGGCAGATCAACACAGATTAACGCAGATGAATCCTATCTATTCCGGTTACACCATCCGTGGTTTACTGTTGACTGGATTTGACTATTCCGATGCAACCGGGTTTGATAGAATTGGTAATTGGTAATTGGTAATTAGTGCATCAAGACGGACATTCTAATTAAACTCTGTGGACTGCCCGCTATTACCTATTACCCATTAACAATTACCAATTAACACTCAACCTTCATTCTTGGGCGGTGCTGAAGGCTTGAGTTCGTTTGCTTTAAAAACAACTTCTTTAGCGACTCCAGGATCTCCGAGTGGTTCGGCTTGTCCGTTATTAACAGCAACCATTACCCCGCCGGCGTTACCTGCTACCACTACCAATTGCTTTTGAGCCCCCCAGGTGCGAACAGTCCCGGTCGGCAAAGTTCCCTCAAACTCTGTTTTACCATCGACTTCAACCTGCATCCACGATTCTGCTTTAAAAGTGACGCTAACCATCACTGGTTTATTGCCAGATTTATTTAAATTTTGACCGGTTCTTACTGCTTCGACAGCCTCGTAACTATCCGGTTTCTGATTTTGTGAGGCTCTCGATGCCTCAGCAGCTAAACGAGCTTGTTCTTGCTGCCCGAGCGCTAGTTCTTCGGCTCCCGCACCGTTTTTTGCGGTAACAGAACCGCTCATCAACTGAGATAAGACATTGACCGAACAGATAATTAGAAATGTGTAAAAGAGGTAGAGGTGCATCGGCCGCAACTGAGGCCCATCTTGCCAGGATAGCTTGGTTCTCGATCTCGGCGGCGGTTCGATCGGGAAAAAGTCGGCAAACTGAGTTCCGTCCAAACCCATTGCTTCAGCGTAGCGCTTGATCAAACCCTGAGTGTAGACGGGTTCGGGAAGTTGGTCGAGTTGACCGTCCTCGATGGCTTGCAGCAGATTCCGCCGAATCATTGTTACCACGGCTACTTTGTCCAAACAAATCGACTGCTGTTCGCGGTACTGGCGGAGTTGAGTTCCTATTTCCGCTAGCTTCTTCTGAGCTGTTTCTGGCTCTTGGGAGTGCAGTTTCTGCTTAGTGGTTTTGAAGAATAAAAACAATAAATTCTTTGTCATATGCTGTGCTCCTGGGAATTTACTGGCACGCTTATTGATGTTAGGTTGACTAGATTCCATAAATAAATAATTTCCGCATCTTCTAGGGGTCGGCAGCAGCCTGGTGGCAATATTGGCGAACCGGGCCGCTGCAATTGAATCGGGCCGATGGCTGTGCGGTGCAGGCGCACCACGGGATATCCCAACTGTTCGGCAGTTCGCCGAATCTGTCGGTTTCTGCCTTCTGATAGAATGACTTCTAACAGAGTTTGGTCTCGCGCGCGATCGAGAACTTTAACTTTCGCGGGCAAAGTTTTTCGGCCGGACAAGATGATGCCCTGACGCCACGCTTCCAGTATGGGTTCCGGGGGATCGCCGCTCACCCAAACCTGATAAGTTTTGGCGATCGAGTGACGCGGATGGGTCAAACAAAATGTCAGCTTACCATCATTGGTGAGCAAGAGGGCGCCGGTGGAATCTGCATCTAAGCGTCCTACGGGGTGGATGCCTTTACCGGAGCGCAGTTGGGGTGGCAGCAAGTCGAGAACTTTCGATCGGGATCTTGGATCGCTGCAAGTAGAAACTACGCCTGCCGGTTTGTTGATCAACAGATAGACCTTTGCAGGTCGATCCGTTGGTTTCACCGGGACTCCATCGACTTGGATGAGATCGCGATCGGGATTCGCTTTTTCTCCTAAGCGAACAATATTGCCATTAACTCGGACTCGTCCAGCTACAATCATCTGTTCTGCAAGACGGCGAGAGGCAATGCCCCACTGGGCGAGGATTTTTTGCAGCCTTTCATCAGACATGACGGGAGTGTGGAAATCCCCAACGAGCGAACGGTGGGGAGGAAACACGACACGGTTAATTGATTAACCGTACTAGCAATGCTCAATTCCTGGTTGGGAATAAATTATAATGCTGACCAATTATTACAGGACGCCCGGCAAGAGTGCAGATTGTCCTTGTGTCCGGTGCAGATTGTCCTGATGGCATTACCCTGAATGCTGTGCAAAAACTACGACGAAAAGACTCGCTGCAGGCACAGGTTTGCACCGTTGGTTTGCGGCTGGTTTGAAAGGTGTGGGTCAGACCCGACCATAAACCAACACTACCATAAATCCCGTACTCCTGGTTAAATTTATACGCTCGATCGCGAATTTTTCATCGGGATCGCACAACTCGTGAACTACCCAAAGATCCCAAGGGGAGAAAGGTGAGAATTTTTCTGCTTCTGGCGTTGCTGATGCCAGATTTCTGCTTGATTTTGGAGTCGATCGGACTTGTGTTCATCAACCCGGTTTCTAAGGGAAATCAGAGGTTGACGGCGATATATCTGTGCAGAAACGGGGTTTTTGAGACCGGATGTGCAAGCTCTAGTTAAATTTCTGTGCTTGAATATTAAGGTTTATATTCTGAAATTGTTTATGACTGTCGATCGAAACCCTCTTCAATTTGACAATAGAGATGCCGCTGCTGGCTCTGGTGGGACTGTTAATCTCGGCGAGGAGTCGGGGAGACCTTCGCCGAGTCAAGGCAGCCGGATTGCGAGCGCGGTGCTGTCTCCGGCGGTGCAGTTGTGGCTGCGATCGCAAGTTCAGCAGGTGGACGAGTTGAAGGTGAAAATTGAGGGGAGCGATCGACAAATCTTCAGCGGTGCGATCCCCAAAGTCACGGCTGCCGCGCGCGGTGCTGTGTATAAAGGACTACACCTAACTGAAGTTGCGATAGAGGGCTGTGGCATTCGCATCAACCTCGGTCAAGCTCTCAAAGGTCAACCCCTGCGCCTCCTGGAATCCGTTCCCGTGGCAGGCGTTTTGAGGCTCAGCCAAGCGGATTTGAATGCGTCGTTGAAAGCGCCTTTGCTGGCTGATGCTTTGAGCGAATTTTTGCTGCCAATGCTGCCGCTGACAGATAGGGAAAAGTCGCTGAAGTTGAAAAATTCGCAGATTGCTATTGAGGCGGGTTTGTTAACGCTTTCTGCGGCTATTGTGCGCGCTGGCGGTAGGCAAATTCCTTTGGTATTGCGAACTGGTTTGCGGATAGCCAGCGGTCGCGAATTGATGTTTGAATCACCAGAAATCGAAATCGATGGAGAATTAAAGAGCAGTGATTTCAATGGTTTTAAAATTGATTTTGGGCCGGAAGTTGAGATTGAAGAATTGATTTTGAGTCCGGGGGAGATTGTTTGTCGGGGAGGAATTATAGTTTTGCCTTAGTTAGTTGACTGTTGACTGTTGACTGTTGACTGTTGGCTTTAACCAGGTTCTTCGGTAAGCCTGGGAATACATACCCCATCCCCAATGCCCAATTCCCCATGCCCAATTCCCAATTACCAATTCCCAATTCCCCATGCCCAATGCCCAATTCCCCATGCCCAATTCCCAATTACCAATTCCCAATTACAGATTAATTAAAAAAGAGTCGATCGCGGGCAAGAGTAAAGTGACAAAATAGTAGACTAACGGTGCGGTAAAAACATAACTGTCGGTGCGATCGAGAATGCCGCCGTGACCGGGGATCAACTGTCCCGAATCCTTAACGCCAGCGTCTCGCTTCATCATCGACTCAGTTAAATCTCCCAACAGGCTAGCAACCCCAATCAACAGACCAAAAGCAGCCCCAGTATACGGCCACCCCGGCCAGTGTAAATACCAAGACCCAGCGGCTGCCACGGCCATGCTGCCGCAAACTCCAAATACGGCACCTTCAACCGTCTTTTTGGGGCTGATGTGGGACAGGCTAGTGCGGCCGAAGAATTTGCCGACAAAATAAGCCCCAATGTCAGCGGCCCAGATGCAGAAGAAAGCCAGCAGCAGCGAAGTCAATCCTAAAGATATGTGGCTGGAATTTGTCCAAGACGGGGACGGATAAATGTTAACCGGCAAATTGCTTGCTACTGCTTGCCCCAGTCCAGTTGTAGCAAGATTGCCTGGGTCGAGGCCGACTCGCAGCCGTATCCAATAGCTGGGCAAATAACCGCCGTAGAACAATCCTAAAATTGAGGAGGCAATATCGGCGATCGTCGATAATTTAGGTTGGAATAACAGGTAGAAACAGATTAAGGTTCCCGCTAAGGGGAACATGGCATCTACGAGTTCCGGTGCTAGGGCGGCAGTAATTAATAGCCCTTGACTGACGGCTAAGGTAGTTTTGGCAGCGGGCGCAATGCCTTTAGCCCTGGCTAATTGAAAATATTCCAATTGGCCTAGGTAGACGATGACTCCAAAGCCGACGGTGAAGTACCATCCGCCCATAATAATCATTCCCAAAGCAAGGGCGATCGCAACTATTCCACTCAGGATACGAGACCAAGGCATAAAATGAATTTCTCTTGCAGACGGCGGCGGGTAATTCGATTTGAGATTTGAGATTTGAGATTTTGGATTTGAGATTTTGGATTTTTCTAGAGCACGAGTTGATCCCTTGCACAACTAACCCCCATCCCCCATCCCTTATCCAATATCTCAAGTCAGGCGGTCAATCCAGCTATGGTGGCCCCTATTCTTAAGTATGAAGGTTAAGTGAACTTAAAAAAGATTAAGAATTACATTTAGGAATGGGCATAGGGCATTGGCCCGCGCAGGGCATGGGGAATTGGTCCGCGCAGGGCATGGGGAATTGGCCCGCGCAGGGCATAGGGCATGGGGCATGGGGCATTGGCTATTTATTCCCAGGATCTGCCGAGGAACCAGGTTAAAGTTAACTGTCAACTGTCAACTGTCAACTAACTTCTAATCCAGCTTTTCGCCGCTGAGAATAAATATGGGATTGACGGCGGCAAAGGTTTGACTCAGGCCGCGAGTCTCCAAGCGGTTGACGGCGGACTGGACTACCTCAATGTTGCGGACTTGCAATTCGGCGAACCCTTCGGAAAGGGCGTAAAGATTCTCTAAATTCGAGGCTGTGGCGACAACTCTACCGTGGGGTTGCAAGTACCGCCAGACTTCTTGGAGAATGGCTTTAATGGGGCGACCTCCTTCGATGCAGACTCGGTGGGGGGGTTGGGGCAGGTTTTCCAGGCATTCCGGGGCACTGCCTTCTATGACTTCTACGTTGTTGAGATCGAATCGATCGCAATTTCTGCGAATCAAGCTTGCTACTTCTTCGTCCCTTTCGACGGCGATAATCCGACCTTTGGGACACAGCAAACCTGTTTCTACGGCGATCGTACCAGTACCTGCACCGATGTCCCACACGACTGAATCTGCTTGCAGCCGCAGGTGGGAGATTAACAGCAGTCGGACTTCTCGCTTACTCATGGGAATTCCCGGTAAACGTTCAAATAAGTCATCCGGGATGCCTGGAGTGACGTAGGGCCAAAGCATAGTTATATTTTTGATTTTTGATTTTTGATTGAAGCAAGACGGCAGTTGGAACTCGTGGAAGAATTAGTAGAAATTCTGCCAATTTCCCCCAAGCCTTAATATTTACTGTCGCACAACCTTGAGAGTTTGGAGGTTTCTATCGCTACAACCTGTGATTTTGCCGCCGGCGGCCAGGATTTGTTGCAGGTAGTCAACGGCTGCTGGGGTAATGATTTCACCGGGCATCAGGACTGGTATTCCTGGGGGATAGGGACAGATGAGTTCGGCGCACAGGCGATCGACTGCTTTGTCTGCAGGTACTGTTTCCGCTGGAAAAAAGAAGGCCTCGCGGGGGGAGAGGAGAGGGGGAGAGGGGGAGAGTGGGAGAGTGGGAGAGTGGGCCAATCTTCCATCGGACATCGAACATCTTCTCTCGGACTTCTTCTTTCGGACTTCTTCCTTCTTCCTGACATCCGTTACATTTTGTACAGTGCTCGTTGCCGAACTTTCTTCTTCCTTCTTCCTTCTTCCTTCTAAAAAAGTACAAGCTTTAACTAGATTGTCAATATCTGATTCTGTATTTCCCAAGGTGATAATAAATGTTAAATGTCGGGGCATGGGAAGTTCTGCCGTGACACCGAGTTGAGAGTGCAAAATTTCATCGGCGGCAAATCCTGTGATTCCTAAATCTGATACTTTTACTGTTAGCCTGGTTCTGTCTAATGCTGCAAAACCCGGTGTATTTAACGGTTCTAAAACTGATAAGCCGGGAATTTGACTGATGCGCGATCGCGCTTTTTCTGCTAGCTGTAAAGTTTGCGCCATTAACTCTTTGCCGTGGAGTGCGATTTGTTGGCGGGCTGCGTCTAGGGATGCTAATAATAAGTAGCTGGGACTGGTAGATTGTACTAGCTGCAATGCTCTATTTAATTTTTGGATATCTATGCGATCGCCCTTGACGTGCAGCATCGATGCTTGTGTCATTGCACCGAGGGTTTTGTGGATTGATTGTACTGTTAAATCGGCGCCGGCTGCTAGTGCTGGTTCTGGCAAGTTTGGATGAAAGTTAAAGTGCGCGCCGTGGGCTTCGTCTACTAATAACGGTATGTTGTATTGATGGGTAATTTGGGCGATCGCCCCCAAATCCCCGCAGACGCCGTGATAGGTTGGGTAAACCATCATTACTGCTTTGGCGTCGGGATGTTGTTCTAGGGCTGCGGCTGTAGCTTCTGGGGTGATGCTGTTGGCAATATCCCAATCCGGGTTGTACTCTGGATTGACAAAAATTGGAATTGCACCGGATAAAATTAAACCTGAAATTGCCGAAGAGTGGATATTTCGAGGTAGGATAATTTTATCTCCAGGGCCGCAAGTCGCTAAGATGGCGGCGATAATTCCGCAAGTCGAGCCGTTAGCCAAAAACCGAGTTGATTGGGATCCAAATGCTGCTGCGGCTAAGTATTGAGCTTCGGCAATTGCACCTTCTGGGTTAAAGAGATTGTCTAACTCCGGCAATTCGGGCAAATCCGATCTAAATACTGCCGCACCGAATAAGTCAATTAGGGGTTGAGAGATTCCTTGTCCGCCTTTGTGTCCGGGGGCGTAGAATGGGGCGTGCGGGTGATTTGTGCGATCGCGCAAAGCATTTAATAGAGGCGTTTGTTCTTGAGAGTTTGCTGGTGACACGCTTAATCCTGATTTGAATATTTGGAATTATAGCAACCGCCGAGGTTTCACTCGACGTTATTAATTGCTGAAACCATTGCTGGCAATTCCGCGATCGCATCGACTGCTTCCTTTTTTCCTTGCAATCGCCTACAAGCAACACCGTCTCAATTTCAAACTTCTCTACAATGACTTAACATCGACTGCTTAAGTGTGATACTCAAACAGTTAAAAATCCTGGCTACTGCTTTACTTATGGTTTGTCTAGGGGCTGTGGTTTCAGTTAAAGCACATAATCCTACCACATTCTGCGGCTATTTTTCAGCTTACTGTTGTGAGGAAGTTTTGGGCGATCGCGCACTACTGTCACCAACTACCAAGACGCTTTAACCGATTAACCCAGAAGTTATCAAAGTTAAGCTTTAATTCAAGGTAGATTATTGAGTCGCGATCGCCCCAAATTCTACCCTAATTGGGTTTGCCAATTCATTGCATACTTTTCAATCAGCTCGGCCTGGTCAGTACCATTGATAATTTTACGCGCACTCCAGAAATCCACACTGCTTTCCGAAATATAATCATCCAGCTTCATACCCGTAAAGACCCCCCATTTCATGCCATGAACTAGGATAAAGAGTGAAATATCTGGAAGCATCACAAGATCCGGATTGTTAACCAAGTCTTGGGATAGCAAATCCGAATATTTGCGATAATTACCCAGGAGGGTTAGTTGCACGTAGCCCCGTCCGTAGAATGGATAATAATCTAGAGTTCTACGGTGGTTTTCTGCTTCTGGTTCGCCCAAATAATAAGATTCTCGCACGGGTTGAAAACTATCTGCTGTTTCATGCTGAACGGTGGCGAGAATGTAAGCAATTTGAGCTTGAGACGCAATACCTTGGCGATGAGCTTCTTTGATAATTGCCTGCACCGCCGCTTGTTTATTATCACCGCCTTTCCAATCAGGTAACTTTCCAGCACCCTGCTTGGCATCCAGTAAAGCTTTAGCGGTTGTTGCCCCTAACACATCCCCGCCATCAAGTTGACGGGTGGCTTTAAAATTCCGTAAGGCTTCTTGCGTTTTAGAGCCATAAATACCATCGACAACTTCTAAAAGATTATTAGCGCGCAGGATGGTTTGAATTTCTGCACAAAACAGTCGATCGTCAACAAAAACCCCAGAGTTAATATCATCAAAAGAAATCGATCGCTTTTGGTCAATTACATCTTGGAGTTTCAGATTGGATGGTTCGCTAGAAACTCCGCGAGACTGTCCGGAGCTTAACTCTGCTAGTTTAGTTTGGGTTACAAATCCGGCAATTCCATCGACTTGCAAATTTCGATCGGCCTGAAATTTTCGGACTGCGGCATCAGTTTGCTCGCCAAAGATACCATCTGCTGTAACTGAAATTCCAACGTTGGCTAAATTTTCTTGCAGTTTGCGAACTCTTTCTCCCTGCATCGGTGGGATAACCAATCGCAAATCCCCATCTCGATCGCTGCTGTAGGGGGCTGAATCAATCCCAGGGGAAATGAAACTGACATGAAGGTGATTGTGATGTCCGTCGCAAAATTCTACGCCTGTAATTTGCGGATCGTTGAAGAGAATTCGCCGAATACGCAAAATTGGATTATTGTAAAATAAATCCACCAATTCTTGAGTGCGATCCCGAGAGTATTCAGGATCACGCCAAGTAAGTCCAGGGGGAACGCATCTTATTGAACACTGTTCATCAGTGGTGAGTATATTTTGAGATAAATTCACCATTCTTAGAAGCTACAGACACGCTTTGTAATGACTTTAGTAAGA
>Ga0164305_10000275_pt1 | contig 18355 bp, 17 predicted proteins | sample Whisoiple_237_MG_FD_110215 | JGI IMG/M metagenome (GOLD analysis project Ga0164305, IMG submission 110215) | Soil microbial communities amended with pyrogenic organic matter from upstate New York, USA - Whitman soil sample_237_MG | ecosystem: Environmental > Terrestrial > Soil > Agricultural...
GGCGGAGGAGGCAGAGGGAGCGGAGGAAGTTAAAAAATCAGATCTTATCTTTAATTATGTTGACCTAGTTATCAAATCCGGTTAGTAACCTAAAATAACCAGATTGGGTAGGACGAGTTAATTTAGGTTCTCGTAGCTTGTGGATATCGACTCAATTCTGCAATCATTTCAACATTTTGGTGTCCATCTAGGACTAGAACGCATCCAGCGACTATTGGCAAACTTGGGCAATCCGCACCAATCAGTGCCGATCATTCATGTGGCTGGAACTAATGGCAAGGGTTCCGTTTGTGCTTACCTCTCGGCAGTGCTGACAGAGGCAGGTTATCGCGTCGGACGCTATACGTCCCCTCATTTAGTAGATTGGAATGAACGCATTTGTATTAATCAACAGCCAATCTCATCAGAAGCCCTACAAAACTTATTGCTGCAAGTTCAGTCAGCCATTCAACCGGATGTAGAATCGCCGACTCAGTTTGAAGTCATTACCGCCGCCGCTTGGTTGTACTTTGCTCAACAACAGGTTGATATTGCGGTTATAGAAGTAGGATTAGGCGGTCGATTGGATGCGACAAACGTCTGCGATCGCCCCCTCGTTAGTATCATCACTTCTATTAGTCGCGAACACTGGCAACAATTGGGTTCTACCTTAGCGGAGATTGCTGGGGAAAAAGCCGGAATCCTCAAACCGGGATGTCCTGCTGTGATTGGGCAATTACCCCCAGAAGCGATCGCCGTAGTCAAGCAGCGCCTAGCCGAATTAAGTTGCCCAGCCGTTTATCCCGAACCAGCGCGTCAGATAAAACCGGGTTGGGCAGAATACCAATCGGGCAATTCTCCCTCTATTCAGTATCCCTTGCCTTTATTTGGCGAGATTCAGCTAGCTAACTCAGCCCTGGCGATCGCATCTCTACAAATCTTGATGAACCAAGGTTGGGAAATTCCCGTAGAAGCGATCGCCTCTGGTATGGCAAAAACCCAATGGCCAGGTCGTCTTCAGTGGACAACTTGGCAGCATCACCCTTTATTAATTGATGGCGCTCATAACCCTGCCTCAGCCCAAGTCCTGCGCCAGTATGTAAATACCTTAGACTCTGTTAAAGCCGGGGAACCCGTTACCTGGGTGATGGGAATGCTCTCAACCAAAGATCATACCGAGATTTTCAAAGCCCTACTGCAAGCAGGCGATCGCCTATACCTAGTACCCGTCCCTGATCACAGTTCTGCTAAACCCGAAGAGTTAGCAACCCTAGCGCGTGAAATTTGCCCCAACTTAGCAGTCATCCTTACCTATCCTGACCTCAGCACAGGGCTAACCGCAGCCATCTCAAATCCCTTAGTCGTCTTGTGCGGTTCCCTTTATTTAATTGGTCATTTCCTCAGCCTTTGACCTCAAGACTTTACGGATAGACGACCCATGACTCAAACGATTCCTGCTAAGCCCAACACAGCATCCCCAGGAAACTGGAAAACTGGAAGCTGATCACGATTGATTCGGGCGTAAACGAACCAAGCTAGCTACGGGATGGTTGCCACCGTTATTAGAAACCTATATTTCATTGTTGAAAACAGCAAATTACCTTGGTTCTACGATATCTCCAAAAGATAAGGCGTTACTACCGTTACGGGAGTTATAAGCTCCCAGCATAGCGGTTTTGAGTGTGTTGGTATTAAGATCTCCATCAGGCGAATCAAGGTTTACATTACCTCTTAACTCTTCTGTGTAATTCCAAAAAATTACGTCAAAATATACCTTTTTCTTCAGACGCTTATCACTAAGAAGTTTGAGACAACCTTCAGCGAACTGTGGGTATTTAGAGAAGGAATTACCTAATTGGGCACGTAGTTTAGGTTCACTAAAATCAATGTTAACAACGCCTAAAGCTTGTTCTAGTTCTTGCGGAGTCCGTAAAGTGGATGGCGTATTAGATGGCTTAGATGGCGTAGTGGGCGGCGTATTAGATGGCGTAGTGGATGGCGAAATAGTGGCGAAGTTAAGAACCAAGCCAATAGTTAGCAAAAATAATCCAGTAGGAATAGTCCATTTTTTTTGCTCTGATGATACTTCAATGATTCCTCCAATCTTTGTCACAAATGCCAGAACAAGAATAAACAATCCAGCCACAATAAGCATGGTAGGTATTGGTGTGTTCTGTATTGCTTTAATTAAGGTTTCCATCACCCCTCCAGATAAAGAGAAATTTAAATAGTAGAGCGGCAGAAGTCATCCAAATATTAACCTGATCGGGGTGGATCGACAGAAAGTTTCCACATATCTTCAGATCTGTATGAATTTCTCTGCAAATATCATTAAATACATACTTTATTCTGTAGCCTGTTTACTCATGGAGCCGCGTCCCCAAAAAAATTAAAATTCAGAACACGCACGAAAGCAACAGACATCAAACCCAAAGAAGAAATTTGCTTGCCCCAAGAGCAAAGGCACATCGGCTGCTTGTGTCCAGGCAAATGCTAAATTAACCCTTGGGAATGAACTAATTTGAGCATTAACAATAACTGCGCGAGCTTCAAATCGAGCCAAGTTTCCTGCCAATAGAACCGAAAGCGTCTCATACTCCCAGATTAAACCCAGTTGTAGCCCTAATTTGTATGGCAAAACATTAACGCTTGCGCCTGTATCTAATAATCCTTCTACTTTCAGGGATTGACTATTAAGGCTGAGCGTCAAAGGCAGATACGGCATTTGATCGACTAGCCCAAGACTGCTGTCAATAATTTTGTAGGAGTCAAGACACAGCATCCCCAGGAAACTGGAAGTGATCGCAGTCGGAGGTATTCTGGCATCCGATCAGGTAATCTCCTTAGATACAAACCTTTTATAACGTTCTCCTTCTGAGAGAACTTTTCAAGATCAGCCTAACGGTACGCTTGATCGGCTGTAAGTAACCTTAAACCCAACACCAAAATCTTTCGGCAGTCCTCTCCAAATGAATTGTTGGGCTGCGGAGAGTGGAAAGTATATAACAGATTATATAGCTGAACTATCAAGCGACTAGAAAGAAAAACTATGTTGAAGCAGCAATTGAAGATTCAGATTCCTCAACAGGAACTTATAGTATTCTGCCAAAAATGGAAGATTAAAGAAATGTCCTTTTTTGGTTCTGTTTTACGGGATGACTTTCGAGCGGATAGTGACATTGATATATTGGTAAGTTTTGAGGACAATTCAACTTGGGGAATTTTAGAGCTAGTTCGGATGAAACGTGAACTTAAGATTTTGCTAGGACGTGAGATCGACTTGCTGACCAAAAAATCGATTGAGCAAAGCCACAATTGGATTCGTCGGCAAGAAATTTTAGGAACTGCTCAGGTTGTTTATGTCGCGGGATAATGCATCATTGCTTGATATTGTTCGAGCAGGACAATTGATTTTGCAGTTTGCTCAAGGACTCAACCGTGAGCAATTAGAATCTGATTTGCGAACACAATCTGCAATTCTTTATCAAGTTGCAATCATGGGAGAGGCAACCAAACGATTATCTCGTGAGTTCCGAGAACAACACCCGGAAGTTCCTTGGGATGATATAGCCGGGATGCGAGATGTAGTTGCCCATCAATATGATCGAATTGATTTGGATATTGTTTGGCAAGTCATCCAACGAAACATTCCTGAATTGCTAAGTCTATTAATAATTCTGCTCCCAACTCAAGATACCTAGAAAACCGGATGCTGAGCGATCGCCCTAGTATGTCTGCCTGCAAAGATCAGGCTCAGTAGCTTATCATCGTCCATGGAGAGCAACCGATATCAGTAACCGTCCATGAGCGCCTACCTCGAAGCATCTACCCCTCCAGAGTCGCAAAATAGCAGGGCTACTCAAAATAAAGAGGCGATGAATCGCATCGCTGCTAATAATGCTGATTATCGGACAGTAGATCGGGAAAAGCTCACACCGATGATGCAGCATTTTGTAGAGATGAAGGAACGGTATCCTCAAGCGCTGTTGCTCTATCGGGTGGGGGACTTTTATGAAACCTTCTTTCAAGATGCTCGGATTTTGGCAGAAAGCTTGGAACTGGTTTTAACTTCTAAAGAGTCTGGAAAAGAAATTGGGCGAGTTCCCATGTCAGGCGTTCCGCATCATGCCTTGGATCGGTACTGTACCTTATTAGTAGAAAAGGGATTTGCGATCGCTATTTGCGATCAAGTCGAAGATGCTGCCGAAGCCGCCGCGCAAGGACGGCAGGTGCGGCGGGAGGTGACGCGAGTATTAACCCCTGGCACATTGTTAGATGAGGGGATGCTGAATGCGCGTCGTAACAACTTTTTAGCAGCAGTTGTTATTGCTGGGGAACATTGGGGTTTAGCTTATGCCGATATTTCTACCGGGGAATTTGTCACCACGCAAGCCACTGGGTTAGAGTCGCTAGAGCAAGAATTGATGCGCTTGCAACCTTCAGAAGTTTTAGTACCGACAAATGCTCCAGATTTAGGCAGTTTGCTACGCCCTGGAGAGTCGTCGGATCATTTACCGGAGTGTTTACCGCGTGCCTTTTGCTATGCAATGCGATCGCAAACACCGTTTACTTTAATAGAAGCCAAGCAGCGACTATTGTATACGTTTAAAGTGCGATCGCTCGAAGGCATGGGTTGCGAACACCTTCCCCTTGGAGTGCGGGCGGCAGGTGGCTTATTAGAATATCTAGAAGATACCCAAAAAGACAATCCCGTTCCCCTACAGAGACTGCGTACCTACACCCTCGCAGACTACTTAATTCTCGATTATCAAAGCCGCCGCAACTTAGAAATTACCCAAACCGTGCGGGATGGCACCTTTCATGGCTCCCTGTTGTGGGCACTCGATAGAACTAGCACTGCCATGGGAGGTCGGGCACTTCGCCGTTGGCTTCTGCAACCCTTACTAGATCTCCAAGGCATTCAAGCACGGCAGGATACGATTCAAGAATTAGTGGAAAACAGCTTTCTGCGCCAAGACTTACAGCAACTCTTACGGCAAATTTATGACTTAGAACGTTTAACAGGTCGCGCAGGTTCAGGAAGAGCCAATGCTAGAGATTTAGTTGCCCTTGCCGATTCCTTATTACGCTTATCCGACTTAGCAAAAATCGCTGAGGGGGGTTCCTCTCCATTCCTCAAAGCTTTAAAGCGCGTACCCCCAGAGTTGGAAGTGTTAGGACAACAACTACGCGCTCATATTATAGAGTCACCACCGTTACATTTAATGGAAGGCGGCTTAATCCGCAGTGGCGTGAACCCTCAGCTAGATGAGATGCGAACGGCTGCGGAAGAAGATCAACAATGGATTGCCAATTTAGAAGTTACAGAAAGATCTCGTACAGGAATTCCTACGCTGAAGGTAGGGTTTAATAAGACCTTTGGTTATTACATCAGTATCTCTCGCACTAAGTCTGACCAAGTTCCTGATAATTACATTCGTAAGCAAACATTAACGAATGAGGAACGCTTCATCACACCAGAGTTGAAAGAAAGAGAAGCCCGAATTTTAACAGCGCGAGAAGATTTGAATCGGCTGGAATACGAAATTTTCTTAACATTAAGAGCCGCCGTCACTGAACTTGCAGAACCTATTCGCCAAGTTTCCCGCGCCGTTGCTGCGGTTGATGTGTTGTGCGGTTTAGCTGAGATAGCCGTCTACCAGGGCTACTGTCGTCCTCAAATTATAGACAGTCGAGAAATTAAGATTATTGATGGTCGTCATCCCGTCGTTGAGCAATCTTTACCCACTGGATTTTTTGTTCCCAATTCCACCCAACTTGGCAGTCAGGAAGCACAGAAAAATCAAGCAGCGAACCCTGATTTAGTCATCCTGACAGGACCTAATGCTAGTGGTAAAAGTTGCTATTTGCGGCAAGTCGGATTAATTCAGTTAATGGCGCAAATAGGGAGTTTTGTTCCTGCTAGAGCCGCAACTTTGGGAGTATGCGATCGCATCTTTACCCGTGTAGGGGCTGTAGACGACCTAGCAACCGGGCAATCTACTTTCATGGTCGAAATGAATGAAACCGCAAATATTCTTAACCATGCTACCCCTAAATCCCTCGTTCTCCTCGATGAAATTGGTCGGGGGACTGCAACTTTTGATGGGCTTTCTATTGCTTGGGCTGTTGCAGAATATCTTGCCGTTGAAATCCAATCGCGAACCATTTTTGCAACGCACTATCACGAACTTAACGAACTGGCTTCTATTTTGCCCAATGTTGCCAATTATCAGGTAACCGTTAAAGAGTTACCCGATCAAATTATCTTTTTGCATCAAGTTCAACCCGGCGGTGCAGATAAGTCCTATGGCATTGAAGCGGGACGTTTAGCGGGTTTACCGACTTCAGTCATTCAGCGTGCCAAGCAAGTAATGGGACAAATTGAAAAGCACAGTAAAATTGCAATGGGTTTACGTCAAGGAATTGACGATCAGTCCTAGAAAAATAATAGAACTCCTGCATCCATCTGCGGTAAAAAACTCAAGATTAAGTAACTTCACTTAATAAAGCATAAGAGGGTGGCAAGCAGAGGCGGTAGAGGGAGTTCAGAAATCAGATCTTCTATTTAATTATGTTGACCCAGTTATTATTCATGCAGGAAATCTAATGAAAAACTATTTACGCGCTGTCATACTTTTTTCGGCTCTTAATCTTACTTTTAGTAATATGTCTCAAAGCCTTGCTCAACAGCCTCATATTGTGGGTGGATACCAAGCAGCTAATAAAAGTGATCAGCATGTTGTATCATCTGCCAAATTTGCAGTTAACCAAGAGCGAGTAAAACATGGGGGTCGTGTTTCGCTAATTTCGATTGAACGTGCTGAAACACAAGTGGTTGCAGGCATCAATTATAGACTTTGCCTAAGAGTGAAGCGGAACGGAAAAACTCAGAATGTCGCTACCGTCGTTTATCAAAATCTCCAACAGAGGTATTCGCTCTCTAGTTGGCAGAAAGTAGCAAGTTGTAAGATACCCTCTTAACAACGTAAACTTAAAACTCTTCCTTGTCCTCCTTGTCTCCCTTGTCTTCCTTGTCCCCCTTGCCTCCCCAGTCCCCCTTGTCCCCCTTGTCCTCCTTGTCTCCCTTTCCCCCAGTTTCCTCCGCTAGACAGATTAGCTCTGAAAAATGGCAAACTATTTTAGAGACGGCAGGTTAATTACCAGCTTGTTAGAGTGAGGTGTGAGTTGGCTAATGCGTGACAATAGACAAAAATATCGAGAGAGGAATATCTGGCTAGGGATTGATTTTGTGAAGGTCAAGCAAAGAATTGACCAAATTACGGCTCAGTTTGAGGAAGTTCAACGTAAGTACGAAGCTTATGAGAGCAACAATGATGCTTCTCAACACGGTGGTAAGCAACTTGACCCATCGGAGGATTCCTCTCCTCCAGAGTAAAATGACTGCTAGGTTAAACTCTGGCTCTACACCTCCAAACAGAGGCTAAATCTAGCCTATCTATACAAGACGGCATTTCAACGATGACGCTGCTCTGGCTTACCCGAAATGAGCACGTTTCCATTCTCGTCACTTACTCCGGCTTCACCCACTCCATGTACTAAAACTTTACCGCCACAAATAGTTGCGCTGTAGTGTTCGTGATGATGACCGTGAAACGCTATTTTAACTCCCATCACTTCCATGAGCTGATCAAAAACTTTAAAGCCGTAACGGTGGCAAGATGGCGCTTCATGAGTCACTAGAATATCGGCTTGTTGGTGCCAAAGTGCGTCGTAGTCTTGCCAAAAAATGGTTGCATGATGCTTACGGGGAATCCCTCCCCGCCAACGTTCGCCTTTACCGCAAGTATGCAACAAATCTTTGGGACTGTAGAATTTGGGTTCATCTGGTGGCATCCAGATTTTTTTCCGAAACACTCCCCCTAATCCAGCGACTTGCTTACCGTCAATCTTGACAACTCGACCATGCAAGTTGCGATCGCTCAGCTGAGAAGCAAACAGGTTATCATACCAATGCTCTTGGTCAGTATCGTGATTGCCTGGGATAAACCAAACTTCAGTTTTGTTGAGTATAGCGGCAAGTTCTCGATCGAGCGATCGCTCTAAGTTGAAATCCCCCAATAAAATTACAGCTTGTGGAGCATACATCTCTACAGCCCTAATAATGGGTCTAAAATCACCGTGAGGATCTCCGCAGAAGAGAATCATATCCAGATAGTTTGATTAACCCTAATTCTCGCTAAGAATCAAGGGAGATTAATTTATTATGGGCAATTAACTGAATTCTGTGTTAAGTCCTGCTCAACGCAAAAACTGCTCTGCCTCGGTGAAAATCTCAAAGCCCGCTACTATAGATAGATGTAAGACCCAGACTTCTGCAACTCTTTAATTCATGCCGAAGGCGAATGTACTAACGGCTTTGAGGTTAAAAAGTTTGAATAGTTTAATCAAAAATTTTACATTTCTCAATATAAAGAGACGTAAAAGATTAAACTTCGTTGCAAAGTGAAAAACAGTCGCCTACAGCATGGTACCTTCTGTGATGTTGACAAACAGCTTAGAGACCGGGATGGAGAACACACTAAACTTGCAATCAACTCAAGCCCCAAATGCTTCATTTCGTGAAGATATTAGCGAGTATGTAGCTCATCTACAGCTTCACATGACTTTACAGGCTCGCAACTTAGTTCCTCCCTTAACCCAAACAGTCGATAGCCGCGAGCTATTGCTGCACCAAACCCAGGCTACTATTGAAAAACTGGTTTCCCGACAGGTAATCTAGACCTATATATCTTCTTCAATCGCGCTTCGTTAGCGATTTTTTAGCAATTATCCATAACTTCAATCAAAATTTTGTGCAAATCAGAGCTTTTCAGCTCTGATTTTTTTATCATCGTTTAAGTCCCTTCTGCAAATCAGTGTGGCGATTGAGAGCCACCCAGGTATTCGTTTGCTGTAAGGCATATTGCCAAACTTCATAGCCGCGCGGACTCAAATGTAAGCCATCAGTTGTTAAGTCTGGGCGCAAATTCCCTTCAGCATCGCTAAATAAACCAAAGAGGTTAAGATAAGTAGCACCTTCTTGGTAAGCGATCGCAGCTAGCTGTTGATTGATCTGAAGAATGCGATCGTTAAAAAGTCCTGCCTTGCGAGTCGGAAGGATCGATTGCACAATGATGCGTGCCTGAGGATGATTGAAGCGTAAACGACGCAGAATTTGGCGATGATTTCTTAGAATTGACTCATTTGTCGCCCCGCGCCGCAAATCATTAATCCCCACCATGAGATAAATCGCATCGGGTCGAGTTTGAGAAAAAGCAGATAGTCGTTTTAAGATGCCAGTAGAAGTATCCCCAGAAATCCCCTGATTTAGCCATAACCGATCACCAGGAAGACGATCTGAAGGAAACCAAAGGCTCAGAGAATCTCCCACTAAGATCGTAAGTTGATTAGAACCTTGACCAGTCGCGATCGCCTTGGCTTCTTTAGCGAGTAGTTGCTTCCACTGTTCATAGGTAGGTTGCTCAGTTGCCTTCACCCATGCTGACTGAAAGCTATTGCTAGGCACACGAGTATAAACTTTACCTGCCCGAAGTGCGGCTAATCGTTGAGAATACATTTGAGAACCCGACGCAGGCAAGGTGTTAAACTTCCGGGGAATTACTGCCTTCGTAATAGTTGGCTCAGACACCGTTGGTTTTAAACGGTTAGTTTGCAAACTGGGAATTTCTTGGCGACGCTGCTGGCTAAATTCAGGAGAAGTGATTTCAATTGTAGGCAGTATCTTTTGACTAACAATAGTTTCATCTGTGGTAGCAGCTTGCTGAATCAGGGGTAGCTTAACGGTAACTGCATCAGAAATTTTTCCCTGAGTAAGTAAGCTTGCTGCCAGCAGAGAGGGATCGCTCATCTTGTAACTCCATCACACCTTCTCTTCTTTTGACAGCGATTTTGTTAGCAGTCAGGAATTTTGAGGAGCAGAGGGGGTTGAGGGGGCGGAGGAAGCAGAGGGGGCAGAGGGAGCGGAGGGAGCAGAGGGGGCAGAGGGAGAATAATCTTCCTTGTCCTCCTTGTCCCCCTTGTCTTCTTAATACCGAATACGGGGGTCAATATAGGCGTTGATGATGTCAATGGCGATACTGGCAACCACAACAACTATGGCGAAAAATACCATGATGCCTTGGACAGTAGGGTAATCTCGCAAAGAAATGGCTTCATACAACTGGCTACCTAATCCTGGCCACGAAAAGGTTACTTCCGTTAAAACTGCTCCGCCGAGTAACGAAGCTAGGGTTAACCCTAAAACTGTAATCACAGGAATTAAGGCATTTTTTAAGGCATGAGCCATCAGGATTCGTCCTTCGGGAATGCCTCTAGCTCTTGCTGCTTCTACATAATCTGCCTTGAGGGTTTGTTTCAGGTTTACCCGGACAATGCGCTCAAAAATGCCACTGAGGAGAATTCCTAAGGTAAAGCAAGGCAGGAAAAGATGGTATAAAGCGGTAAAAAACTGACTGAAATTACCCGCTAAAAGACTATCTATTGTGTAAAGACCTGTAATAGTTTGGGGTGCAACTAAGTTGGGAGGAAAGCGTCCGCCAAGGGGAAACCAATGCAGCTGTACTGAGAAAATCAACTGTAGAACCATTCCCGCCCAAAAGATGGGTAGAGAATAGCTGATGATGCCAAACAGACGACCCGCAACATCGACAATTGTTCCCGGACGAGAAGCGGAGAGAATACCAATTGTAACTCCAACAATAAAGGCGATCGCCATGCTAAACACAGCCAGTTCTACCGTCGCTGGGAAGTACTTTTGAATCACATTCCAAACAGGTTCGCCACGACTGGAGATTGAGGTGCCAAAGTCTAGGTGTAGCAGATTCCATACATAACGGAAGTACTGTTCCCACCACGGCTTATCTAAGCCAAGTTGTTGTCGTAACTCTGCTTTTACACTCTCCGGTATCCTTCCGAGCGACATGACATCTATCGGATCACCAGTTGCTCGGAGTAACAAAAACACCAAGGTAGTAATCGTCAACAGCATCAGGGGTGCCAGCAGCAAACGAGCAAAGATGTAATACTGTAACGCTTTGGAACGAGACATTTTATCAGTTATCAGTTATCAGTTATCAGTTGTCAGTGGAGGGGGCAGAGGAGGCTGAGGCAAGAGGCGGAGGGGGTAACGAGACAATAATCTCCCTTGTCTCCCTTGTCTCCCTTGTCCTCCTTGTCCTCCTTGTCTCCCTTGTCTCCCTCTATCCCTTCTAGGCTTTTTTCATTGTCCCGTAGGGAAGTACCTGACTTGGATCTATGCCAACGCCAGCTATACCTTTTTGGGCAAATACATAGTCTTTGCTTTGCCACAAGGGAATTAGGGGCACGTCTTTGGCTAGCAGATCTTGAATTTCTGCATAAATCTGCTTACGTGCTGCGGGGTTTTGCTCTTTGCGTTGCTGATCGATGAGTTGATTCATGCGATCGCTATAGTAAAACAATCCCTGAGTTTGGCTGCCTCCCTCATCGCAACCTTTGGCGGCTGAGCCTTTGGTACATTGCAAAAATGGTTGCACGTAGTTGTCAGGATCAAGAAAGTCGGGATACCAATCTAAGAGGGCGATCGGATAGTTGCCTTTGGCAATATCTTGGAAGAAGGTTGCCCCTTCAACGGTATTAATATCAAATTCTAAGATGCCTGCCATTTGTTGCTGAGCATAAGCCTTAAGCAAGTCAGCCGCTAACCGCCGAGTGGGAGAACTAGAGGGATACCACATCTGCAATTTCAGGGGATTACTAGCAGAAAATCCCGCTTGCTGTAGCAGTTGTTTTGCCTTTTCGACATTGCCATCCCCGTAAGCATCTTTAAAGACAGGTTTGGAAACATCAAAGGTAGTGGGAACGATACTATAAAGCGGTTCTGCTTGCCCATAAAGAACGCGCTCAATTAGTAGGGAACGATTTACCAAGCTAGCCAATGCTTGTCGGACTACGGGGTTATCTAAAGGCTTCAGCTTTGCATTCAGCACCATATAGCTAGTGACACTTCCTTGGGCTGAAATCGCTTGCCAGCCGCCACTTTTCGCCCCTTGTTCTAAATTGCGAACTTGATCGGGTTCTAAAGACAGGTAGGCAACATCGACGGCGTTGGTTTTGAAAGCATTAAATAAATTGGCACCATTATTGAGATAAATCTGAAGATTAATCCCTTTATTAGCAGGTTTCTCGCCCCAATATTTATCAAAAACATCAAACCGTACCGAGTCAGTGCCGTATTGAGTTAATTTATAAGGTCCTGTCCCTACAAATATATTCGGCTCAAACTTTCCGACCCCAATTTTGTAAGCTTTGGGCGAAACTGGACAAGTACCTGTAAATGCTAATAAAGAGGGAAAGGCAGCAAATTGCTTTTTCAGCTTAATCGTTAATTCATACTCGCCTGTTGCCTTGAGGGAATCAACCAGTTCTGACAGCAAAAACGAGGGTTTTCCTTTGTTTTCGATAAACCGCCGCAGGGAAAATACCATGGCTTCGGCGTTAAAAGGTGTGTCATCGTGAAACACAACCCCTTTCCGCAAAGGAATGGTATAAGTCAACCCATCCGCACTCACTTTCGGTAAGGCAGTTGCTAACTGTGGCTTCAGTTGCGTGGTTCCGGGAGCATAGGTATAAAGGCGATCGCTCATATTATGTACCAAGCCGAGCGATCGCAACTCATAAGCTTCTGCCGGATCAAGGATTCTCGGCTTTTGAGTTGTGCCAATTGTAATTCGATTCTCACCAGCGCCAGTGCCGACACTCGGAGACACGCTTGGATTAGAAGCAGGTTGGCGATTCCCACAGCTAATCACCAAAAATAAACAAAGACAGAAAAGACCAATAAATTGTCCAATCAGTCGTAACTGTCGGAAAGACGGGCGGAACCAGTTCATAAGGCTTGAGTATGATGAGAGCAGCTATTAGCTATTTCATTAAAGCCGATAGCTGACCCCTGACACGTAGATTACTAAATTGAATAGTACAGTGGAAAAGACTTGGCATCTTTGGGCTTGACATAAACCCGTTGTTGTGGTTCTAGTTTTAGCTCATCAAAGCGATCGCGAGTCAGATGGGCACTAACGACCTGACCATCATCTAAGGTTAATTCTGCTTGAATTTCCCAACCTAGATGAATAATCCGGCTCACCGTAGCAGCAACAGTACTGCCATTAGGAGTGGTTTCTACTAGCACATCTTGAGGACGGAGAAACATCTCTGGATGCGCTGAATCAAACCCATTACTTTGAAAAATCCGCGAACTACTGGGCAGAACGTTAACGGGGCCAATAAAACTCATGACAAACGCGGTGGCTGGATGATCGTAAATTTGGGCAGGAGTTCCAATCTGTTCCACCATCCCTTTATTCATCACTACAATCTCATCCGAGACTTCCATCGCCTCTTCTTGGTCATGGGTCACAAAAACAGTCGTGACATGCACTTCATCGTGCAGACGGCGTAACCAAGCCCGCAGGTCTTTGCGAACTTTAGCATCAAGGGCACCAAACGGTTCATCTAATAGCAGCACTTTCGGTTCTACGGCTAATGCCCTAGCTAACGCCACCCGTTGCCGTTGTCCGCCTGATAATTGAGAAGGGTAGCGATCGCCTAGTGTACTCAATTGCACCAAATCTAAGAGTTCTTCTACTCGCGCCCTCACTCTATTTTTGGGTGTCTTGCGAATATCCAAGCCAAAAGCAATATTCTGCCGCACCGTCAGATGCTTAAACAGTGCATAATGCTGAAACACAAAGCCAATATTGCGCTCTTGCACACTCTGATAGGTGGCATCATTCCCGGTTAGCCATATCTTTCCAGAATCTGGCAGTTCTAAACCTGCAATTAACCGCAGCAAGGTAGATTTTCCTGATCCAGAAGGACCCAATAAAGCCACAAGCGAGCCAGATTTAATTTCTAGGCTGACTTGATCAACGGCCTTGAAACTACCAAACTGCTTGGAGACGTTTTCAACGACAATGCCCACGACAAATGACCTCTGGAGGAGCCAATTTATAAAGCTATCAGCAGTTCTATCTAGATTTAAGATTATTAGAGCAACAGGCTACTGATCTCAATTAATTATTGTTCGTTTTAACAACGCTAACCAGTTTTGCACACCTGCTGAGCCAACTATTCTCCTGTTTATCTACAGAATTGCTGTAGTTTTATACCACACATCATAAGTTTTGTCGCACTTTTTAGCTCAGCCACAACTGCCACAATCCAGTCCTGAACAATCGAGTCCGCTACAGTCAAACCCAGAAGCACAATCAAGTCCCGAACAATCTAGCCCAGAACCGCAATGGAGGGCAGATCCACAATCGGGTAACTCACAACTTGCACAATCGAATGTAACCAGATCACTGATGCCGCTACCGCATTCGGTGCTGGCATTAAAGCAATCACCACAAAGCAGGCAATCGGTGTCATTAATCGGAGTTACTGACGGATTAGGCTGCCGCTTTTTTGAGGTTTCTGCATCTTCCTCAGATTCGGGTTCTGATGACTGAACCTGATAAAGTTTAGCTCTCAAGATTTGATTAGCGGCCCTGCAAGCTTGAAATCGTCGGCGTGAGGCTTTAATCCCATCAATTAAACCGTATTGGCTAATCGTGCGTTTAACGAATTGTGAGCAAGACTCACCGCCATAAAGTAGCCGATGGGCACAGGAGAAGCCTTTATGGGGAGAAATATATCGCTGATAGCCGCTAATTGATGCCGTTGCTACTTGCCGGATTGCAGAATCAAGGGCGTTTGTCGTCATATGCCTTTAATTAAGAAGAATAAAATTTAGGGGGTTACAGGAGTCTGAAGATAGATGCCAGACTAGCCGAAATGAGGATGCGATCGCGTCCTCGAATATCCAAACCTCTCATTAGCTACAAGCGGCAAAACTAAAATTCGGTATCAATATGTTAAGGACTGTTTCATTTCCGCCCAATCCATAAAACGTGACACCAAGGAAAGTAAAAGTCCGTGCTAACATCTCACCTTGTAAACATAAAAAGCGATTGGGAGAAGAGCTTTGGTATTAAGGGTTGCTGTTGTTGGTTCTGGCCCTGCGGGTTCCTCCGCCGCAGAGACGCTGGCGAAAGCGGGAATCGAGACTTACCTGTTTGAGCGCAAGCTGGACAATGCTAAGCCCTGTGGCGGGGCGATTCCTCTGTGTATGGTGAGTGAATTTGACCTACCGCCTGAGATTATTGACCGCCGCGTGAGAAAAATGAAAATGATCTCACCGTCCAACGTCGAGGTGGATATTCATATTGAAAAAGAAGACGAATATATTGGAATGTGCCGTCGGGAGGTTCTAGACGGTTTTATGCGCGATCGCGCTGCCAAGTTGGGAGCCAATCTGATTAATGGTACTGTTTACAAACTGGATATTCCGACCAACAGTACAGACCCTTATACCCTTCACTACGCGGATCACTCCGATGGCAGTGCAGAAGGAACCATGAAAACCCTCAAAGCCGATGTGGTGATTGGGGCGGATGGTGCCAATTCCCGTGTTGCCAAAGCGATGGACGCTGGGGATTACAATTATGCGATCGCCTTCCAGGAACGGATTCGCCTGCCAGACGACAAAATGGCATACTACCAAGACCTAGCAGAAATGTACGTGGGCAACGATGTCTCTACAGACTTCTATGCGTGGGTGTTCCCCAAATACGACCACGTTGCTGTTGGTACAGGCACCATGAAGGTGAATAAAGCCGACATCAAAAATCTGCAAGCAGGCATCCGGGCGCGGGCTGCTAGAAAGCTAGCAGGCGGCGAAATTATCAAAGTAGAAGCGCATCCCATTCCAGAACATCCCAGACCTCGCCGCGTTGTGGGTCGCATTGCCTTAGTAGGAGATGCAGCCGGGACCGTTACCAAGTCTTCGGGAGAAGGGATTTATTTTGCCGCTAAGTCGGCGCGGATGTGTGCAGAAACCATTGTAGAAACCTCGAACGGCGGAACTCGCATTCCCACAGAAGCCGATTTGAAGTTGTATCTGAAGCGTTGGGATAAGAAGTACGGCATTACCTACAAGGTATTGGATATTCTGCAAACCGTCTTCTATCGTTCTGATGCTACCCGCGAAGCCTTTGTCGAAATGTGTGCGGACAAAGATGTCCAAAAACTCACCTTCGATAGCTACCTCTACAAAACGGTTGTTCCAGCTAATCCTTTAATTCAGTTAAAGATTACAGCCAAGACGATTGGTAGTCTTCTCCGTGGCAATGCCCTCGCTCCCTAAGCAGATGTAGTCAGATAAGATCAGCAAATTGCAGGTTTCTCTTCAGAAGGGGAAGCTGAGGAAGGTGAGGCAGATCCTGGTTTTCTCCCCTATCTTCCCCAACGTCCCCTTCGCCATTTCTAGAATCTACCCTCAAGCTGCAAACTTTAGTTCAGTACTACAGAATTTTTGTGCAACTTTTTACAAAATATTTACTTTAATTTTAACTCTATCAACCCTCTCAATCAGTTTTTTAGTTAGAACAATTAGAGCCAATAAAGTTTTTTACAACTTGGCGAAGTTGCTCAGTTTCAAAAGGTTTTGTGAGATACTCTGTTGCCCCCGCTAACCGCCCTTGAACTTTATCAAATGCGCCATCCCTAGCCGTTAGCATAATGATTGGTAAAGCGTTAAATTGCGGCAGGCTTCGCAAAGTTCTACAAAGTTCTAAACCATCAACTCCCGGCATTGAAACATCTAATAATAAAATAGAAATTTGCTCGTGGTAGATCACAGCTAAAGCATCTACTGCATTATCAGCAACTAAAATTTGGTAATCGTTAGCTAGCGCTCGTTTAATCATTTCTTGCATTACGGTGCTATCGTCTACTACCATGATTTTGGGAATACCACTTCTATTTGCAGACATATTTTCCTCTCTGATTTAGCAAGAATGATCTGAGTAAGTTTCGGGGAATTAGTAGATTTTTCAGGATATCGCAGTTCTTAAATAAATGAGGGATACCCCTGCCTTTACTAAGGGGAGGATGCCCGATAGGGCGGGTGGGTTCGATGTACTTGACTAACCTCAGAACCGCTATACTAGGGAAGTCTCTCTTGATATGTGAAAAAATATTTCCTCTCTGATTAAATATTAAATATTTGAACAGTTATCTAGCTCTACTTTCCAGTTGAAAGGCTATTGACTGATGTTTTTAGCAGTTTTAAGCAAATCAGGAGATTAAAAAACTTGACTACCCTCAACCTCTGATCGGGAACATCCATATTTTCTCACAGCTAGCACCTCGTCTGGGTATAAATAACAAAGCTACATAAAGTTTTCTTATAAATAAGCTTTTTAAATTGATTAAGGATTCACGCAAGCTCAAAAAACTTGAGAACATCAACAGACTCTTAGAAAAATTAAGTCAAAATAAAAGCATTGATGTTAGATCTCTATTATCTCAGGGAACTCTAAATTGTAACATCTAGCTGAAGTAGACTAAATTACCGCAGACTTGAATTCTGATCTCAACATTGCCTTTGAGGGCGTTAGCCCTAAAGATTAAACTATCTTTGTATTAGTTAATTTTTAGAGTGTAGTTCCAACCGTTTGAAGACGGTAGATATCATGTTTGAGGTTTCAGCCGAGGATGATCTAAATAGTAAAAATGCTCAAAATCTTGAATAAGATTCTAAATAAAGTGCTAAATGGTCTGTTTTTGGTAAAAAACAAAACCGGAATCTTCAATAGAAGTGCAGGCAGCTTGTCGCTTCCCGTTGCTCTATTAAGGTTGCTTTAATTGTCTCAAAATATGAAAAATTTGCTGAATATCCAGCGATAAAGGGTTTGGCAGAAAAGGGAGGGGCGCTAAAACATGAACACAGCACATGGGAACCGAGTAATCCCAGACAATTTAAAGTACCCACAGCACAAGCTTGAGGCTGTTCCGGAAACCGCATTTGCAGATTTAACCGCTCTCGCTTTTCATATATGCCACACTCCAATCGCTTTTATCAGTGCCTTTGATGGGAAAGCTCAATGGCTGAAATCACAGGTTGGCTTGGATACAACCCAGACTCAGTTGTATTTAGCTTTCAGCCTTTATGCAATCTTGCAACCTGAAGTCTGCCAATCTGGTGTCATTATCATTCCAGATACTCTTACTGATCAACGATTTGCTAGCCATTCTTTAGTCAAATCTCCTCCCAAAATCCGTTTTTATGCAGGTTTGCCTTTAGTAAACTCTGAGGGAAGCTTGTTAGGCGTATTAGCTGTGATGGATTATGTACCGAGATCCCTAAAGCTAGAACAGCAAACAGCTTTTGAGACATTAAAGCGTATTGGCAATAATTATATGGAACTTGGAAAAAATTTAAAAAAATTAGCAGAAACGATTAGCGATCGCGTCCTTCCCCCTCACGAGATCA
>Ga0164305_10000276_pt1 | contig 18332 bp, 15 predicted proteins | sample Whisoiple_237_MG_FD_110215 | JGI IMG/M metagenome (GOLD analysis project Ga0164305, IMG submission 110215) | Soil microbial communities amended with pyrogenic organic matter from upstate New York, USA - Whitman soil sample_237_MG | ecosystem: Environmental > Terrestrial > Soil > Agricultural...
GGCCCGTTGGTCATCATCACGATGCGATCGGCCAAAAACAAAGCCTCATCAATATCGTGAGTAATCATAATGACGGTAATTTTTTCCTTCCGCCAAATTTTCAGCAATTCTTCCTGCAACTCTTCCCGGGTAATCGGGTCTAGAGCTCCGAAAGGTTCGTCCAAAATCAACAGTTTGGGACGAGTTGCCAGAGCTCTGGCGATCGCCACCCGCTGTTTCATCCCCCCGGACAACTGGCCCGGTCTTTTGTTACAAGCTTCGGTCAGCCCCACCAATTCCAAGTGTTCCTTGACGATCGTATTATGTTCGTCTGCGGACTTTTCCGGGTAAACATTTTCAACGCCGAGGTGAATGTTTTCAGTAGCAGTCAGCCACGGTAGCAGCGAGTAGTTTTGAAATACCACCATGCGATCGGGGCCTGGTTCAGTAATCTGCGAACCTTCCAGGGCTACTTCTCCGTTTGTCGGCCCGTTGAATCCCGCAATCATATTCAGCAAAGTTGATTTGCCGCAGCCAGAGTGACCGATCAAACAAATAAATTCGCCTTCATTAATAGTCAGGTTTACACCGTCGAGAACGACGTAAGGGCCTTTAGGAGTTTCGTAGACTTTCGATACGTCTTTAATAGTAAGAAAGTCTTGCTTGGGCGTTTGAAGTGTGGTTGTTTGGGGGGTTTTGAGAGTTTGCATATTTTCAGGAGAGGGATTTTGGGTTGGGGAATTAGACATGACAACTTTCGATTGAGAATTTGAAATGAGGGAGTTAGGAAGCGGAAAATGTGGAGTCTTGTTTCCTGATTTCTTGCTCCTCATTCCCTCTTCCTATTTGCTGGTTATGCTGGCAGTTTGATGGAACATTGACTGCCTATTTGTTCAATTAAAATTTCTTCAATGCGGACGGCGCGCTTGATTTTGACATTCTGAAGATACTGGATCGGGTCGTCTAGATTAAATACAGTGCCGTCAAATAGCTCGATCGTCCGGCGATCTCTTGCAATATCCGGCAAACCCAATTCGCGCACTGCTTGACCGAAAACATCGGGACGCAAAACTCGATCGACCACTTCCACCCAGTTTTTCGGGAACGGGATCAGTCCCCAGCGAGCCATCTGCGCCATCACCCACACCATTTCTAGGCGGTCTGGACAATTGGTTTTGTCAACGTAGAACTGGTTGAAGTTGTAGAGCATTTCGGGTTCTGCCTCCGTACCGGAGTTGTATGGGTCGATGAACCCCGGACGGATGTCTTTCGGATCGGCGCCGATGTATTGTTCTTGGCTCATCAATGCTAGGACTTCTTCGCGGTTGCGGCGGTCGTCGCAGTAGTCGCAGGCTTCCAAAAGCGCTTTGACGAGGGCGAGGTGGGTTTGAGGATATTTCTGAGCCCAATCTTCGGTAACACCGAGAACTTTTTCGATGTGTCCGGGCAGAATATCCAGGGAACGGGCCATGACAAAACCCGTGCCGCTGTTGACTGCGTGGGAGTTCCAGGGGTCGCCCGAGCAGTAGGCGTCAATGTTGCCTGCTTTTAAATTCGCTACCATCTGCGGGGGCGGAATCACGGTCAAGCCCACGTCGAGGTCGGGGTCGATGCCGCCGGCGGCCAGCCAGTAGCGGAACAGCAGATTGTGCATGGAAGCCGAGTGTACCATGCCCAAGGTGTGAACTTTATCGGGACTCTTGGCGATCGCAGCTTTGAAGTCCTCTAACGTCCGAATGCCTTGTTTGTAAAGGTCTTTGCTGAAAACAATCGAATTGCCGTTGCGGGACAGAGTGAGGGCGCTGCAGACGGGCACAGGGGCTTCACCGTCGAGGCCCAACAGCATGGCGATCGGCATTCCTGCGACCATTTGTGCCGCGTCCAGCCGTCCTTCGGCGACTCCTTTGGCGATCGCTTTCCAGCTAGGTTCGCGGCTGAGAGTAACTTCTTCCAAGCCGTGCGCTTGGAAAAATCCTTTTTCTTTGGCTACAACTAAGGGCGCGCAGTCGGTGAGGGGAATAAAGCCGATGTCGAGGTTGATTTTTTCCAAGCCGTTGCGGGCGATCGCAGGCGGTTGTTGTTTGGCCCGGCGCTGTTTGACCCGCTTTTGCTGGTTGAGGAAGTAAACCATTTCGTTCCGCAGCGCGTAGTAACTCGGATGGTTGACAACTTCCATGCGCTTGCGGGGGCGGGGAATGTTCACTTCGAGGATTTGCCCGATTTGGGCTTCCGGGCCGTTGGTGAGCATCACAATGCGATCGCTCAGTAATAAAGCCTCATCCACGTCGTGAGTTACCATCACGCTGGTGACTTTGCTTTCCTCGCAAATTTTCATCAACTGGTCTTGCAAGCCGCCGCGAGTTAAAGCATCGAGGGCTCCAAAGGGTTCGTCTAGCAGCAGCAATTTCGGACGAATCGCCAGGGCGCGGGCGATCGCAACTCTTTGTTTCATCCCCCCAGAAATTTCGCCCGGGCGTTTGTCGGCGGCGTGTCCGAGTCCGACCAATTTAATGTGGTGTTCGATCACCAACTCGCGATCTTCTTTAGAGTTACCGCTGTAAATTTCCTCTACTGCTAGAGCGATATTTTCGCGCACCGTCAGCCAAGGTAGCAGCGAGTAATTTTGAAACACCACCATTCTGTCGGGCCCTGGATCTCGGACTTCGCGTCCTTCTAAAGTAATCCCGCCCTGACTTGCTTTGTCGAGGCCGGCGATGATATTTAGCAGCGTAGATTTGCCGCAGCCCGAGTGTCCGATTAAGGTGATGAATTCTCCCTTTTTAATTTTCAGTTCGATATTTTTAAGAGCGATGTATTGCTCTCCATTGGGCAAGTTAAATACGCGGTCAACGTGGTCTACTTCAACAAATACTGACATGGTAATTTTAGGTGAGTTTGTAATTTCTAGATGCTAATTATTCTTTTTTTGTTATTTGTTACTGGTTATTTGTTATTTGTTGGCTCAAGCAACCACTCACAAATAACAAATAACGAATAACCAATAACAAAATTCTATTTTTGTTCTTCTGGAACAACTTTGGAGGCGATGAAACCAACGATTCTGTCTAAAATTAAACCGACGATTCCTACATAAAGCACTGCTAGAATCACTGCACTGAGTCGAGAACTGTTGTAAGCGTCCCAGATGAAGAAGCCGATGCCGACGCCGCCGACTAACATTTCCGCAGCTACGATCGCCAGCCAAGACAAACCGATACCAATTCTCAAGCCAGTGAAGATGTAAGGAACAGAAGATGGGAGCAGGATTTTCCAGAAGTATTTTTGGTTGGGGAGGCGCAAAACGCGGGCGACATTTCTGTAGTCTTGGGGTATTTGCTGAACGCCTACAGTGGTATTAATTAGAATCGGCCAGATGGCGGTAATTAAGATTACGAAGAGTGCAGAAACTTCGTTAGCTTTCATCCCCATACCTTCAAAGGGATTAAACTGTTGAAATACGGCCAGGGAGATCGGCAGCCAAGCCAGAGGCGGAATAGTTCTGAATACTTGAAACAGCGGGTCTAAAGCATCGAACATTAAGGAGTTTGTGCCGATCAGGATTCCTAAACTGATGCCGAGAACTGCTGCTAGAGTAAAGCCGATCGCCACCCGCTGCAAGCTGGCCGCCAATTGCCAAAATAAGCCTTTGTCTGTACCGCCATTGTCGAAGAAAGGATTGATAATCAAATTCCAGCTTTCTTGGACAGCTTTAATTGGCCCCGGCAAGCTAGATGAGGGATCGTGGCAGAGGATTTGCCAAATTATGAGCAGAACTGTAATTGCTACCAACGGGCGGATGATTTTTCGGCGGTTTTTTTGAACCTGATCCAGAACGAAATTTACGGGATTTTTGCTTTTAGTAACAGCGAGGTTTGTTGCCATTTTTGTTCTTGGAGTATTGTGAATAATCGATTATTTGTAGATACTTTGAAACTATCGCCGTGTCTGGGGTGGGTTGAGTTAGGAAACCCAACTCCACTCAATTTTAAAATTGGTCAACTATCAACAGTCAACAGTCAACAAACTAATTATGCTTTCTTGATTGCCAGACCCTTCAGATATTCTTCTGGTTTTTCGGGGTCAAACTTCACGCCGTCAAAGAAGGTTTCGACACCGCGAGAAGTCGTAGCAGGAATTTGGGCGGCGGGAACGCCAAGTGCTGTCGCTGCTGCTTTCCAAATATCTTCGCGGTTAACTTTATCAACCGTGGCTTTGATGTCGGTAGTTGCCGGCATATAACCCCAGCGAATATTTTCAGTGAGGAACCAAGAATCATGGCTCTTGTAGGGATAGGAAGCATTGTCAGCCCAGAATTTCATCGCCACTGGGCTGGCAGCTTCAACGCGACCGGTACCGTAGTCAATTTGACCTTTAGAGCGACCGATAATATCTGCTACTGGAACTTTTAACCACTTATCTTGAGAGATGATTTGGCACATCTCATCGTGATTTTCTGCCTTATCGCACCACTGCTGGGCTTCCAGTACTGCCATTGTAAGTGCTTTAGTAGCTTTGGGGTTTTTTGCAACCCAATCTGCTCTTAAACCTAAAGCTTTTTCTGGGTGGTCTTTCCAAAGTTCTCCGGTTACTAAGGCGGTGTATCCTACCTTTTGAGTAACTAGCTGAGCATTCCAAGGTTCGCCTACGCAAAAGGCTTCCATGCTGCCAGATTTCATGTTCGCTACCATTTGGGGCGGCGGTATGGGAATCACGGAAACATCTGTATCTGGATTAATACCGCCGGCTGCTAACCAATAGCGCATCCACAAGTCGTGGGTTCCGCCGGGAAAAGTCATAGCAATTTTTTGATTGGCGAGGGCTGCTTTGAGAGGTTTGCTGTCAGTACCTACTTTTAAATCTAGGTATTTTTTGCTGAGGGAAATTGCTTGACCGTTAGTATTTAACCGCGCCACAATGTTCATCGGCACTGGCTGGTTGCCTTTGGTAATAGTGCCTAATGTCATCTGGTAAGGCATCGGGGATAAAATGTGGGCCCCGTCAATGCCGCCTTTGTCGGAACCGAGTTCTAAGTTGTCGCGAGTAACTGGCCAAGATGCTTGTTTGGTAACTTGTACGTCTTTCATGCCGTACTTGGCAAATAGCCCTTTTTCTTGGGCAATGATTAAGGGCGCTGAGTCGGTGAGGGCGATGAATCCGAGTTTGGCTGCGGTAACTTCGGGGGCGTCGGCGGGGTTGATGTTGACTGCTGGGGCGGCGCTGGGTGTGGCGCTGCTGGGAGTTGCGTTAGATGTGGTGGAACCGGAACTGCAACCGTGGGCTAGGAGGGTGCCGGCTGCTGTTGCTCCAGCGGTTATAATGAATTTTCTTCTAGAAAGGTTGCTCATTTGTCTTGAATTGTTGTTGTACTTTGAGATCTTGGAAATGTGAAATGTGAGATTGATTGGCGACTTTGGCATCGCATCTCACATGATGAGATTAGGCGTCGATCGACACTTTGCCGATCGCCCGCGCGCTGCAAGCTAAAATGAACCCTGGTTCTAAGTCTCGGGCCGCGTCGGGTTGGCTGTCGTAGACTGTTTGGCCTTCTAGGAGTTTTTGCTGGCAAGTGCCGCAGCTTCCCGACCGGCAATTGCTGTCAAGTTCGACTCCGGCCCGTTCGGCAACATCGAGAATGAACTCATCTTCGCTGCAAGCAACTTCTTTGCCCGATCGAGCGAAAATGACAGTAGATGTCTGAGGTTTGGCTGCCGGGACTGCCGTTTCGTCCCTGTCAACCGTCAGTTGCAGTTGCCGGTTGAGCGAAACTACATTTTCTTGAGATGGATTGGGAACGGCCCCGAAGTTATCGACTAACAGTTGGCGCAGCACTGGTTTGAGGTCTTCGCAAGGGATGCTTTTTTGGACGCAAGTACCCAAATGAGCGTCTTTTCCGACTGTGCCTCCCATGTAAATGTCTACACCTTCGAGGGTTTTGCCGTTCTTGCGAACTTTTGTTCCCATCAAACCGATGTCTGCTACTTGGGGTTGACCGCAGGAATTGGGGCAACCAGTCCAGTGAATTCTGACCGGTTTGGGAACTGACAGTTCGACATCGAGTTCCTCAATCATTGCCACGGATCGGCTTTTGGTTTCGATGAGGGCGAAGTTGCAAAACTTGGCGCCGGTGCAGGAAACCAATGCTCGCGTCAGAGGTGCGGGGTTGATGGAAAAACGCTGCAACAGCGGTTCTTTGACCAGCGATTCAATCCGCGAGTCGGCAACGTTAGGAATAATCACGTTTTCTTCAACGGTGAGCCTGAGTTCGCCGCTGCCGTAAACCTCGGCAATTCTGGCCAAATCGAACAAATCCGATGCCTGCAGCCGTCCGACGGGAACGTGCAGCCCTACATAGTTAAGCCCTGATTGTTTTTGGGGGTAGATGCCGATGTGGTCGCGTTTGTCCCAGACGATTTCATCTTTGGGCGCGGCGGCGGGCAAAGTGCGACCTAATTCTTGTTCGACTTCGGAGCGGAATTGTTCGATTCCCAGTTCGTCAATCAGCCACATCAGCCGCGATTTTTGGCGGTTTGCTCTCGGGCCTCGATCGCGAAACACAGTTAAAATTGCTTTGCACAAATCTACAACGTCGCTGGGACTTGCCCATGCGTTGAGAGGAATTGCAGCTTCGCAGCGTTTGGCGGAGAAGAAACCGCCCACTAAAACGTTAAAGCCGATGTTGCCGTCTTTGTAAGCGGGTACGAAGGCGATGTCGTTGATTTCTGCGTGGACTGAGTTGTCGCGGCAGCCTGCGATCGCAATATTAAACTTTCTCGGCAAATTTGAAAACGCGGGGTTGCCTTCGCCGCTGTTCGTAATCAAATCTTGGACTTGGTTCGCCAGTTCTCGCGTATCAATCAGTTCGTCGGCGTCCAGGCCCGCGACTGGGGAACCCGTGATGTTACGCACGTTGTCCATGCCAGACTGGATGCTGGTCATGCCCGCTTCTTTGAGGCGGCGGAAGATGTCGGGTACGTCTTCGATGCGAATTCCGCGCAATTGCAGGTTTTGTCTGGTGGTGATGTCGGCGCTGCCATCGTCCCCGTAGCGTTGGACGATTTCTGCTAGCGTTCTGGTTTGATTGCTAGTAATGATGCCGTTGGGCAAGCGCAGCCGCATCATAAATTTGCCCGGAGTTACTGGCCGAAAGAAGATGCCGAGCCATTTGAGGCGGTGCTCGCGATCGATTTCGTCCATTGCTTCCCAGCCGATTGCGGCGAAGTGGTCGAGTTCGGCTGTTAATGCTAAGCCATCTTTTTCGGCTTTGAGTTTTTCAAACTTGTTCAGGCTCGCTTGGGCTTTGGGTTCTACTGTTTGGGTCATCGGTTTACCCTCGCTGCTGGCTTGTTGGGGAGAAGTATTGACTTGGAGCATAAAGTGTGTGTTTCCTGCTAACCTTAGTTAGTGTATGGATTTAAAACTGTATATTTAGTTACTAGATTGAATTTCTTTTAAGCATGGTTGGTCTTCTGTAAATTAGAGCTTGACTGGGCGCTGGCTCGAACGTCGCCCAACTATTTATGGTTATAGTTGCTACCGATGATTCGGTCGATCGCTGCGTTTCGATGCACCTTTGTTATGAGCTAATGTAAAGCCCACGATTGTAAATATTCGTAGCTATTTTTACAAAATATTGAGTTTTATGGATATTTCGCATAGGGCCGATGCGTTTTATACATGGGAAATGGGTAAAGACACCCACAAAACCGAAAAATCTCTATAAATCTTTAGATTTAGGAGGGGAGAGGGGATATTGGAATATCTAAGATTAATTTTGTGACTGCGATCGCAGACTTAAAACGCGATCGTCACAACATTAGAGGGGTCTCTGTCACACAATTTGCCTCAAAACATCACGTTGTATGCTATGCCAGCGTCACTATTAATTTTCGGAGAAAGAGACATGATATAAGTATCGAATTCAGGGAATGTCTCATGTTTTTAGTTCAACTTATCCCCGGCGCTATTTCCGAAATGCTTGCCTCTGTTACGGAGACGGGTTGTTTGACTTTAGCCGATCGCTACGGCTTGATGGCCGCTGTTTTGGACGACTCTCTCGACGATGAATGCAGACATTCGATCGACCGCCTGCTGCGTTCTGCGATCAAGGGAAGAGTCAAGATAGTCAACGAACTGTCGGCGATATATTAACAGCATTTAAAAATTTGATTGATTTATGCAGCGCATAAGAGTGCAGAAACCACCGGCCGAGTTAAAAGGAACCCACGATGCCTGCAGCGGATGTAGGGCCGGAAGTTGATTGGGTGTTCTAAAAACGTGCGATCGCTCCTCGCCGTCAGTCGATTTTCGATTTTCGATTTACTCCACAAGACTTGCATTGCATCAATCTTCGATCGATAAATTGACCGCCGATGAAAAGCAGATAAACAGAGATGAAAGCTGATGCTTTTCAAGATAGTTTTTGAATCAATCCAATGCAAGTCTACAGATGAATCTGGGCTCTTGAACAAGAGCGTTACCCGTTCACCTGCGGCAGAGTTGAGGGGTTTCAAGTTTTTCTCCCTCCACTACAGCAGTCGGGGGCTTGGCTCCATTTTTGGGCGGGGAAAAAAAATTTCGGATTATCCAATTCTGGCAACAAGTGCGGCACTTACAGAAAAAGTGCCGCTCCACAGTGAGTATCGATCGGCGAGGGAGTCGGTGCGGTCGATCGCCTATAATAGAATTTTGAGCGATCGGCATTTTAGGAATTGGAAGACTGAAGTCCTCACTACAAACATAATTATCATTATTGAACCGGGCTGGAGATGACCGAAAGCATCCAGGATACAAGCCCCCGGATTCATCCGTGGAGAAATCAAAAACGTGTATCCGAGAAACTTGCACCCAAATTTATCTCGCGCAAGTCAATGCTTCAATCTCAAATCTAAAATCTCAAATCTAAAATCGATTGACAGGCAACTCATGAAAATCATTAATCAAACAATCGAAATACTAACAGAGTCAGGCATCGGTATCTACAACATCACGCCCCAAATTGTCGAATTTCTTGACAGCAGTGCGGTAAAAAATGGACAAGTGCTAGTATTTTCCCGACACACTACTACAGCTTTAGCAATCAATGAAGATGAAGAAAGATTGCTAACAGATATTAAAGTATACCTGCAAAAATTAGCGCCTCCTGGCGACAAATACCTGCACAACGACTTGCATTTAAGAATAGTTCCGCCAGATGAACCGATCAACGCTCACTCTCACTTGATGGCAATGACGCTCAATACCAGCGAAGTAATTCCAATTGCTGAAGGTAAATTAGCATTGGGGACTTGGCAATCTGTTTTATTTTTCGATTTAGACGGGCCGCGAAATAGAACTGTATTTATTCAAATTATGGGTGAATAGTTAGTAGAAGGAATAAACAATAAATCAGAAGGAAGAAAACATACACAGCAAGCTTTTGAGCGAGCCATATCTTATGTTTAATCAGGTGGATTTACTTATTACGCGATCGCCAGACAAAATATTTACCGAAATTTTAATAAATTAGGCCGAAATTTGTGATTTACTGAAAATCAAAAATAGTCGATCGAGCAGACTGGACAATTTAACAATGATTCCCAGGGAGCATTTTATGAAATCCATTGCTAAAAACAGCATCCACTGGACTTACTCAGTAGCTATTTTCTGTGCCATTTTCGCACTACAGCAACAAAAAGCTACAGCAGCAACGCTATCTAACGGCTGGAATTATGCGATCGATTCCTTCAACGACGGCGTGACAGGGCCCCAAATCGGCGGCGGGGAATTTGAATTTTACGGCATCGCCATCAAAGAAACATCAGATACAGCTTTCATCGCCATCAATTCTAATCTAAGTTTAGCAGGATACGCCGACCCACTAGCTCAAAGAGGCAACATCAACTACGGCGATTTATTCTTCAATTTTTCCGGTCAAAACTTCAATACAGCTAACGCAAGCGGCAGCTTGTTTGGTATCCGCTTTGCAGGAGGAAATGACTCTAGCATGCCAACAACAGGCGTTTACAGTAACGTTACTGCTAAAAACGTCACCCAAATTAACTCTGGATTTACAAATCTAAGTCTATTCAACGATCGCGTTCAATCAGCAGGCGGAACCCCATCTATTGGCGATTTATCTGCCACAGACCCCTATTTTCAACAAACAGGAAACTGGACTGTTCTCAACTCAATAGCTACGGGTACAAAAGTAGGAGAAATTAATTTTTTAACGCCAGCAACTTTGAACGCTCTCGGTCTTGATTTCGCTCAGTTTAATGCAGTAGGTTCTCAAACAATTGGATTCAGTTTCAATAAATCCTCAATGCCTTCGGGGAACTATATTGCTAACTTTTTTGCCGAGTGCGCTAACGATGCGATCGCCATTAAAGGATCTTTTGAACAAGGCTCTGCTGAACCAGTACCAGAACCTGCTACTATCTTCGGTACTTTAGTAGGATTGAGCTTTTTAGGTATTGGCGCAGCAAAACGCCAAATTAAGCGCAAGATTTCCTAAGTTAGATATGGTGTGCATTAAGTACCTTACTAATAGCTGTTATGCACACCTTACTAATACTCGTAGTGCCTCACAAATTGGAAACAGTAGAGTAGATTATGGATAGATAAAATGCGCCCAAACATTCCCATCTGGCCCAGCCACTTGATTGACGTAACTGTAGGGATACATCAACTTTCTCCCCTCAGTATCGCTGTAACCAGTGAGTGCATCTCCCCAAGGATCTTGCACGATATAACCCTGAGAATTGTAGCCAATGACAGTAAGAATGTGACCGGCAGCAGTAAAATCTCCAGCTAAAACTACCGGTCGCCGATTCAGCAATTCCGATCGCACATCGGCCCATTTGCGGGTCGTACTAAAACTCGTCTTAAACCCGTAGGCCTGAATCAGCGCCGAAAGCACGTTGTGATCTGTTTGAGAACCCTGGCCGGCATAGTCGAAACACCACTGCAACAACTCATCCTCCAATTGTCCGCCCCCCTCAGAACGAACGCCGTAGTAATAAAATACCATCGCGATCGAAGTTACGTTGCAAGTAGACCAGTCAAAACGCGGATTGTCCCGCTGCGAAAAATACGGCACGTTCAATTCCACATTGTTCGGAACCGGATCGAAAATTTTATCTCCCCGCTTGAACTGAACAAAACTAGGAAAAACATAACCTGTATTGCCAAAATTCGGCAGTTCTTCAGTCAGGGAAACTTTCAGGTGATCTCCTTCCGCACCGTAGCTGTTCACGCCGTAAACTCGACCTAAAGGCAGCGTAGTTTTCTCGGTACTGCTCAGGCTAGCAGCATCTACCGGCCGTTTTTTAAACACAGTTGCTTGCAGGATTGTCATCGTCAAAGCAGCGGGGTCAAAGGGAACTTCTTTGCCGTCTTTTTTTATTTTAACGTCCTGCCAATAAATAAATCCGATCTTGCCGAAACCGGGAATAGATTCGGCGAGAGTTACTCGGAAATGCCCCAAAATGCAGGCATAACCAGTAATGGCATAGGTAGTGCCTAAAAGTAGGTCAGCAATTTGATCTGCAGGCAGTTTCGATGAATCTTCGGGTTTAGCTTTAATCTGAGTTGTTTGAGTTACCAAAAGTTGAGCGCTGACGTTGCTATTGGGTACGTCAGCCAGGTTAAATTTGAGGATTTGAGTACCTTTTGCCAACTGAACGTCGGGTTCTGAAAAATAGCCAAAAGTGCCGATCGGCGAAATTGCTGAATCCACAACCACCTTGAGATGCCCGTCAATAAATCCGTATCTGCTAACCGCCAAAGTCTGGCCTGCTTTGACCAGAACTTTTTGCTGATTGTTGAGCCGGGAAGAATCAAGGGGAGCTACCTTAAACAAAGTGTCAGAAAGTATCTTTAAGGTCAAACCTTTTCCGACAGTCAGCGGATCGGAACTTACGGTAATGTAAATTATTTGGCTGCCAGTAACGTTGCCTTTGCTGTCAGTTGCCCGCAACCTCAGCCACCGAGCTCCAGCTACGCTAAATCCTTTAGACAAATTAACTTGCCAAGTGCTGGTCTCTTGGTTTAGCGTGACGCTTAGGGGCAATGTATCCTCAGCTATCACTTCAATTTTTGCTGCTTGTTGCCGGTCAAAAGTACCCCGAAGGACGATCGGCTGATTTACTAAAACTTCTGACGGCCCTTGATAAGTTAATTTCACAGCGGGATTAAAAGATTTGCCGCCGCGACTGAATTGCACAAAATCGGGATAAATGAAACCTGTATTGCCAAATTGCGGCAAATTCTCGGTCAGCGAGACTTTAATGTGGCTTTGTTCGATCGAGAATCCGGCAATTCCGTAAATCATTCCCGCCGGCAAGGTAATTTTTTCTTGGGGTGGCAGGCTAGCGGCATTTATCGGCCGCTTTTTAAACACAGTCGTTTTGATGATTGTCATCGTAACTGCATTTCTATCATACTCAATTCCCCTCCCGTCTCGCAAAATTTGGACGTGCAGCCAGTACAGAAATCCCGAAGTTCCTAATTTAGGAACTGGCCGAGCAAAAGCGACTCGGAAATGGTTTTCCACGCAAGCGTAGCCGAGAATATTGAAAGTTTCTCCTGGGTTAAATTGTAATTTCTGAGTTTGTCCTAAAGTTGCAGAATCTGCGGGAGTGAACTTTAACCAGGTCTTGTCGGTCACCCACAGTAACTGCATTCCCGGCGGCGGGGTCGGCAACTCGGCGCGATCGAATATCAGAATTTTTGCGCCTTTGGTGATGAGTACGTGTTTTTCGTAGAAAAAGCCGGACTTTCCTACCGGATTAATTGGATTATTTAGTTGAACATTCAGGTGTCCGTCTTCTAACTCGTAGTCGCTAACTTGATAAATTTTCCCTACGGGTATGTCCGCTTTTTGGAGATCGTTGAGATTGCTGGCGGGCAGTGTTCCGGCTTTGAATTTGGTATCGGTGAGAGTAATTAACGTGAAAAATTGAGCGAGTGGCTGAGAAGCAGGATTAACTTTGATGTTAATTGTTTGTTGGCCGATAACTTTGCCGGTCTTATCACTTGCCCTCACCTGCACTGTGCGAGTTCCTGCGCTATCGAATCCTTTTTCTAAACTGATGTTCCAAATGCCTCTAGAGAGATTTATCCCGACATTCAGGGCATTTGAGCCTTCTGCTGCTGAAATCGCTGCCACTAGATTTTTGTCAAAAGTGCCAACTAAGACAGCGGCTCTATTGACCTCAATTTCTCGCGGGCCTAAGTAACTTAAAATAATGTTGCTGCTTGTCATTATATATCCCCCTACCTACTTAATTATTCAGCTAAAGCAAGGATAACTTCTGATTTTATCAAACACAATGACTTGAACCAGGACAAAATCGCCCCTAGATTCAGCCTACGGGCGGTTAATGCCTTTTACAGCAAGTTTTTAATTATGGGCGGGATTTTCGCCACAAATCTCACTTTAGGCGCACCCTAAGCACCTTAACCGAATATATGCCTGGTTGAGAGGATTTGCGGTGCAAGTTTTGAGGGAAGGAATTTAGTTCGAGTAGGTTGCTTCCCCCTGTACCCTTGACCCCTCATTTGCTGAGTCAATCGATTTTAGATTTTAGATTTTAGATTAAAGAATTGAAGCATTGACCCCACGGATGAATGCGGGGGCTTGTATCCTGGATGCTTGATTGTCAGGACTTACGAAAAAAACCCGGTTCCTACGAGAATATTGCCTCTAGCAACGAGGCATCTAGGAAGAAACCGGGTTTGGTTTTTAGCCGTTTGGCGCGTGCAGGAGTGTGAGTGCGATCGGCTAAATTTCGACTAAACTATGGTGACGAGAATATCTTGAGCGTGAGAGTCAACTTTCAGATTTTCTCCTTCATAAACCTGAATAATTTTGCCGGTACCGTCGATGACGAAGGTGACGCGCTTGGCATAATCGCCTTTCTCGACATCGTAAGCTTTGGTAATCGTGCCATCAACATCTGCTAATAGCTGGAAAGGCAAACCGTATTTCTCTGTGAACTTTTTGTGCGATTCCTCGTTGTCGCGGCTGACACCGAGAACTACTATATCTTTGCCTTTGTATTCTTCATGGGCTGCTTTGAAGCTTTGGGCTTGTCTTGTGCAACCGGGGGTGTCATCTTTCGGGTAGAAATACAAGATTACGGTTTTACCTGCGAATTGGGACAGGGAGACTGTGTTGCCATTAGTGTCTTTGGCGGTAAATTGAGGGGCAGCGCACCCAACTGGTAATGTCATAGTTTTGTTTCCCTTGTTTGGTTTTTCTTGCAGTTCCTCAACTTATTTTAGTGGGTTCTGTCGCTTTGCAAGAGACCTTTGTTAAAAATCGCGTGAAGCGAAGCTATCCCGGTATTAATCGCCCCCAACTCCATGATGTTAAGCTTTACTCCATTTAACTTGCACCTAAGACGCGGGCTAAGAGTGCCTATTACACGTATAGTTTCAATACTGAGATCTTGCACCATTGTCCATAATCGTTTTTTGAACAGGCTTTCCGGCAACTGAAGCGAGAAAATCTAGTCTTTGTGGAACAGGCCGGAAAGCCTGTGAAGCGAGAATAGTGCAAGCTGTGAGAATAGACATCTGCTAAAAAGCAGATGTCTAATTGAATGTTCGCGGGTTCTACACACCAACCGGTTGACCAGCAGCAGCCATCATGGACGGATCGATCGCAATTCCTAAACCTTCTGCAACTTGGCCGCCGTAATTCGGATCGGCGCGGAAGAAATGGCACAGTTGGCGCATCTGAATCTCCGGTTTTGCTGCACTCAAACTGTCCACAATGTTAGCGACAAGTCGCTGCTGTGCGTCGGGTTTCATCAAGCGATAGAGGTCTCCTGCTTGGGTGTAATCGTCATTGCCCTTACGGTGATCGAAGCGATCGACTTTGACATTTCCTAAGTCCCAAGCTGGCTCAGCATACGCACAGTTTTGCTTCGGCGCATCCTCGTGGCTGTTGGGTTCGTAGTTCGGCCCGCTACCGCCGTTGTTACCCAATGCCATTGCGCCATCCCGTTGGTAGTGCATCACCGGACACTTTGGTTGATTGACGGGCAATTGCTGATAGTTTGCACCGAGACGGTAGCGTTGAGCATCTGGATAAGACATGATGCGAGATTGCAGCACTTTGTCGGGAGAGAAGCTAATACCTGGAACGACATTAGAAGGAGAAAATGCCGCCTGTTCCACCTCAGCAAAAAAGTTTTGTGGATTGCGATTGAGTTCAAGAATTCCCACGTCAATTAACGGAAACTCTGAGTGCTTCCACACTTTTGTCAAGTCAAAGGGGTTTTCGCGATATTCTGTGGCTTGGGCCTCGGTCATTACTTGAATGCAAAACCGCCATTTGGGATAATTACCTTGGTCGATCGCCTCAAACAAGTCGCGAGTCGCATGATCGGGGTCTTCGCCTTTGATCCGCGTCGCTTCTTCGGCGGTGAAATTATCAATACCTTGCATGGTTTTGAAGTGGAATTTGCACCAAACCCGTTCTCCTTGAGCATTAATTAGGCTGAAGGTATGACTGCCAAAACCGTCCATGTGGCGGTGGTTTTTCGGCGTACCGCGATCGGAAAACAGAATAGTTATCTGATGCAAAGCTTCTGGACTCAGCGACCAGAAATCCCACTTGGCGTCAGCATCTTTGAGATGCGTTTGGGGATGGCGCTTTTGCGTGTGGATCAAATCAGGGAATTTGAGCGGATCGCGGATGAAGAAAACAGGGGTGTTGTTGCCTACTAAATCCCAGTTGCCTTCTTCGGTGTAGAACTTGATCGAAAAACCTCTGGGGTCGCGTTCGGCATCCGCTGAACCTTGTTCGCCGCCTACGGTAGAGAAACGGAGGAGAACTTGAGTTTGTTTGCCAACTTCTGAGAATAGCTGAGCTTTGGTGTAGCGAGTAATGTCATGGGTGACGGTGAACGTGCCAAATGCAGCGGCTCCTTTGGCATGGACAACGCGCTCAGGAATGCGTTCCCGGTTGAAGTGAGCCAGTTTTTCCATCAGGTGAAAATCCTGCATGAGGATAGGCCCGCGTTCACCCGCAGTCAAGGAATTCTGGTTATCTGCAACCGGAATTCCGCTAGCGGTTGTCAATGTTTTGTCTTCTGTCATAGTGGGTAAATTTATTGCTCCATCCTAAGTATTCTATAGCTTTCTAGGAAGGAGGTCTATCTGCGGAGGTAATTCTCAAATGGGCGATTGTGTGTTAAATTATTAGTGTGTTTTCAAACTTTGCTGAGTCAATTAAACTTAATTAACCAATAAAATATGATTGATTTCTACACTATGATTGTCAGGAAAAGTGCTGATTATTTGGTTTCATTGTATTGAGAAAATGAATTGGTAGAACAAGGCAATACTCCAGAACAATCTATTGATAAACTCAAACAAGCTATTGAGTCATTTTCCGAAGTATATGAATTAGAGTCGGATGTTTATCTCAGCCCTTTTTCTATTAATGAATTACACGAGTTTCTGAATTTAGAAGATGCCGAAGCCTCAGAAATTTATGAACTTAGGAAAGTTTATGCCTAAAAACCTTCCATCTTTAAAACCTAAAGCATTAATTAATATTTTAGAACAAAACGGATGTCAGTTTTACCTAGAGGGGAAAGGATATCATCGTTTGTATGTGCGTGAAATTGAAGGCAGAAAAAGGATTGTTACGATTGATATGGGTGCTGGGAAATGTCACCAGCTTATGTGTTGCGGATTTTTAGACTATTTGGGTTTACCGATCCAGAAATTGAAGGGATGATTAGTTAAGTCCGCATTAATATGCTGCCTGGTTGGGGGTTTCAACATTTGGAGTAGTCGTGTTTGCAACTCAGAAAAGCGATCGCCTAAATGGCTTTTACAGCCAAACTCGTCTAACCTGTCCTAAAATAGAAGAGACATCCTATATTAATTCCCTACCATGTCGATCGCCGTCATTAAAGAACATATCGAAATCACCCCAGGAATCTGTGGGGGAAAACCCCGTATCGCCGGACATCGTATCCGAGTTCAGGATATAGTTGTTTGGCACGAACAGATGGGAATGTCACCAGACGAAATTCTGTATCACTATCCGAGTATTACTTTATCTGACATCTATGCAGCTTTAGCCTATTATCACGATCGTCGAGATGAAATTCGCTCGGCAATCGAAGCAGATGCAGAATTTGCCAGCCAATTGAAAGCTCAAACCCCATCGCTATTGCAACAAAAATTAAAAAATCGTCAACATGGCTAAGATAAAATTTCATCTAGACGAAAATATAACTCTTGCCATAGGAAATGGATTGCGAAGACGTGGAATTGATGTCACTACAACTCCAGAAGAAGGAATGATCGGGCAATCTGATGAACAACAATTAGCATTTTCCCTGTCTCAAGAGCGAGTAATTTTTACCCAAGATACGGATTTTTTAAGACTGCATCATGCAGGTTTGTCTCACGCGGGTATTGTTTACTGTCCGCAAACCAGTAAATCGATAGGGGAAATTTTGCAAGGATTAGTATTAATTTGGGAGGTAGTGAATGCTGAAGAAATGAACAATCATTTGGAGTATTTGTAAAAATAGGCGATCGCCCAGCGACGATAAGCACTTGCACCCTGAGTATTAATCATACGCCAGTTGGGACTCGGTTGAGCCTATATCATAATTTAGGTAAATTTGTGAGAAATCTACTCTCTTGACTATAAATAGGTGATGATAAAAGTAGTAGCTACTCAAAAGTTCTCGAAATGACTTTTATCCCATCCGAAGCGTTTAAATCTATTAGTTATCCCGATCGCACCGTCAAAAGAGCCGATCGCGCCGTCCGGTGCAGCCCTTTTCAATTACACTTCTTCCAGACCATTCGCGATAACAGTGTTTTCCTAACTGCGATCGCCTCAAATTCCGGTGTCGAAAGCGGCTACACGCGATCGCCCGTATCCGAACTCGTAGCCGAAAACTCCCTACTCTGGCTGATCCAAGTCGGCGTACTGCGGCGGGAAGTAGACGGACAAGGGATTACCGACAGTTTTCGCCTCACGCCCCTGGGCCGCCAACTCGTGGAAAAATGGGAACAGGAAGGACAGGGAGTGCCGGCCGCGTCATTGTGCGATCGCATGGGAAATGCCGTTAGCCGCGGGTTGGGAGTATTTCTATGACCTTTTCTCGCTTGCTACAGTCCGACAGGGAATGAATTCCCTGTCTCATAGCAAAAGTCGGTTAAAACCGACTGCAAGTCTCTATTTAACTCGATGTTGAGTTTCGCATTGCACGTTAATCAACCTCCTCATTCCTCTTGCAGAGGACTTGCGCTATGAGACAGGGATTTCAATCCCTGTCGGACTCGCCGTCAAACGAGTTAGACCGCGATCGCACCATAGCATTTTTTGAAGA
>Ga0164305_10000278_pt1 | contig 18311 bp, 12 predicted proteins | sample Whisoiple_237_MG_FD_110215 | JGI IMG/M metagenome (GOLD analysis project Ga0164305, IMG submission 110215) | Soil microbial communities amended with pyrogenic organic matter from upstate New York, USA - Whitman soil sample_237_MG | ecosystem: Environmental > Terrestrial > Soil > Agricultural...
CAGCCCCGCCTTCACCGACGGCGAACCCTCCGACATCGCCGTCGACAACGGCGCCCAGAGCCCCAACAAGGGCAACGTCTACGTCACCACCCCTGGCAACGTCTTCGCGTTCGGGCCGCTGCCCGCTGCCTCGGTGCTGGAAGTCCTGAAGGCCGGAGGCGGCTCCGGCCACGTCACCAGCGAGCCGGCCGGGATTGACTGCGGGGCATTTTGCGCGGCCCCATTCCCCGCCGAAGAAGAGATCACGCTCACGCCCGTCGCCGATCCGGGCTCGCGCTTCAAGTCATGGAGCGGCTGCCAGAGCGTGCCCGGCGAGCTCTGCAAGATCAGCCTCGCCCCCGAAACGACCGCGGCGGTCACCGCCACCTTCGTCTCGGCCAAGCCGACGGCCGTCTCCCTCGATGCCAGCCAGATCACCGCAACCGGCGCCCGCCTCGAAGCTGAGGTGAACCCCGACGGCGCTGCCACCACCTACCAGTTCGAATACCTCACCGAGTCCGCCTACCAGGCAAACGGCGAATCCTTCAGCGGCCCCCAGGCGGCCGCCAAGGTGCCGGCCTCCCCGGCATCGATCGGCGGCGGTTTCCAGGCGGTGAGCGCGACCGAGCTGATCGGTGGCCTGGACTCCGAGACCACCTACCGCTACCGCGTCAGAGCAACCAACTCCTCTGGGTCGGCCGAAAGCGCCACCGGGTCATTTGTCACCCGGGTCGCCCAAGGCTCTGGTTTGCCCGACGGCCGCGCCTACGAGCAGGCCAGTCCGGTCGACAAGAACGGCGGCACCTTGCAGGCCTTCTCCACCGCGTCGACCCGAGCCTCGATCAACGGCGACGCGATCACGTTCGAAAGCGCCGCCGGAATCCCCGGCGGCGAGGGTTCGCAGGAATTCCCCACCTACCTCGCGCGCCGCAGCGTAAATCCCCAGAGCGGCGAGGCGAGCTGGATCACGCAGGGTCTGCTGCCTCCGGCTAGCAGGGCCGATTCGGGGCAAATCCTTGGTTGGACGCCGGACTTCGCCGAGGTCTTCGATGGGGGGGCCGCTCGAGGCGGGGGAGCAGAACTGCTTGCTCGCTCAAGTGAGGACGGCCAGCTGACCACGGTCGCCGAGAGTGACAGCTACGACACCAAGTTCTTCTACTCCGGCTCCTCCGCCGATCGACAGACGGTCCTTTTCGAAGCAAACCAAGCTCCAGTTTCACTGAACGAAGAAGGCCCGACCCCGGCAGAAAAAGCCGTCAACCTCTACGCCTGGGATCGCGTCGGCGGCGAGGTGCGCCTTGCGGGCGTACTGCCTGACGGCAGCGCTCCGGCTAAGGGCTCTGTTGCCGGTCTCACCGGCAACAGCGGCTACACCCAAGTACAGCCTGCTGTGATGGCTGACGGCTCGGTCTACTTCACTGTCGGCGGGCAGACTTACCTGCGCCAGCGCCCGACCGCGCCCGAAACCTCGCAGAGGGACACCGATGGCAACTGCATCTCGACTCCCGGCCTCGCCTGCACGATCCACATCGCCGACTCGGAGAAGACCAACGGCTCCGGCCCCGACGGCACCGATGCCGCCGGCACCCAGCCGGCCGAATTCCTCGCCGCCAGCACCAGCACTTCGAAGGCGTTCTTCACCAGCTCGGAGAAGCTGACCGATGACGCCACCACCGGGCCGGAACCGGCGCTGGCGGCCATCGTGAGGGCGAAGCTCGGTGCCTCAGCGGCCGAAGATGTCGAAGAAGGGTTTCTGCCGGCCCACGCGGCGGGGATCACTATGCACGGGAACCTCATCTACTGGGCCGACCCGACCACCGGCAGTATCGGCCGCGCGAAGCTGAATGGCGACGGCTCTGCCAGCGATGTGGAAGCTGAATTCCTTGCGGTGGGCGGTAACCCCCGCTGGGTGGCGGTCGACGACACTTACGCCTACTGGTCCGATCCAGGCGACAACGAACCCGGGGGAGGCACGATCGGCCGCGCCAGGCTGGATGGAGGCGAGGCGCCTGAACCCGAGTTCATTACCGACGCCACCAAACCTCAGGGGGTCGCGGTTAATGCGACTCATGTCTACTGGGCCAACAATGGCACTTCCGCAACTGCGGCAATCGGGCGGGCAAATCTCAATGGAAGCGCCGCATCATCGTCCTGGCTTGAACTCGGCGGCTTCGAAAAACCGCAGGGCGTGGTACTCGATGGTTCACATCTCTATCTGACCACGTTCAATTCGTCCTCTGCCTTTCTGCAAAAAACCAACCTCGATGGAACGGAAAGAAAAGTCGCGTTTTTGGGGGCAAACACCACGGAACCTCGCGGCATCGCCCTCGACCAAGACCACCTCTACTGGATCTCCCAGGGGAACAACAAGATTGGCCGCGCCAACCTCGACCTGACCGGCCTCGAACCGGATTACGTGACCGGCATCCAGAAGTCGACGGGTCTCGTCGTCGACGCCACCCACCTCTACTGGTCGGCCAACGGCGAAACCCTTCCCAACCCCGGCAAGGACCTCTACCGCTACGATGCCGAGGCACCCGCCGGAGAGCGGCTCACCGACCTCACGGTCGATAACAACCCTGCCGACACCTGCACCGGGGAAGTCCTATGCGGCGCCCAGGTGCAGGGCGTCCTCGGAGCCTCGGCCGACGGCTCCGCCGTTTACTACGTCGCCAACGGCGTTCCCGACGGCCCAATCGCGAACAGCCCCAACGCCAACGGGGAAAGCGCCGAAGCGGGCGACTGCAGGGGGTCGGTCGTCGCGATGACGGGCGAATGCAACCTCTACCTCTGGCGGGCCAATGGCAATGGGGGAAGCACGATCTTCATCGCCAGGCTCGACCCGAGCGGCGGGTTTCGCGGCGATGTCACCAACTGGATAACGGACCCCGGCCCGTTTGGTGGATTCACGTTGTTCGTCACCAGGACGGCGCGAGTCTCACCCGACGGTAGGACCCTGCTCTTCCGCTCCAAGCGCAATCTCAGCGGCTACGACAGCGAAGGCGTGGGTCAGCTCTACCGCTTCGAAGCCGCCGACGCGAGCACCCTCTGCATTTCCTGTGACCCGAGCGGCGCGGCGCCCGCGGGTATCGCCAACATAGGCTCGATCTTCCCCGCGGTGGGCGGAGCGGCGCTCCCTGTGAGTACGCTCTCACGCAACCTCGCCACCGGAGGAAACCGCGTCTTCTTCGAGTCGACCGCCTCTCTGGTTGCAGCCGATCGCAATGGCGACCGCTCTTGCGAGCCCTGGGGCAGCTCGATCCAAAAATCGTTCATCCGCGCCTGCCAGGACGTCTACGAGTGGGAGGCCAAGGGCACCGGCTCCTGCAAATCAGAAGCACAGAACGGCGGCTGCCTCTACCTGCTCTCGACCGGCAAGGGCGACGAACCAGCTTTCTTCGCCGACGCATCTGGAAGCGGCGATGACGTCTTCATCTTCAGCGCCAATCAGCTTGTGCCACAAGACCGCGATGGCCTGATCGATGTCTACGACGTCAGGGTCGGCGGCGGCATACCGGGCCAAAGCGCGCAGGCGCCTATTCAGTGTTCCGGCGAACCATGCCGCAGCCAGGCCCCCCCGACCCCAGCCTCCCAGGCGCCTGGCAGCTCCAGCTTCAGCGGCCCTGGTAACGAACAATCCCCCCGTCCCCACAAGAAGAAAAAGAAGCACCACAAGAAAAAGCACAAGCACCACAAGAAGAAGCACAAGCACCACAAACAGACCAAGCAAAAGAAAGCCAGCGAGACCGGGAGGACGAGCCGATGAGTGCCCTGAGGATGGTAGTTGCCGCCATTTTTGCCCTCGCGGCGCTCCTCGTCCCGGCGCAGGCCTCAGCCGCGCCGGCGCCCGCCTGGCAGCTGACCTTGATTCCGCTGCCGACGAACCTCGAGCCGGGCACTGTTGGATTCGGAGAAGGGTTCGGAGCGGAAGCGCCGTTCTACCGCTTGCTGGCGACCAACGTCGGCTCCGCGGCAACCAGCGGATCTATCACCTTCACCGCCAGCTTCCCGCCCGGCATCGCTCCCCTGCCTGAACCCATCGGAGACGACATGGACGGGGCTACCCCTGATCCCCAGTGCACGGCGGTGGGCCAGCAGGTCACCTGCACCACCCCTGGGCCGGTCTATCCGTCTCGGACGATCGGCGCGAAGGTGCCCGTTGCCGTCTCAGCATCTGCAAACGGACAATTGGACGTCCAAGCCCAGATCAGCGGCGGCGGTGCAGGGCCGGTCTCGACCACCGCCCCCACCACCATCGGCGGCAGTACCCCCTTCGGCTTCCTTCCCGGGGCCGCCGGCCTCTCGAGCGTCCTCACCGACGAAGACGGTTCGGGCTCTACCCAGGCCGGCTCCCATCCCGACCAGATGACCGTAAATCTCGCCTTCCCCACCAAACACCCTGTCGAAGGCCCGTCCCTCGCTGCCGGCCACGTCCACGACGTGATCACCGAACTGCCGCAGGGGCTGATCGTCAACCCCAACGCCACCTCGGTCCGTTGCACCGAGGTCGAGTTCATCGCTAAAGATCTGAATGACCCTGCTTCGGGATGCCCTGATGCCTCCCAGATCGGCACTGTCGAGGTGATGACTGAACTCACGGGCGGCAACAACGTGATCTCCGCCCTTTACAGCATGGTCCCCCCACCTGGCGTTCCCGCTGAGGTCGCCTTCGATGCCCTTCAGGTCGGGATTTTTGTTCACCTCGACGGCGGGCTCAGAAGTGAAGGCGACTATGGCCTGACCGCTACCTCCAGTGACATCCTCGCCAGAACGGTTAACCCCCTCCTGAACGTGAAGGTGCAGCTATGGGGGGATCCCTCCAGCGCCAGCCACGACGAGATCCGCGGCGACTGCAGGCTGCAAAGCACGTCGTGCCCAGTCCCCACGCTCCAAACTCCACTGCTCACGATGCCCAGCGCCTGCTCGGGGCCGCTGGTTACCACGGCGCGCGCCGACAGCTGGGAGGACCCGGGCAACTTCGTCCCGCGCTCGGTGCAGAGCACCGACCCCGCCGGCTCGCCAACTGACGTCACCGGCTGCTCGCTGCTCGATTTCGACCCCAGCCTCACCCTGCGTCCCGACACGCAGGCGGCCGAAAGCCCGACCGGAGTGGCGGTCAGCCTGCACGTTCCACAGAACGAAGACAAGGATGAACTTGCGACCTCGAATCTGAAGGACGTCACCGCGACCCTTCCCGAGGGCATGGCGGTCAACCCCTCCTCGGCCAACGGCCTCGACGCCTGCACGCCCTCTCAGGTCGGCCTCACCACGCCGGTCGGCCAGGGCGACCCGATCCACTTCACCAACGCACCCGACAACTGCCCCGACGCGGCGAAGATCGGCTCGGTCGAAGTGACCACTCCGCTGCTGGATCACCCGATTCCTGGCGCCGTCTACGTGGCCACCCCCCACCAGAACCCGTTCGACTCGCTGCTCGCCATCTACATCTCGATCAAGAGCCCCGACGACGGCATCTACGCCAAGCTCGCCGGCAGGGTCGCGGCGGATCCGCGCACCGGGCAGCTGACGACCACCTTCGCCGAAAATCCCCAGCTGCCGGTCGAAGACTTCAAGCTCGACTTCTTCGGCGGACCCCGGGCCGCCCTCAGGACCCCGGCCGACTGCGGCAGCTACGCCACCGCCAGCGTGCTGACCCCCTGGTCGGGCCGCCCCGCGGTCCAGAGGAGCGACAACTTCCAGATCGACCGGGGCCCGAACGGCGGCGGCTGCACCACCTCCGAAGGTCAGCGCGCCAACGCACCGAGCTTCGAAGCCGGGACCAAGACCCCGCTGGCTGCCGCCTACAGCCCGTTCGTGATGAAGCTCAGCCGCGAGGACGGCCAGCAACTGCTGACGGGCATCGACCTCACCCTGCCGCCGGGCCTGAGCGGCAAGCTCGCCGGCGTGGCGACCTGCTCCGACGCCGAGATCGCCGCTGCGGCCGCGAAGAGCGGCAAGGAGGAGCAGGCGAGCCCTTCCTGCCCGGCCAACTCCCAGGTCGGTGAGGTCACGGTCGGCGCCGGCGCCGGCTCCACCCCCTACTACACCAAGGGCAAGATCTACCTCGCCGGTCCATACCAGGGCGCTCCGATCTCCTTCGCGATCGTCACCCCGGCGGTGGCCGGTCCCTACGACCTCGGCAACGTGGTCACCCGCGCCGCCGCCCAGGTCAACCCGGTCACCGCCCAGATCTCCGTCCACTCCGATCCCTTGCCGACGATTCTGCAGGGCATCCCGCTGCAGCTGCGCGACGTCAGGGTCGAGATGGGCCGCGACCAGTTCACCCTCAACCCGAGCAGCTGCGAACGGATGCAGCTGACCGGCACCGCGACCTCGGCCGCCGGTCAGGGCGCCGGTCTCGCCAATCCCTTCCAGGTCGGCGGCTGCAGGGGCCTGTCGTTCAAGCCGGACCTGAAGCTCACCCTCAAGGGCGGCACCAAGCGGACCAAGCACCCGGCGCTGAAGTCGGTGCTGACCGTTCCGGGCGGAGGAAGCACGGCGAACATCGCTCGCGCGGTCGTGATCCTGCCCGCCTCGGAGTTCATCGACCAGGCTCACATCGGGAATCCCTGCACGCGGCCACAGTTCAATGCGGGCACCTGCCCGAAGATCTCGGTCCTCGGCCGGGCGAAGGCCTGGACCCCGCTGCTCGACCACCCGCTCGAAGGCAACGTCTACTTCCGGTCCAACGGAGGCGAGCGGACGCTGCCCGACATCGTCGTCGACCTGAGGGGGCAGATCCACGTCGAGCTCGTCGGCGCAGTGGACTCTGTGGTGACGAAGAAGGAGGCGCGCATACGAACCACCTTCTTCCAGGTGCCGGATGCGCCGGTCAGCCGCTTCCAGCTGCAGCTGAAGGGTGGTAAGGAAGGCGTCCTCGTCAACTCCGCCAACCTCTGCCGGGTGTCGCAGCGGGCGACGGTCAAGCTGACCGGGCACAACAACGCGACCTATGACACCCAGCCGAAGATCGCCAACCAATGCGACAAGCACAGGAAGGGATAGCGCGCCCAGGGCGGGGGTGGATTGCGCTCGCCGCCCTGGCCCTAAGCGTGTGCCTCGCCGCCTGTGGCGGCGGGCAGGAGTCGGGAGCGTCGTCGAATTCGTCCGAACAAACCGCGGCTGAGGAGGATGGCTCCTCGGCCGGCGCGATTGCTCCGCTCCGCGTTCGGGGTGGCGGCTCGGCGCAGTTCGAGGTAAAGGGCGGGGACAACTCGGTTCAGGAATACGGTTCCGAGGCCGGGAAGGCCGAGCTGCGCGACGCCGCCGAAGCCGTTCACGGGTTTCTGGCCGCCCGGGTGAGCGGCGAATGGGCGCACGCGTGCGCATTGCTCACGCAGGGACAAATCGACACTCTCGCCAAGCAGGCCGGTCGGGCCGAGGCCTGCCCCGCCACCCTGGCGGCGATTACCAAGCCAGTCTCGAGCTCCTTGGCTCGCGCGATCACCACGGTCGATGTCGTGAGCCTCCGGGCCGACGGAGACCGCGCTTTTCTCATCTACGTCGGTCTGCCCGAACGTACTGTTTACGCCATGCCTTTGGTCCGTGAAAGTGACACCTGGAAGCTGGGTGCGATTAGCTCTTCGGTACTTCCCGGGACCTGACTAGAGACCATTTGGTTCGGCGCCAAGATGGTCAGTTAATAAGGGTCGGCGGCGACAAGATGGCCGGGACAGCCACCCTGTCGAACTGAGAGCTTCGCTTCCGGCGATCGGCGACCGCCGTCGCTAGTTAAACCAGATGCACAACTAGGGAGGCTCAGTAATGAGAATGTCTCATCGCAGGACGGGGGCTTTGGTGCTCGCGCTTGCCCTGATCGGCGCCATGTTCGCGCTGCCTAGCGCGGCCAGCGCAACGTCGCCACCGGTCAACAAAACGCCGCCGACGATCTCGCCGGTGACGCCGAAATGGAGCCAGCCGGCGAAAGCGCTGGTTGGGACCTGGACCGAAAAACCAACTAGCTACGCATACCAGTGGCGGCTCTGCAATTCGGCGGGCGGGGAATGCGCGGACATCTCGGGGGCGACCGGTTCCGAATACACGCCAACCAAATCGCAATTCCAGAGCCGGCTCGTGGTCAAGGTGACGGCAACCAACGCCGCAGGATCGGGTGAAGCATCCTCGGCACCGAGCAATCCCATTTATTCGCCCACCAGCCCGCTGTCGTGGCGCATCGGCGGCAGAACGCTCGCGGAACTCGGAATCTCGAGCGAATACGTCGAAAGCTGGGGAGCGGTGACGCTCGAAGTGACCAACGGGCTGAAGATCAGCTGCTCCTCTTCCACTGGAAGCGGGAAAATCTCGGGCACGACGGGCGGTGAACTCACGATCAACCCGTCCGGCTGCGCGTATGTCGGGATCAAAGGCTGCACGGTCTCGAAAATGCAGATCGGGGCGAAAATCACCCTGACCTCCGACGTCAACGGCGTCTACGAGCGCCTCAGCGGCAACCTCGGCGGGACGGAAAATGTGCTGGCGCTCGAACAGAGCGGCATCGCCTGTCCTTGGATCGGGGCCGGCCTGTGGTACTTCGGCGGCAGCCTCGCGGCGCAGCCAGGAAACGAGGCCGTCTCCCTCAGCCAATTGAGCAATCGGGCGTTCGAGGAAGCCACCGGCAGCTGGGTGACCATGGGTAGCCAGCAGGGCTTCCTCACGGGAGCGCAGAACTGGCAGGTCTCCGGGGCGAACAATGGCTCCACCCTGGGGGCCTGGTAGTCCCGAATAGGTGGATCGAAAAGGGCAGGCGCCGGTTCCGGCGCCTGCCCTTTGCTCTTCTAAGAATAGATGAAGATGTTCAGTTGTTCGACTGCTATCCAGGCAGCAGCTTGTGAAACCCTGACCATACGACGACTCTGGCTTGACGACGATAGGCAAGTTCTTCTATCATTCCGGCGATGAGAAGGAAGGCAATAGCGCTGGTCGCGCTGTCGTTGCTGATCGCCGCGGCGACGGCCTCGGCCCTGGTATTGGAAGCGGGCGACCTGGTGGTCAACGCCGAAGGTGGCTTCGCCCCGACCCGGTTGCCGAAGACCGAGGACGCGCCGATCAAGATCTACGGCGGCGGCAAGGCCTCGACCAAATCCGGCGAACTGCCGCCGATCGTCGACACGCTGGAAATCGAATTCGACCGCCACGGGCACGTCGAGACCAGGGGGTTGGAAGTTTGCGAGTCGGGTCGCCTGCAGTCGACAACCGTTCCGCAGGCGCGCAAGGCCTGCCCGAACGCGATCGTCGGCAAGGGGTACGGCACGGCGATCGTCCAGTTTCCCGAACAGAAGCCGATTCCCGTCTCCTCCCCAATCACCCTTTTCAACGGGCCGAAGAAAAAGGGCGACGATACGATCATCGCCCACGCCTACACCACCGTGCCGGTGCCCACCACCTTCATCATCCCGGTGGTAATCGAAAAAATCCACCACGGGGTCTACGGCTACCGGACCAAAGCGAAGATTCCGAAAATCGCCGGCGGGGCCGGGCACCCGATCTCCGGCAACATCACCGTCGACCGGAAATGGACCTTCAAGGGCCACAAGTACAGCTACGTCAACGCGCGCTGCGAAACCGGTCACCTGCAGGCGAAGGTGAAAGTCGACTTCAAAGACGGGACCTTCCTCACCGGCACCTTCTTCAAACCCTGCAGCGTCCGCCACTGAGGTGCGCCGCCCCTGGCGCACCCTGGCCGCGCTGGCGGTCCCGATCGCCGTGCTCGCGCTGCTCGGCCTGGGTCTCGACGGCAGGCTCAGCCCGAGCTCGCTGAGCATCCCCGGCACCGAAGCCTCGCGGGCCAACGCGATGCTCGAGGCCCACTTCGGGCCGAGCGCGCCGTTCCCGATCCTGCTGCAGGGGCCGCCGGCGGCGATCGACCGCCAGGGGCCGCGGCTGGTGCGTGCGCTGCGGGCGGAGCCGGGGGTGACGACGCTCTCGCCCTGGGATCGCGGCGAAGTGGATCGCCTGCGCCCGAGTCCGCGCCAGGCGCTGATCGTCGCCGACTTCCACACCGGGATAGAGACGGCGGTCAAGCACACGGTCCCGGAGCTGAACCGGTTGCTGGAGGAGAACGTGCGGCCGCCGGTGCGCGCCACCCAGACCGGCTACGCGACGATCTCGCGGGCGATCCAGCAGGAGTCGATCTCCTCCGCCGAGCGGGCCGAGCTGATCGCCCTACCGATCCTCCTGGTCGTCCTGCTGCTCGTCTTCCGCTCGCCGCTCGCCGCCGTCCTCCCACTGGCGCTCGGCGCCGTCACCGTGCTCGCCTCGCGCGGCCTGCTCTCGATCCTCACCCACTGGGTCGACGTCGACGCCCTGGCGCTGACCGTCTGCATGATGATGGGGCTGGCACTGGGGGTGGACTACGCGTTGCTGATGGTCTCGCGCTTCCGCGAAGAGCTGGCGGCGGGGGCCTCGCCGCAGAGCGCTGCGCGGCTGACTCGCCGCACCGCCGGGCGCACCGCCGCTTTCGCCGGATCCACCCTGGTGCTCTCGATGCTGGTCGCCCTCTTCGTCGTCCCCGGCGCGCTGCTCGCCTCCCTCGCCGCGACCCTGATCCTCGTCGTCGCCCTCAGCGTCGCCCTCGCCTTCTTCGCGGTGCCGCCGCTGCTGGTCCTGCTCGGCCCCAACGTCGACCGCTGGCGCTTCGGCACGCCACCCGGCGGCGAGGGCTCGTGGCTGATGCGGTTCGTCAACGCGGCGCTGCGGAGGCCGATGCCGGTGGCGATCGCGATCGGCGCCGTCATCCTCCTCCTCGCCGCCCCGGCCCTGGCGCTGAAGACCGGGCCGCTCAGCCCAGGGCAGCTGTCCGGTGACGACCCGGTGCGCGAGGACTACGAACTGATCACCCACGCCGCCGGCAGCGGCTTCGAAGCCCCCTTCCAGGTCGTCGTCGCCGCCGACCGCGGGACGATGACCGAACCGAAGCGGCTGGCGGCGCTGGAACGCTGGCAGCGGCGGATCGCGGCGCTGCCGGGCGTGGAGACCGTGGTCGGGCCCGGCCAGGTGCGCCGCGCCGCTGCGCCGCTGCGCCGGGCGGGGCGGGTCCTGGCGGAGTCGCCCTCGGAGCTCGGCAGTCCGTTCGCGGCCCTTGGCCGGCTCAGCCGGGGCCTCGGGCGCGCCTCGGCTGGGGTCTCGACCCTGCGCCACGGCCTCTCGGAAGCGACCTACGGCGCCGGCATCCTGGCCGACGGCAGCGGCCGGGCCTCCGACGGGGCCGAGCTGCTGGCCCGCGGCCTTGGCCGGGCCGAAGTCGGGGCCGAGAACGCGCTCTCCTCACTCGAATCGTTCGCCGGGCGGGCGCCGACCCTGGTCCGGGCGCAGTACCGTGCCGCCAACGGGGCCAAGCTCCTCCACATCGGGATCGGCGCCCTGACCCCCAACCTGCGCCGTAACGCCCTGCCGCAGGGCCGGCATCTGCAGGGGTCCCTGAACGAAGCGGCGCACCAGCAGGTGCCGGAGCTGCAGGCCGCGGCCGGGGCCGGCGAAGGGCACCTGGCGGCGACGCTGGCGCGGCTGGAAGCGATGACCGTCGGCCGTGAGGACCCCGAATACGAGGCGGCGCTGGCCGAAGCGCAGCAGGCCGCCGCGGCGCTCGGCGGCGTGGGGGGCGCCAGCCTCAGCGCCCGGCTGGCGGCGCTGGGGGAGGGGCTGGAAGAAGACCAGCTGGAGGCGCGGCAGCTGACCTACTGGGTGAGCTCGACGATCAGCGGCCTCGACCGGCTCTCGAAGGGCAGCCTGCAACTGCGCGAAGGGCTCTTCCGCCTCGCCCGCGGCGCGAAGCGGATCCAGGCCGTCCTCGACCGCCAGGTCGAACGGGCGCAGGTCCTGCGCACCGGGCTGCCGCGCCTGACCGACGGCGCCGCCCGGCTGGCGGCGGGGACGGTGCGGTTGACGGGCGGGATCGAGCGGCTGCGCGAGGGCCTCGGCAGTGGTTACCACCGCTCCTATCCGTTGCAGGCGGGGCTGCGGCGGGCGACCGTGCGGGTCACCTCGACCGACCAACGACTGCGCCGGGGCCGGGCCCGCCTGCTGCGCTCCTCACCCGGCCTCTTCGACTCCGGCTACGTTGTCCTCTCCGCCCTCGACGGCTCGCCGCCCCGCCGGCGCCAGGAGGCCGGCAGCGTCGTCGACCTCGAACACGGCGGACAGGCGGCGACGATGCTGGTATTCAGCCGCTATGACCTCAACTCAGAGGGGTCGATCGAGCTCAACCGCGAGCTCGCCGGCTACGCCGCCGCGATTGGCCGCGACACCGACGCTCGGGCCGCCGTCGCCGGCGGGCCGGCGACGCTCAACACCTACAGCCGCGTCGCCCGCGAGCGCATCCCCCTGGTGGTCGCCGCGATCTCCCTCGCCACCTTCCTCGTCCTCGTCCTGATCCTGCGGGCGGTGCCGCTCGCTGCCCTCGCGGTCGGCCTCAACCTGGCCACGGTCGGGGTCGCCTTCGGGGTTCTGACCCTGCTCACCTACCTGCCCGCGGGCTGGCCCCTGGGCGGCAACGCCTATATCGACGCGATCGGGGCGACGCTGATCTTCGGCGTCGTCTTCGGCCTCTCGATCGACTACGCGGTATTCCTCCTGGTGCGGATGCGCGAGCACCGCGAGGCGGGGGGCGGCCACACCGAGTCGATCGCCTTTGGCCTCGAGAAGACCGCCCGGGTGATCACCGGCGCGGCGGCGATCATGATGGCCGTCTTCGTCGCCTTCGGCGGCTCCTCGATCGCCACCGTCAGCCAGCTAGGGGTCGGCCTGACGATCGCCGTCCTGCTCGACGCGACCGTGGTAAGGATCGTCCTCCTGCCAGCGTTGATGCTGATGATCGGCGAGCGGGTCTGGTGGCTGCCGAAGCCGCTGGGACGAGTCCTGCCCCGGGTGGAGGTTTAGAGATGCAGCAGTATGCAGATGCTTTTAACAGTAATTGCCTGTTTAGCAGAGGCGAAAGCGCTCTGTCCGCTCACAAGGCCCTTTTTGCTGGGCCAATTTAGATTGACAGAGTATGGCGTCAAGTCTATCTTTCCAATACCGCCATCACATCCCTGGTTTTGGCGGCAAGCCCCCGCTGAGTTGGTGGGGCGCCCACCCCTGGCGGACGCCGGTGTTTCCCCGATGTCGGCGTCCGCCCATGCTTTCCCAGGCAGATGGACGAATCGATCAAGCGCCCAACTCCGACGAAGAAAACGACGGACTGTCGACAGAAGCTGATCGACGCCGCCGTCGCGGAGACCGCCGAGGCCGGCTACGCCACCCTTTCGGTCGAGCGGATCCTCCGTCGCGCGGGCACCTCCAGAGCTTCGTTCCACACCCATTTCGCCGACGAGCGGGAGGCGGTCGAAGCCGCCTATCAGCAGCTCTTCGAGCGATACTTCAGTCGGCTGCTGCGGGCGTGCGAGGCGCAGCCGAGCTGGCCGCTGAAAGTGAAGGTCGGAATCGGAGCGACCCTCGACCTGGCTGCGGCGGAGCCGGTCAACGCGCGATTCCTGGCGGTCGATGTGCTGGCCGCGGACAGGGAGCTGGTCCTGCGAGTGATCGAATCCCGCAATCGACTCACACGCCTGCTCGCCCCGGGGCGAGACGGTCTACCCCACGCGGACGACCTGCCCGCGATCACCGAGCAGGTGCTGGTCGCCGGCGTCATCGGCGTGGTTTCGAACCGGCTCCTCAACGGCGAGGCCGCGCATCTGCCGGCGCTCGCTCCACCGCTGGTGGAATTGACTCTCACTCCATACCTCGGTCGCGAGGCGGCGGCGGCGGTGGCCCGCCGACCGCGCCCCGGAGCCGAGGACCACTGACTTCGTGCCCTCCGCCTCGATCAGCGATCAGCGAGCGGCGGTCGGGGTGCGAATGCGGGAGTGCCGTGCCGAGATCGAGCAGGCTGTGCTCTCCCGCGCCGCCGCGCTTCTAGGGTCGACCCGCGACCTCGACCCCGAGTTCCTCGAGGGACAGCGGGAAGCCGTTGGCGCGGCTGTGGACTTCGGGATCAGAGCCGTCGAGGTCGGCGAGGAGCGTTTGCGGGAGGTTCCCACGGTGCTCCATGCTCAAGCTCGACTGACCGCCCGCAGCGGCGTCTCGATGGACACGATGATGCGCCGCTACTTCGCGGGCTATGTACTCCTGGGCGATTTCCTCATGCGCGAGGCGGACCGCTGCTCGCTTCGCGGGGTCGCGCTGCAGCGCATCATGCGCGATACCGCCACCGTCTTCGATCGGCTGATCACGACGATGGCGGAGGAGTACCAGCGGGAGCTGCAGGGCCGGCATGCCTCTTCCGAGGCCCGCTTGGCGGCGCGGGTGCGCGCTCTGCTAGACGGCGAGTTGATGGACGCGGCCGAGATCGACTACGAGTTCGACGCCTGGCATCTGGGCGCGGTGGTAGCGGGGTCGGGCGGCGCCGAGGGTGCTCGAGAGCTAGCCCGGCGCCTGGATCGCCGCTTGCTTTTGGTTCGCGCGGATGACGACACCGTCTGGGCCTGGTTCGGTGGCCGTCGGCCTGTCCAGGCCGAAGCGCTCGACTCCGCGCTCTCGGCCGATTGGCCTGAGCCATTGAGCATCGCGCTCGGCGAGTCGGCTCGCGGGCTGGCCGGTTGGCGTTTGACGCACCGCCAAGCCCAGGCCGTACTCCCCGTCGCCAAGCGGACGGGAAGCGATCGCGTGGAGTACGCCGATGCGGCACTGCTCGCATCCGTGCTCCAGGACGACCTGCTGATCAGCGCGCTGCAGGAGCGCTACCTGGTACCCCTCACAACGGAGCGCGATGGGGGAGCGACACTGCGCGCGACCCTGCGAGCATTTTTCTCCTCCGACCGGAACGTCTCCTCGGCCGCCGCCCTACTCGGCGTCAGTCGCCACACCGTCACCAACCGTCTCCGCATCGTCGAGGAAAAAATCGGTCGATCGCTCACTTCGTCTGGGGCCGAGATCGAAGCTGCCCTTCGCCTTGACGATCTCGATGACGGGAGGCTGCAACCTGAGTGAGCGAGTCGAGCAAGGCCTGCCGCAATAGCCCGCGCAGCTCGTCGCGCTCGACATCGCGTCGCTCGAGCCAGCGCAGGACCGCTCCCTCGACGAAGTAGATCCAGCCCTGTAGCGCCGTCTCCAGCAGCGGCGTGCGCTCGATCTCAACTGGCGACGCCTCCCAGTCCGCCAGTGAGTCGATCAGGGCGTTCAGCCGAAGTTGTCGGTTTTCTTCCAGGGTCGTCTCGATCTCGGGGTCGCCGCCGCCGCGACTGCGGAAGATCGCCATGTAGGCGGCGGCATGGTCTTCGACGAAACCGAGGAAGCGATCGAGGGCGGCTTCCAGCCGCTCGGCAGGGGGGAGGCCGGGGTCCGGGGCGGTCAGCTCCCCCAACTCGATCTCGCCGCGGCGCAGGGCGGCCAGGACGAAGTCCTTCTTGGTCGGGAAGTAGTGGTAGAGCAGTCCTTTGGAGACGCCTGCCGTCGCGGCGATCTCCTCGATCGAGACCTCGTCGTAGGGCCGGCGGCCGAGCAGCTCGGTGCCGGCGGCAAGCAGCTGCTCGCGGCGCGCGTCGGTGCTCATTCGGGACCGCCGAGCCGTCTTCATCGGGCGCAGGCTATTCCAATTGACCGAAAGTTCAACAAAGCTGATATCAATTCAGGTGCTATTGAACTGACGGTCAACAAGCAGTCGACGGGGGACGACGACCTGGCCTTTTCCGGGCTTGCCCGGCAGGCCGAGCTGCTGGCTGCTGGCTCGGTGGGTGCGGTCGAGCTGTTCGAGTCGACCATGGTGCGCATCGAGGCCTCGCAGCCTTCGCTCAATGCCTTCCGGCTGCTGAGCGCCGAGGCGGCTCGGGCGGAGGCCCTGGAGGCGGAGCGCAGGCTGGCGACAGGTCAGCGCCTGCCGCTTCTGGGGGTGCCGATCGCAGTCAAGGACGACATGGACCTGGCCGGCGAGCCGACCGCCTTCGGTTGCGCAGGCGAGTTCGAGCCCTGCCGGGAGGACGGAGAGGTGGCGCGGCGCCTGCGGGCGGCCGGAGCGGTGATCGTCGGCAAGACCAACACGCCGGAGATCGGCCAGTGGCCGTTCACCGAGGGCCCCGCCTTCGGTGCGACCCGCAACCCCTGGAGCCGGGACCACAGTCCCGGTGGGTCCTCGGGCGGTTCGGCGGCGGCCGTCGCGGCCGGACTGCTGCCGGCCGCGGTCGGCTCCGACGGCGCGGGCTCGGTTCGCATCCCCGCCGCCTGGACCCACCTGGTCGGGTTGAAGCCCCAGCGGGGGCGGGTCTCGACCTGGCCGGCGCCGGAGTCCTTCAACGGGCTCACCTCCTACGGGCCGCTGGCCCGCACGGTGGGCGACGCTGCTCTCCTGCTGGACGTGCTGACCGGCAATGTCGCCGGCGACCGGCACTGTCCGCCGGCGCCGAGTGAGCCATTTGCCGCCGCCGCGAACCGCGATCCGGGCCGCCTGCGGATAGGGCTCGCCTTCAACGTCCCGTTCAGCGGCTCACCCGCACAGCTCGACCCGGAGGTCCGGGCGGCGGTCGAATCGGTTGCCGAGGCCCTCGAAGGTCTTGGGCACGGCATCGAGGAGGTCAAGGTCCCCTACGGCCTGGCGACGGGCGCGAGCATCATGCCCCGCTCGATGATTGGGATCCGCGAATGGACCGAGCGAGCGCCGGACCGTTCCCGGCTCGACCCGCGCACCCACCATGCCGCCCGGCTCGGCCGCGCCTTTCGTCCTCTGCTCGGCCCTGCCCACCTCGCGGAGAAGGTCGCGCGCCGTCGCATCGGGAAGGTCTTCCGGCGCTTCGACGTCATTCTCGCCCCGACCACCGCGCAGCCGCCACTGCCGATCGGGGCCTGCGAAGGACTTGGCAGTTGGGAGACCGACAAGCGGATCGTCGCCGCCTGCCCATACGCCTGGCCCTGGAACATCCTCGGCTGGCCCGGTCTCAACGTCCCCGCCGGCTTTAACCCGGATGGCCTCCCCCTTGGCGTTCAGCTGCTCGGTCATGAGAACAGCGAGGCCGTGCTCCTTGCCCTCGGCAACCAGCTTGAGGGCGCACTGCTTTGGCATGAACATCGGCCGCCCGCAGTCTGGAGCTTTCCATAAGAGGCGGTTATCGGGCGTTGGGGGCAGCTACAGCAGCCGTAGATAGCGTTCTTCGGCCGTGGCGCTGGCGGGTTCGTCGTAGGCCCCCCAGACCTTCAACGGCCAGCCCTCGTCCGTATTCACCATTGAAGGTTGGAGCCTCCTCCATACGGCCATCGCCTCATCATCCCCGTCGCGGACCACGGAGTGGATCGCGTGGGCGGCGAAGTCGGCAAGCTGGAGACCTGCGTCGGAGTGCGACTCGGGCGTCTGTATTCCTTGGGCGAGAAGCTGTCTCGGCGAGACGACGCCGACCTCCGGGTCCGCGTTTCGGACTAGGAACGGATGGTCCGGGGGCCACTTAGGTGGGATGAAGAGGGCGGTGCTGTGGTTGCCCGCGTAGATCGCATCGACGCTGTCGCGCAGAAGCTGACCGGCTTGCCCGGGTCGGCGCCTCGGCGAGGATCGACCGCGATGTCGAGGATCCATGAGTCCTCGGCGGGGGGAAGATCTTGGAACCAGAAGTTCGTCGCAGAGAAGGAGCGGGCCAAGAGCCACGGCATGAGCACGAAGTACTGGAGGAAGTTCGGCGCCTTGATCACGCGCTCGTTGGGCAGGCGCCGACGGATGCGCTCGACACGGGCATGAATGTCCGGGTCCTCCGCCGCACGGCGAGAGCGCGCGGCGTCTTTCTCGAAACGGGCGAATTGCTCTGTCCGCCAGCGTCGCTGCGCGGCGATGTCGAAGATTTCGGAGTCGGTCACGACGCCGACGATTGGCAGGTTCTCCTTCTCCATAAAGGCGGCCATCTCCATCAGCTGCCTCTGCTCCATGTCGCCTGCCTTGAGCTCGGCTTCCATGCCCCACTGGAGTTTCTTCTCGGCGACGAATTCCTCGACGGTCAAGCGACGCCGGTCTGGGATGATCACGCTTGCTATCGCGCCCACCCAAAACCGACTGCGGGCGCGGAAGTCGAAGTCGCCGGACTCGTCGATCCGAATGAGCATGATCTGAGAATCACAGACCCGTCACACGAAGTGGTTTTCCCGGCTCCAAGCCCATTCCGTGGCTTTAAGGCAGGATTGAAGGGAACCTCCCGTCGCATAGCGCGGCGTTTTGATTGACATTCAGCTTTTGGTGCATCAACCCGATGAGTTTTTCGATTAACTCCTCTCGCGTACCAATGAGGCCCATGCCCGGCCACCCCGCGAATCATCAGATTGAATGCTGCCCCTCGCCATAAGCGATACCGCCGCGATCTCGATTGTCGGCATCGCGGTCTCGGGGGTGATCG
>Ga0164305_10000279_pt1 | contig 18275 bp, 13 predicted proteins | sample Whisoiple_237_MG_FD_110215 | JGI IMG/M metagenome (GOLD analysis project Ga0164305, IMG submission 110215) | Soil microbial communities amended with pyrogenic organic matter from upstate New York, USA - Whitman soil sample_237_MG | ecosystem: Environmental > Terrestrial > Soil > Agricultural...
GCGGCGCTCAGGCCTGTTCGCGGACCTCGGCGACGACCACCTGTGGCACAGCATCTCGCAGGCGGTGCGAGAGGCGCGACGCAACCACGGCCTGGGGGACGTGCCGGCACACGAGGGCGGGTTGTTCGACGACGAGCTGCTCGACGCCGACGTGGAGGAGCACATCGTGGCCCACCACCCCGGGCCCGCTCCCCCGGACGAGGAACCGTCCTGAGGCATGGGCTGAGACCCGTTCTCACGCTGGACCGGGCGCCGATTGGTCACGAACTGCGTGCCCGGGCCCCGGAAATCTGCGGTTGGTGACCAATCCGCAACCCCAGCCCCCGCAACCCGGGAAGCGGCGACCACCGGCGCGGGTCAGACGATCCCGACCGCGTCGAACGCCCCTTCCACGGCAGCGACCTTGGCGGCCAGCTGGTCGGGGGGAAGGTTGCGGAAGAGGGTGCGGGCGCTGGCGACCGTGGCCCGTCGGCTGTCGATGAACTGGGAGGTGCGGGACAGGCGCTGGGTCAGGGCCAGGTAGTGGACGGCGGCCACCTCCGCCACCGTGAGCGCGAGTGCCCCGCTCGAGTCCTCGGCCGTGAGCAGGTTGAAGGCGGCCTTGTTGGGGATGCCGCTGTTGGTGTGGACGCCGCCGAAGTCACCGGCCCTCGTGTTCGGCAGCACCCGGAAGTCGTCCATGTTGTCGGGCTGGCCGAACTTGGGCGGGTCCGACAGGTCGCGGAAGGGCTTGTCCCCCGGCAGCAGCTTCTCCCCGAGCAGCCAGTCCCAGGTGCGCGGGTCGTCGTTGCCCCGGTTGGCGACGATCGTCCCGAAGATGTCGGAGTAGGACTCGTTGAGGGCCCCGGACTGGAAGGCGTACTCCAGCCGCGAGGTCGAGTCGGTGACTCCGTGGAACATCTCGTGCGCCACCACGTCGAGGTTCGCCGAGAGCGACCTCAGCCCGTCAGGGCGCAGCACCTGGCCGTAGACCATCTGCTGGCCGTTCCAGAACGCGTTCACCCACTGGTGGGGACCGGGGCTGTCCTCGGCCACGACGCAGTTGATGCTCGACGCCATCAGGCCGCCGCGGTCGTCGATGTTGTTGCGCATCAGCACGGTGTGCATGAAGTCCGAGACGGCCACCGCGTTCGCGTGGGAGCTCACGGCGCCAGGGGTCCAGTCCGGCGGGTTCACCACCAGGTCGCCCGGGAGGCTGGCACCGTGGACCGCGGGGTCGCCGAAGCCGAAGTCGTAGGTCTCGACGTTGTGGAGCGGGTCGCGCAGGACGAGGTGCCCGCCCTCGCTGGAGGCGAGGAAGGTGCGCGGCACGCCGAACGAGTCGGTGGCCGTCTGCTCCACGTCGGTCATGCTGGGGGTGCGCGGCAGCACCACCACGACCGAGCCGTCGTGCGCGTCGACCACGTAGTCGACGAACCGGGGTGGCTCGAGCGTGCTCGCGCGGTCCGCCTCCGGCTCCGCACCCCGGTCCAGCCGCACCGGCACGTCCTCGAGGATGTAGACCAGGCGCCACTGCGACGCGGCGGCGTCGTAGTAGAAGTTCAGCCGAGGTACGACGCCCTCGACCGTCGGCGCGTAGCCGTCCGGAGCCGCTCGGGCCGCCTCGACCGCCTGGGCCGGGGAGACCGAGGCGACCGGGTCGACGCCGTCGGGCTGCCCGAGCGCGGAGTCGATCCCGATGAGCTGGTTGGCCTCGTCGAGCTCGACCGTCACCAGTGAGCCGTAGACCGGGATGTCGTGAAGGGTCTGGCGGAACTTCACCGTGCGCGTCCCCGTCAGCGGGACCGTCTCGGTGCTGATCGTGCGGAACTCGCTGCTGGTCCCGTTCGCGACGGGCGCGGTGAGCGAGGGCATCGCGGCGCTCGCCAGCGCCTGGCTCAGGAACCGCCGGGCCGCCGACTCCGGGTCCAGCTCGCCCTCCCCCGTCACCGTGAGCCCGGGTGAGGCGGCCCGCTCCTCCTGCAGCCGGTCCAGCGCCGGGGAGGAGGACTCCTCGAAGGCGTGCGCGGAGAAGGTGGTCAGTCCGTTTCCTGCGTCGTTCTCAGGTGACATGGGGTGCTCCCTCGTGGTGGTCCGTGCCGAGCTCCTGCTCGATCAGGTGAAGCGCGTGCAACGGGTGCGGCGAGACCCGCAGCCCGGCCAAGGCCGACACGGCCCGCTCGGCTGCGTCCTCGCCGACGTACACGCACCGGTCCGGCGGGAGGCCGGCTCGCTCGTGCGCGCGGACGAAGAAGGCGGGGTTCGTCTTGTCGAGGCCCTCCACCGAGCTGAAGAGGCACAGGCCGGGGTCGACCAGGGCCAGCAGCCCCGCCCCGTCGAGCAGGTCGTCCATCGCGGCGGCGGTGGCGTCACCGGTGTTCGACAGCAGGCCCACCCGCACCACGGCGTGGTCGGCTGCTGCCTCCCTCAGCCGGGCGAGGACGTCGGGGACGAGCGGGTAGACGTCCAGACCGGTGAGCCGTCCTCCTGCGACGACCGGGCTCGCCAACGTGTCCCCGATGTCGAAGAAGACCGCGAGACCCTCGCTCACTGCGCCGCCCCCTTCACCCGACAACAGTGCGGCAACGCCCCTCCCCCACCATCTCCGCGCGGCAGGGAGCTGGTCAATGACCCGGACGTGCCAGCCCGGTCGGGCCAACCCGTCAGCGCGGGCCGGTCGTCGGGGGCCCGATCTGCCAGGGCACCCGGCCGGGCGGCACGCCCGCGAACGCCGCCTCCGCGTCCCGCCGGCCGCACTCGATCGAGGCCTCCATGAACTCCGGGTCGAAGAAGAGATAGCTCAGCAGGTCGCCGCGACGGCTCCCGTCGCCGTGCAGCAGACGGCCGAGCAGGCGCATGTCCGGGTCGCGCGCGAGCCGGAGCAGGCCGCCCAGGGCGCCGCCCTGCCGGTCGTCGAAGATCTCGGCGGCGAGCAGTCCGAGGGTGCCCCGCTCGGGAGGACCGATCGCCAGGAACGGCACCACCGCGTGCCGGGTGCCGGGCTCGCCCGCGGCGCCCGGGCGCTGCGCGGCGGCGACCAGCACGTTCATCTTCGCCAGCGTGTTGACGTCCTCGACCATCCGGTCCACCAGGGCTGCGTCCATGACCCGCACGACCGTGTCGTCGACGTCGGGCGGCCGGCTCTCCCCCGTGTGCGCGATGCCGGGCGCGGCGTCGAACGCCGGATGGGTCGCCACGATCACCACGGCGTCCGCGCCCAGGGCCAGCGCGGGCTTCAGGGGCGTGTTCAGCCGGACGCCGCCGTCGAGGTACCAGCCTCCGGGCGCTCCGTCCTCGGTGGGCACCCGCACCGGTGGGAACGCGACCGGGATCGCTGCGGACGCCAGCACGTGGGCCGGTCCGACCTCGGCCGGCCGGTAGTCGATGGGGCGGCTGTCGTCGGAGGGCGGGAGGTCCCGGTCCCCGGCGCGGTCCACGAAGACGACGGTGCGGTTGTCGTGCCCGGACGTGGTGACCACCGCCAGCGAGGTCCGACCGTCGTCGACGTTCTTGCGCACCTGTGACCAGTCCGCGGCGTGGTGCGCCATCCGCTTCAGGGGGGTCGTGTCCAGCAGGCTGGTCACGCGCACGCCGGGGATCCCGATCAGCTGCCCCGCCCACCGGCCCGTGGTGCCCAGGCCGGTGAGCACGGGGGACCGGAACACGTCGGTCGTGTGGATGCCGCGCCACACGTCGAGGACGGGCTCGCCCTGCTCGGCGACCGGCCGGTCGGCCACCGCGGCGTACAGGGCCGCGTTGATCGCGCCGGCGCTGGTGCCCACGAGCAGGGTCGGGACCGCGCCGGCCGCCTCCAGGCGGGGCAGGAGCACGGAGAGCACCCCGGCCTCGTAGCCGCCGCGGGCACCCGCGCCGGCGATGACCACGGCGACCCGCTGCGGCCTGACGTCGGCCACGTCCGCGTCGTTCACTGCCTCACCGCCCTGGCTCGCTGCACCCGCCACGATCCTCGCGGCGGACGGACCACGTCAACGCCTCGCGCCGGAGGTCGCTCGCGGCTACCGTGAGCGGGGTCCAGCGTTCAGGGGAGGTCGTCATGCGCGTGCTCTTCGCCGACGCGGTCAGCGGGGCGACCGTCACCGAGCTCGAGTCGCGAGGACACGTGTGCGTCGTCGATCCCGCGCTCCGGGCCGGGGACCTGGCGGCCAGGGTCGACGGCTTCGACGCGCTGGTGGTGCGCAGCACGAAGGTGGGCCGTGACGTCTTCGAGGCCGCGGACCGGCTGGCGCTGGTGATCCGGGCCGGTGCCGGCACCAACACCATCGACACCGAGGCGGCCGCGTCCCGGGGGATCCTGGTCGCCAACCTCCCGGGCCGCAACGCCGCGGCGGTGGCCGAGCTGGCCCTGGGCCTGCTGCTCGCCATCGACCGGCGCATCGTCGACAACGCCACCGACCTGCGGGCCGGGCGCTGGGACAAGAGCGGCTACAGCCGCGCCCAGGGACTGCTCGGGTCGACCATGGGCATCCTGGGACTCGGCTCGATCGGGCTCGAGGTGGCCCAGCGGGCGCGGGCCTTCGGCATCGAGGTCCGGACGCTGTCGAAGCCCGGCCGCGACCCGGACGTCCTGACCCGCGCCGAGGACCTGCGCATCGGCACGGTCGAGTCGCTGGCAGACCTGCTCCCCTGCTGCGACATCGTCTCGCTCCACCTCCCGTCGACCCCCGACACGGTCGGCCTGGTCGACGAGGAGTTCCTCGGGCAGATGCGGCGCGGCTCGATCCTGCTGAACACCTCGCGTGGCGAGCTGGTCGACGAGCAGGCGCTGCTGCGGGCGCTGGACGACCGCGACCTGCGCGCCGGGCTGGACGTGTACGCCGACGAGCCCGGCACCGGCACGGCGCAGTGGTCCTCCCCGCTGGCCCAGCACCCGCGCGTCGTCGGCACCCACCACATCGGGGCCTCCACCCAGCAGGCCCAGGACTCGATCGCCGCCGGGGTGGTGGAGCTCATCGACGCCTTCGTCGAGGGCGAGGCGCGCAACTGCGTCAACCTGACCCCGAGCCGGATCGGGTCCGCGACCCTCACCGTGCGGCACCTCGACCGGGTCGGGGTGCTCGCCCACGTACTGGACCGGCTGAGCCGCGCGAGCCTGAACGTCGAGCACATGGAGAACCGGGTGTTCCGCGGTGGCGGGGCCGCGGTCGCCAGCATCGACGTCGCCGGCGCCGTGCCCGAGGGCCTGCTCGCAGACCTCGACGCCCTGCCCGACGTGCTCGGGGTGTCCGCGACCGAGATCGCCGGGGACGCATGACCGCGTCGACCAGCGGCCCGTGGGAGTTCTGGATCGACCGCGGCGGCACGTTCACCGACGTCGTGGCCCGGCGCGCGGACGGGACGCTGGTGACGCACAAGCTGCTCTCGGAGAACCCGAAGCGGTACGACGACGCCGCGATCGCCGGCATCCGCGAGGTCCTGGGGCTCACCGACGGCGACCCCATCCCGGTCGACGACGTCGCCGCGGTGAAGATGGGGACGACGGTCGCCACCAACGCGCTGCTGGAGCGCACGGGTGAGCCGACGGTCCTGGTGACCACCCGCGGCTTCGCGGACGCGTCCCGCATCGCCTACCAGAACCGCCCGCACATCTTCGCGCGGCACATCGAGCTCCCCGACCTGCTGCACTCGCTGGTCATCGAGGCGACCGAGCGCCTCGACACCGAGGGCCGGGTGGTCACCCCCCTCGAGCCCGGTCCGGTGCGCCGTCGTCTCGAGGAGGCCTTCGCCAGCGGCTTCCGCAGCGTGGCCGTCGTGCTCATGCACTCCTTCCGCAACCCCGGGCACGAGCTCCGCATCGGCGAGCTGGCCCGCCAGGTCGGCTTCACCCAGGTCTCCCTGTCCCACGAGGTCAGCCCGCTGATGAAGCTGGTGTCCCGGGGAGACACGACGATCGTCGACGCCTACCTCTCGCCGATCCTGCGGCGCTACGTCGACCGGGTGAGCAGCGCGTTGCCGGGCGTGCGGTGCCAGTTCATGCGCTCCTCGGGCGGCCTCACCGAGGCACACCACTTCCGGGGCAAGGACGCGATCCTCTCCGGCCCCGCCGGAGGCATCGTGGGGATGGCCCGGACCTCCGAGGCGGCGGGGCTCACCCGGGTCATCGGCTTCGACATGGGCGGGACCTCCACCGACGTCTCCCACTACGCCGGCGAGCTCGAGCGGCAGTACGACACCCAGCTCGCCGGCGTGCGGGTGCGGGCGCCGATGATGAGCATCCACACGGTCGCCGCCGGTGGCGGGTCGATCCTCCAGTTCGACGGCCAGCGCTACCGGGTCGGGCCAGCGTCGGCGGGCGCCGACCCCGGGCCGACCGCCTACGGCCGGGGCGGCCCCCTGACCGTGACCGATGCCAACGTGATGCTGGGTCGCATCCAGCCGGCGCACTTCCCCGCCGTCTTCGGCGACACCGGCGACGAGCCGCTCGACACCGAGGCCGTGCGGCGCTCCTTCGAGGAGCTCGCCGGCACCATCGGCGACGGCCGCACTCCCGAGGAGGTGGCTGCCGGCTTCCTGCGCATCGCCGTGAACAACATGGCCGAGGCGATCAAGAAGATCTCCGTGCAGCGTGGTCACGACGTCACCCGCTACACGCTGGCCACGTTCGGCGGCGCCGGCGGTCAGCACGCGTGCGCCGTGGCCGACGCGCTCGGCATCACCCAGATCCTGATCCACCCCTTCGCCGGCGTGCTGTCGGCGTACGGCATGGGCCTGGCCGACGTCACCGCGACGCGCGAGTCGGCCGTGGAGGCGGCCCTGTCGGTGCTGGGGCCCAGCGGGCTCGACGCGGCGCTGTCACCGCTGGTCCACGACGGGATGCGCGAGCTGTCCGACCAGGGCCTCGCCGAGGAGCGGGTCGCGGTGACGCGCCGGGCCCACCTGAAGTACGCCGGCACCGACACCACGGTCCAGGTCGTCTGCGGCGACCTCGACACGATGCTGGCGGAGTTCGAGCGGCTCTACCAGCGGCGGTTCTCGTTCCTCATGCCGGAGCGGGAGGTCGTGGTGGAGGCGGTCTCCGTCGAGCTGACCGCCCGCACCCACACGCAGCCCGACGAGGTCGCGGGCGCGCCCCGGCAGGGGCCGCCGACCCCGGTCTCGCGGGTCCGGACGTACACCGGGGCCTGGACGGAGGTGGACCTCTTCCGCCGCGAGGAGCTGCGCGCCGGAGACGTCGTCGAAGGACCCGCGATCATCGCGGAGGCCAACGCCACCACGGTGGTGGACCCGGGCTGGCAGGCCGTGGTCACCGAGCGCAACCACCTGCTGGTGCGGCGGACCGTGGCCCGCCCCCGGAGCCCGGGCGCCGCGACCGAGGTCGATCCCGTCCTGCTCGAGCTGTTCAACAACCTCTTCATGTCGGTCGCGGAGCAGATGGGCGAGCGGCTGCGCGCGACGGCCAGCTCGGTCAACATCAAGGAGCGGCTCGACTTCTCCTGCGCCCTCTTCGACACCGAGGGGCGCCTGATCGCCAACGCCCCGCACATGCCGGTCCACCTGGGGTCGATGGGCGAGTCCATCAAGGCGGTGATCGAGGCAAACGCCGGCGAGATGCGTCCCGGCGACGCCTACGTGCTCAACAACCCCTACCGCGGTGGGACCCACCTGCCGGACATCACCGTGGTGACCCCGGTCTTCGACGACCGCGACCGGGTCCTGTTCTTCGTCGCCTCCCGCGGCCACCACGCCGACGTCGGCGGGGTGACACCCGGGTCGATGCCGTCGTTCAGCCGACGCGTCGAGGAGGAGGGCGTCCTGATCGACAACGCCCTGCTCACCCGCGGCGGGCGGATGCGCGACGCCGAGATGATGGCGATGCTCACCGGCACCGAGTTCCCGGCCCGGAGCCCCCACGACAACGTGGCCGACCTGCGGGCCCAGCTCGCGGCCAACGAGAAGGGCGTCGCCGAGCTCAGCTCCCTCGTCGAGCACTTCGGTCTCGACGTGGTGCTGGCCTACATGGGCCACGTGCGCGAGAACGCCGCCGAGGCGGTGCGACGGGTCATCTCGGTGCTGGACGACGGCAGCTACCGCTACGAGCTCGACTCCGGAGCCGTCATCGAGGTCGCGATCAGCGTCGACCGGGTCGCGCGGTCCGCGCACGTCGACTTCACGGGCACCTCCGACCAGCAGCCGGACAACTCCAACGCGCCCTCGTCGGTCACCATGGCGGCGATCCTCTACGTCTTCCGCACCCTGATCGACGACGAGATCCCGCTCAACGCCGGCTGCCTCGAGCCGATCGAGGTCACCATCCCCGAGGGCTGCCTGCTCGCGCCCCGCTACCCGGCCGCCGTGGTGGCGGGCAACGTCGAGACCTCGCAGGCGGTCACCGGCGCGCTGTACGCCGCGCTCGGGGCGCAGGCGGAGGGCTCGGGCACGATGAACAACCTGACGTTCGGCAACGACCGCTACCAGTACTACGAGACGGTGGCCAGCGGGTCCGGGGCCGGGCCCGACTTCGACGGCACCGACGTCGTGCAGACCCACATGACCAACTCGCGGCTGACCGACCCCGAGGTGCTCGAGTGGCGCTTCCCGGTGCGGGTCGAGAGCTACGAGATCCGGCTCGGCAGCGGCGGCGCGGGCCGGCACGCCGGCGGCTGCGGTGGACGTCGCCGGTTGCGCTTCCTCGAGCCGATGACCGTCACCCTGCTGAGCAGCCACCGCCGGGTCGCGCCGTACGGCCTGGCCGGCGGCGCACCCGGCGCGCTGGGCCGGCAGTGGATCGAGCACCGCGACGGCACGACCCGTCCGGTCGGTGGACGGGACTCCGTGCAGGTCGAGGCCGGCGACGCGTTCGTCATCGAGACGCCGGGCGGAGGCGGCTACGGACAAGCCGCGGCTCGGCGACCCGATGAAAGTCCCCCACGGAGAGAGTCAGGCCTGACATGACCTTCACGACCGCACACATGTCGATCTCCCTCGACGGCTTCGTCGCCGGGCCCGACCAGACGATGGACGACCCGCTCGGGCGCGACGGCCTGTCCCTGCACCAGTGGCACTTCGACGCGGACCTGCCCGGTCACGAGGTCGACGCCCGCTGGACGGCCGCGTTGCTGCGACCGCGCGGCGCCTACGTCATGGGGCGCAACATGTTCGGCCCGGTCCGCGGACCGTGGTCGTCGTACGACGGCGACTGGCGCGGCTGGTGGGGCGAGGAGCCGCCCTACCACGCACCCGTCTTCGTGCTGACCCACTACGAGCACGAACCGATCGAGATGGCCGGCGGCACGACCTTCCACTTCGTCACCGGGGGCTTCGACGAGGCGTTGGCGAGGGCCCGCGAGGCGGGCGACGGCGACGTCGACATCGCCGGCGGCGCCTCGGCTGTCCGCCAGGCGCTCGGCAGCGGCGAGCTCGACGAGCTCACCCTCGACATCGGCCCGGTGCTGCTCGGCTCGGGCGAGCGGATCTTCGACGGCACCGTCTCGGCACGCCTGGAGCCGCTCGAGGCGGAGCACTCGCCCTTGACCACGCACGTCCGGTACCGCGTCCACAACGCCCGCAAGGACGCCTGACCGCCCCTCACCCGGCGTGCTGCGAGAGCCGCCGGAACGCGTCGGCGAAGCCGTCGACGATCTGCTCGTGCTCCGGGACCAGGCCGGCGTCGGCGGCGATCCCGACGAACACCTTGCCGTCGTAGCTGTAGATCGTGAAGCTCATGACCTGGTCGGCGGTGAGCGGCGCCCAGCCCATCATCCCCTCGACCTTCTGCCCGGCGACGTAGAGCGGCATCTGGGGGCCGGGCACGTTGGTCAGGACCCCGATGGCGCGGTTGGCCAGCAGGTCGATGGTGAACCGGTACAGCCGGGTGCTCATCCGGGAGATGGCCGCCTGGACGCCGAAGTCCACGGCGGCCTCGTGGCCGCCCTTGATCCGCCCCATCCTTCGGCGCACGACCTCGAGCGTGCGCACGGGGTCGTCGATGTCCGTCGGGAGCTCGAGCTGCACGAGCGCGAAGCTGTTGCCGAGCTCCACGGGCAGGTCGGGGTCGAACGGCTTGAGGTTGACGGGGACGTCCCAGGTCACGCTGCGGCAGACGGCCCGGTGCTGCTGGAGGTAGGCCCTCAACGACTCGGCGACGCAGGTGACGAGGACGTCGTTCACCGTGGCGTCGTGGTCGTGGGCCACGGCCTTCACGTCGTCCAGGGGCAGTGGCGGCGACCAGGCGACCGCCTTCCGCGCGCCGACGGTGCCGGTCCAGCGGGTGTTGTCGTTGCGGGTGCCGAGGACGAGCTTGCGCGCGGTGTCCACGTCGCCCGGCACGCCGGTGACGAAGGGCGGGATCCCGCGCGAGCCGAGGTCCCGGGCCGAGCGGGCTCCCGACCTCACCGCGCCGACCAGCGACCCGGACAGGGACCCCGACAGCGTCAGGGCGGTGTGGGCGGCGCCCACCGGGTTGGTCACCGCGCTGTGGGCGAGCTGGAGCGAGGTGCTGGCCATGCTCGTGGCGCCCGAGCGCACCTGGCTGACCAGCGACAGCGGGCCGTCGGTCGGGTCGGGCGCCGGCGCAGGGATCCTGGGCGTCTCGCGCCGGCGCGCCGGGCGGACGGGGACCGCGGCGCCGTCCGGACTGGCGTCGAAGACGCTCAGCGTGACCTGGACCATGCGGATGCCGTCGGCGATCGCATGGTGCGTCCGGAACAGCACGGCGCCACCGCCGTGGAAGCCGTCGACGAGGACCGCGCGCCACAGCGGCTCGCGCCGGTCGAGGGGTACGACGCGCTGCGCCGAGATCAGGTCCTGCAGCTCGGCGTCCCCGCCGGGCTCGGGCAGCACCGCTCGCTCGTAGCGGGCCTCGAGGTCCGCGTCGTCCTGCTCCTCCCAGTACCACCCGCCGTCCTCACCGCGGACCACCACGCTGCGGAAGACCGGGAACCGGTCCCACAGCCGCTCCTTCACCAGGTCGCGGAAGCGGTCCCAGTCGACGGGGGTCGCGGTCCAGAACAGGCTGTCGACCACCATCAGGTTGCCCGGCTTGTCCATCTCCAGCCACAGGGCGTCCTGCACGCCCAACCGCTGCCGTTCGCCCATGGATCCGCCTCGCTCGTGCCGGTGGCCGCTACGGACTCATGGTTCGTGCGGCGCGACGCCCCCGGCAGGGGCGAACGTCACGAGCTGCGGGCTGGCCGGCGAGTCGTCGTGACGTCACCCGGACACGGCGGTGCGCACCCGGTCCAGCATGGCCTGCTCCCGGTCGCTGATCCGCTGGGCGTGGAATCCCATGAAGCCGCCGTCCTTGGCAGCCTCCGCGGCGGCCTGGGCCGATGCCATGAGCCACTGCCCGAACGCCGCAGCCTCGTCCGGCGTCGCCTTCTCGGCGACGAGAGCCTGCACGGAGTGCAGCTCGTCGAGGATCTGTTCGCCGGGCTCCCGGTCCTTCGCGGGCTTGTACCCCTGGAGCGGGTTGTGCCGCTGCTGAGTCATGGCCTGGACGTCCAGCGCGACCTCGGTCAGCAGCTGCTCGCGGCTGGGAGGGTTGGTGGCGCTCTTCATCGTCGCCATCGTCTCCTTGGCGGCCTCGATCGGGCCACCCGGATCTGCCAGCGAGATGGCCAGTCCGGCCACCATCGGCGCCCGCGTGACGCGCGCCCACTCCTCGTCGGTGAAGTCACCCTTCGTCGTCACCAGCGTCTCCTTCGTCGGAACTCCCACATGGGGCCACGTCAGGAACGCTAGGCAGGCACACGGTCCGGCGGCATCATCCCCGCCGGGTGATCGGCCCCGGCCTCGTCGGGGCCGGCCTACGCGTGGCCGGCCCCGACGTCGGGATCAGACCAGGTCGAACCGGTCCAGGTCCATCACCTTGGTCCAGGCGCCCACGAAGTCACGGACGAACTTCTCCTGGGCGTCGTCGGCGGCGTAGACCTCGGCCAGGGCCCGCAGCTCGGAGTTCGAGCCGAAGACCAGGTCGACCCGCGTGGCGGTGCGCCCGTCGGCCGCGAAGGAAGTCGCCTCGTCGTCGGTGGCCCGCCACTCGGCCGGCTCCAGCAGGTTGACGAAGAAGTCGTTCGTCAGCGTGCCGGACCGGTCGGTGAAGACACCGGCGCCGGAGCCCGCGTGGTTGGCCCCGAGGACGCGCAGGCCGCCGACCAGCACCGTCATCTCCGGCGCGGTCAGCGTGAGCAGGTTGGCCCGGTCGAGGAGCCGGGCCTCGGCCGGGACCCCGTCACCGGCCGAGGAGAAGTTGCGGAAGCCGTCGTCGCGGGGCTCGAGCACCGCGAACGACTCGACGTCGGTCTCCTCCTGGCTCGCGTCGGTGCGACCCGGGTGGAACGGCACGGTCACCTCGACGCCGGCGTTGCGCGCCGCCTGCTCGACCGCCGCCGAGCCGGCCAGCACGATCAGGTCGGCGAGCGAGATCCGGGTGCCACCGCCCTGCGCGTTGAACTCCTGCTGGATGCCCTCGAGGACCTCGAGCACCCGGGCGAGCTCCTGCGGCTCGTTGGCCTCCCAGCCTCGCTGCGGCTCGAGCCGGATGCGGGCGCCGTTGGCGCCGCCCCGGTTGTCGGTGCCGCGGAAGGTCGACGCCGACTTCCAGGCGGTCGCGACCAGCTGGCCGACCGAGAGCCCGGAGTCGAGCACCTTCGCCTTGAGGTCGGCGACCTCGCTCCCGCCGACCAGCTCGTGGTCGACCGCGGGCACCGGGTCCTGCCACAGCTGGGCCTCGGCGACCCAGGGGCCGAGGAAGCGGGAGACCGGGCCCATGTCGCGGTGGAGCAGCTTGTACCAGGCCTTGGCGAAGGCGAGGGCGAAGGCCTCCGGGTCTTCGAGGAACCGGCGGGAGACCTTCTCGTACTCCGGGTCGAAGCGCAGCGAGAGGTCGGTGGTGAGCATCGTCGGCTTGCGCTTCGGTGAGTCGGCGCTGGGGCCGGGGATGGTCTCCTCGGCGTCCTTGGCGACCCACTGCTTCGCGCCGGCCGGGCTGTCCTGCAGCTCCCACTCGTACCCGAAGAGGTTCTTGAAGAACTCGTGGCCCCACTTCGTCGGGGTGCTGACCCAGGTGACCTCGAGGCCGCTGGTGACGGTGTCGGCGCCCTTGCCGGAGGCGTAGCCGCTCTTCCAGCCCAGGCCCTGCTGCTCGATCGGGGCACCCTCGGGCTCGGGGCCGATGCTGTCGGCCGGGCCCGCCCCGTGGGTCTTGCCGAACGAGTGCCCGCCGGCGATGAGGGCCACGGTCTCCTCGTCGTTCATCGCCATCCGGCGGAAGGTCTCGCGGATGTCGCGGGCCGCCTTGAGCGGATCGGGCTCGCCGTTCGGGCCCTCGGGGTTGACGTAGATGAGCCCCATCTGGACCGCGCCGAGCGGGTTGGAGAGGTCACGTTCGCCGCTGTAGCGCTCGTCGCCCAGCCAGGTGTCCTCCGCGCCCCAGAAGACCTCCTCGGGCTCGTAGACGTCGTCACGCCCGAAGCCGAAGCCGAACGTCTTGAAGCCCATGTCCTCGAGGGCGACGTTGCCGGCGAGGACCAGCAGGTCGGCCCACGAGATCTTCTTGCCGTACTTCTTCTTGACCGGCCACAGCAGGCGCCGGGCCTTGTCGAGGTTGGCGTTGTCGGGCCAGCTGTTGAGCGGCGCGAAGCGCTGGGCGCCGTCGCCACCGCCGCCGCGGCCGTCCTCGATGCGGTAGGTGCCGGCCTGGTGCCAGCTCATCCGGATGAACAGCGGGCCGTAGTGGCCGAAGTCGGCCGGCCACCAGTCCTGCGAGGTCCGCATGACGTCGGAGACGTCACGCTTGAGCTCCTCGACGTCGAGCTTCTTGAACTCCTCGGTGTAGTCGAAGTCCTCGTCCATGGGGTTCGCCCGGGACGAGTGCTGGTGCAGGACCTGCAGGTTCAGGCGGTTGGGCCACCAGTCCTGGTTGGTGCGCGGGCGGTGCGTCCCCTGCGGTTCGGGGGACTCGATTACCGGGTTCTCGCTCTCGGACACGTCGGTCCTTCTCCTGTCTCGTTGATGGATGACGCCTGCTACTGGTGCGCCAGTGCGGCACACCGGGGACAGGTGCCCCAGTAGGTGACCTCTGCCTCGTCGATGACGAAGTCGTGGTCCTCCGCGGCGGTCAGGCACGGTGCGTGCCCCACCGCACAGTCGATGTCGGCGACGCTGCCGCAGGACCGGCAGACGACGTGGTGGTGGTTGTCCCCGACCCGGGCCTCGTAGCGCGCGACCGAGCCCGAGGGCTGGATGCGCCTCAGCAGCCCGGCCGAGGTCAGCGCCCGGAGCACGTCGTACACCGCCTGGTGGGACACCTCGCCGAGGTCCTGCCGCACGGCGCGGATGATCGAGTCCGTGTCGGCGTGCGGGTGGTCGTGCACCGCGGACAGCACCGCGACTCGCGGTCGCGTCACCCGCAGGTCCACTCCCCGCAGCAGGCGCTCGAAGTCCGACGTGTGTCCCATCGCTCCGGAGTCTTGACTGCTTTCTTGAACGAGTCAAGATCCGTTGGTCCTCCGGCGTGGCAGAGGTCCTTGGCGGCCCGGGTACGGCGTCCTACAGTCGGCCCACGGGCGTTCTCGGGCGCTGACCACCCTCGACCGAGGAGCACCCATGTCCGGCTGGCCCAACGGCGCACCCCGCGTGGGTGACACCGCCTCCATGAGCCGCACCGTGGAGGCCGAGGACATCGTCCGCTTCACCGAGATCAGCGGCGACCGCAACCCGGTCCACTACGACGCCGAGGCCGCCGCCCGGACCGCGTTCGGCGGCATCGTCGTCCAGGGCGGCGTGACGAGCGCGATCCTGAACGCCGTGGTCGCGGAGAAGCTGCCCGGTCCCGGCACCGTGTTCCTGGAGACCCACTGGCACTTCCGTGCTCCCACGCGTCCGGGCGACACCATCACCGGTGAGGTGGAGGTGACCGCGGTCCGCGAGGACAAGCCGATCACCACACTGAGCACCCGCGTGGTCCGCGGCGACGGCGTGGTCGCGATCGAGGGGACCGCCGTCTGCTGGACCATGCACGTCGGCTGAGCCACCACGGGCGCCCTCAGGACCGCTCGGGTGTCGGGGCGGGTTACGTCCCCGCAGCGCCACCCGGTCCGAAAAAAAGTTTCGACCAAGAGGTTTGGGGGCATCTCGGAAGGGTAAGAAGGCCGCGGGAGTAAACGGGGGCAGATGAGTTGGAGGGCTCTTTGTCAACGCAACGCCTGTCGGCTGAAGCCGGCGCCTGGGAGCATGCACGGTCCGATACCGGTCCACCCGACTCGTCCGAGGGGGTGTTCGGCGGGGACGGATAGCACCCATGGATTCATTCGCACTGCAACGCAGCTGGGACCGGGTCACGAAGCACGGGCACGCGGTGCCGCTGTACTTCTACTCGCACGTCTTCGTCTCGCACCCCGAGGTGCGGTCGATGTTCCCACTCTCCATGTCGGGACAGCGGGACAAGTTCGTCAGCGCGCTCGGCCGGGTCGTCAGCCACGTGGACCAGATCGAGCAGGACGCGACCTTCCTCGCGCACCTCGGGCGTGACCACCGCAAGTACGCGGTCATCACCGAGCACTACAACGCGGTCGGCGCGTCCCTGTTCGCGACCCTGAAGCACTTCCTGGGCGACGACTGGACCGAGGAGCTGGCGGCGGACTGGGCCGAGGCCTACCAGGTGATCGCCAGGATCATGGTCGAGGCGGCCGACACGTCCACCGAGAGCACCCCGGACTGGTGGGAGGCCGACGTCGTGTCGGTGGAGCGCAAGATGATGGACCTCACCCTGGTGCGGGTCCAGCCTCGACGCGAGCTCGCCTACGTCCCCGGCCAGTCGCTCTCGATGGAGATCCCGGAGCGTCCACGCCTCTGGCGCTACTTCAGCCCCGCCAACGCCCCACGCGAGGACGGGTCGATCGACCTGCACGTGCAGAAGATCGACGGCGGCCAGGTCAGCTCGGCGCTGGTCCGGTCCCTGAAGGTCGGCGACGAGGTGAAGCTCGGCGCGCCGGTCGGCGACCGCCTCACCCGCAAGCCACAGGACCCCACCGACCTGCTCATGGTCGCGGGCGGCACGGGTCTGGCCCCCCTCCGGGCAGTCCTCGAGGAGATCGACCGTGAGTGGCAGCGCTACGGAGCAGCACCGCGGGTGCACCTCCTCCACGGCGTCCGGATGCCCTGGCACCTCTACGACCGCCCACTGCTCCGCGACCTCGCGAAGAGCCGGCCCTGGTTCGACTACACGGAGGTCGTCTCGGACGACACGTCGTACCCCGGAACGCGCGGCAAGGTCGGCACGCACGCGGCGCGGCAACACCTGGGCGGGCGCACGGCGATGGTCTGCGGTGGTCCGCAGATGGTCGCGCACACCCTGGAGCAGCTGACGGCGGCCGGGATGGCCCCCGAGGACATCAAGTACGAGCACTTCTACTACGCGGCCGGTAGCGAGCACAGCGCCGAGGCCGCCCTGAGCAGGTCAGGAGACAACAAGTGACGAGCAACGCCGCGGAAGGCATCCCCCACTACCGCTCCCCCGCATCCATCCGCAACGAGTCCTTCGGACGACGCCTGCGAGGTCTCGACGAGGAGCAGGTCTACCAGTACCTCGACCTGCTGGCCGACCAGGTGCAGGTCGCGGACGACGACCGGCGCGCGATGCGCGCGGAGAACGAGCGCCTCCGGACCGAGAACGAGCGTCTCCAGGCCGACCTCCAGAGGATGCGCAAGGAGATGTCCGAGTTCGAGGAGGCCGGCGACCGCGTCAACGACCAGGTGGTGGAGCTGTTCAGCCAGGCCCAGCTGATCGCCGAGGAGATGACCGAGGACGCCAGCCGCGACGCCCGCCAGAGGCTGGGGCAGGCTCGCGCGCAGGAGCGCCAGATCCTCGAGGAGGCCATGCAGACCGCCGAGAGGACCCGCCGGGACGCGGAGGCCCTGATCAGGTGGACCGTGCCGGGGGCGTTCGACACGTCCGCCCTGGACGCGGTGCCCACGCCCGAGCTGGGCCAGTCCGCGTCGGACCGCTCCGCCGCGGCCGACGAGCTCGAGCGGATCCGCTCCTTCGCGCAGGCGGCCCAGACCCAGATGCAGACGATCATGGAGTCCTTCGCCACCGAGGTGGAGCGGCTGGACTCCCCCGCGGTGAACCGCTCCGGCTCCGCGGGTCGGCACAGCAACGGTTCCTCCTCGTCCGACTCGAGGAGCTGGGACTGATCTGGTGAGCCCCCGGCGCGGTCGGCTGACCGGTCTCGGGACGCTGGTGGTCAGGCGGTTCGGGCGACGGCGGGCGACGCTCCTCGTCGCCGTCGCCGCCCTGGTCCTGGTCGCGGCCGCGGGTCTCGCCTGGAGCCAGGTGAGCGGGGGCGTGCAGCCGACCGGCCGCACGACCTACGTCAGCGTGTCGATGACCCACATGCGCTACTCGAAGCCGGAGATCGACGTCCCGGCCGGCAACCGGCTGGTCATCGCCCTGCGCAACGACGACGACGACATGGTGCACGACCTGGTGCTGGCGACCGGTGAGAACAGCGGGCGGCTGGCACCGGGTGAGTCGACCCGGATGGACGTCGGGGTCGTCGACCGCGACATCGCCGGATGGTGCTCGGTGCCCGGCCACCGGCAGATGGGCATGACGCTGGACGTCGTGGTGACCGGCGCGGGCGCCGACCAGGCAGCTGACGCCTCGACGACCACCGGCGGCGACGCCGCCGACGACATGGACCTGATGGCCGACCCCGGGCCGGGATTCACGCCGTACGACGCGGTGCTCCCCCGGCTCGACGAGCCGGCGCACGGCGAGGTGCACCGGATGACGCTGCCCATCACCGAGCAGGAGAAGGAGGTGGCCCCCGGGGTCCGGCAGAAGGTGTGGACCTTCGGCGGCTCCGCCCCCGGGCCCGTCCTGCACGGCCAGGTCGGCGACACCTTCGTGGTCACCGTCGTCAACCACGGGAGCGAGTCCCACGGGATCGACTTCCATGCCGGGTCGCTCGCCCCGGACAAGGTGATGAAGCCCATCCCGCCGGGCGGCTCGGTCGTCTACCGCTTCACCGCCACCAGGGCCGGGATCTGGATGTACCACTGCTCGTCGATGCCGATGTCGGTCCACATCGCCAACGGCATGTTCGGCGCCGTGGTCATCGAGCCGCCGGACCTGCCGAAGGTGGACCGCAGCTACGTCCTGGTCCAGTCCGAGCAGTACTTCGGCCCGCAGGGCGGCAGCGCGGACCCCGACAAGGTGGCGGCCGAGGAGCCGGACACGGTGGTCTTCAACGGCTACCCCGACCAGTACGACCACAGTCCCCTCAAGGCGAAGGTCGGGGAGCGGGTCCGGGTGTGGGTCCTCGATGCCGGCCCGA
>Ga0164305_10000280_pt1 | contig 18266 bp, 19 predicted proteins | sample Whisoiple_237_MG_FD_110215 | JGI IMG/M metagenome (GOLD analysis project Ga0164305, IMG submission 110215) | Soil microbial communities amended with pyrogenic organic matter from upstate New York, USA - Whitman soil sample_237_MG | ecosystem: Environmental > Terrestrial > Soil > Agricultural...
CAGGGCGTGGAGTCGCCGACGACCGTCAAGAAGCATCCACGGCGCCTCGCTCTTCCGGCCCGGACGGGCGGTCGGGTTCTGCAGAAGTCCCGCCGCAAGAATGGCGGCGGCAAGCTGTGGCACCTGATCGTCGGCAGGCTCGCCGTGACGCAGGTTCTCCGGTGCGACCGCCAGATCATTCAGCCTGGCGGTGATCTCCTGCCGCGCCGGTGCGGAGATCGGCGAGGGTTGTAACGAAGTCTCGAGTTGGGGCCGCGTCCGGGCAGTTCTGGTCATGAGGCCTCTCCATCCGGCCGCGGGGCCAATCCCCGCATCCGCCGGCGCCTCTCAGCCCCCTTCCTCCGCCCTCCCCGACTGTCTCGCGGCGTCGTTCCAGTCACCGCAGCCCTCGGGCGGCAGGGCCGTCTCCGACGCCACACCCATTACCCTGAGACGACACGCCAGCCGGGCCGCAGCCTGTTCGCCGGCCGGGCCGCGGTCGGCCGCAATCGTCACCTGGCGGACAATGGGCGGCGGCGACCACGCCGCCAGGTTTCGCGCGGAGAGCAGCGCCCAACCCGGCATCCCGAAACGGTCCGCTGCTGACAGGACGGTCATCACCCCTTCGCCGACCAGCAGCCGCGCCTGAGCGGGGAACAGTCGCACAGCAGACCCGGCGGGTATTACACCGGCCGTTTTGCGCGGGATACGCAGCCCGTTCACACACCGACCGTCAGGCCGAAGATAGACGATTTCAATCGCTGTCAGCTCACCCCCGGCATCGTCCAGCCGGGCCAGCAAGGCCGGCAGTCGGCAGCCGTGGCCGCTGTAAACCGACACGGGCATGGCGCGGTGGTGGCGGAGCGCAACAGACACCGGATCAGCAGCGCGTCCAACCCGGTAGCGCAGGTGGCGCATCGACGCTGTTGGGACGGACAGCGACACGGCTTCTTCCCAAAAGGCGCGCGCGAGTCGTTTGCGCTCGAGGCTGTCAGGGCGGGGGCACGCGTCGTCTGCGGGAGGAACGCCGCCGACGGTCAGTCGCCCTCTCCGGTCGATCAGGCCGAGGCGGACGAGGCGCGTCCTGACTTCGCTCCAGTCAGAGGAACCGAACGAATGGATCAACACCCGCCCTCCAACCAGTCTGAGGGAGATGGATCGATCCACCGGGCTGTGGCCGGGCCCGGGGATGCGGGCGCACTGGCCGCCGTGAACGAGGTCGCCGCCCAGAGCAGCGACAATTGAACGAAGACAGGCCATGGCGTCACATCAATCCGAGAGACTTGAAGCTCGCCGTGCCCTCCCGCCCGACGACAAGGTGGTCATGCACCTGGATGTCGAATACGCGGGCGGCGTCGATCACCTTGCGTGTCATCTCGATGTCGGCGGCGGACGGCGACGGATCTCCCGACGGATGGTTGTGAACCAGAATCATCGCCGACGCCGACAGCTCAAGCGCGCGGCGGACCACCTCCCGAGGGTAGACGGGCGCATGGTCGACGGTCCCATCTGCGACGGTTTCTTCGCGGATCAGGATGTTTCTCTTGTCGAGATACAGGGCCCGGAACTGTTCGCGGGGCAGGTGTGCAATCCCGGTTCGCACATAGGTCAGGAGCTCGCTCCAGGACGAGATTACCGGGCGAACGCAAGCTTCTTCGCGGGCCAGCCTGACAGCCGCCTCGCGCAAGCATTTGAGGCGCAGGACCTGATCGCGCCCTGCTCCAGCGAGGCGGAGTTCAACCATGTCGGCGGACCACGCTGCGCCGAGACTTCCAAAACGATCGATCAGTTCCGCTGCAAGACCGCGTGCATGTTCGGCTGGACCGGCGAGGACAATCGACAACAGGGCGGCGTCGGTGAGCGATGAAGGTTCGCAATCGGCGAACGTCGGCCCGGGTGTTGAGTTCGCAGGCGCCTGTCGCTCGTGAAACTCTCTGGTGCACATGACGGGGATCCTCCCGCTCCCGTATCGGAGCGCCCGCCTGCCCCCTTCCTCCTGTCCTTCATGGCCCGTGCGGCCTGGCGCCCGGCCCCTGCCCGCACGCAGCCACCTTGATCCGAACCGAGTCGCTGATTCCGGGATCAGGCCTGATGGCCTTCCAAGGCGGGGTCGCCCCTTTCCGGACGGGCGGGACGGTACTCTCCGGAGAGCGGAGAGGCTTTGGTCGGCTACGGCCGGAAGTCCCCGCGGTCCTGAAGTCGCGTCAGAGCCGGGCCAGGATCTCGTCAATGGTGCTGCGCAGAAGCGGGGACAGCCCCCGCTGCCGGATCAGCAGCTCCAGAAATGCACCGAGCTGACCCTGCTTTGCCGTCTCGTTGAAAAGACGCTCAAGGGCTGCCGGACGGCCAGCATCCGGCGTCAGCAACTCGGTGACGCGGCGATCGAGCACCGAGTAGGCAACGCGCTCCACGCTCTGCCTTGACATCTCGACGGCGACCATCGCCGCGAGCCTTGAGGTCGTCCTCCGATCCAGGGACTGCCGGCCGGGAACGCCGGCCCTTCGGGCGAGCGACTGCCTGCGGGTGGCATCGGCGGAAAGGGATATGGCCCTGACGGCGAACTCCAGCAGGTCGGGTCTGTTGCCGCTGTTCAACAGAAGGCGGACGAGGTCCTCGCCGACACGGCCTGACGAGGCGCCGGATCGGCGCTGGCCCAATTCGCGCAGGTCTCCGGCCGCATGGGGATCTAAATCCAGGGCTGCAAGAAGCGCCCCGCTGGCCGGCCCTTCGGCTTCCAGCGCCTCGATCAGGCTATAGCGATCGATCCCGCTGGTCCGCAGCGTGGCATAGACCAGTTCGGGCACGATCGAGCCGATCTCCGCCGCCGCGTCCTCCAGGGCGCCGGGCACGGTGCGCAGTCGGTCCAGCAATCTGGAGGTTACGAAACGCGCCAAACGCGCCCGCTTGGTTGCGAGTGATTGCGGGCTGAGGCGTTTGGCGAGGCGTCCGAGGCGATATTCCGAGACTCTCGCGACGAACAGGAGCAGCGGATCACCCGTCGCCTTCGCCTGCTCGACGCCCTCGACCGCGAAGCGGAACGCCTGATTCAGGTTCCCGAGCCGTTCGTGGAGCGCGGCTGCGCGCTGCAACAGGGCCAGAACCATGTCTGGCCTGTCCCCGGAGGACATGGTTTCAAGACCCCGCTCGATGACAAACCGGGCGCTTTGGAAGTCTGCGGTCAACATCAGAACGTCTGCTTCCAGCGCGAAGAGCGCGCTGGCTTCGCTTCGTTCCTGACGCTCCTTCAGCGTTTGAAGGGCCTTGTCGAAGAGGCCGGCGGTGATCAGGGTGCGAGCCCGGATCTCCGTCTGGCGCTCCCAGTCGAGCAGCGACGCCCTGCTGCGGACCTCCTTGTCGACCTCGACGTCGAGGCGGTCCGCGAGCCAGAGCTTGGCCTGGTCGTCGAAATCCTCAAGCGCGGGCCCGAGGTAAGCCTTGAGACCTTCGATCCAGCGGTCGTCCGGCTCCTGGCGGAGCCATAGCCGGTGGTAGATTTCCTCAGCCCGCGCTGCAGGACCTTCACGCTGCTGATAGTAGGCAACGGCCGCCTCGTGAATTGCTGCGGCCTGCTCCCCCAGCTTGCTGACGAGAAGCGGCAGCATGGCGCTGCGCACGTGAGGTAGGTGCCAGACTGCTCCGTGCTCGCGATATGGGTCCATAAGTCCGGCCTGGCGCGCAAGGCGGTCGAACAACTCCATGGCCTGCAGTTCGCTTATGTCTCCCAGTCCGCAAGGTCCCGCGAGGACAAAGCGGATGATCTCGGGCGTAAGTCTTCGCACGATGAGACCGGGATCTATAATCCGGGCGAGTTCAGGCGAGGCGTCACGCAGATGCCCCATGATCCGCGCCTGCAATATGCCCTGCCGGTCTTCCGTTCTGATCTTCTGGAACAGCCGCCGCCGCAGCCGGGTCTGACGCAGGCCGCGGACGCCCTCAAGCTTCAGCACCCGAGCGGCGAGCGTCACACTAAGCGGCGCGCCGCCGACGAGACGGATGACCTCCCCGGCGTCGTCGTCGCTCAAAGGTCCGATTTCGGCTTCGGCGACCTTGTTCTCCAGCAGGCTGAGGGCCTCTAGCCGGCTCAGCGGCCCCAGCGGGAGAGGCACATGCGCTAACTGCTCGGGCAAGGCGCCCCGCCCTGCCGCGACGATCTTGACCGGCAGGCCAGTGTACGCCAGTCGCTCCATGAGGCTCCAGAAGACCTCGACCTGGCTGTCACCCTGTCGCTGGGCCTGTTCGAAGGTGTCGAGCAACAGGATGACGGGATGCGGCGAGTACTGCTGGATCGCGATCACCAGCTCGGAAAACCGGCGGGACAAATCATCCCCGCGTCCGAAGTGGCGGCTGCTGAAGAAATTGTCCTGGTCGAGTGACTTTTCCGCCGCTGCGATTTCGAGGCCGAGGCCGGAGGACCCGAGCCTTACCATTGGAAACTGGACCGTCAGTTGACGGACCGCTTCCGCCAGGACCGTCATGGGGCGGGCCGGATCGAGTGAAGGCCTGTCGAAATCGAGATAGACAATCGGCGCCGGATCCTGGCGGTCGGCATGCTGGAGAATGAAATGAGCCAGTAGCGTCGACTTCCCCATTCCGCCTGGGCCGGAAATGTAGAGGGGCGGCGCGGGGGAGAAGTGGCGCCTGACGCTGTCGATGGAGCGACCAAGTCTCTGCGAGAGGGTGTCAGGGGGCAGTATGCCGACATAGTCGGCAAGAGCCTTCAGCTCGCGCGCCCGTCCCGTGAAACTCCGGTTGCTCAGCACCCTCATGGGCTCGAGAAGACGCTCGCGCTCAATACGCGCATCGAGCCCGCCGAGATCGACATCGCGCAGGCAGAGAGCCCAGGATGCCGCGATCCGCGTTCCGATCAACTCATCAAGCGACAGGGTGTCTAGTTGCGGCGATCGTCCGGTCAGATAGGTCGTCAGCGCCGACTGTATAGGATCGTCGAGATCCTGCGAATTGAGTGCAACCGCCTCGAACAACATTCCGCTTTGCGCCAGCCGGAGCAGGGCCTCGAACCGGGATGCATCGTTCAGGCGCCAGCGCGGTCCGTTCGCCGTCGTCACCGGATGACTGTTCTCGAGGAGGGCGTTCAGTCCGGAGGTCCGGTCTTCTTCCGCGGCCATGAGTGGACGCAGCGTCTCGGGCGCATAGGATGCGAGCACCGCCGCGGCGTCGATGTAGGGCCGCGCCTGCAGATCTTCGGCCAATCCGGCGTCGGCGTCGTTCAGCCAGGCGTCGATCTCCGCGAAGGTGGGGCTCTCGGGCATCAGCGAAGCGCAGCGCATTTCTGATGGATAGCGCCATGCAGCGCCTGCCACGCCAAGGTCTTGGTTGGTCCATCGGTGGCGTCGGTCACGTTCGCGACATGTGTCATCACCTCTTCCACATGGGCGGCGACCACCGGATCCGCCAGGGTTTTGCCCGTTTGGGCGAGGAACCAGTCGATGAAGGCCCGCACATCCTGCTGCCGCGGAGGAAGCGCACGGTCGCTGACGAAAATCTGCTGGGACATCACGGCGTCGGTTTCGGCGACCCCGACGAGGACCAGCCAGAGGTTCGAGCACTCGCCCGTATCGACGGCCTCGCAAAGTCGCCAGACGAGATCACGCGCGGACTGATCGACCTGGAGCCCATGCACATTGTCGATCACCAGCCATGTCGGCTCACGCAGATTGCTCAGATAGCCCAGCATGGTTTCAGTGTGGAACACGGCCCGATTGGCGTCCTGCGCGAAGTCATCGAACTGTGACCTCGGCGCCGGCGCGCCGAAGCGCGTCAGCAGTCGTTGGGTGAAACGCTGGGCGTCCGTCCGGCCCGGGGCGTTCGGGTCGTCCAGATCGAGCTGCACCAGCTTGGCCTCAGCCTCGGCCGCGGCGGCGCTGACGTAGAATTTCGAATAGGACTTTCCGCTTTTTTCATCGCCCTGCACGAGGATTACCCGATCCGGACCGTGCCGGTCCGCGAACGATCGCAGCAGATCGCAAAGTCCATCGCGGTTCAGGAGGATCCGCGTCGACACCAGCCGGTTCGTATGCGGACCCGGCTCCAACGTAATACCCCTGCTGGCCTCCAGCAGGGCCTTGAGTTCGGTTGCCGCTTCGGCCGCGTCCGGGAACCGCTGGGGCGCGGCGATCAGGCCGTCCAGCAAGAGAAGGAGTTTGCGCTTGCTCTCCGCCCAGAGGATCAGTGCGTGGCAGGCGTTGCCAAGCGACAGATTGCGGCGGCGATCCGGGCCAGGGATACATCGACCATGTCCTGGGCCACATAGAGATCGAGGTCGTCGATCGAGGCGACGTTGATCTCCAAAGCCTCGCGCAGCTTTTTGCGTTGAGTGTTCGTAAGGGCCACCTAGACCCCCGCGAAGCCGCGCTGCGCCATGTCGGCGGCGATGAGCTGGATCGGCACGCCTTGATTGAATACGGGGCGTTTCCAGTTCGGGTCGCCGCCGTGGTGCAGGGCGACGAGATTAAGGCTTCGGTCGAAACAGGGCGAGCCCGAAGATCCCCGCTCCGTATTGGCGTCATACCGCAGGCGAAGTCCGTCCTTGATGTCACGAGGCTGAACCACGCCTATGGACAGTTTGAGCGGATCTCCTTCCGGGTGCTGGGCGATGAACAGCACTTCGGCGACATCGGGCGTACGCACGGTTGCGGAAATGGGAATGACGCCTCTCGGCCGATCGCCGAGCACGTCATCGCCCGCGCGCCGCGCCAGACGCAGGACCGCGTAGTCGAGTTCGGTCGCCGCCGGCGCGCCCCCGACATCTCCGGGATCACTCGCGCTGTAGGGGCGGAACATCGCCAGCCAGGCTTCGTCAAGGGCCGCCGGCGCGCTGGGCGCCGCTGTCGGCCCGACAGCATAATCGAACCGGCACCTGATAGCCGACGGATCGAGCTCCTGGCGCTGATGGGCCTCAACGACGTGGTAGTTGGTGAGAACGAGATCCGGTGCGATCAGGAAGCCGGTCCCATAGCCGACCGAGCCCTGGGCAGCCGGATATTCGATGCGGCACACCCAGCGCTGGATGTCCGCGAACTGGTTGGCCCAGAGTGTGAAGTCTTCGAAACCACCAGCGCGGACGAGCGACTCGAGCGATCCGGCCAGCCTGGGATCGGCCTCGACACCGGCGATCCGCAGCGCCATCGGCAGGTTTTCCAGACGCTGATTGGCGCTACGGGCCCGCGCAGCCTCAATCAGATCCTGCGCCCAGCCCGCCATCACGGCGCGTCTGACCAGCTCGCCGACCATGGTCTCGAAGCCCGCCCTCGGAACGATATTGCGCACCGGCTGCCGGTCGAGATCGTCCTGGAGAAGCAAGTCGAGGGAGTCCTCGTCGAAGGCGGACAGGAGCGCTTCGCGGACGATCTTGCGCTGTGGTCCAGTCAGGTTGTTGTAGTCCAATCCGTCCCCCTGGATCCTCGATGCCGCAGGGGCAGACTAGCGAATATTTCTGGCCGTGCTAGGAATTCGCGCAGGAAGCACCCGCAAGTTCGCGCAGAGCGGGTATTCACCCACGACGGTTCTGGGGAAGATCATGCTGCAGGACATCCATGACGCGCTTCGGGCGCCCGACGCCCCGGCTCCGGATCATGAGCTCATTGTCGAACTCGTTTTCGACAAGCCGATAACGGCGCCTGAGGTCAGGGCGGCGATCATCGCCGCAATCCCTGATGCCTTCGTGGAGGTCGAGACGGCGTTCGGCGGCGGTATGGACCGGTTCCACTTCGCGCGGTTCGGCGCCTTGTCACTCCAGGGCCGGGAAGCCCGGGCGTTCCAGTTTGCGCGTGAACTGCGCGTCGCCACGGGAGCTGCCGAAGCCAGCCCTGTCCTGGTCGATTCCTTCTATGGGGCCGTTGCGACGGCGTCGTCGACCGGCGACGAGACCGCCAGGGAGCGCGCCATGGAAAGCGCCCTGATCAGCTGCTCCACGCCCGACAATCAAACCTATCCAACGGGGTGGACCCACGGTCTGATCAATTCTGCAGTCGCATGGTCCAAGGGCAATCGCGGCGAGACGGTGCGGGTCGGCGTGATCGACACGGGGCGATCCAGACATGTCGAGCTGGACGCCGTGTGCGTGGACGACGCCCATCTCGGGGGGCTGAATCTCGTCGAACCCGGCGAACTGCCCTACGACACCTTCGACACTTCGGTTCATCTCCCCAACCCCGGCCACGGCACCCTGGTGGCGAGCGTCGTGGCGAGCCGCGGAGATGTCGATCCAGCGACCTCCATCACGACCGGACCAGGCAAGGTCACAGGCGTCGCCCCCGGGGCGGAAATCCTGCCGATCCGCGCTATCCGGTCTGTGGTCGACATCCGGCAATCCCGCATACCTCGCGCGATCGAACTGGCGATCGAACGGGACTGCGACGTAATCGTCATGTGCCTGGGCGGGCCGACGCGGATTGCATCGGTCGAAGCCGCCCTTCGTCGGGCGGTCGCCGCCGGGATCGTGATCGTCGCCGCGGCGGGCAACTGCTATCCTTTCGTGGTGTTTCCTGCCGCCTATTCCCGCAACCGACTGTGCGCGGCGGTCGCCGCGGTCGGCTACGGGCTGAAACCGTGGGGCCGAACGGCGCGAGGTCCAGCTGTCACTGTGAGCGCGCCTGGCGAGGACGTCTGGGGGGCGTCGATGCGATCCGCCGAGGCGGATCCCACATTCGTGCGCGCGTCCCAGGGCACCACCCTGGCGACCTCGACGACCGCCGGGGTGGCCGCCCTCTGGGTCGCTTCGCACGGGGGTCGCGAGTCACTCCGGGCCCATGCGGCTCAGATCGGAACGACCGTCCAGGACATGTTCATGCGCGCCATAGTCAGCGACCTGTCGCCTCCGGCGGCCTGGAACGGCGCGTCGGACCTCGGCGCCGGGGTCGTGGACGTCGCCAAGGCGCTGGCCTTCCCTCTGCCCGGACCCGGGCTGGAAATGGGCCGGACGTCTCCCGCCGGGGCGGATGAAACGTCCAGTCCGGTCGATGTGCTGCGCAGCCACGTCCAGGAATACGGCGCCCTGGCGGCCGGAGAGATCGACGATGGCCTCGCTGACGTCGCCGCGGAGCTCATCTGGCACAGCTACATGCGCGGCGCTTCGGTTCGTGCACGCGCATCAGGGCTGGAGGGCTTCCATGACCCCGCCCAGGTCAGTCCCGACGCCGGCGCCGCGCTGGCTTCGCGAGATGAGCTCGCCCGGTTCGTTCTGGGTCGCTGAAATCCAATGTGCGCAACAGAGCCATGACGCGCGCTGGGGATCGCGGATCGGAGCCCGGAGGACTCTGCATGGCCTCTGAAGACGTCGCCGTCACGCCGGACCAGGCCGCCCTTGCGGCTCTGGCCTACGACCTGCGTGACATCGCCGTGCGGATCGCCGAACGGGCCATGCGAACGGATGGAGGACCGGAAGATCCGGCGGTGCTCTCGACCCTGCTGCTGCTGAGAGGTCTCAACCAGTTCGAAGGGGTCCTGCTTCTGGCCGACCATGGCCTGGGCGGCGAAGCGCGAACCCTCACCCGCGGACTCGTCGAAACCGCCATTTGCATCGCTTATCTGCACACGCGGCCCGACGACTTCGTGACGCGCTTGAAAGCAGATGATGACGCCTCCCGGCGAGGCCAGGCCCATGCCCTCCTGGCCGGTCGCAACCTCGGCGCGGCGCTCTCCGATGCGGACCAGCGCGACCTGCGCGATTTCGTCGCCCGGCTGAAGGCGGACGCTCCCCGCTTTCTGGACATCGCCGACATGGCGCAGGATGCCCCGACCGGGAGCCTCTACCTTCTCTACAGGATACTCTCCGGAGACGCCGCCCATGTTTCGCTTGCTTCGCTGGGCCGCCATCTCAAGCCGGCCGGAGAAAGCGAAGCGGCGTTCATCACGGCGCGCGACGACGTCGCGAACATCCATGCGACGCTGGACTACGCCTTCCGCAGCTTCATTGCGGTTTGCGTGGCCCATACGACCATTGTGGGTGACAGACAGCACAACCGAGATCTGGCCGAACTGGAGCACCGCATGCGCGAATTGCCTCGATTGGAGCTCTGAGGCGCCTCGGTATCGCCCGTCGACGCTCGCGCGAAATTCCGTCAGAACTCCACGCCGATCGTGGGATAGACGATGCGTTTCGGCATTCGCCCCCCGAACCGGAACCCCTCATTCAGGATCACCCAAGGCGCCGGAACGCGCGGCTGGCTGGCGCGGAATCCAGGCAGGGTTTCGAACCCCTGATAGTTCTCGAGGTGGGTGTGCACCGCATATTTCACGATATCCTCAAGCTCGAGATAGTAGCCATTGTGGGCCTTGATCCGTTCATACCGGACCCGGCCGCAACTCACCTCGGTCCTGCCCCGGCGCTCCACGATATCATAATGCTGATGCCGCTGGTTCAGACGCCTGGAAAAGCTGAGGGCCTTGCCGACATAGGCGATCCGCCGCGGGTCGGCCTGATGTCCATGGCTGCGCAGCATTGCATACAGGCCCCCGTGTCCGGCCCATCCGTCCGGCACGTCGAAATCCTCCCCGGGAGACCACAACCGCGGTCGCGACCAGGTGATGACCGCAACCCGGTAAAGAAAGGCTCGGCCGGTCGAGCGGCCTCGAACAGCCTCCAGGTCGTCCCACAGTTGAAGAAGCTTCATGTCGCCCTGCTTTCGTCCTGTTTTCCGGAACGAGAACTTTCGCGAAATCAGCAGCGAGTTCTTGCTCGTTCACGACTCTAGATAGAATACTGGCTTTCGGAAAGTCGTTCGCGCCCATGCCCTTCGCCGGGCTCAAGGACGCTGCGAGCGCTGCGGGACCGAGGGCTTCCGACTCCCTCGGCCCCCAAGCGATCTGCGCATGCAGACCTTTCGCAGGGCCACAGCTGGGCCGGGCGCGAGCGGCTCTTTCCCGGACGCCCCCCGCAATTCCGGCATTGTTCCGCGAGGGCGGCCTCAATAGCGTGTTGATACTGGCCTGGACGCTTTCCCTGTTTTGCAAACCCAGCCAGCGGCTGACAGCCCGCGCGTCATAGCGACTCTCCCGGTCGGCGCGCGGGCCGTCGGTCGACTCGCCAATGAGCCAGTGAGGGGAGCCCGGTGCAGTCTTCCCACCCGTCCCGACACAATCGCTTCCGGCCGGCGGAACAGCCTCATCATTTCACACAGCCGACCCACGGAGGCGTTCGAGAGGCCCGACGCCCCACCTGATTGTCCGAACGCGCCCCAAAATCCCCTGCCCAGGATGTCGATTTGCCAACGTTTCGCAATCCCAGATCATCTGCGCTCGCGGCCTTGCTGCTCGGCGCCTGCGCGACCGGGACAAACCCGGCAGGAGAATACGGGGCCATCCGGCCGACACCTGCTGCAGCGTCCGGCGAGAACCGACCCGAACCGATCGCGCTTGCCGCTCTTGAGCCGGAGAGCCGGACACGAGCCGAACTTGAGCGGCTCGCCCCGGCGCGTATGGCGCGCTGGCTGCTTCCGCCTGACAGGGCCGTAAAGGTCGCCAGGGTCGAGCTCGCGGGCGGCTTCTCCCCGCTGCTGTCAGGCGTGTCTCTCTATCAGACGCCAGAGCCTGCGCAGTCCGCTGGCCTCTGCTACGTCAGGGGTGACTATGTCCGGTTCCGCGTGCGTGGCGAGAGCAGCCTTACCGACGAGCAATCCCTCGACCCGCCTCTGCAACCGTATGAGCGAGAGCCTTTCGTCCGGTGGAAGGCGGTGGGTTCGACGCTGGCCGGGCGGCCCAACACCGAGCGCGATTGCGAGCAAGCGGATTCCGCGCGTGACTGGTTCGATGCGCCTTCAGAGGAAGCGCTCCTGCGGGCGCTGAGCGCCGTGGAACGCGCGCAACATGAGCCGGGCCGCATCGGCCTCGGCTGCCGTCAGCTGGTCTACGACGAGGCGAAGCGGGAATACGCCACAGCTGCCTGTCCCGCACCGAAAGAGGTGCTCGCACGGCTGACGCCCGATCTGATCCGCCGGGTTGTCCGGGCAGATTGCGCGGTCGAGGCGACAGGGCCCCTCTGCCTCGCAATCGAATATCATGTGCCCATCGCCCCCGGCGACACCAGCCATTACGTCGTAACGACGGCTGACGAGCGGCGCCCCGCTCGGATCGACATTGCACAGGTCCTGCTGCCGGCAGGCTGACGCGGCGATCGGCCCGTTCCTCGATGCTAGCGGCGACGTCCTCGCCCGCCGCAGTGCGGAAGTTGTTTCAGGTCGGCGATGCGTCAGGCCCCCGCTCAACACGCTTAGACCTGCCGGGAGCTCGGGCGGGTCCGCTTCCTCCAACGACACTTGCCGCCATCGCGACAGGCAGTATCTTCGCCGCATGACTCAAGGTGATCGAACTGAGGCTCTCCTGGATATCGTGGACAAGACGCGCGCCACGGACCGCACGCAGAGTGAACAGCTCGTCGTGCTGGGCTATGCCGAGCGGCGCGGCAGGAACGATTTCTGGCCCACAAATGCCGGCTGGAACGACCTCGGCGACCTGGGGCGCCCGTTCCGGTGATGAGATCGTGGAAGTCGTGTCGTCAGCAGGCACCCGCGAGTCCGTTTGGCATCACCTCAGGCAGATTGTCGAGGGCGCTCTCTCCGGTTTACGCCACGCCCGGCGTCCTGCCCTCAAGCGCCTGTGAGACTCTTCCGGTCTAACCGCCCTGGCTGCTGAACGACCCGCCGGAACCGAACGCGGTCTTTCCCTTGCACGAGGAACGCTTCGAACCCCGCCTCATGCCAGGCTCCGTGCTGGACACTAGAACTCGAGAGGCCGACGGCGTTCGCCCACCACTGAGGCTGCTTCGCGCTGTGGGGAAGAAAAGCCAGAAGGACGCGCTCTATCTCGGCGAATGTCAGCTCGAAATCGTCGCTGCGCTGGCGACTCAGATACTTTCGCAAAGGATCGTATTTTCCCATGAGCGCAAGAAACGGGCATCTGAAGGGCGTGGCAAGGCCCCGCTGGCACCCGCGGGATTCTTTTCAACCGCCCTCCGGTCGTTCAGGGTGTGCTCTTGCATGGAGGATCCCCGTGGCGGACGAACACACCAACGCCCTGCTCGACATGACGGTTGGCATCGTCGCCAACTACGTGTCCCATAACCAGGTCAGGCCCGAGTTTCTGACCGATCTGATCACCGCGACATACGCAGCCCTGTCCAGCGCCGGAGCGCCCCCGGTCCAGCCCGAGCAGATCGTCGAAAAACCGTCAGCCACGCAGATCCGGAAATCCGTCAGCGCCGCCGGCATTGTCAGTTTTCTCGACGGCCGAACGTACCAGAGCCTGAAGCGGCATCTGGGCGCCCATGGTTATACTCCGCAGGGCTACCGGGAGACCTTCGGGCTTCGTCTCGACTATCCGATGGTCAGCCCCACCTATGCCGCCAAACGATCCGTGCTGGCGAAGGCGTCCGGTCTGGGCCAGGGCGGCCGCAAGTCAAACCCCCCTGTCAAACCGCGAAAGACGGGGGCTTGAGCCTTCTCTGAAGCCAGCGCGGTTGCTTTCCTCGGCATCCAGTTATCCTGCTTGCGGTGAGCACCTCATAGAAATTAGCTGCGTCCTTGAACGCCCCGCGTCCCCTTCCAGCCGTAGGGACTGACCGCTGCCGACTCATTGCTGACATTGGTGGGGGTGGCGATATGGTGCGGGATGAAGTCAGTCATTCTCTCCGTCGCTCTCGGTTCAGTCGCACTTGGCAGTTGCAATAAGCCGGTAGCGATTCTCGCGACGAGCTTTGATGAGTGCGCACAAGCCACTCCGTCAAAACCCGCCATGCAGGCTAGGTCGATAAGAAGCTGCCACCGGCGATTCGAGCGAACCGTAACCCCGTCTGAATCAGACCAAATCCTCTCTGAAAATGGATTGTTCTGGAGGTCCCCGGAAGTGCCGGGCATGGGGCTGAGCCCCAAAGACAGTTTGAAGGTAGCTGTCAGCAATCCATTCGAAAATAAAGTGATCTCTGAGGTCTTGGTCAGGGCCAAATTCGTTCGCGCAGCTTCGCAATTGAGCGGCGAGACACGTTCGCTCGGTGCTGTAATGGAGGTGGTTTGGAGAGCGGAAGTGTCCATTCGGCCGGGCGCGAATGAGGACGTTTATCTCTACTTTGAAAACCCCGTAGCCCCCGGCACCTTCGCGGACGTGAAGGTTATCCCCTCCAAAGTCATATCACTCGAATAGGAGTGCCGCCGGCCTGCGAAGCTGAGGGGCGTCAGTGTCTTAAGATGTCCGCTTCGCCCCTAGGCCACCGTCTGCTCCCGACCCATAGCGGACCCTATCGGTTAGCGGCAGCGGCGCGAGGTGGTTTCAAGGTAGGCGGCACTTGTAGGCAGCCCAGTCGCTGCCCTCCACTCGTCAGCCGCCCGAACATCGACCAACGGCGGGTCGAAGAACGCGCGCGTCTCGTTGCAAGAAGTCAGATGCCCGACGACCTGCTGCCCATCGTACGCCTCCCGCTCAACGTCCAGTATTTGCGCCATGTAATAGGGGGAGAGCCCTGCTTGCCGGAATGTCTTTTCAGCTTCCATACGGAGGGCCGATAAGGCTGGATAATTCATCGCGGAGTGCTGAGCGATGTACACAATGGCTGCGACTTGCCGCCGGCCTTGCGAGGTGTCGTCTTTCGGGAAGCCGTTTAACCGAGTGAAGGAGACGGCTGCGGCGGCGTTGCGTTCGATCAGTCCGCACCAAGCCCGTATGCTGACGAAGAAGCGGTCGCGTTGGCTAGGATCACCAGTTGAAGCATCGGTCGAGTTTCGGAGCCACAGGTCGGCTGCGGCCCTATACATGACCTCTTCGCCGCTTTCTGGTGGCCGCCGTGGAAAGACCGAGTCAGCGGGCACGAAAAGCAGCTCGCCGCCCGCTCGCGCGTCGGTCATCAAGCCATCAAGTTCGGCCGCCAAGGTCTCGATGGTTCGTTTGACCATTGCGGGGCGACCGGCACACCCGTCATCACCGCAGTCCTGGGAAATCAGTTGAGCGATAAATGCTTCATCGCCCATTCCACAGAAAGCTCTCATGTCGAGGTCTTGGCTGAGGTCTGGCTGGGACGATCCAGCAAATGGTTCTGCCGCCGCCGACTGATGTGACAAGCGCTCCAGATCAGTCCGGATGCCGAGCCATTCAGGTTCAGTTTGACCGGGCGAAGCCAGTGCAGCCAAAGCCAAAACTAACACCGGAAGGATCAATCTCATGCTGAGCTCGCTATTGCGGGCCCATCATGGCGACGGGAGCCAATGTCCGCTACCCACCCATGAGCGACAGTCCGGTCCCGACCCAAAGCGGACGTTCGCGTCAGCGATACCAAAAGGTCTCTTCGTTGGCCTCTTCCGACAGCGATCTGACTAAAGCTCCTCCACGGAACTCAGCCGATCCAGCGCGATAGCGGACCTGTCCGCGTTCCCCAGCCAAGCCGCTTACCCAACTCAACTGCATCGTTTCGCCGTTCTGTGAGCACTGGAAAGACATGCGGTAAGCTGCGCCGACTTCGCCCAGTTCCAACTCCAGGGGACTCACGTCGCCGCGCGCCGTCCGTCCGTTGAGCAACACCTGAGAACCCCTCTGGAGGGGACGCATCGACCTTCTGACTTCGAGGTGCTGTCGGCCACAGCTTGCGCTGAACACCTCCACCCAAGGGTTTGCCGGGCGAAGCTCAACAGCGCGAACAACCACTTCTTGGGCCTGTCCCGCCAACAACAGTGACAGCAGCATGTTCACCCCTCGTCGGACCTAAGTCTGGATTGGAGCACAATCCAGCACTTCAGCAAGTGTCCGCTTTCCACTCTTAGGCGACAGTCGGTTCACGACCCATAGCGGACATACGGTCAGCCGAGCTTGGCGTCGTTCCTTTCGATCAAGCCGAGCATCCAATGCCGATGCTGCTGCTGGTGGTGTAGAAGGGCCTGAAGTCGATCCGGAAGGTCAGCCATGTCCCCCCGCCTAGTTCTTGGTGCAGTCGCCATCGCAGCAGCCATAAGCAGTCCCGCCTTCTCGCAAACGATCCGGCAAAGTCAGCAGCAAACTCCGCGAGGCGCGTACTTTGTGGCTGGTTATTCCAGTCAGGGAAATAATGGTTATTGGGTAACTGACTTCTACCGAACCATCGGCCCGCAATTCCTTTTTTCGGCCAGACGAGCCCTGAATACGGTTTCTGGACAGGAGCAAATTCAGTTCATTGACGAGGCCGATTGCCCCGCCATTGCGACGGTGCTGGAGTCCTTGAACGGTCTCTCAATGCCCGAGGTTCGCATCAGAAACCTTTCCCGGCAGGAAGGCGTCGTGCCCTACTATCCCGCTCCTCCGACCATGAACATGGACGCCACGGGGTACGCCATTTGGGCCAATGGCGTGCAGGCCGAGGGAAGTTTTGCCGAACTCAATGCGTCCGCTATTTCCGGCCCGATCTACGGCTGGGGGTCCTTTGCGGACGAGCTATTGCGCCCGTGCTGGCAATCCCCGGGTTCTGCTGTTCCGGATCGAGCAGACTAGACCGAGCTAGCGGGCTCGACACGCCCGTCCGAACGTCCACTGCTGCTGCCAAAGTCTGCGACAACGCACTTCGAACTGACGCGCTCAGGTTCTTCACACCAGGCAACGGTCCGCTCTCGACCCTTAGCAGCCGTTAGCGTCCACCTCGACGATGAAGGCCTTCCCACGAGATACGGGGTCCCAGCCACATTTAAGCGCAGACCGGACACCGTTCTCGATCAGGCGCCTATTGACCTCCGGCCGCTGGAGTTGGGGCTGGAGCTTGGAGCGATGGTGTGAGGGCATTGGGAAGTCTAGGATTGCCTCCCGCGTCGCCCCCACCAAAAGCAGAGCGATGCTCATCCCCCTCCATCCGTCAGCCGTGCACCACTGCGGGTCTCGGCGTAAGCTCCACTCAAAAGACTGCCCGTCAACTTCAACAGTGCCAGCCAGATCGCGCGTGTGGAGCATTGCCAGAGCGTATCAGGCTAACGCCCGTTTTCCACCCTTGCGTGACGGGCTGCTCCCGACCCATTGCGGACATTGGTGGCGATGGGGATATTGTGTCGGATGAAGTCGGTAGTTCTCGCCATCGTGCTTGGTTCAGTCGCTCTTGGCAGTTGCAATAAGCCGGTGACGACCCTTGCGACGAGCTTTGAGGAGTGCGCTCTAGCTATCCCCTCAAATCCCGCGATTCAGGCGAGGTCGATAAGAAGCTGCCAACGGCGGTTCGAGCGAACCGTAACACCGTCTGAAGCCGCCGAGGTCCTCTCTGAAAACGGGACATTCTGGAGGTCCCCAGAAGTTCCGGGCATGGGGCTGGGCCCCAAAGACAGTTTGAAGGTAGCGGTCAGCAATCCATTCGAAGACAAAGCGATCTCTGAGGTGCTGGTGAGAGCCGAATTCGTTCGCGCAGCTTCGCAGTTGAACAGAGGGGCAGGCCCAATCGGCGACGTAATGCATGTGGTTTGGAGAGCGGAAGTGTCCATCGGGCCGGGAGCAAACGAGGACGTCTATCTTTACTTTGAAAACCACGTAGCGCCGGGCACCTTCGCAGACGTGGAGGTCGTCGCCTCCAAAGTCATACCGCTGGGATAGGAGTGTCGCTGAGATGCGAAGCTGAGTGGCATTTAGTGCGGACGGATGTCCGTTTTACACACTGAGGCGACCGTCGGCTTCCGACCCATAGCGGACATTCTAGCGGTTCTGTAGCGTCCGGGTTGGGACCCGTATCGGAGAGACAGATGATCGCCTTACTCGCCGCCGCCTTGTTAACAGGTGCGTCGCCAGCCTGTGCGTCTCCGGTCGGGACGGATGTTCTGCTGGAGCAGCCTCAACGGATTATCGTCGTCGGGGAAACACACGGCACGGTGGAGGCACCGGCAGCGTTCCTAGGCATCGTCTGCGAGGCTGCACAACGGGGTCCCGTCACCGTGGGGTTGGAGATGTCCGAGGCGGACCGGCCCTTGTTTGACCGGGTCATGGCGGCCCCCGATGAGGCGAGCGCAGCGCGGCTACTCCGATACGGTGACTTCGGCCGCGCCGACAGGGACGACGGACGAAACAGTCAAGCTATGATGGACATGATGTTGGGCTTTTGGCGGCTTCGAGCCGAAGGCAACGACATCGCCCTCCACCCCTTCCAGCCGCTGTTGTCTCGCATTTCGGGGCGGGATCAAGCGTGGGGGGAGTTGGAGATGGCCTATGGCATGAGCCGCGCTCTGGTCGTCCGCCCTAACGCACGGGTATTGATCCTCGTGGGCGACCTTCACGCCCGCAAGATTCCGTTTACTCCGTGGCCTGATGTCGGCCTCCCCGCAGCCGGACATCTGCACGCGACGGACACTCTC